>WNGQ01002783.1_pt1 | contig 50930 bp, 40 predicted proteins | sample 5407661 | NCBI WGS metagenome assembly WNGQ01 (sample SAMN13153382, study PRJNA577476) | soil metagenome | isolation source: 60 cm soil or saprolite under Garry oak tree replicate 2 | place: USA:California | collected 2016-06-15 | reverse complement strand
GGTCGACGGGCGGATGGACCACCTTTATGCCGATGTCAAAGGGATGCGGCTTTTCGTCGCGGCACTCGGAAACAACAGCGTCGAGGTGATTGATCTGCGTGCAGGCAAAGTGATCAAGAGCATTGCTGGACCACAAAAGCCTCAGGGCGTGTGGTATGTCGCTTCATTGAAGAAGCTGTTTGTCGCCAGCGGTAATGACGGAATGTGCCGGGTGTACGACGGCAAAACGCTGGAGCTTATCGAGAGCATCAAGCTGGACCTCGGCCCGGACCTCGTCGGCTACAATCCGCGAACCAAGCTGGTCTACGTGGGGTATGGCGGCGAGGACGCGAAAAAGGATTACGGGAATGTGGCAATCATCGATGCGCGAATGAACAAGCACATTGGGGATATCCAAACCAACGCCCACCCTGGCGCGATTCTGGTAGATGATTCGGGGTGGCGCATCTACGTTACGATTCCCCAGAATAGCGAAGTTGCGGTCATCGATGCCAAGAGCAACAAGATCATCAAAACCTGGCGGGCAACAGAAGCGCAGCGAACGGTGTCATTAGCCCTCGATGTGGCACACGGCCGGTTGTTTGTCGGCGCGCGCAACCCCGCCCGCGTCATCGTCTATGACATCAATTCCTTTCAGCGAGTGGCAGACTTTCCTACCGTCGGACTAATGGATGGGATGTTTTTTGACGGCGCGCGGAAACGTCTTTATGTTTCCGGTGGTGAAGGGTTCGTCGATGTTTTTCAACAGCAGGACGCCGATCACTACCTGCCGCTGGCGAGGATTCCCACGCGGCCGATCGCGCGAACTTCTCTGTTCGTTCCAGAACTAAATCGCTATTACGTTGCTCTGCCGCGCAAGGACAACGAACCGGCAGAAATTAGAGTTTATGGACCGCAGTAAATACTGGTCTGGTCTTAGAAAATAATTTAGCGAGGTGAACATGAAATTATTTTGCTGCTCCATCCTTCTGGCATTGGGAATCTTGTCGGCGCTGACGTTTCAAAGTTCCGCGCAAAGCAACACGCAACAGTCTGGCCCTCTTGTCCACGCAAGACTTCCCCTACAGCTTTACGAGCAAGCGCCTTTACCACCAATCGCTGGACGCCTCGACCACTTTACCGCTGACGCGAAGCGGAGAAGGGTGATCTTTTCTGCGTTGGGCAACCATTCCGTAGAAGTCTTTGACGCCTTCACGGCCACAATTATTCACTCCATCAAGGATGGTCTGGACGAACCACAGGCAGTTCTATTTATCGACGAGTTGGACAAATTATGGGTTACCAATGCTGGTAATGGAAAAGTGATGATCTATGCCGGCGCTGACTACAAATTGGAGAAGACAATCGACGTTGGCGCAGATCCCGACAACCTTCGTTACCACGCGCCAACGAAAACAGTAATTGTAGGTTACGGCGAGGGGAAAGTTGCAGGCTTCGCTACCTTCAACGCGGCTACCGGAGAACGCATTGGCAAGGATGTGATGATTGATGCTCATCCGGAATCATTTCAGATCGAGGAACAAGGTTCCAAAATCTTTGTCAACATCCCAACAGGGGGCGGAGTAGTTGAATCCGTTGACCGTAAGACCGGAGCCATAGATAAGTGGCCCCTCAAAGGAGTCAGGGGAAACTATGCGATGGCGCTTAATGAAGCCGATCATCGCATCTTTGTTTGCACCAGAAAAATCCCAATGTTCCTGGCGTTCGACACCACTTCGGGCAAAGAGATCGCTCGGCTGCCATCCACCGGGTCTTGCGATGACGTTTACTACGACGCTCGTCGCAAGCGTGTTTACGTGTTGGGCGCGGAAGGATTCATTAGCGTCTTCCAGCAGAACACTCCGGATCAATATGAATTATTAGCGAATGTTCCCAGCCAAATCGGCGCGAGGACAGGCTACTTGTTCGTGCAGCGCGACAGGCTTTACGTCGGCGTGCCGGCGAGAGGCGTTGAGCCGGCCCAGATTTGGACATACGAAGTGCAGGACTAGTTCTTCTTTCCTCATGGACACACGACTTGGCCACTAAGACCCAGGAAGTTCTAACACTGACCATGCCGAGGACGGCAAGCTCCTGGCGATGGGCAGTCGTGCTTGTCCCGGGCGCCCTACTCTATTTTCTCCCCGTGCCTGGATTGGATCCCGCGCAGAGGCATCTGCTGGCCATCTTTGCCGCGACCATCGTTGCTCTGGTTGCCCGCCCTGTTCCGATGGGCGTCAGCGTCGTGATCGCGATGACGCTCCTGGTCTTGACGCGCACTTTGCCCGCGGAGAAAGTGCTTTCAGGATTCAGCAATGCAACTGTCTGGTTGGTCTTCACCGCTTTCTTATTTGCACGCGCTGTCATTACAACCGGACTGGGACTGCGTATTGCCTATCTGTTCATCCGGCGCTTCGGCCACAGCGCAATGACATTAGCGTATTCGTTAGTAGCCGCTGACGTGGTATTGGCCCCTTTCGTTCCTTCGGATACGGCCAGGGGCGGTGGCGTGGTGTATCCCATCACGCGCAGCTTGTGTGAGGCCCTGGACTCAGAACCGGGGCCAACCGCAAACCGGATCGGAACGTTCCTAACGCTCGTGAGTTTTCACGCCACCTATACAGCCTCGGCAATGTTTCTGACTGGCATGGTTGCCAATCCACTCATCGCGGGCTTCGCGCGCGACCTTGGGCATGTTGAATTGACGTGGCTTCGCTGGGCGCTCGCTGCTTCCGTGCCTGGATTGCTTTCAATGATCTTTGTCCCCTACTTGCTCTACCGTTTGAATCCTCCGGAACTCCGGGACATCGAACCGGCCCGTGCGCTGGCTCGGGAAAAACTCCACAGCCTGGGCCGGATGAGCCGGGATGAGATTGTTTTGGTCATCATCCTGGTAACCGTGATGGTTGGCTGGGTGACTTCTCCCTGGCACGCGATCCCCAATGCATTTGTGGCGTTGGCGGGCTTGTCCGCCATCCTTGTCTTCCGAGTTTTGACGTGGGACGATTTACTGTCTGAGCGAAAAGCCTGGGACGCTTTAATCTGGTTCGCGCCGCTGCTGATGATGGCCACCGCTTTGAACGAAGTTGGTGTCATCAATGTCATGTCAAAAGATGTCTTTGCCCATTTGGGTGGCTGGCCTTGGAAAGCCGCACTGCTGGCGCTGGTTGTTACCTACTTGTATGTCCATTACTGCTTCGCGAGCATGACCGCGCACGTCACTGCGCTTTATCCCGTATTTCTAACGGCTGCTCTGGCGGGCGGCGTGCCAGTCATGCTGGCGGCACTCGCACTGGCTTTCTTCTCGAACCTGAACGCGGGCATCACGCATTACGGCACCGGCTCCGCTCCGATCTACTTCGGCGCCGGCTATGTGGGACAGGGTACCTGGTGGAAACTCGGCTTCCTGGTCTCCATCTTGAACCTGGTTTTCTGGCTGGGTATTGGACCGTTCTGGTGGAAGCTCGTAGGATTATGGTGAAGATCGTTAGCGTAGATCGAGTCCCCTGACAGAAAAGCCTACTTCAAAAAGTCTGAAAGTGTACTCAAAGACCTCCCAGTCTTTCACGTAACTCAGATGTGGCGTGTTTATTATACAATGCGCTATCCAATAAAAGGTTCAACGAACGAGAAAGGAAGCGCGCCAGGAATTTGTAGGTAGCTCTCATTCACAACTGCTTGAGCTGGGTGGTGGACAACAGCGACATAAACACGTAACCGTTTTAACGGTCTTGTTGGGCCGTCCGAAACCGTTTAAAACGGTTCACTAATAGCACATGGTCGCTTACTGGCACCCTGTTAAAGCAGGGTGTGAATGAGAAGAAAATCATGAACGTCCGACTTACCTACAAATTCCTGGTGCGAGAAAGGAACGGTCTTAGATGAAACGGATGTTCTTTAGTCACCCGAGAGTCTCGGTCGCTTTCACATTGGGCGCCATGCTCTTACTTGCTGCGTGCGCCGGACGGCGGTTTACTCCTAAGAGTGACAGCGGAAGCCGCGAGGTGACAATCTACGTCTCGACTGATCGAGTGTTCTCCGAACCGATCTTGAAAGCCTACGAACAGAAAAGCGGTGTGAAGGTGAACGCCATCTTCGATACTGAGGAAACTAAGAGCACCGGACTCGCCAACCGCCTGCTCGCCGAAAAGAATAATCCCCAAGCCGACGTCTTCTGGTCCAATGAACCGGTACGCACGCTGGTTTTGAAAAACCGCGGCGTGCTCGCGCCTTACAAGTCTGCAAGCGCGGATGGCATCCCGGCTGTTTTCAAAGACCCGGAAGGTGATTGGACTGGATTTTCGGCGCGCTCCCGTGTGATCGTCTACAACACCAAGGTCGTTAAGCCCGAAGACGCGCCGAAGTCAGTCCTTGATCTCACTGACACAAAGTGGAAGGGACAAGTCGCAATCGCTGACCCGCGCTTCGGTACAACTTCGTTCCATGTTGCGGCACTTTACGCCGAACTGGGCGACCAGCGCGCGGATGAATTCTTTCGCAAGCTCAAAGCCAATGACGTGAAGATCGTCTCTGCGAACTCCGTTGTGCGCGACATGGTGGCGCGCGGCGAAGTGAAGGTTGGACTCACAGATACCGACGACGTTAACGTTGCGCTCGAAGATAAGCAGCCGGTTGCGATGGTCTTTCCCGACCGCGATGGGATGGGCGTCCCGGTGATGCCGAATATGGTTTCGCTCATCGCAGGCGCCCCTCATGCGGAGGCCGGCAAGAAGCTGATCGACTATCTCCTCTCACGGGAGGTTGAGCGAATGCTGGCACAGTCAGAGGCTGTGCAGATTCCCTTGCACGAAGGCGTCGAGCCTCCGAAGAACATGCCCCCCATTTCGTCCCTGAAGCCGATGACGCTCGACTACGACAAAGCGGCTGATCGCGTCGATGACGTGACGCGCCGATTGCAGACAATCCTGGGACTTTAAGATTCTGGATTTGGCATGGCAAGCGCAGCAACCGCAGCAATCATCCGTCGCGCAGTTGTCTGGCCGTCGGTGCGTACGGTCATACTTGCAGTAGCCCCGTTACTCTTTCTCGCTTTGTGCGCCCTGCCAACTCTATACATGCTTGGCGTCTCTTTCATTGGCGCAGATGGCAGCTTCAGCCTCATTAACTATCGTCACCTGCTGACGGATGTGCGGCAGCGCGATTTGCTGTTTACCAGTACACTCGTGAGCATTGGCTCAGCGCTACTCGCGACCATTGTCGGCACGCCTTTGGGATTGTTACTGGCCCGGGCTGACCTGCGAACCAAACGCTTCCTGCGGCTGGCGCTCGTAGTTCCCCTCGTCATTCCACCTTATATTCTCGGCCTCGCATGGATCTACATCGGTGGATCGGCTGGCGTGGTCGCGCAAACGTTCGGGCGCGATCTGCTATCGAATTGGACCTATAGCGTCACTGGGACCGTGGTGGTACTCGGTACTAGCTTCTATCCATTGACGATGCTGGCGACGGAAGCGGCAGCGCGCCGCATCGATGCGCCTCTGGAGGAGGCCGCGCTGCTGATCGCTCGTCCGCATCGCGTATTGGCGCGGATCACTTTGCCGCTCATCGCGCCCAGCATTGCTGCGGCTGCTCTGCTTACCTTCGTACTCGCACTTTCCGAATTTGGCGTTCCCGGGTTGTTGCGCGTGCCGGTCTTCACGACTGAAGTCTTCACCGCTTTCGCCGCGCTCTACGATTTTGGCGGCGCCACAGCACTCGCCGTGCCATTGTTGGTGGTGGCGCTTATCGCTGGAATCGCGGTCAAGCTATTGATCGGCAATCGCATGATTACCACGCGACGAACTGTTCGCGTGGGCTTGCCGCTGACGCTCGGTCGATGGCGAGTCCTGGCGATTGGCGCCTTCGGGCTTGTTCTCCTGTTGTCCGTGATATTGCCCCTTGGCGTGCTCGCGCGTGAGGCAGGAAGTTTCAAGCGCATCATAACTTCAGTCGCGGAGTCGGGAAGTGCAATCCGTAATAGCGTGGTGCTTTCGACGGTCGGGGCGACGCTCACCGTCGCGCTGGGCGTTTTGCTCGGTTACGGTCGAGCCCGGGCGCGCACACGACTGCGCGGTCTCCTCGATCTCGTCCTCATCGTGGCCTTTGCCGTTCCAAGCACCGTGGTGGGCATTGGACTGATTAGCCTTTGGAACCGACCAGGATTAACCGGCGAGGTTTACAACAGCACGGCGATCATCGTCATTGCCTACCTTGCGCGGTTCGTGCCGGTCGCGGCGCTCATCCTGGCAGCGAACGTGCGCCAGCTCCCCATCTCATCGGAAGAAGCTGCGGACGTTGCTGGGGCGAGCTGGCTTCGCACTTTCACCCGCATCGTGCTGCCGCAGATCCGCACCGGACTGGCTGCGGCCTGGGTGGTTGCTTTCATCTTCGCTTTCGGTGAATTGGGAGCGACGGTCCTGGTAACTCCGCCTGGTGAATCAACGCTTCCTGTTCGCATTTACACCATGATCGCCAACACGCCGGCAAGCGCGGTCGCGGCATTGGCACTCATGCAAGCGGGCATTGTCCTGATACCGCTGACGCTGCTCGCAGCTTTCGCACGAGGGAAACGAGGTAAATGATGACCAGATTCTCGGCCCATCTGGCAAAGCGTTTCATCGGGACTTGGCGACTCGTCTCAATCACGTCGAATGGTCGGATGGACGCTAATCGCGGCCCTCACCCCGCTGGGCTCATCTTCTATGACCGCACCGGACACATGGCCGTCCAGATAATGCCAGACCGCGTGCGCCCCAAGTACGCGGGCTCAGAACCTACACCTGACGAGTCGAAGGCAGCAATCACCGGCTACACCGCATATTTTGGTACCTACGCGATCGACAACAGCGCGCGCACCGTCACGCACCACCGGATAGGTAACATCAATCCGGGCGCACCAGCGGATGTCGTGCGGCGCTACGAGTTTGGTGCGGGCGACTGGCTGATCCTAATACCTGTCGAAGACCCTACGACTCAATTAATGTGGGAGCGTATCAAATGATGCGGTAGTGCTTATGGAATAATGAATAGCCCGTTCCTCCAATTGATCGAAGTAACGAAGCGATATGACGATCAAAGTGTCGTTAACTGCGTGTCGCTCGATGTCAAAGAGGGCGAGATAGTGGCGCTGCTCGGGGCGAGCGGGTGCGGTAAGACGACGACCCTACGCCTCATCGCTGGATTAGAGACGCCGGATACTGGCGAAATTTGGATTGCCGGTCGGCGAGTCACCGCGAACGGTCGCAATCTCATGCCGCCAAGGTCGCGCGGCGTCGGGTTCGTGTTCCAGGACCTGGCCTTGTGGCCGCACCTCACTGTTACCGGCAATCTCAAGTTTGTGCTTGCCTCGGCTAAGGTGCCAAAGCACGAACGAGCTCAGCGGATTGCTGAAATCTTACGGCTGGTGCGCGTTGAGCGCTTCGCGCAAAGCTATCCCGGCCAACTCTCCGGAGGTGAACAGCAGCGGGTGGCTCTGGCAAGGGCTCTGATAGCTCGGCCACGCCTTCTCTTGTTGGACGAACCAATGTCCAGTCTCGATCCCAATCTGAAAGCAGACTTGTTGAAAGAGCTAGCTGCGCTGCAACAATCTCTCGGCATCACTGCGATCTATGTCACGCATCACGAAGACGAAGCGGCAGCGCTAGCTACTGGAATAGCGGTGATGGTGGATGGAAGGATTGCGCTCATGGACAAGGAAGAACGCCTGAAGCTGAATAGAAGCAAAGGCACAGCGAGTCCTGGGGAGCCAAATTGTGAAGCAGTTTGAAGAAGCAACAATTGAGATTCGCCTGAAAAATGCCTGAAACTAAGCTCGTCGCAATGCCGAAAGAAAATGAGTCCGAGCTAAATCATCAGATGCCCTCGTGGCGAGAGGTGTTTCTGTATTTCCTCTTCCTAGGCTTCGTTAATGTCGGTGGGCCAGTCGCGCAGATCACCATGATGTTCAATCACATGGTGGAAAAGCGCAAGTGGCTTTCTAAAGATCGATTCGTCAAGATCATGGCGTTCTGCCACGTGCTGCCTGGTCCCGAAGCACTTCAATTGGCGATTTATGTTGGCTATTTGAAACGCAAGTTATGGGGAGGAATCCTGGCGGGTCTCACGTTTATCTTGCCGGGCGCGATCGTGATGATTGTTCTGAGCTGGCTGTACGTTAAGTACGGCAAGCTGCCGCCAGTCAATAACGCCCTCTATGTTCTCAAGCCGGCGGTCCTTGGAATAATCGCCGCCGGCATCATCAAACTCGGTCGGGCGGCAATTCGGAACATCTTTCTCGCACTCCTGCTGGTCGGAGCATTTCTAGGAATGCGTTTCGCGGGAATCAACTTCCTGTTGATTCTGCTCATAGCGGGTGCTCTGAATTTGCTGATCGAGGAAGGCTGGCCACGATTGAGGAAAGGAGCACCAACCCTTCCAGTCACGATTGGAGCATTCGCGCTACTGCTTCCGTTTATTGATTCGCGTTTGTTCCAGATCGCATGGTTGTTTCTTAAGACAGGTTTGTTCAGTTTTGGCGGCGCGTATGCCTCGCTGGTATTTGTACAGCGCGGAGCAGTCGCGCAGTATCACTGGCTGTCCGATGGTCAATTGCTGGACGGGGTGGCGATGAGCGTGGCGACGCCTGGGCCATTCATGCTATTCACCACTTTTGCGGGCTATCTCGCGGGTGGAATTACTGGAGCAGTGCTCGCCACGTTCTTCGTCTTCTTACCGTCGTTCATCTTTGTTATCGGCGGCACTCACTATATTGAAAAGGTTCGCGACAATCGCACTATTCAGGCATTCCTTGCGGGCGTCAGCGCCGCAGTAGTTGGCGTGATCGCGGTTGTTTCCCTCGATCTAGTTCCCGAAGCGCTGGTTGGCTGGCCAAGTGTCGCCATCGCGGTCATTGCTTTTTTGCTGATCGTTTGGTTGAAGCGGGATGTTGCTTTGGTGGCAGTTGGCGCGATGGCCGGAGGAGTTATTTATTCACTTGTACGAGCGTTTACCTAGGCCGATTCGGGCATGATTTTTACGAGGCCAAAGAAGGACATTGGAGGTGCCCAATGAAGTGGATTACTCGCCAACGAATTCAAGTCAACCGCACGGCAACCTGCTGGCTCATCCACCGCTTTCTCGATCCAGAAGCTGAGTTCATTTTTGCGCCAGCGGAACAAGTCAAGTCTATGCAGTTGGAAACCGGCGCGACGGGCTTCGATGCTCCGGGCGCAACTTACCCTCACGAAGACGCGCAGGGCCTTTGCTCATTTGCGGCGCTGGTGCGTGAGCGGTTGGCGCATGATCCCGTTCTTTTGGAAATGGCCAAGATCGTGCAGGCAGCGGACATCAAAGGCGAGTTGGATAACCATCCCGCTGCTCGCGGACTACAGTTGATCAGCCGAGGATTTCCCCTTTTGACGAACAATGATTATGAGACTGTGGAGCGTGCCGCATTCATTTATGACGCGCTTTACGCGAGCATCAAGCAAGACCAAGCCCCTACGTAAACAACCAGTGATGAAAAGACCAGAACGAGAAGAAAGGCAGGAGTGAAAATGAAGAGAGACAGAGACATGCCGCGTTGGGTATTGGGCCATTTATCTTTGGCACATAAGACGAGAAGAGTTGTGTTGTGCCTCGCCGCCTGCGCAGTTGCGACCTTGTTTGTGTTGGTGGCGTGCTCTGCGCCGCAGAACCAGTCGGGACAATCAAACAACCAGCAACCGGCGGCAGCAACAGATTGGAAGCAGGTCGAGCAGGCGTTGGGTAAAGCGGGCTCGATGCAGCCAGGCGATGTTTACAAAGTCAGTCTGCCGCGCAGCGATCTAAAGGTCACGGTAAGCGGCGTGGAACTCAAGCCCGCACTCGCTCTTGGTTCGTGGGTAGCTTTCAAGAAAACTGGCGATATGACTTTGGTGATGGGCGATCTGGTGCTTACGGAAGACGAAGTGACACCAGTTATGACGAAACTTGAAGAGGGCGGAGTCGATCCGACGGCTTTGCACAACCATGTGCTGCATGAATCGCCACGCGTGATGTATATGCACATTCATGGGATGGGCGACGGAGTGAAGATCGCCAAGGCAATTCATGATGCGCTCTTGTTGAGTAAGACTCCTTTTGCCGCGCCAGCCGCTGCTGCGCCGGCTCAAGACCTTGGCATTGATACGAAGCAAATCGATCAGATCATGGGCCAGAGTGGAAAAGTAAACGGCGGGGTTTATCAATTCTCCGTTCCACGCGCCGACAAGATCATGGACAATGAAATGGAGATTCCGCCTGCGATGGGAATTGCGCAGGCCATTAACTTCCAACCCACAGGCGGAGGCAAGGCAGCCATCACCGGTGACTTTGTGCTGCTCGCCAGTGAAGTCAACCCAGTGATCAAGGCGTTGCGAGACAACGGCATCGAAGTGACGGCCTTGCACAGTCACATGCTGGTAGAGACGCCGCACCTATTCTTTATGCACTTTTGGGCCAACGATGACGCGCAGAAGCTGGCCCGTGGGCTGCGAGCCGCTCTCGATAAAGTGAATGTAGTAAAGAGCTGAGTGCGTATTCGTAACCTGGAGGTATAAGCACTCGTCTTCTAGTAGCGAGGCTTCCTACAATAGACCGCAGTTTGATCGATGCTTTGCGAACATTCGCCATGAAGCACGTCTACTGGCTGTTACTTATTCTGCTCGTTTCGTCTTCCGCGTTAGCCCAAACGGGCTCACTCCGCGGTCAAGTCACTGATCAAAACGGCGGCAATGTTCCTGGTGCGAAGGTCACAGTCAACGGCCCGTCAGGATTGATCAAAACTACAAACACTGATAAGACCGGATCGTATTCGTTCGCTGGATTGCCAGCCGGGGATTACGAAGTGCAGGGCTCCGATCGCTGAGTGGTCGTGGTTGTCAGCCCTCAGGGATGACACTCACAAAGCCTTCTAATAACGATGAGCTCTTATGAAAACAAGGGAAGTAAACATCGAGGAAGATTCAAAATGAAGCCGCATCGCACACCTGCTTATCTGTTTCGTAAGCCGGGCCCGAGTAGAAGAGAATGCCGGGATTCTTGACTGTTCATTCCAGAAAGAGTATAAACATAAACTGGTGAAATAGCGGCGAGCGACGAAGCTTCTTGGTGCGGTCAGCATGGGTGCGAATTCGAAGGAGTTCGCATCCTCGCGCGGTCGCGAGGGTTTTCTACTACATGCTTCAGGATCTGGTGTTGACGGGCAAGGCCAGACAGGATCGTAGGTGCTAAACGATGCTGTAAAGCTCGCCCTGCCAGGGGAACGGAGGAACCAATTTGATTAGGATTGAGCAGGAACAAGGTGCAATCGATGTGACGGGTTCGCAGGCGCGTGGATTTGCGAAATTAGGCGATAGCTTATTTGAAGAATCCACCTTGCCGGAAGACATAAACGAGGTGCTACAGCAACTCGAATCTCCGGCCGGCGACGCGGAAGATCTTTTGGATGAAGAGGGGTCTGTGCTTGCAGGAGAAGCCGGCGCGGATGTGACCGAAGATTCGGAACTCGACCTGTCGGCGGGCGAGCTGGACAGGGGGTCGGACCCGGTCAGGCTGTATCTGCGTGAAATGGCCACCGTACCGCTATTGAAGCGTGAACAGGAAGTATCAATCGCCAGGCGGATCGAAGCGGGACAAAGGCGGGCGCAGAGGGCAATCTCACGTTCGCCGATCGCCGTCGCGGAGCTACTGAAGATCGGTAACGATTTGGAGGCCAACAGGATTGGCATTCGTGATGTGGTCACTTTTTCCGATGACTCCGAAATCGACGAGCAGGAAAACCGCACGGCCGAGTATCGTGATCGCGCCCTTGCAAGTATTCAATTGATAGGAAAGCTTTACCAGCGTGGAATCAAAGAATCCGAGCAACTTCGGGCCGAGTACAAACTGAACCGTGGCAGAAAATCCAGGAAGCTGCGGCGGTTGAAAAGGAAGCTGGCGCGAACACGAATTGAAGGCGCGCGCGAGATTGAAGGACTCGGGCTGAAAGAGCGAGCGCTTGCGCGACTGGCCGGCGGTGTGGACGCAGTTTCGAAAGAGGCTCGCGCGCTTGAACTACAGCTTCAAAACTGGACGGAGAAGCTCAGCCGTAAGCGGATCAGGGAGCAGGAAAAGAAAGAGCTTGCCAGGCACATTCGTGAGGCCAGGCGTCGGCTCAGAGCAATCGAAGCTGAACATCACGCCTCACGTTTGGAGACTAAGCGATCACAACGAATGATTGCGATAGGCGAAGCACAGGCGGCCCAGGCTAAGCATGAACTTACGGAAGCCAATCTGCGGCTGGTCGTTTCAATTGCCAAGAAATATCAAAATCGCGGCCTGAGTTTTCTCGATCTAATCCAGGAAGGAAATCTTGGGCTGATGAAAGGTGTCGATAAGTTTGACTGGCGGCGTGGCTATAAGTTCTCAACTTATGCTACCTGGTGGATCCGCCAGGCAATCACGAGAGCAATTGCCGATCAGGCGCGCACCATTCGCGTGCCGGTACACATGATCGAAGTACTCAACAAGGTCAGGACCGCCTCACGTGAGCTGGTACGTGACCTGGGACGCGAGCCAACGACAGAGGAGATCGCGAAACGAATGGGGACCTCGATAGATAAGGTGAACAAAGCCTTAAAGCTTACCCAACAACCTATCTCGTTGGAGACACCAATTGGCGAGGGCGGCGATTCTCAATTCGGAGATCTTATCGAGGATAGAGCCACCGCCAGTCCCGCCGAGAGAGTTATCACGGCTAATCTGCGTGACGTCGCCGGCGATGTGCTCCAAACCCTGAGCCCGCGAGAGGAGAAGGTCATTCGCTTGAGATTTGGATTGGACAATGAAGGCCGTGAACGTACGCTGGAGGAGGTCGGTGAAGACTTCCGGGTTACGCGCGAACGCATTCGGCAGATCGAAGTCAAGGCTCTCAGAAAACTTCGACACCCTTCGCGGGCGCGCGTGCTCAAGAGCTTTATCGAGGGACAGAATGAATAACTGGCGCGCGCGTCCCACAGTGTTGACGTGCAGGGCGCGGCCGATTTCATCGACGTTAACGTGCTTGCCTTTGAAAGAGAATGAAGATAGTCGGATTGCTTAGCTTCGACGGCTGGGCTGCGGCACTGCTCGTTATTTATGCGAACAGGGACTCTCTTCTCAATGAACGCTTCAGAGTGCGCTGCGCAACGGACTAAACCAGGACGCTACCCCGACCCGGCAACAGTCGTTTTTAACCCTGCAACAGTTGCTTTTTAAGCCAAGCGTGCTAATTTAACGTCGAATTCCCCCTTAATCCTGATTTGAATCCGCTACCCATGGCGATCTCGAATGATCGTTTGGGAGGGAGGCGACTATGCCAGCGAACTATCGATTGCTGCTCCTGGTTTTTCCCTTGACGTTGGTCGTCTTCGCAACAGGTATCGGCCTGTCAGCACGAGCCGGCATCGGGGGTGGAGACAAAGTCTCTGCCGTTGATCCCAAACTCGCCGACGGATTGGCCGCCTGGGAGCAGGTTTATTTAGTTCTGACCTCGCCGCGCTGCATCAACTGTCACACGGCGACAAACTATCCGCAGCAGGGCGATGATCGCCATCGCCATTTCGCGAATATCATTCGAGGTCGAGAGGGCAGAGGCGTGGCGGCACTGAGTTGTATAGGTTGTCATCAGGAAGTTAACGCCGACAGCACCGGAGTGCCCGGTGGACCCGATTGGCATTTGGCGCCCCTGTCGATGCGGTGGCAGGACGCTAACGATCGTCCGTTGTCGAGCGCGGCAGTGTGCCGGGCAGTGACCGATCGATCGCGAAATGAAAATATGGATGGGCGCGCCCTGCTGACTCATCACGAAGAAGCAGCGTTGGTGCTTTGGGCGTGGAATCCCGGCCGGCGGCCTGATGGAACAATGCGAACGTTGCCCCCGCTGACACATGCGGCGTTTGTCGCCGCAACTCGTACCTGGGTTGACGCCGGTGCGCCCTGCCCGCGCGCAAAATAGGAGACAAGTCATGGCAACTTATCAACTTAATGTAAATGGCCAGTCCAAACAGGTGGACGTCGATCCTTCAACGCCGCTGCTTTGGGTCTTACGCGAAGAACTGAAAATGACCGGCACGAAATACGGATGCGGCATCAGTGCCTGCGGCGCCTGTACCGTGCACCTTGCCGGTGTAGCGACTCGCTCATGCGTGGTCCCGGTTTCGCTGATTGGTACTCAGAAGATAACTACGATTGAAGGCATTGGTCAGGATCCAATGGGCCGCGCGGTGCAGAACGCCTGGGTGGAAAAAGACGTCGTCCAGTGCGGCTACTGTCAAAGCGGGCAGATCATGAGCGCGGTCGCGCTGTTGAAAGCTACATCGAAACCGACGGACACGAACATTGAAGAATCGATGGGCGGAAATCTTTGCCGGTGCGCTACCTACGTCCGAATTCGTGAAGCGATCAAGAGCGCGGCAGAACAAATTACGTAGGAGGTTGGGGTGAAATCTGCTTTGCACAAGAAGGAAGGTCGAGGTTCTCATTCACACCCGGCTTCAGCCGGGTGATCGGGAGTGTCGGGAGAAGGGAAACCGTTTAAACGGTTTCCAGACCTTCGCTTCCGTGGTTCACCTGGCTAAAGCCAGGTGTGAATGAGACCGGATGTCCTCGAAAGAAGCCGATAGCCTTCGGTATCCAGACGACTTTTTGTGCAAAGCCGGTGAAATCAGTTCCCGGCTAATCAACGTCTGACGAGGTTGAGCACTCGAGTAAGGAGGAGACGCAAATGTTACGTTCGTTAGAAACCCGTAGTGACGCAAGCGTCAACCGGCGCAGCTTCCTGCGTGCATCTGCCGTTGCGGCCGGGGGCTTGATGGTTTCGTTGTATCTGGATCTCCCTGTGTTCGCGCAGGAGGGCGGACCGGCGCCGCCGCCGAAAGTTTATCCGCCGGATGCATTCGTGCACATCAGGCCTGACGGCAAGATCCTAATCACAGTAAACCGCCTCGAGTTTGGTCAGGGAGTGCAAACTTCCTTGCCGATGATTCTGGCCGATGAAATGGACGCGGACTGGTCGCAGGTGGTGGCTGAGCTGGCGCCCGCGGCTGATGTCTACAAGGATCCATTTTTCGGTATTCAGATGGTCGGCGGCTCCGGCTCGATCGCGCATTCGTTTACCCAATATCGCGAGCTGGGAGCGAAAACCCGAGCGATGTTGATTGCCGCCGCCGCCGATCGCTGGCATGTATCTCCCGATCAGTGTCGCACCGAAAACAGCGTTGTGTATGGCCCGACCGGAAAGTCAGCCCGCTATGCGGAACTCGCGAATCACGCGGCGCGCCAGCCGGTGCCCGGAAAAATTCGCCTGAAAAATCCGTCTGAATTTCGCCTCATCGGCAAGAAAGTGCCGAGGCTTGATAGCCGGCCCAAGTGCGATGGTTCCCAAAAGTTTGGACTTGATCTCGATCTTCCCGGCATGAAGATCGCTGTCGTAGCTCATCCACCTGTATTTGGCGGCCGCGTAAGGATGTTCGACGACAAGGAAGCTCGCACCCTCGCAGGAGTTAAGGAAGTATTTGAACTTCCGCTCGTGAAGGGGAGCGGCGTGGCCGTCGTTGCCGACAAATTCTGGACGGCAAAGCAGGCGCGCGACCGTTTGAAGATCGATTGGGACTTATCGGGAGTTGAAATGGCCGACAGTTCGCAGTTGCGGACTAAGTATAAGGAGTTGGCTCGCACCGCTGGAAATATCGCTGTCAATCGCGGTGATGACAAGTCTCTGGATCGAATTCCTGCTGCCAGGCGAATTATTGCCGAATATGAATTTCCCTACCTCGCCCACACGCCGATGGAGCCACTGAACGCGACAGTCCGCTTTGAAGGTAACAAGGCTGAGGCGTGGGTGCCATCTCAGTTTCAGACGATGGACCAGATGGCAATCGCCGAAGTCCTCGGACTGAAACAACTTTCCACACCGAATATGCCGGCGGCGGTTTCGGCCGGCGCGCAGTCATCGATTCACATGTGCAGCGGGAAGCGGCAATGATTGCCAAGCGGCTGCGCGGCACGCCGGTTAAGTTGGTCTGGACGCGTGAGGATGATATCCGCGGTGGTTACTATCGTCCGATGCATGCTCACCGCGTCGAGATCGGCATCGGCGCGGATGGAACGCCGGCCGCCTGGCGCCATGTAATTGTTGGGCAATCGTTGGTTGCCGGAACTCCGTTTGCCGCGATGATGATTAAGAACGGCGTCGATCAAACCACGGTGGAAGGCGCGGCGGACTCGAATTACAACATCCCGAATTTCCATTTGTCAGCACATAATCCAACCGTAAATGTGCCGGTGCTTTGGTGGCGCTCCGTAGGTAACACTCACACTGCGTTTGTTATGGAGACGCTGATTGATGAGCTGGCGGCGCGAGCCAAAATGGATCCAATTGCCTATCGTCGCAAGCTCTTGAAACCTGACGCAAAGAAGCTGCGCGCGGCCCTCGACTTGATGGCCGAAAAGAGCGCCGCCTGGCGAAACAACCTTCCGAGGGGACATGCTGCCGGCATTTCCTGTCACGAGTGTTTTGGGACGGCTGTTGCTTGCGCCGTTGACGTCTCGATTGAAAACAAACGGCCGAAAATCCATCGCGCGACCGTTGCGCTTGATTGTGGTCTCGCCGTAAATCCGCTGACAATCGAAAGCCAATTCCAGGGAGGGCTTGGTTTCGGCGTCACCCAACTGATGGCCCAGGGCGCGATTACCTTGAAAGATGGACGCGTGGAGCAGAGAAATTTCGACGGCTACACCCCGCCTTACATTGTCGATGCACCGGTTACTGTCGACGTGCATATTGTGCCCAGCACTGAAGCGCCGACGGGCTGCGGCGAGCCTCCCGTCCCCGTGATTTCGCCGGCAGTCGTCAACGCCCTGGCAAAGCTGACCGGAAAACGCTATCGCAGCTTGCCGCTTACGAGTGTTTAGTTGCGGGAATGATTAAGCCCTGAAGGGCAGGGCTTTTTTCGATCGTCCGCTGCGCAAGTTTCACGCCGACGGCCGTGGCAACATCTGCTCGTTCCATTTGTCGAATTCATTACTGAGACGCTGCATGATGTCAGGGCGCTTCTCGCTGAAATCCGCCCGCTCTCTTTCATCGATCGACAAATCAAACAGAGCCCGAAGTTCTTCGCGGCGAACGTATTTCCATTTTCCTTCTCGCACTGCATCCTGCGTACTAAGCCGCCAAAAGAAAGTGCGATCAAAAACAGCGCTCGTGCCCTTGATCACGGGTAGCAGATCGTTTCCATCAAGCGGATAACCGTCCGCCGCAATCGTCTCAGCGGCAGCCAGAATTGTGGCGGTCCAATCCATCGTGATAGCCATTTGATGAGTTAGGCGATTAGCGGGCGCGATGCCCACCCATCGCACTATCGCCGGCACGCGAATTCCACCTTCAAGCAGCGCGCCTTTTTGTCCGGAGAAGGGCCACTGATACGAAAACCGCTCGCCGCCATTGTCACTGGTGAAGATAACCAAAGTATTTCTGTCGAGGCCCGCCACTCTCAGCGCTCTCATTACTCGACCCACCCCGTCATCCAGGCTGCGCATCATTTCTGCATAAAGCCTAAGCGAGCCACCGCCTCCCATGGTTACCGGCTCAATCGTCTTATCGGTGAACGTGACGGACTCTCCCCCTTTTGGTCCCTGCCAGGGCCAGTGTGGCGCTGTGTAATGAAGACTCAGGAAAAAGGGTGACGTACGACGTCGGGTAACATAATTCACCGCCCGTTCGGTTAGCAGGTCGGTTAGATATCCATTCCGTTGCACGGGTGTGAGATTCTCGTACAAGTCGGGCTGGCCCAGACCGTTCTTGTGCAGGAAATAATCCCCGGCCCCCGCAAGAATTCCAAAGAACTCGTCGAACCCGTGCACGTTTGGTCCCCACTCAGGACGAAAACCAAGGTGCCATTTTCCGAACAGTGCCGTGTCATAGCCACTCTTTTTGAGCAGCGAGCCGATGGTCGGATGGCCGGGATCGAGACCAACGTCGTTGTTGGTAACAGGTAAGGGCTCTGTCAATCCAATCTTAAGGCGGGCGGGATACCGGCCGGTGATAAAGCCGCAGCGCGTCGGCGTGCAAAGGGCGGAAGCAGAATAAGCATCAGTGAATCTCGTGCCCTGAGAAGCCAGGAGATCGATATTGGGCGTGCGGTAATCGGGACGGCCGTAACAAGTGAGGTCGCCCCAGCCCAGATCATCGGCGAGAATAAAGATGATGTTCGGCCGGGAAGTTTTCAGATGCGCCGGCGACGAGCGAGCTGCGTGGGTCCTTCCAACCCAAGAAAGCCGGCCCAATAACAAGGATGCACCCGCCGCCGCGCCTTTGACGAACTTCCGCCGGGTAAGCTTCATGTGCGAATACTACAATGGAATGACTTAGAAGTGCTCGGCCAAATTGAAAGGCAAAAGTAAAAAGGCAAAAGTTAGAAGGAAGAATCGAGCCCTCCTTCTAAACTTTTGCCCTTTACCTTTTCACTTTTTCCTTACTTTACGTATTCCCAATGCCAGGGCTCGTAAAAATAAGGTCGGAAACCGAAGTGCTCGGCGTTATGCACGAGCCACTGATAGACAGGTGTGTTCACCTGAATTGCGCGGTTTGAGTCTTTGGTATCAACCGGATCGCCGCCGACGTACAGGTCCAGGGCGCGGCCCGTAAAGTGGGGGCTGTGCGTCGCCAGGCCAGCGCTGCCCGCGTTCGGATATTGACGTCGCAACTGCTCCTGATATTCGGGCGAGCGGAAGGCGGAAACGATCTTTAAGTATTTCTCTGTGGGAGCCAGATCGCCGTCCGGTGTGTGGGCCAGGCCAAGCGAGGGCTCGGCCATTGCGGCGGCGATCAGGCGCTTGTACGCGGCATACGTTTCGCGCTGAACCTGACGCAGCTCCGGGGCGCGTTCGGGATCGTAAAAATCCGAAGCAGGAGCGGTGAGCAGCTGGTCAGGTTGCGCAACTGTCCGGTCCTTTAGACGGTTTCGCTGCCACTCGGAAATTATTCCCATCAGGGTATTTTCTTCGAGAATTCCACTCCCTGGTAACCCGGTCGTTTGCTGCCAGCCCGCGAGTGCCGCGGCAAAGCCCTTTGAGCCGGCATCCTCTGTGCGATTGAGGGTCTGATTGATGAGGGCGTTGTAGAGATACCAACCCCTCTGCTGCTTGCCGCCAAAGGTCCAGGTCAGTTCATTCATCAACACAGCGTTTCGCTCAGAGGCGGCACTAAAACTCGAGTTCTCGGCGGCGCGATCCGGCTGGCGATCAGAGAACAAAACAGTGGGCTTGACGCCTGATTCGGCTTTGGAATCTTTGGATTGTCCGCGGCTGCTACCGGTCTCAGAAGATGCAAAACCGATCACTGCTGCCAGCACGACGAGGAAAAGGGCAATATGCAATCTAAAATTCTTCATAGTTGCTAAATTTCTGGCGCTTGGTTGAGGTTTTGTCGGGAACAGACTATCAGATGCGCAAATCGCCGTCACGGTTCGACGCAAATTTGCGTATTTTACTCGGCGGCCCAAGAAACGCACGCCCTTTTCTCAATCAAATTCAACCCACCTTCCCTGGCTCTTGTCGCGCGCTTTTTGATAGGTATGCGCCGCCGCGGCGAGATCCTCGATTGCCAGACCGAGCGATTTGAAGATTGTGATCTCTTCCGGTGAGGTGCGGCCCGGACACGCCCCGATCAATATCTCGCCGAGTTCGCCACGAATGTGATCCGGACCGATTGCGCCTTCCTGTGCCGCAATCAAATAATCTCCCGCTTCATTTAGAGCCGATTCACGACGATCGACGAAGAGCAACCCCTCGGCCATGGTCGCGGTGTCGATTTCGCGCGCGGTGGGTGCGTACGTGCCTACTGCATTGATATGGGCGCCAGGTAAAATCCAATCGCGACGAAGCACCGGCTCGCGCGAGGTGGTCGCGGTGACGATTATGTCCGCGTCGCGCGCGGCAGTCTCGGCGTCTTGAACTGGCACAACCGGAAAAGAGAAGCGGGGCTGCATTACCGCGGCAAGGGCTGCTGCATTTTCGACCCTGCGCGCGGCGATTCGAACGCGCTTCAGACTGCGAACACAAGCGATTGCTTCCAAATGCGACCGGGCCTGCACGCCGGCGCCGATGATTGCCAGCTCACCGGCATCTTCCCGCGCGAGCAGTTTTGTCGCCGCGGCGCTGACGGCTGCGGTGCGAATCGCCGTGATTGCTGATGCATTAACAACTGCCAGCAATTCTCCGGTTTGTCCGCTAAAAAGCAGGACGCCGCCCTGATGTGCGTCCTTACCGATCCCAGCATTGCCCGGAAAAACGCAAATTGCTTTCAATCCGAACATCGCTTTGTCGCCCCCACGAAATGCAGGCATCAAGGCCATCACGCCGCGAACGCTGTTCGGCTTGATAATTGTTCGCAAGGGTTGATGAACTTCATCCCGAGCGAGTGACGCCAGCGCTTCCTCCATCACGCCGATGCACTCGGGCATGGTGAGAAGTTGCCCAACTTCGGCATGATTGAGAAGAAGGAGTTTCATGCAGCCCGTCTCCGTAATGTCTGTGCGCTTTGGTGCTCACTTGTTTGGTACATTTCCGCAACGGAGGCACAGAGAACACCGAGAAAAACTATGGCGCAGGTGTAGAAAGCAAATAGACGGCGAAAGATGCAAGCCAGTGTTCACCTTCATAGTTTCCACTGGCGACATGGTTGAGTCCCTCTTCCGCGTGACGCGCCGCCGCGCGCGCCAGCACGCGCCGCGCTGGATCGCTGCGTTGTAGCCCAGTGGCGATATTACGCATGCACCACGCACGGCTGAGGTTCAGGCCGTCGAGGTGGACGAGTTTTGGATCCGTGCGATCCAAGACAACGGCAGGCGTCAACAGCGGGCGCGGTTGATTTGCCGCAACTCCCGGCAGGAAACGATGAAACCAGGCCGCGAATTCCGCGGGCTTCATCACCCGGCGCATCAGGTCCGCTTCCATCAACGCGGGCGAGAAGAAATCTTCGCCGCCAGGTTCCCACGCGCCTGGGTAGTTCAGGTCATGGCCAAAATAAGTTCGGCTGCGCTCGACAATCAATCCTTCCAATCTTCGATCTCCGGCCGCGCGGGCATAGTCGAGCGCGAATTCCAATCCAAATGCCGTGTTCGGATGGACTCCGGTGCGGATTGGATAATTCTGCTTCGGCAGAAATGCCAGATAGTTTGCGACCAAAGCGTCGGCCAGCGGTTGCAGATTCCGCGACCATCGCTTTCCATCGTCATCATTCCAGCCGCGCAGTTCTTCTGCGAGTTTCAGTAGCCAGGCCCAGCCATAGGTGCGTTCGAACGATGCGCGGTTAGGTTGTTTGAGATAGGCGACTTCGGCGGCAAGATTCTCCGCCGCTAGATTTCCATTCAAAGCGGCGCGAATCTCAGCCCCTTCGGAAAGATCCGGATAAAGACGCAACAGGCGGACAAGCATCCAGTGTCCGTGGACTGTCGAGTGCCAATCAAAACAGCCATAAAACGCGGGATGCATCACGCGCGGACTGCGGACGTCGGCGCCGTCGTTAATCGCGTGGTCAGGTTTGTTGGGAAACTCTTTGGTGACGCACTTCAAAGCGAGCTTTGCGAAATGGGAAGCCTCTTCTCTTGTCAGGCTTGGGCTACTCGTGCTGCTCACTTGAACCTCATCGACATCGAAAAAGAAGTGCTCCGGCGGAACAGCGGCAACCTCGGTCGATGGCACTGAAGCTGGTTTTGAAAAATGACGCAGTACACCAGTGGCTTTGACAGTTTGGCCCTCGAAGCGATTCAGATCACTCATCTTTTCGCCTCTCGAAGCTCCGGTTGCGTAGATGTAAACGCCGCCACCGTCAAAGGCCACAAACCAGCCCAGCTTGGCCGATTTGAGGACTCCGACAACCGTGATCTTACTGCCGACCTGCGGCATCATTCTGCGCTTAAAAGCTTCAAAGGTCCGAGTGTTCTGCATGCTCGCGCACACGATTGAGGCTGACAACAAAACCGCGCTTATCGGGGTAATGAATCTTGCGACCATCAAACTCCTCGCGAGAAATCTCGATGATGATTCCAAAATCGGGCGCTAACAATACTATATCTTCCCTGGTCAGACCCACTCGATTCTGGCGACCTCATCACACGCGATTAAAATATGGCCGCAGATTAGAACCCGTCCTTATAACTCAGCAAGTCCTTGGAAATTCGCCTGAATTCAGCCTTTAAGCCCTTCGGTTAAGTTGATTTACGACGACTGAGCTGACGAAGGGCATCGGCAGTAATGCAATCTCACTGCGCCATGGCGTCGGAGCTTTTTTCAAATCACAAGTGAAGTTTGCCCGCCGGCGTGCGGTCTGAAAAAGGGCAGTTCCTGAGTTTAATAATCAACGCTGACAGAGGGAACAACTCAGAGTGTCCAAAATTGCTCTCGTACACGATTACTTCATACAAAGGGGCGGAGCCGAGCGGGTGGCGGAAGCGATGCACGCGTCATTTCCGGCGGCTCCGATCTACACTACGGTGGCGTTGCCTCAACGCCTGCCGCAAAATCTCCGCACTGCTGACATTCGCACCTCGGCAATGCAAAATCTGCCGGCCATGGAACGTGGCTTCCGCCACTACTTCATGCTGTATCCATTTGCGGTCGAAAACTTCAATCTGTCGCAATACGACCTGATTTTCAGCAGCAGCTCAGGTTATGCGAAAGGCGTCCGTCGTCGACGTAACGCGATTCACGTCTGTTATTGCCACACCCCGATGCGCTCGGTTTGGCGATCCCGGGACTATGTTGCGCACGAACGCTTTGGCGGCGCCGTACGGTCTATGCTGCCGCTGCTTCTCTGGGGCTTGCGCAAATGGGACCTGCGCGCCTCGCGTCAGCCAAATTATTACATTGCGAATTCGCAATTTGTGGCTGACCGGATCAGAAAAATTTACGGCCGCGAGGCTTTCGTAATTCCGCCACCGATAGATGTCGATCGCTTTCACCCGTCAAAGGAGATCGATGACTACTATCTCGTTTTGTCGCGCTTGATGCCTTACAAGCGGATTGAGTTGGCAATCGAAGCTTGCAATCGCCTTGACCGCCGTCTGCTGATCATCGGAGATGGTCCCGATCGCGCACGTTTGGAAAAACTCGCCGGGCCGCGCACCGAGTTTCTCGGCTGCCTGTCTGATCGATTGCTGAACTACTACACCAGCCGGTGTCGCGCTCTTTTGTTTCCCGGGGAAGAAGATTTCAGCATGGCCCCGCTTGAGGCAAATGCTGCCGGCCGTCCAGTCATCGCATTTCGGGCCGGCGGCGCCACTGAGACCATTGACGAAGGCGTTACCGGAATCTTTTTCGATCGACCTGATAGCGCGGCGCTGGCAACGGCGATCGAAGAACTCGAGAGTCTTTGCTGGGATCAATCAGCCCTGCGCCGCCATGCCGAAAAATTCGACCGAACAGTTTTCGCTTTCAAGGTCCTGCAATTTCTTGCGTCGGTCGCGCCACCGTCATGCGCCGACGAATTGATCGCTGGGGCCAGGTTGCTGTCGCAGATCCTCGCTCAGCGTGTTTGGCCAGGACTGCCTCTGGTTGGATGAAGTTCGACGGGCCGTCGTAATTGTGGGAATTCCAGCGATAAATTTGTTCCTGGCAGATAGACATCACTGGCCATTAAGGACACTCTGGCCCGCAACTTTCAAAGTAAACACCACCTCCAATCTGCGTCCCTCGTGCGTATTTATTTGACGAGCAGCCATTGGCTGGTGCTTTGCATAAGAAGGAAGGTCGAGGTTCTCATTCACACCCGGCTTCAGCCGGGTGATCGGGAGTGTCTGGGGAAGGGAAACCGTTCTATGAAAGGGGTTGTCAACCCCTTTCATAGAACGGTTTCCAGATCTAAGCTTGGCGCAGTTCACCTGGCTAAAGCCAGGTGTGAATGAGACCGGATTGGCCCGAAAGGATTCGATGGCCTTCACTATCCCGGACGACTCTTTGTGCAAAGCGATTGGCTAGCCTCACTGCGCTGCGGGCTGTTATGATGTCGGCCTGATCAACGGATCGGAGCCGGAAGTAATGCCTGATACCAACCGCTTTACAATTATCTGTCCCTGCTGCGAGGCGACCTTGAATATTGATGCGCAAACAGGCGCTATTCTGTCGCACGAAGAGAAACAGAAGCCTGTGGCCGCGTTTGAAGACATGGTCAAGGATCTCGACAAGCAGAAACGGACGCGCGAACAGATATTCTCTCAAGAGCTGAGCTCGCACAAGGATCGCGGTCGCTTGCTGGAAGAAAAATTTCAGGAGGCAATGAAGCGCGCGGAAAAGGACAAGGACAAAGTTTATCGCAATCCGCTGGATTTGGATTGAGCTTTTGCCCTCTCCCTTTGGGAGAGGGTTTGGGTGAGGGGCTAGAGCGTAAGTTAACTCCGTTCCTCTCCCATCGCCCTCTCCCAAAGGGAGAGGAGGTGATTGAAGTTGGTTGAGCAATCTCTGAAGAGCAGGAGCCTAAAATGCGTCGTCCCTTAATTCTAAAGTTAGCAGTTTTCGCGTTAATCGTCGCCGCGTCGGGCGCTAGTAATGCGCAAACGAAACTGCCCAAAATTAATTTTCGCGAGCGCACCCTGGCCAACGGCCTGCGCGTATTAAGTGTGGTCGACAAGTCGAGTCCGACGGTGGCCATCAACGTTTGGTATCACGTCGGCTCAAAAGACGATCCGGACCAGCGCAGCGGGTTTGCTCACCTTTTTGAACACATCATGTTCAAGGCAACGAGGAACATGAAGGATGAAATGATGGATCGCCTGACCGAAGACGTCGGCGGCAATAACAACGCGTTCACTCAGGACGACGTGACGGTTTACTACGAAGTTATTCCGTCAAATTATCTCGAGACGCTTCTCTGGGCTGAAGCAGATCGGCTGTCGGGTCTGACAGTTAACGAGGCTGCATTTCATTCTGAGCGGGCGGTGGTCGAAGAAGAATACCGGCAAAGCGTCCTGGCGCCGCCTTACGGAAAGTTTTTCTACTTCCTGGATCAAAAATCCTTTAACGCCCATCCATACAAACGCCCGACGATTGGCAGTATCGAGGACCTGGAAGCAGCGACGCTCGAGAACGTCCAGAAGTTTCACGAAACCTACTACCGGCCGGATAACGCGACGCTGCTGGTAGTCGGCGATTTCGAGCCGAAACAACTTGATGCCTGGGTCGACAAATATTTTGGTCTAATTCCGAAGCCGAATTTGCCGCTGCCGCGGGTCCAAACAAAAGAGCCGCCGCGCACCGGCGAAAAACGGTTCGTTGAGTATGGGAAGAATGTTCCATTGTCAGCCGTCGGCCTCACTTACCTGGTTCCCGATGAGAAGAGTCCGGACGCTGCGGCCCTGACACTGACCGACCTTATTCTTTCCCGAGGCCGTTCCTCAAGACTCTATCAGGCTCTTGTGTATCAGCAGCAGGTTGCGCAGAGTGCGAATGCAAATGCCGATTTGCGCGAGGATGCGGGATTGTTTCAAGTGACGGCGATCATCGCGTCGGGCAAGAAACCCGAAGATGCCGAAGCGTCTCTGCGCGCGGAAATCAAGAAACTGCAGAATGCGCCGGTATCGGCCGCCGAGTTGGAAAAGGCGAAGAACCAAATCATCACCAGCGAACTGCGCCAGCGTGAAACGAACAATGGCAAGGCCTCAGCGCTGGGCGAGGCGGCGGTGCTCCGGGGCGATCCGAATCGCGTGAACACCGATTTGGAACGATTGCAGGCTGTCACGGCTGGCGATGTACAGCGGGTCGCGCAGAAATATCTGACGGACGAAAATCGTTACGTAATTTATTACTTGCCTGAGTCGGCCCGGCCGTCCTCGCGCTCAGACAACAAGAATTAGCCGGCTAATCAACTGAAGAGAGGTAACGGGCAATGAGAAACTTTAAGAACGCGAAGGTGAGATCATTCGCTCTATTGCCACTGGCCATTTTGGCGTTGGCTTCATACGCGCTCGCGCAAACGCCGCAGGCGACACCTCCACCTCCTGCCGCGCCACGCTCAGTTCAGTTTCCCAAGCCCGTTGAGATGACTTTGCCAAATGGGTTGCGAGTGATCGTGGTACAGAGATCACAGCTGCCGTTGGTCTCGGCCCAGGTCTTAATCAAGAGTGGTGGCGAAGTTGATGCGCCGGATCTCGCCGGCACCGCAGACATGACTGCGTCGCTCTTGACGCGCGGGACCACAACGCGGACGGCGCCTCAGATTGCTGAAGCGATCGAGGCCCTTGGCGGTTCGATTGGTTCGGGCGCCGGATGGGATTCCTCGACCATCACTACCGGCGTGATGTCCTCGCGAACGGATCCGGTGTTTGCGATTCTGGCCGACGTTGTTCGCAATCCTGCTTTTAAGGATGAAGAGATAGAAAGACTGCGACGGCAATCGCTTAACAATTTGCGAGTCGCATTGGGAACGCCCGGATCGATAGCTCGCTTCGTCGCCGCGCGCGTTGTGTTTCGCGACGCGCCTTACGGCCATCCATTAGCGGGCACGCCGGAATCTGTGCCGCGAATCAAGCGCGACGACATTGTGAAGTTGCACGATATGTACTATCGGCCGGACAACGCGATTTTGGTTATTGGGGGCGACATCACATCGAAAGACGGGTTTGCGCTGGCGCAGAAGTATTTCGGCGACTGGACCAAACCGGCGGCGCCATTGCCGAATTTAACGATTGCAACTCCCGTGAGTGATACGGCCAATCGTCGCGTACTGGTAATCGATAAACCCGATGCCGGCCAGACAGCGGTACTGCTGGCGCGAGCGGGAATTAACCGGGCGAACCCGGATTATTTTCGCGGGATTGTCTCGAATGCAATTCTCAGCGGTTACTCCGGCAGATTGAATTGGGAGATTCGCGTCAAGCGCGGCTTGAGTTACGGCGCAGGCAGTTCTTTTGATATGCGTCGCTGGTCCGGAGCGTTTACGGCATCCGTGCAGACGAAGAACGAATCGGGTGCCGAGGTCGCGTCGCTGACGCTCTCTGAAGTTTCCGGCCTGGCATCGCGCGATTTACCTGACACCGAATTGACCACGCGCAAAGCATCGCTGCTGGGCGGCTTTGCTCGGGGCATGGAAACAATCGGCGGCCTGGTTGGACAGGTCAGTTCTCTGGCTTTGTACGGCGTTAGTCTCGATGAGATCAATCGCTACGTCGGGAATGTGCAGGCGATCAAAGCCGAAGATGTGAAGAGTTTCGCGGCTACGCACTTAAATCCCGACAGCTCCAGCCTGATTATTGTCGGAGACGCCAAAAAGTTTCTGCCCGCGCTGCAAAAGGATTTTCCGCAGGTGGAAGTGATTCCGGTGGCGGAATTAGATCTCAATAGCGCTACTTTGCGCCGGAATTAACGCGCCATGCTCTGTGGCCTCCGTGGTCGAATTGCTTACCACAGAGGCAACAGAGAAACTAATAGATGCACTCAAATCTTCGCTCCTTCCTCGACCTCCTCCGCCGCGAAAATAACCTCGTCACTGTACAAGCCGAAGTTGATCCTTACCTTGAAGTTGCCGAAGTCCATCGGCGGGTAATTGAGCAGGGCGGGCCGGCACTGCTTTTTACGAAAGTGAAGGGAAGTCGCTTTCCGGTCGTTACTAATCTCTTCGGGACCCAGCGCCGTATTGAATTGGCTTTTGGTCCCAAGCCTGAGCAGTTCGTAAAGCAACTAGTTGGTGCCGCTGAGGCATTGTTGCCACCGAAACCGGCCGACCTCTGGCGTCATCGTTCGCTGGCACTTGAATTTCTGAAGCTGGGAACACGAAAGACATCGCGCGCGCCCGTTACCGAAGTCGTCGATGAACCTGCGCATCTAAATGAGCTGCCCGTGTTGACTACGTGGCAGGACGACGGCGGCCCGTTCATCACCCTGCCCCTGGTTTACACCGAGCACCCTGGAACCAATAAACACAACCTCGGTATCTATCGCATGCAGGTCTACGATGCGGAGCATGCGGGCCTGCATTGGCAGATTCAAAAGGGCGGCGGCTTTCATTATCACGTCGCAGAAGGCTTAGGCCAGCCGTTGCCTGTAACGGTTTTTCTCGGCGGCCCACCAGCGTTGATTATCGCGGCGGTCGCGCCGCTGCCGGAGAACATTCCGGAATTGATGCTTGCTTCTCTGCTGGGCGGCGAGAAGTTAAAGATGACCAGAAGTCTTAAGGGCGGATGGCACCGCTTAGTTGCCGAAGCCGAGTTCGCGCTGGTTGGGTCTGCTCCGCCGCGCGAGCGCCGCCCTGAAGGGCCATTCGGCGATCATTACGGATACTATTCACTCCAACACGACTATCCGGTCTTTCATTGCGACGCGATTTTTCACCGGCGTGACGCGATCTATCCCGCAACCGTCGTAGGTAAGCCGCGACAGGAAGATTTTTTCATCGGCGATTATTTGCAGTCGCTTCTATCACCATTGTTTCCATTGGTTATGCCGGGCGTGCGCGCTCTTTGGAGCTACGGCGAGACAGGATTTCATTCGCTTGCCGCGGCAGTTGTGCGCGAACGCTATGCGCGCGAAGCGCTGGTCTCAGGCTTTCGCATTCTGGGCGAAGGGCAGTTGTCACTCACGAAGTTTCTCCTCTTAACGGATACCGTGATCGATCTACACGATTTTCCGCGCGTGCTCGAACACGTGCTCGCGAGGGTAAATTGGGAAACCGACTTTTTTATCTTTTCGAACACTTCGATGGATACGCTTGACTACACGAGCAACAAAGTCAATCAAGGCAGCAAAGCAATAATGATGGGTTTAAGCGATGCGGTTCGCGATCTTCCGCGCGAATTTCGCGGCGAGTTGCCCGCCGGTGTGTCGGGGGTGGAGGTATTTTGCGGTGGCTGCCTGGTAATTGCCGGCGTGGCTTACGAAAAAGATCCTCAGCAGGCTGAGCGTCTCGCGCGCGAAGAGGCCTTTGCGAACTGGCCTTTGGTTGTTCTGCATGACGATGCCGCAGTCGCGAAATCAACGACGGATTTTCTCTGGTCGACCTGGACGCGCTTTGAGCCGGCAGGGGACGTTTATGCGGCCGAGACCAAAGTCATTCGGCATCATCTTTCTTATCGCGGTCCCATTGTCATCGATGCGCGCAAGAAGCTCAATCTTCCCGACGAGTTAATTGTGCGGGACGATATTGCGAAACTAGTCGATCGCCGGTGGGGTGAATATTTTCCGAAAGGGAGCGCTAGCTTCGTTTAGAGGCGGGCTACCGCCCGCCTGACTTGGGTTGGCACTTGGCGGGCAGTAGCCAGCCTCTAAACAGGCGATGAACTTCAGTACCGGCGATATGCATCAAGTCTGGATCAAGAGAATCCGCATCGCCGCCGCAGTCATTCCGCTGCTGATTCTTTCGTGCGGCATCTATGCTTTCTTCATCGAGCCGAATCGCCTCATCGTCCATCAGGAAACAATTCAGATCGAGGGGTGGCCAAAGGAACAGAGCGGCCTGCGCATCGCACTCATCGCTGACATACACACGGGTGGGCCCTTTATCAACGAAAAGAAACTCGGCCGGATTGTCGAGCTGACAAATCAACAGAACCCGGACTTGATTGTGCTGCTCGGCGATTACATGTCACCAAACAGCTGGCATAGCCATCGAGTTGAACCTGAGGTTACGGCAGCAGCTTTGAAGAATCTAAGAGCTCCGCTGGGCGTTTATGCAGTCCTCGGCAATCATGACTGGTGGTACAGCGGGATCAAGGTGCGACGGGCGCTTGAAGCCAATGGCATTCCCGTCCTGGAAGATGACGTCGCCGAAATCAAATGGCGCGGCACTTCATTTTGGCTCGCCGGCCTGGCGGATCTTTGGACGCGCCCACAGCACATCAACGAGACGATTGCCAAAGTTCCCACGGGCGCGACGGTTATCGCCTTGACGCACAATCCCGATATTTTCCCGGGCCTTCCCCAGAGTGTGCCGCTGCTGCTCGCAGCCCATACTCACGGCGGGCAGGTACGTCTGCCACTGATCGGAACACCAATAGTGCCCTCGGACTTTGGCCCGAAATACACGGCGGGCCACGTCTTTGAAAATGGTCATCACTTATTCGTGACTACGGGAATCGGCACGAGCATTCTGCCGGTCCGCTTTCGCGTAGTGCCCGAGATTGTGATCCTAACTCTGAAATCTTAAGAAACGGCCGGTAGACGGACCGTGAAAAGTGCGCCGCCATCATTACCGTTTGCGGCTGTAAGGGTCCCACCATGTTCCGCAATCACGCGATGCGCTAACGCGAGACCGACGCCGTGGCCGGTTGATTTCGTGGTGAAAAAGGGAATGAAAATCTTTGGCAGGTTGGCGGTTGGGATCCCCTTGCCGGTGTCGCGAATCATAATGGTAACCCACGATTCATCGCGCTGTCCCGGCTCGACCGAGGTGCTTATGATGACTCGTCGATCGAGGTTTTCTTCCGGAATGGCTTCGGCGGCATTGCGAACCAGATTCACGAGCGCCTGGCGCAGCATCCGCGCATCTGCCTGAATCGATATGCCCTTGGCATCGTCAGCAAGGATCAACTCAACCCGACGATCGGCGAATAGCGAGGTCAATTCGCGAGCGGAGTCGCTAATCAGCTCGTCAAGGGAAATGTCTTCAAGTTGGAGAGGCTGTGGGCGCGCAAAGTTCAGAAAAGCGGTGACCATCTCTGAAAGATTGCGAACTTCCTGCAAGAGGCCGGAAGCCGCGGTCCGTCCGCGCTCATCATGATCGACGCTTTGCAGGAATTGCGCATAGCCGTGGAGGGCGGCGATGGCGTTCTTGAATTCGTGCGCCAGCCCGGCAGACATTTCGCCGAGGCTTTCAAGATTTCGTTTCAGTGCAACCTGCTCGCGCAGGCGCGTTACTTCAGTAATGTCAGTTAACAGGCATAACACGCCGCGCGCGGTACCCGGTGTCGCCGGATCGATTGGCGCGACGGTGGCACCCAGCCGCTTTTGATGACCCAATCCGTTCACTGCATTAATCTCTTCGCGGCGAAACAGTTTGCCCGTAGTAAGACAATCGTCGACGAGCCGGGCCAGGTCAGGTGCTTTTTGAAAAACATTACGAAAGTGATCGCCTATGGTATTTGTTTCCAAAAGCGTCCCGGCCGGAGAGTTGATTACAGTTGCGTGTCCCGATGAGTCAAAGGCAACCAGACCCGTAGGCATGCTGGCCACAATACGCTCGCTGAATTTCTCGGCCGAATCAGCCCGCTGACTTGCCTCCGCCGTTAATCTCTCCAACTCCTTCCGTTGCGCCTGCAGTTGGGCCAGCACGCTCTGGAAAGTCTCAAGAACAAATTCGGCTTCGTTTTGGGTGGTACCGGAATGCTCAACAGGCGCACGTTTGGCCTCACCAATAAGTTGCGTGTAAGGCCGCAGGAGCCAGCGTAGGAGCCAGGCGATGCAAACCAGGCTGAGAAAGAGTGCGACGATGAAAGCAGTGAGCAGAATTGGGCGATTCAGGGCGGCGATGTCCGGGGACATCGTGAAGACCGCGAAAATCAGAATCATGCCGGCCAGGAACACTCCGGTGAGAACGATCACCAACACTTGAAGTCTGCCGCGCATGTATCAATACCGAAACTGCGATGCGTACCAACTAACAACGCCAACGCCAAAAAGCAGTGAAAGAATGGCTCCGGCTCCCAGGAAAATTCCAAAAGGCAACATGAGTTGCAGACTACGGCCGCCACGACGCAACATTATCGCGATACCGGCGAGCGACCCTACGAGGACCGCGATGAAGATCGTCAATATGGTGAGCCGCCATCCAAGATAGATGCCGACCATGAACATCATCTTCACATCGCCCAAACCCATTGCCTCGACACCGCGGAGCTTTTCCCAAAGAAACCCCATTATCCAGAGCGAGCCGCCGCCGGCGGCGGCGCCAATTAGTCCGCCGGCAATCGAGACCATCCACAATGGATGACCTTGGAGCGGGCCATTCATGAGCGAATTCATGTCGTCAAAATGCGGCGTGCCGGTGAGGTAGGGAACCAGGATCCGAGCCCCAAGAGCAAAGACAATTCCAGGATAGGTAATAGCGTTCGGCAAAATCATGTGTTCGGCATCAATGAAAAGAAGCGCGATCACCGCGGCGACGAACGCCAAATCGAATGGCAGGGCGAATGAAATCCCGGACCGCAACGCGACCAGACCGAATAGCAACGCCGTTAGCGCTTCAACGATCGGATAGCGCGCCGAAATAGGCGCACCACACGAACGGCAACGGCCGCTCAGAATCAGAAAACTTACAATGGGTATGTTGTCGTAAGGCTTGATCGCTTTGCCGCACGATGGACAAGCCGAGGCCGGCAAGGTGATCGATTGCTCGCGTGGCAGCCGGTGAATCACGACGTTGAGAAAGCTGCCAATGATCGCGCCGATGACCGCAAAGACGCCGCAGGCGACAGGTAAGGAAACAGGCAAAATATTTTCGGCTAATAAAAGAAGGAGAGTCAGCTTCATCCGGGTAGCATTGTAACGCGGGCTCGAGTCAGCGGCCTACTACTTTTCATGGCCATCTTTTGGCGTTGCGTTTTGCATTTGCCAGAGAAGTGAGTGCTTGAGAAAGTCATGCTGAGCGGCAAACTGCGCGATTGTCAGGCCGGCAAGTCCATCACGAAAGCCGGCCTTCAGAACGAATGAGCGTACAAACGCCAGAGGTCCGGCCAGCGCGATCTTCAATGGCGAAGTGCGCTTGCCTTCATTGAACATTTGGCGCGCGCCAAGCGGCGCGTACCGCTCGCCAATCATGCGTTGATGATCCGAAACATCGCGCGCGGTGTAGTGAAGAAGATCTCCCGGAAGTATTTCGACGCGCGCATTGTCATTCATGACCACAGATTCGTGAATCAGACGTTCGCGCCAGCGTCCGCGGCGGCGATCAAACAAGCGAAGTTGATAGTTCGGATACCAGCCGCCGCCTTTGATCCATCGATTCATATAAAAGGTGCGCCGGGCAATGCGATATCCCTGAGTGTCCGGAGGGTTGTCGGATCGATGAAGGGAGGCAATTGACTCGCTCAGCTCGCTTGAGACGCGCTCGTCAGCGTCGAGACTAAGCACCCAGTCATGGGCGGCTGAATCCGTAGCAAACTGTTTCTGCGCAGAGAAACCGGGCCATGGCCGGGTGATGACGCGCGCACCGCATCCTGCGGCGATGTCCCGGGTTGCGTCGGTCGATTCTGAATCAACTACCAGGATCTCATCAGCCCACGACACCGATTCGCACGCCGCGCGGATGTTGTCTGCTTCATTGAAGGTGATGATGACCGCGGAGATACGCATTTGAGATTTTTGATTTTAGATTTGCGATTGCAGGTATTGTGTGAGTTTCAGGCCGCAATCGCAAATCAGAAATCGCAAATCAAAAATGATCTTATGGCTGAGTAGAAGTGACAACCACGTTATTTACACGGAGCGTCGAAGCTGTCGCGCGCTGCAAGTCCGCCAGCGCCTTGTTGTAATCAGTCTCAGCCTGCAGTTCATTCGTGCGCGCCGTGGTCAGCTCGTTCTGGCGTTGTAACAGCAGGAACGTTGTTGCTCGGCACTCTGACGCGCCAGTCGCGAAGCCACTACGCGCTGCTGCGCGGTTGCCACGGCCTGGGCCGCGTTGCGCACGTCCATTTCAACCGCCTGTTCCTGTGAGCGGTAAGACGCTTCCGTTTGTTCCTGCTGAATCCGGGCGAGAGCCAGGTTTGCCTGCGCCGTTTTGTTATGGAAGGGGAACGAAATACTGACGCCGAGAGTGATGTTGTGCGTGCTGAGACTAAACAGATTGCCCAGATCCTTTCCGAATCCGCCAATCAGTTTTGTAGGCGGGCCCGATGCGGCTACGTTGGGAACTACCGCTAAGGGAAAGCCGGCGCGGGTTTGGATGTCCTGAATCTGTTGCAGCAGGAAAGCGCTCGAACTCGTGGCCGGGTTGCCCGAGATCAAGGGCACGAGCGTCCCTGCCGGTACTCCGCTCGCAGCCGATCCCGCGAGGCCGGTGGTTGCCACGGTCGAGACCAGATCAACCTGCGGCAGGTTCTGATTCCTGAAATACCGAATATCTATGCCGTTGATGTCTTTCTGCAGGTTAAGACGGCGCAGCTCCGGCCGGCTCTTGAGCGCTTCATCCAGTGCCGCGTTTAAATCAACAGGCGAAAGATCAAATGCCGGACTATCGGTCGGTGTAATCTGGGCCGTCCATTCCGCCGACGTCGTGTTGCGCAGCATCAGTTGCTTCAGAGAATTCTCGGCGACTGAAACATTCTGCGTGGAGACGAACAGGTTTGCCTCGCGCGTTGCGATATCTGTCTGCACCTGCGCTCGATCCAGGGGGGCCTTTGCGCCCGCGGCGATCTGCGCTTCGATGTTTCGCATGTTTTGCCGCGCGAGGTTCAGGCTGTCCAACTGGTTTTGCTGATTACGAAGAGCAAAAACCAGATTCCAATAAGCGGCCTGAACCTGAGAAATGATCTGAATTGTTCGTTGCCGGAAATCCGAGTCGGATTGTTCGATCACCGTCTTTTGGATCTTGATCTCGCGTCTATTGTTATCGATGGCCCGGTTGCGCATCAGGGGCTGCGTAAATTGAAGTGATAGATTCGACGACCAAAAGGGATTAATCAGGTTGAAGGTGTTGCTGCTGTTTGTGTGTGAGTTCGCGAAAGTGGCGGTGTAAGTTCCGCCACCTCTTTCAAACGATTTCGTAACGGCCGGATTAAATGAAAAAGTGGTGGTCTTCGTGGTGCCGGAGGATCCGGAGCCGCCCAAACTACTTTGCTGAGGCGTAACGTTCCTGACAAATTGCGGTGTCATGCTGAAGATTGGCTCATAAACGCCGTAAAGCGCGCGCAGTTGTTGCTCGCCAATGCGCACCGTGTCGCGCGCCACTTCGATGTCGTTGTTGTTTTGCAGCGCCCGTCGAATCGCGTCGTTCATCGAAAGCGTAAGCACATTACTGCTGACAATTCCCAGCCGCGTCAAATCAGGAAGCGGCGGAACGGGCTGTGCCTGGTCACCGGGAAATACCGGCTGGCGCGGTTCCTGCACGCCGGGAGTGATCGGCGTCGGCTGGCTCGTGGGCGGAACGTTTGTGCCCGGCGGCGCTTGAGCTGGATTCTGCTGAGTTCCTGGCGGCGCGGTCTGCGGATTAGTTTGCGTGCCGGGCGGCAGCGTAGCCGGATTTGGCGTCGGTGTCGGCGTCGGCACTTGCGCCAGTGCGTAACTGCACGCCGCAAAGATCGTCAACCAGAGTAAGCATGTGCGCATAGCCGGACCGGTTAAGTTTTTCAACATCGAAAGAGAACTCCTCAGTTTGATACTGGATTTTGCAAGTCGGCGCTCCCTGGTACTGCTTCGCGCAGACCGAAGAGCGCCGGTCATTGCGTACTACGTCATATGGCTGTCAGCGGTTTCAATAAAGCTCGGTAAACAGCTGCCTTGACAGTCATAGTAACCGGGCATTATCTTGCCTTTTCTTTCAAAGCTCAACAGAGTTGCGAGTGAGATAGATCGAAATCGCGGGTTTACGCCTGCGCAAAGTCCTGTTTTTCACCGATAAGAACAAACGCACGAGGAGGGTTGGCTAATAATGACGGTTAAGGTCGGCATCAACGGTTTCGGTCGTATCGGCAGGAATATTTTTCGCTCGTCGCTCGGAGATAAAGATATAGACTTCGTGGCGGTTAACGACATCACCGATACAAAAACCCTGGCCCATCTGCTGAAGTACGATTCGGTCCTCGGCAATCTTCATGATGATATCTCGGCTTCACAAAACGGAATTAAGGTCGAAGGCAAAGAGTTTCTGGTGTTCTCTGAACGAGATCCGGCAGCGATTCCCTGGGAATCCGTCGGCGCTGAAATCGTCATTGAATCGACGGGTCGTTTTACCAAAGCTGAGGATGCCAGGAAACACCTGCGCGGCAGTGTCAGGAAAGTGATCATCTCGGCGCCCGCCAAAAACGAAGACATCACGATTGTCCTCGGGGTGAACGAGGATAAATACGACCCCCAGGCACACAACGTGATTTCGAACGCTTCCTGCACCACGAACTGCCTCGCGCCGGTGGCGAAAGTGATTCATGAAAACTTTGGCATCAAGACTGCCCAGATGACCACCATTCATTCTTATACGAATGATCAGCAGCTGCTCGATCTTCCGCACAAGGACTTGCGGCGCGCGCGGGCCGCGGGCCTTTCGATGATTCCAACCTCCACCGGCGCCGCAAAGGCTGTCGCGCTAGTGCTGCCTGAATTGAAAGGAAAGTTCGACGGCATTAGCGTGCGTGTACCAACACCGAACGTCTCGCTGGTCGACGTTGTGATCGATGTTGAAAAGGAAACTTCCAGTGATGAAGTAAACAAAGCCCTGAAGGATGCAGCGAACGAAGAACTGGAAGGGATCCTCGCCTACAGCGAAGAGCCATTGGTGTCCTCCGACTTCAAAGGGAATTCGAACTCTTCAATTGTCGACGCCGAATATACGAAAGTTATCGGCGGTCACATGATCAAGGTCCTTTCCTGGTATGACAACGAATGGGGATATTCGTGCCGCGTTCGGGATCTGGTGAAATACATTGCGGGAAAAGGACTCTAGGCATTGCCAATTTCCGATTGCCAATTGCCAATTTGGAAAATAAAACGCGGCGCAGTAGCCCGATCGAGAGAGTTCCCCAGGAGACTCGGGTTATCGAGGTTCATCTAATCGGCAATCGGCAATTGGAAATTGGAAATCGGCAATGCCTAAACTCTCAATTCGTGATCTTGACCTCGCCGGCAAACGCGTCTTCATCCGCGTCGATTTCAACGTTCCCATCAAAGATGGCAAAGTCGAAGACGACACACGCATTCGCGCGGCGCTCTCCACAATCAACTATGCAGCCGAGCGCGGCGCGCGCCTGATTCTGGCGTCGCATCTGGGGAGGCCGAAAGGCCAGCGGGTCGAGAAGTACAGCCTGCTTCCGGTGGCGGAACATCTCTCGAATCTAATCGGCAACCCGGTGGCATTTGCCGAAGACTGTGTGGGCGAAGCAGCGAAATCGAAAGTGTCCAGTTTGAAAAACGGCCAGGTGCTGTTACTCGAGAACTTGCGATTTCACTCTGAAGAGGAAAAAAACGAGGAAGGCTTTGCTAAGGAGCTTGCGAGCCTGTGTGATGTTTATGTCAACGATGCTTTCGGCGCCGCCCATCGCGCCCACGCTTCAACGGTTGGCATTACGAAGTTTGTGAATCAGGCGGCCACCGGCTTGTTGATGGAAAAAGAGCTGGAATATCTGGGCCGGGTTATCAGCGATCCGGAGCATCCGTTCGTAGCCATACTCGGCGGCGCGAAAGTATCCGACAAACTTCCCGTTATCCAGGCGCTCATCGATCGCAAGGTCGACCGGCTGCTTATCGGCGGGGCCATGGCTTACACCTTTTTGAAGGCGGAAGGGTTCACCGTAGGCAAGTCACTGGTTGAAAACGACAAACTGGAAATCGCAGCGCAAATTAAGAAGCGCTGCGAAGACGCAGGCGTAAAACTATTGCTGCCAACGGATCATCAAGTCGTTGACAGTTATGAACCCATCAAAGGTGGCCAGGTTCTGGCCAAAACAATTCCGATTGAATTTACCAACGCAGGTCACGCCGGCATGGACATTGGCATCGAGTCGGTCCGGTATTTTGCGGACGCGTTGCGGGATGCAAAGACAATTATTTGGAATGGTCCCATGGGTGTCTTCGAAGAGAAGCCCTTTGACGAAGGAACGGTTGGTATCGCTCGCGCGGTTGCCGATGCCGCCGATCGCGGCGCTACGGTAATCGTCGGCGGCGGTGATTCCGTCGCAGCAATTACCAGGGCCGGCGTCGCCGATCGGATTACGCATATTTCAACCGGTGGTGGAGCGACATTGGAATTCCTTGCCGGTGAAGAACTACCGGGAGTGGAAGCGCTAACGAATGTCGGTAGTCGGTAGTCGGTGGTCAGTGATCAGTGGTCAGTGATCAGTGGTTAGTTGTCGGTTTGTTAGTAGTTCGTCTGTTCCACGCGGTCGAGATCCAATTGATCATTCACTGACCACTGATCACTGACCACCAACAACTGACCACTAACAAACTGACCACTGACCACTGACCACTAAAAACTGACCAATTATGAGAAAACCTGTCATCGCTGGAAATTGGAAAATGTATAAGACAGTGGGCGAATCCGTCGCTACGGCGGTAGCATTGAAACCGCTCGTGGCCAATGCTAATCACTGTGAAGTTGTAATTGCTCCCGTCTTCACGGCCTTGAAAGCTGTGGCGGATCGAGTCGAAGGATCGAATGTCATGGTAGCGGCGCAAGACTGCGCCACAGAGAGGACTGAAGGCGCGTTCACCGGTGAAGTCGCGGCGTTCATGTTGCGCGATGCCGGCTGTTCGCACGTGATCATCGGGCACTCTGAACGGAGGCAATTCTTTCTTGAAACCGATCAGATTGTCAGCCTCAAGACCCAAGCCGCGCTGGCCGCGGGTTTGAAAGCGATTGTCTGCGTGGGAGAAACTCTCGAGCAGCGTGATCAGGGCAAGGCGCGGGACATAGTCAGCGAACAAATAGTCGGCGGATTGAGCGGGTTGACAGCGTCGGATCTCGACCGTATCATCGTGGCTTACGAACCTGTCTGGGCCATCGGGACCGGACGCACCGCGACGCCGGAGCAAGCGCAGGAAATGCACGCGTTTATCCGGCGCGTTTTCGCGGAAAGGCACTCGCCAGACTCTGCGGAAGCGCTGCGAATCTTATACGGAGGCTCGGTGAAGCCCGACAACATTGCGGGTTTGATGAAACAAGCAGACATCGATGGCGCACTGGTTGGTGGCGCGAGTTTGGAAGCTGAGAGTTTTGCGAAGATTGTTAACTATAAATCTAAATAGATTGTAGTCAGTCGTCAGTTGTCATTTGTTTGCGCTCCGAACCTTGAATCGAACTGGCACGAACAACGAGCGACGAACAACTAACTACTGATAAGACCACGAGCGGAGTTCAATTTGATAGCTTATCTTTTATACGGACTATTTATTCTCGCTTATCTTTTATACGGACTATTTATTCTCGCGTGCATCATCCTGGTTGTGACTATTCTCTTACAGCCCGGCAAGGCTGACGCCGGCGCGCTATTTTCCAGTTCGGTTTCCAGCACCGCGTTTGGACCGCGCGGCACGCAGACTTTGCTGGCAAAGGTCACCATCGGGGCGGCAGCTGCGTTCATGTTGATTGCCTTGATGTTGTCGCTGCCGGCCTTCACGGGAACCAGTTCCGTTTTGCAGTCCGGGATACCCGAGCCGTCGGCAACTCCGACCCCGACGCCAACACCGACACCTGCGGTAGTGGCTTCGCCGTTACCCGCACTTCCCGCGGCGGCTTCGCCCGCGGCTGCGGCGACGACTCAAAAGTCTCCGGCGAAGAAATGAGACAAGTGGCATAGACTTTAGCCTGTGTCGCTTTTAGAGTTTCGTCAGGACGTCTCGTGGACAAACAAAGCGCAACTGAGAATCTAACTGATGTCGAAACTCGAAACTCCAGGTGTTTGATATTCTTCCCAAAGTGCCGAAGTGGCGGAACTGGTAGACGCGCACGTTTGAGGGGCGTGTGAGGTAACTCGTGGGGGTTCGAGTCCCCCCTTCGGCACCAAGTCCTTTAGTGTCAATAACTTACGCCATACAGGTTCTACATCAAACGCCCGCTTGGTGTCTATAGAGTATTATTCCCGTAAGCCGATTCATCGATGCCGAGGGAGGGATTCGAACCCTCACGACCTTACGGTCAACGGATTTTAAGAACGTTGGAGAGGGTACCACGTAGTCTGACGAAACGATATGAGCCAGTATTTACGCGCCTAGCGGTCGTCAAAGGATCACTTCGGCTGGCTTCATATCAACACGTACGGCCACCATCTTGGCCCCATCTTCCTCAAATTTGCGCGCCCACGCAGAGCTGCGAAACTGACTACTTATCGTTCGGCCACCGTGACTTGTGCTGTGTCGGCTTCGACATCGCCGGCAGCTTGCGATTGCTCATCTTCGCTGTTCGGCGCGCCTGCCGCTTCCCACTTAATGAGTTTGAGATCGAGGACGAAGATCGAATAGATCACAGGAACCAGCAGCAGCGTAATGAAGGTCGCGCAGAGCATTCCGCCCATCTGCGCGTAACACATTGGCTCCCACAGCGGCCCGCCGCGAAGCGCCAGCGGGACGAGCGCAATCACTAATGCGAGTACAGTTATCAATACTGGCCGGAGGCGCATTATTCCGGCATCCAGCACCGCTTCCTTCAGAGGTTCGCCTGCTGCATGCTTCTCCTCAATGAGGTCGAAGAGCACGATGATGTGGCTGACGATCAATCCGACCAGGCTGATGATTCCCAGAAAAGCCATAAACCCGAAGGGCGTGCCCATAATCCAGAGCGCCGTAAGTCCGCCCACAATCCCGTAAGGCACTGCCGCGAAGACTACAAACGGCTTGATAGCATTTTTGAACTGATACACCAGACTTAGAAATATCGCGATGACGGAAATCAACAGGACGACGACCAGATTCTTGAATCCCTTGACTTGCTCCTCCTCCGATCCGCCAATCTGCATTTGATAACCGGGCGGCAGCTGATTCGCGAAGGCTGTTAACTGAGGCCGGATGGCGTTCATAACCTGAGAGGGCAGGTGTCCCGCTTCGGGCATACAGCCAATTGTGATCGTGCGAAATTGATTCCGTCGGCGAATTGTCTCGGTCTGCATCTCGTGGTCTACAGATGAGACCTGCCGTAGCGGCGCCTTCTGCGGTCCCTGTGTGGAATAAACGTACAGGTCTTGCACGTCTGCCAGCTGCGCGCGTTCTTCCATCCGCAGTCGTGTCACAACTGGAATCTGCTTATCGCCTTCGCGCAATACGGTCACTTGTCCGCCGTTGATTCCGGTCGCCGAAGAAGCCGCCACATCGAGGTTGGTGATCCCCGCGGCGTTTGCGCGGTCGGGATCGGTTTGAAGTTTGACCGCGAATCTCTCCTCGCCCCAGTCGTCGCGGATGCGCTGAGCGTATGAAGTCGTGCGCAGAATATTCTTTATCTTCTCGGCTTCCTGGCGCAGCGTGGCCATATCCGAGCCCGTGATGCGAACTTCGACCGGCATTGGGATGGGCTTGCCGGTATCGAGTTGTCTCGCATCGATCCGCGCGCCCGGCACTTTGTCGTCCAGCGATCTCTGGACGAGTCCGATCAGATCATTAGTATCATGCTTGTCCTTTACCTGGATGATGACCTGCGCATAGTTCAACTGCTGCAGTTCGGGCGAGACCGAGAACCAGAACCGTGGACCACCGCCACCGACAAAAGTGGTGAGCGATTCGAGGACTTCACGCGGCTTCCCATCTTTCCCGGGATGCAACTTGCCATATTCCTGCGCCGCCTCGCGCACGACTTCTTCAGCACGCCGAGCCGCTTCATTAGTGGCGGAGAGCGGCGCATCTTCCGGCAGCCACACATCAAGGTATGAAAGATAAGAAAGGTCCTTGGGAAAAAAGTCGGATTTGAGCCGGCTCGCAGCTAGTCCGCCGGCGGCCAGAAGGATGAACGAGCAGAGCAGCACCTTCCAGCGATGATTGATTCCCCATTCGCCAATCCGGTAATAGAAGGCCGCAAACCCTTGTTTGCGTCGCTCCTCAATAGGCGGCTGAGGTTTGGCCTTCAGCAGGAAATAGCCGAGGAAGGGAATGAACATCATCGCCACAATCAACGCTGCCACCAGCGAACACGTCAGCACAATTGGCAGACTGTATAAAAATTCGCCCGTGCTCCCCGGCAAAGTGAGGAATGGCAGATAAGCGACGATATTGGTGATCGTGGCGAAAATGATCGCAGTGATAAGCTTTGTTGGACCAAGCCATGAAGCGATGAGCGGTGGGAACCCGCTGGCTAGCGAATTCTTAATCGCATCACCGGATACGACCGGCACATCGACCAGGAGGCCGAGCGCAATGATCAGGGTGGCGATGGAAACCTGCTGAAGATCGATCCCCAGTGCGTGCGACATCCCGAAGGTGATAAGAAGAGTAATCGGGATTGCCAGCCCCATCAGCAGCGCCGAACGCCAGTCCCAGAAACCGATGAGTGAGACGATCACCACCAGGACAATCGCCTCGTAGAGGCTGTCCATAAAGAGGTCGACATTCTCTGTGACTTGCCGGGGCTGGTCGGAGGTGCGCGCCATGATCAGGTCTTCGGGCAACTGCCTCTTGACCTGGCCCAGCGCTTCGTCGATCCCTTTACCAAATTCACCGATGTATTCTCCCGGTCGCATTTGAACCGCGACCGTGATGGCGCGCGTGCGCTGCCAATTGCCTTGTGCGTCGCGCCATTCGTAGAAGTTAAGAAAGCGTGGCGGGCTGTCATAACCGCGCGCGATGTCCACCAGATCGCGCAGGTAAACGGGGGCGCCCAGGTCCGTCTGGGTGACGGCCACATCACCTATCTCCTTTTCACTCTTGAACTCGCCTGAAGGATCGATGGAGAGGTTCTTACCGGCAGCTTCCAGTTGACCACCGGCAAGCGTGATGTTGCGTGCGCCCAAAATATTGGACAGGTCAGACGTCTTCAATCCGTATGAAGCGATGCGCTCCTGAGAATAGAGGAGAAAAACCTTCTCCGGCAGAATGCCAGAGCGTGAAACTTTCGAAGCTTGCGAAACGCTCTTGAGAGTCTTCTCGATGAGATCGGTGAAGTCGTCCATCTCCCGGTAGCTGTATTTGTCGCCCGCCACTAAGGCTAGCTTGGAGCGTGTTTCTTTTGGATCTCGGATTACCACCGGCTGCCAACTATCAGGATGAAAATCCGAAGCCTGCAAACGGTCATTGATAAACTGCCGCGTGTAACCAAGCAAAGCTTCATCGCTCGCGTAGGAGACGCCATCAACTCCGACAAAATCCGGTTCGACGATGACGTGTACATCAGTGGCTGCTTGCTTGTCCCTGAGGTAATCGGAAAACAGATCGAGCGGTTCCTGCACTATGCGAGGGCTTACCGCCTGGGTGAGACCGATGACAATTGTGAAGCGCATTCCGCCACTCGTTGTCTCATACCGTGCCCGGTGACGTGTGATCGCATCACTCATGGACTTAGTACGCAAAGCGATCGCCGTCTCGCTGATCTTCGGGCTGGCCACCGTGAGCATGAGGGCGGCTGTATCGCCGAAGTCCTTGATGAAATTGACGGGGCCGGCTCCTTCCGGCAATCCAGTGACTGTGCCGAGTTTGAGCGCGATGTCGTCGAGTTCCTTACCGACCTGACTGCCCGGCATGTTCTCGTCCAGATCTACATAGACGACTGAAAAATTGGTGCGAGAGATCGAGCGAATCTTTTCCACTCGGGCATTCTGGGCGATCTTCTCTTCGACCTTCCTGGTAATCAGTTGCTCAACCTTTTCACCCTTTGCCCCAGGCCAGACGGTGATAGCGACGGCGCTTTTGACCGGCGTGTCAGGGTCTTTGCGCTGGGGCATACTTCGGTAGCTGTAAAAGCCCCAGACACATACAGCGATTAACATGACCCAGGAGATATGACGCTGTTCGACGAAGAAGCGCGAGATGTTGCCCTTGCTTTGGATAATCTGATTGTCGCTCTTGCCGTGTGCCATGATTTTCTGCGAGATAGTAAAGCTGGATTACGTCTAGTGCTGCGGTCACGTATCGGGCGATTAATCTGGAATCAAGGAATCACTTTCACCGCGTCGCCATCCCTAACCAGCGTGACGCCTGTCGTGATGACACGATCGCCCTCCTTCACTCCCTCAGTCACGGCAATCGTGTTGCCGTATGTTTCGCCCAGTTTCACATCGCGTACTCTTGCGATCTGGCGTCCGCTTTGCTCCAGCAAAAAGAAAATGGCATAGCCGTTCGGGTCGGTCGTGGATTTCACGATCGCATTCAACGGTACGACTGGCTGCGCTTGCACGGCCTCCGACCGTCTCACTCTGAGCGAGACGATCATGCCTGGTCGGAGCAGGCCTTTCGGGTTTGGGATTGTGACCTCGACATTAAAGACCCGGCTCTTGGGATCGGCGGCCGGAAAAACAGAAGTGATCTGTCCCTCGAATTCCGTGCCGGGCATGGTTTCAGTTTCAATACTCAACCTGGTTCCCAATTTCATTTCCGGCACTGCGATATCGGCGACGCCGAAAGCCGCTTTGACTGAAGACGTGTCCGCGACTACGAAACCGGTTTTGCCGGGCGAGACCAATGTCCCTCTCTCGACCGATTTTTGCAGCACAAATCCATTCAACGGCGCCTTGAGCGCAGTGTCCTGGAGGGGAATTGCCTTCTCATGGACCACAGCCTGCGCTCCCGTTGACCTGGCTTTTACTACTTCGATCTGTGATCTGGCGGAATCGGCCCTGGCTTGGACCATGGCAACTTGTGAGCGACCGGCGGCGACCTTTGCGGCCGCCTGTTCGAACTGTCCTCTTGCCGCGTCGTAGTTCGCTTTGGTCAGGCTCTGGCTGGCGAACAGGTTTTGGGCGCGGTCAAAATCGAGTTTTGATTTTTCATAAGCTGCCTCAGCATCGGCGAGTTGAGCCTTGCTCGATTCGATGGCGGAGAGCGCTTCCTGATACTGCGCTCTGCTGGCGTCAATAGCCGATCTCGCCTCCGAGGCCTGAGATTCGGCTTCTTTAACTTTGAACTGATAATCGCTCTGGCGCACGCGAGCAAGAACCGCTCCCGCGACAATCGGATCGCCTTCCTGAATGTCGCGCACTTCGCCGCCCACGCCACGCACCTTCTGTAGCGCTTCAACGTAGCCGTCCACCTTGAAAGCCAGTTCCACTTGTGTGCGCGGGATAATCGTCGCCGAATATCGCGCTCCGCTGTTAGCAGCATGAAGTTCGACGGTCGCGACCTTCACCGGCATCGGCGGCTTCTGGACTTGCTTGGACTGGCAAGCAACCAACAGGGCCAGCGGGAAGAGAGTTCCGCCGACCACCCACCCTTTGAGCCGATTTAGAAAGTTCACCATCCCTCTTTCACTTATCTTGGCCCAACGCTTTTTCCAATTCAGCTTTAGCGATCCAGAAAGACAACAAAGCTTGTTGATATTGATTGTTTGCATCTGCCAACTTCGCTTGAGACTGCAGTACTTCCGTTAACAGAGCAGCCTCAAATCTGTATCTGCCCTGAGTGACGCGCAGAGCTTCGCGCTCAGCGTCCTGATTGAGGCGTGCGACTTTCAACGCTTGCTGGGTTTGCTGTAAATGGCGGAACTTATCGCCGACTTCAATTAGGATTTGATCTTCGGTTTCCTTCAGGGAATTCTCGGCCTGCTCGATTGTCTTGCTCTTCTCAGCGAGTTGACGTTTCTTGCGCCCCCAGTCAAATGGCTCCCAACTCATCACGACTCCAACGGACGCAATATTTCTTGGCACTACTTCGTCAAAGTTTCGCAGGCTCAATGAGGTGAACCCCACGCTCACATCAGGGATGTACTCCGACTTCTTGAGACGTTTATCAAGCTTAGCTTGCTCGATCTTGAGCCGCGCTTCGCTGAGTTCCGGTCGTTGCTCGAGTGCACGACGGCGTGAGGCTGAGATGTCATACTCAATGACTGTTACCTCAGCGACAGGACTGATGCTGAAGTCCGTGAGCACATCCCGCCCCAGGAGCTTGTTCAATTGCTCTTTCTGCGTCGACAAGCGATTGATAAGATCAAGAGCTTCGTATTCCGCCTTCGCCAATCGAGTTTGAACTTGCAAATGATCGGACTTCAGGACGACTTGTTGCAGCACGAACTCGCCCGTCACTCGATCAAGTTCGCGGTAAGATTTGACTTCATCACGCACATTTTCCAGAGCGCTTTCACTTTGCAAAATTTCGTAATAGGTCTGCTTGACGTTGTTGACGAGTGACTGTTCGTCCGAACGCAGCTTCTGTTGCTCCTCGTCACGAGCCAACTTCACCGCATTGATCGCGAGTCCGATGCGGTACTGCTGCGAGATCGGTTGCAGTACTTGCGCCGCGAAGACTGCCGTGGGTCGTCTTGGCGTGCTCAAGCTAAAGAATGGTCCGATGCCAGGAAAGACGCCGGTGAAGGGACTGGTCAGGTTAGTTTCGTGTTTGACCATGTCTTGCGAGACAAGCGCGTAGAAATGTGTGGAAGGAAAACGGGATGTGCGTATGCTTCGGATTTCATCTTCGCCCTTGTCGACATTGAGTCGCGCATTTTTGAGCGAGCGATTGTTTTGCAGGGCGATGTTTATAGCCTGATCGAGCCTCAACACCTCAGCTGAACTTGGAGTGGTCTGTTGACACCACACAGCTAACGGCGTGGCCAGCAATAAAAAAAGAGCCGCCAAATAATTCTTTGAGCTGTGCACAGTCTTGCTTCCCATTAAGCCCGAAGAGCCATTTTTCCTGTCAGGCCGATGCAATGATCTGGCCAAGGCCGGCGCAATTATTTCAGTAGGAGAATGGGGGATTTCAGTCAGCCCGAACCCCGAAAGACCATAAACGTGGCGATTATTTTTCCGTGAGATATCCAGGCACATCCGCCAAATCCGCCAAACATTCCGTCAAGAAATGTTTAGGCAAGAAGATCGGTTTCTAATTCTTGGCGACAAACGTCGCTAAAATTTCGCAACGGATCCACGCCGCCGTCGTGCATCATCGCTTGTAATTCAGTGGGCGTTTTATTTGGCTGAAAGTAGGTGTCGGTAATTAGTATGGCAATACCAGCGGCGCTTTCGATCACCTTTTGAGATGACAGAACACGCATTCTGCTGATCAGTGCATAGATTCCAACGAGCCGGGAGATGTCGAGGTTGTCATGCACCAGCGCGTCCACGTAAGTTCTTGAGGCTTCATCAATGAATTGCTTGTAGAGTTTTCGCCGTCTCGATTTACTACTCGCAAGCCGCTGAGCTTTCATTTGCGCATGCAGAGTGGCCCACGAATTTGCGAACGAGGTCAAGCCGCCGAGCGCAGCGCCAGCTAGAGCTGCAATAGCAGTTACGTATCCTACGTTCATCGCCTCACCACGTAGCAAGAGGCTTGCCACGCTACCCGTCTGGTACACGCGTTGCTCGGACAGGGGTAAGCAAGAATCTGAAGGTGGTGGTTTCTTTCGAAGGCTCTATGACTTGCAATTTGAAGCTTTGAGAAAGGTGAACTGGCAATGGATCTTCAACTAGACGGCAAGAGGGCGCTCATTACAGGTTCAACTTTGGGTATTGGTTTCGCTATAGCAAAAGCTTTAGCTGAAGAGGGTGTTCAGGTCGCCGTGAATGGCCGTACCGAGGAAAGGGTACGTGAGGCACAGCGGAGAATCGCAACTGAGATTCCCAACGCCAGGATTGGGGGCGTTGCCGCAGATCTTTCTTCGCCTGATGGAGTTACCAAGGTCATCGAGGCGTTTCCGGAAATAGACATACTTGTAAATAATTTGGGAATCTTTGAGCCTCGGGCGTTCGAGCAGATATCTGACGCTGACTGGTTCAGATTCTTTGAGGTGAATGTAATGAGTGGAGTCCGGCTCAGCAGGCACTATCTTCCTCAGATGAAGGACCGTAATTGGGGGCGAATTGTTTTTATCTCGAGTGAATCCGGAGCCAACATTCCAGCGGAGATGATCCATTATGGAGTGACGAAAACCGCGCAGGTAGCTCTTGCCCGCGGCATAGCTGAAACAACCACTGGGACTGGGGTTACGGTGAACTCCGTGCTTCCTGGCCCAACGCGATCGGAGGGTGTCGGAACTTTTCTCCAGCAGTTAGCTCAAGAACGCGGCATTACCCTTGAGGAAATGGAGAAACTATTCTTTGAGCAGGCTCGCCCTTCATCTCTCCTCAAGAGATTCATCCAGCCTGAAGAAGTGGCGTCTCTTGTGGCCTACGTTTGCAGTCCGTTATCGGCAGCGACAAATGGTGCAGCATTAAGAGTAGAGGGTGGTGTGGTCCAATCCATCTTCTAAGTACCCGCCTCTCCTTTTTCACAACTCCCTGGAAGTCGCGAGATTGACCCGACGTTCGCCAGACTGGCCTCACTCCGGAAGAATAACGTGTGACTTTCAGAAGTGGATGCGAATGAGACGGGGTCAAATCGGGGTTTTTCACAGAAGTGGACGCGAATACTTACACAAGAGTGGATGCGAATGGTTTCAGAATATACAGAAGAGGATGCGAACAGTTTTTAAACTTCTTCAATGCCCATACTCGGCATTCGCACCGCCAGTTCTTGAAGGATATGGCCGCAGTCTCCGGAGAACGTTTCTCAATCAGGAATCAGTTCGGAGAACTCGGAGAGCCGCAAACCGCTTCTTAATGCCTTCCGAACACTTCAAGAGCCCTTTCGAGCGCGCTATCGCGACTACTCTCAAGATCTACTCTGGGATAAACCGGAGCGCGAATATTCGGCGAGACTCCTCGGCCATTCACTGCAACGATTTGATGGGCCGTTTCTTCCGCAATTACACGATCATCCTTACCGTTTGCGAGGAGCGTCGCCTTTGACTGCTCCCGGTGATACCAACGTCTCTGCCCACTTGGTGATGGTTTGGGCCACCTGTATCTCTTCGCTGGTATACATGTGGTCGGCGTTCTCGATCATGACGGTTTCCACTCGACTGGGGCCGCTCGACTGACGCTGGATTGAGGATTTGAGTAGTTTCAGAGTCGCCTCAGTTCCAACGTCATCCCTCGTGCCGAAAAAGGCGAGGAGCGGACACCGAATGCGTGTGATGCCCGGGTTTTTTGTTTGTGTCTGGGTTCCGAAAAAATCTTTGAATTCCGGAGGTGAATTGACGATATCCAACATCGTAGCCGCGCTGATGAATGAGGGAAAAGAGCGTTTGGGATCGCGCACCAAGTCGTCGGGACGACCCTCAGCCATCATGCGAGTCGCTTGTGCAATCTGGTCCGGATCTGTCGGCCCGGTAGCTGGGTAAACCGATGCGGAAGCCACAACCACGCCGACCACACGCCGGTCCTGCTTTTCTGCCTGGTATTGGGTAACCGCTGCCCAGCCGGCGCTGTGGCCAACCAGTATCACCTGCTTGAATCCGCGAGCTTCGGCGAAATCGATCCACGCGGCGATGTCTCGCACTTGCTCGCTTGCCACGCCCCAATAGCCGCCGCCGCGGATCCGTTTGTCCCCTTTCCACGTAACGTTTCCAAGGTCATGCATGCGCGTATTGCCGGCTATGCATGTATAGCCACGCTCCGCGAGGGCCCGGCCAATCTTGACGTAAGTCGGCTGGTAAAAATTCACACCCCAACCGTGGATCCAGATGACGGCGATGCGTTTGGCTGAATCCTTTGGCGGGACAAAGATCGCGCCGCCATTGGGGATACCGTCTTCCGACCGAACATAGACAAGTTCTTCGGTGAACTTTCCAGATGTTTCTTTTCTGGCGCCGTGCACACTCCCTTGCCAAAGTAGGAAAGCTATCCCCACCAGAGTGAGCACCCCAGCAATCGTGGTAAGCTGTCGCCGTGTCGGCGTAGAGTGATGCATCATGTTCTGTCTCCTTCGAGGGGGGATTCGACGCCCCAGTCTCCGTTTTTCAATCAAGGGATCATTTCGGAGAACTCGGAGAGGCTGCGAAAACCACTTATTAATGCCTGCCGAGCACTGCAAGAGCTCTTTCGACCGCGCCATCGCGACCAATCTCGAGATCTGCTCGGGGATAAACCGGAACGCGAATATTCGGCGGGACACCTCGGCCATCGAAAGACTTCCCGGACTTGGTCAAATACAGCTCATTAGGGAATCCGAAAGTCCATCCGTTCGGTAATTTGTGTCCGAACACGTCGGAAAACACTCCCTGGGTGTTTTCCCCTATGGCCGTGACCTGGGGCTTTCTTCCCATCAGGGCCATCGCAAACGTTTCACCTCCGCTGAGCGTATCAGGGCCTACCAGCAGAACGACGTTGCCGCGATATCCAGGTCGCGTCGAGACTTCAACCCATGCTGGCTGTGGCGCAGTGAAATGCAGACGCCCGCTCAGATTGTTGCGCGTTACCTTTGAGTAAGCGAGGTACTTGGCGTTTGTTAATCTGGAAGCGATCGCCAGGCAATAAGGATCGGCGCCGCCAGTGTTGATACGCACGTCGAGTATCAGACCCTTCATCTGCTGGGCATCCTTGAAAATGTCGTCCAGCGCGGCCTCTAGGCTGACCCCTCCCTGCGCAAAGCCTCCTTCCTTCGCGTAGTCGTCGAAGCCAAGGATGCGCAGGTAGCCAACGGAGCCCTTGAGCATGCCAAAATAGATTACGTCGTTGCAGTAGGGCCGCAACTTGGCATCGGAATACTTTGATTCGATTATGTCCCTGGTCCTTTGGGCTTCCTGGTTGAACAAATCAAGAATCTCTTTAAGTGTGAGCGAGCTTGTTGCTTGCAACTGAAGGCCGATTTCTGAAGCAGGCCGGTAACCGACGTATTGTCGGTTAATGGATGCGGCGTTGATGTTGGTATGAGCATTATGCAACGGCAGGATCATCTCGCGAAGGATACCGAATAGCTCCTCAGGTGTCGTCGACGCGGTCACCCGGGGGCGATATTTTCGGTCGATAGCAGCCCAGTCGGCGTGATAGAGGGGAAACAGGGCAAACTGCTCGTCAAAGGTTTGCCAAAACACTGCATAGTTGTTCTGAGGCGTATTCGCCAACTTTTCAGTGCAATTCTTTGGTCGATCATTGAGGCGCCGCAGCTCCATACTGGAAATGGAAACGCTCTCACGCATCAGCAGCATATCCGATGACGAACCGGGGGTCAGACGAATGACGGCATCGCCTCGCTTGAATGCAATTTCGTTCTTGTTGCCGCTGCTATCCGACCGTTTAGCGGTCCACCACTGCAGACAACTGATTGATGTCATTTGAGAGACGCTCATCTTAACGCCTCGAATCTCCACGAGAAGACCATAGCCATCCGATTGCCAAAAACCGTCTAACGACTGCGCCGTCGCC
>WNGQ01000730.1_pt1 | contig 51007 bp, 45 predicted proteins | sample 5407661 | NCBI WGS metagenome assembly WNGQ01 (sample SAMN13153382, study PRJNA577476) | soil metagenome | isolation source: 60 cm soil or saprolite under Garry oak tree replicate 2 | place: USA:California | collected 2016-06-15 | reverse complement strand
CAGGTGCGGCTTGGCCCTAACGCCTATGGTGAGCAGCTCCGGCCCGGCCGGGTGGCTGACTGCTACCTGGTCATCCTGCTGGATCAGCCGCTCGCCGAGATCGCACCCGAGCCCGGCCGCGTGCTGGTGGTCGCCCCGGCCGCCCTGCTGGCCGAGCAGATCCCGCAGCCGGACGGCCAGGTGCTGTATGAGCTGCTGACCGGCCATCCTGACCGAGCGCCCCGAGACCTGGTGTTCTTGGCGGACCTGACCGGCGAGCTGCGTGCCTGGCCACAGCAGCGCTGGACTGACCTCGGGGTCAGCCCCGAGGTGGCGCTGCTGGCGGTGGTGGAGGGTTGGCGCGCCGGCCAGGTCAAGGGCCTGGAGGTTGGCGGGGTGAGCGTGGAGGAGGCTCGTGCGCTGGGCCGGCCCGCGATGACCTACCTCCGCGAGCAGCTCCGCGGCCGGCTCGCCAGTGAGATCAGCCGCCAGTACCTCCGCTGGCTGCATCCGACCAGCCGCCGACGACCAGGCGAGAGCTTCCTGTAGCGACACCGACGCTCAGGTGTCATGCGTCAAGGAGTTGGCGGGGTTTGATCTTGATGCAGGTCGGCTCAGCTGGCCGAGCTCGAGCTTGCCGTGCATGTACGTTTAGCCACCGGCTAGCGGGATTTTCACCGGACGGGGTATCTGCAACACCGAAGGTCAAGGTCGCGACTATCCGCCGGACTGGTCGCCGGGTGTGCGTAGGGGGTTCCCCTGCGGACAGCGTTCCGATGAGTTTCGGCCCCGGCAGTTGTCCATCTCTGAGAGCCAACCCAGTCGCGTACGTTCGACGCGATGTATACGACCGGCGGGGACGCGTAGCTTGTGCGGCCGTCCCCGCGCCACCCGGTCTACGACGCTGCCCTGGAGGTCACGATGTGTCCGATGGTCCACTCGTTCCGGACGTCCGGCGGCGTCGCCGCGACGGGGGAGGCGTGATGACGACGGTCGAGGCGAACGGCGTCATGCTCGGGGTCGAGCACTTCGGCGACGCGGCGGCGCCGCTCGTTCTGCTCACGGGCGGCACGACCATGCTCTCTTGGCCCGACACGCTCTGCGAGGCGCTCGCGCGCGGTGGGCGCCACGTCGTGCGGTACGACCTGCGCGATTCCGGCGCGTCGACCACCGTCGATCCCCAGGCTCCGGCGTACACGCTGCGCGATCTTGCAGCCGACGCCGCGGCGCTCGCCCGGGACCTCGACGACCGGCCGGCGCACCTGGCGGGCATCGGCGTCGGCGGGATGGTCGCCCAGATCGCCGCGCTCGACCACCCGGACGCGTTCTCGGCGGTCACCCTCGTCGGAACGCGGCCTGTGGCTCCGGGCCCGGTCGACGATGACCTGCCTGACCATGACACGGCGACGATGGACCGGCTGTTCTCGCGCTCGATGCCCGACTGGTCCGACCGCGCCGCGGTGGCGGAGTTTGCCGCCCGAGGCGCGGAGATCCTCGGCGACGACCCCGCCGCCGCGCGCGCGACCGCCGAGCGCAAGTGGGACCGCACGCAGGGCACGGAGCCCGCGGTGCAGATGGCCAACCAGCTGGGCATGGTGTTCGCCAAGCTCGACTGCACGCCGCGCTGGCGCGAGCGCCTGTCCGAGCTGGCGATCCCGGCGCTGGTGGTGCACGGTCGCCGCGACCCGTTCTTTCCTGTCGGCAACGGCGAAGCGCTCACGCGCGAGATCCCCGGTGCGCGGCTGCTCGTGCTCGAACGCGCCGCGACGGCGATCCCGGATGCGGCCGCCGATGAGGTCGCGGCGGCGATGCTCGCGCTCTAGGCGCTCACGGTGCTGGCGGCCGTAACAAGGACAAGCGTCTCTCGGGCTCAGGGGAGCATCACCGGTGTGTTATTACGGGAGGCAGTGATGCCGACGCTCCTGGGCGCACCAGTTGCCAAGCGTCCCTCGTTCACTTCACTATGCGTCGGCGATATCTACTAATTTTTATCAAGCGATGTTTCGCGCCCTGTAGTCGCCGCGTTCGACGAGGACATTTCGCAGGCTCGCTCGTGCCGGGTGGTCTTCAAGTGATTCAGCGGAGTCGGCCAGCACTTCATGACCAACGTCGATGAGCACGGCGGTGTCCCAGGGATCGGGCGGGTGGCGAAGCAACGCCGTGATGATGTGGAGTGCGCGAGGGTCATGCGGGGACTTCGCGGCGCGTTTGGCCACCTCATAGGACCCGTCGAGGCTTCTGCTCGCAGCGACGAGAGACCGCTCGGTCATTTCGAGCCAAGCATCCTGGTCGAGCAGCGTGACCCCTGCATACTGACCGAAGCCAGGGTATGCCGCGGATGGGAGGGTGGTGGTGAGCGCGACCTGCCAGTACCGCCAGGCGTTGATCGGGATGTCCTGTGGGTCATGCTCGGCTTGGAGGGAGTACCCGAGGTTCTCGGCGCCCTGAGAGACCCACTGCGGATCGATGTTGGCGAGTTGTCTGATCGTCCAGGACACGTCTGCCCACGGGGCTACATTCGAAAGCATGCCGGTCAGGATGCGGGGCAGCGCTGCCTGCTGTCCGCGTACGAGTCCGTTCAGGTAACGGTCGGGGAAGAGCGCGAGCAGACGTAGGCTCGATGGTCCCCACGCCAGGTGAAGGTCCCAGGTCTGCTGGCCGAGTTTGTCTGGTGCTGCGGTGCCGATCAGCCGTTCCTGTCGGCTGGCGAACCAGTCGTGTGCGGCAGCGTGGAGCCATTCCAGCCGTTGGGCGATCACGGCGCGGGCGTGCAGCCCGTCCAGGCCCTGGAGTTCGAGCGTCTCATCGAGCAGGTCAAGGAAGGGTGCCGGCATCGGGTGGTCGGCGCGGACCTGCTGCGCGGCGTATACGAAGCAGGCGGCCAGTGCCTGCATGCTCGGCCGATTCAGGGCGCCGTCCATGGCATCACGCTCGCTGGCGTGTGGATCGTCGTCGCGTTCGCGCACGGCCTCGACCATCAGCCTCCAGGCGTCAGCTTGTGCGTCCTCCAGGTCGTAAGCTTCCGCCCACAGACGACGAATCAGGAGCACGGCAGAGGACCGAACGCTGCGCCACTCGATGCCAGTCGGCGGGGTGAGATCAGGCGTGAGGGGTGACAAGGAAGGGGCGGGCCACGGCGCTTGGGCCGCGAATGCGGCGGCAGTAGCCAGCGCAGGAGCAGCGTCGGGGTCTAGCGAGGCATCCAGTTGTACGAGCGCGTCGAGGTAGCCGGCGATGTAGACGGGGTGCCGCAGCGCGCTGATGATCTCAATTGGCGCTTCTTGCCATGGTGAAGGGCGTGCCTGGATAACTTGTCGGAGCATGTCAGTAAGGCCGACCACGGTCGGCGAAAATGCGCCGGTCTCCGACGGCCGCCAAGATGCGATCTTAAGGGCGGCCTCGATGGGCGCCAAATCCTGAAGCTCCTCTTTGCTGTATGGGCTGGATTCCTCGACCCGTGTCCACGCCGCCAGGATTGGCGGTCTGATTGGGGGCGGCGGGCCATACTTGGCGGTCAGGACTGCCCCAGCGGTGTTCCAACGCTGCGTAACCGCGGTGGGGAGCGCGGCCAGCCACCAGAACGGTCGCCACTGATCCGGTAGACGGTCTGCTGGAGCGCTGGCCAACTCCTCGAGAGTCGGCGGCTCCCCGAGTGCGCTGACCAACCGCCGCTCCACCGCGGGGTCGCTAGCCTGTGTCAGCAGCGCGGCCAGACCCGCAAGCTCGGGGGTGGGCTCGATGGTTGCGACGGCTTCGATCAAGAGATCCACTGCGCGCTCGTTGTGAACTGGAACCCGGGCATGGAGGTGCGCTGCCATAACTCGCATCCGGATCTCCATCGGCAGCGCGGCAATCGCCCGCTCGCAGCGGTCGAAGGCGAGGCCGCCCGCCGTCGCGGCCGTGAGCGCTCGCACCAGGGCGACGACAAGCGCAGTCTCTCGCTCGTACAAGGCCGGCATGTTGCCGGCTTCGCCCTTCTCGGTCTCAACGAGATTGGTCAGGTCAGGCAGCCACGCCGCAGCGTGCGGGTTGGCCGCCATAACACGCGCCACCTTGCGCGACAGCATCCGCAGGACTCGCTCAGCATTGCCATACTGGGCGGCGTCAACGACGACATCGAGGGCGCGCTGCAGCTCGTACATGTCCCTGGGCCCGGTGTTGGTGGAGTCGACAACTACCTCAGCCACCACGAGAGCGCCATCGTTACCTCGGTCCTGGACGGGCAGGGCGCTCAGCCACCACGTCAGCTCACGTCGAATTGCTGGATGTTGCACCTGGCTCCTGAGCCGCCGCACAAAGCTGACCGCCGAGATTCCCAGCGTTCGGGCCAATGGCATATACAGAACGGCGACGCTCGGCGCGGCCCCAACCACGTCGCTTTTTCGTTCCAGCCAAGTGGCAACGGCGTCAGGCGCGGCAGACGAGAGTCTGTGCAGGAACGGCAGCGCCAGCCAGCCCCGATCACCTGGATCGAGCAGATCCTTCTCGTCCAAGAGATCCAGCCATCGCTTGCCATCTACCTTCGTGAAGAAGTACTGCAACACGCGCGGATCGCTCGACCACGCCTGAAGCTGTGCCAATTCCGCCGCGCCGGGCATCGACACCGCCAGAACCCGGTCGATGAACTCCAATCGGCCGATCAGCGGGGAGAACAGGTTGTCGATCGCCTGATGCGTTCGCGAGTAGAGACGGGATGCGCCCTTGTCATCGAGGTTGGCATGCAGCCCACGGTTCGCCTCCCCAACGAGCCTTGCCCATCGGCGAGCGGCCGCCTCCTGCTGAGGAAGGGGTTCAAAGTTGGTGTGTCGACGGATCACCTGTAGCAACCGACGCGCATGGTAGCCGCCAGGGTGGTCCAACTCGACCTGTAGGGCTCTCAGCTTCTCCTCGAAGACCGACGCAGCGTCTCCCTGTGGACCGGCCAGTGTGAGCTGCCAGGCTTGTACAACCTCTCGGGCGGCGGCCACCAGCCCATGGCCACCTTCGGCGAGCTTCAAGATGGATTCGAGCGCCTCGCGGCATGCCCACGCAACCGCTTCAGAGCGCCGTGGCAAGTCTGGCACTTCGAGAAGCCGATGGGCGGAAACCAGCATCTCTCCCGCGCGTATGCCATGCTCACCATACGTCGCCAGCACGTCACGCAGTTCGGCAGAGACAGCTCGAACGTTCATCACTACTCGCTTAAGGCCGCTGGAGGATCACCAAGGCTAGCATCGTCAGACGCAAGACGGACGACCACACCCCCGGCCGAAGTCGCCCAGCTTGCGAGCTGATAGTTCGGCCTGGTCCGCCCTCACATCCAAGACTCTCGGACCATCACGATGAATAGGCCGGTGGCCGCCGCGCTCTCGCCGCGTTTCCGCGACGGCACACCTGTTGCCTCAGGCGAAGGTTTCTTGCCATTGGGGCATGGCCCGGACGATCCCGAGCGCGAACTCGACGGCGGTGTTTACGCCTGTGTCGTGGGCGCGCTCGGTGCGCTGGTCGTCGAGGCTGGCGATCCAGCCGCCTACCGACCACAGCGGTTGCCGAGCAAGTGCCAGGCGGCAGCGCGGCCCGCTCGGCGGCCGTCAGCCGAGTCTCCAAGCCGGAGTAAATTCATCTCATGAACACCGGGCGGGTAGTACAAGCGCTGAAACATGGCGCCGGGTGGTGGACAACCCTGCTCGTCGGGGCCGCGATCGCTCTGCCCGTCAGCCTGGCCGAGACAACCATCTGGCGCACGCTCGACGCCCACACCGGCCCCATCGCCGCCGCCCTGATCATCCTTGTGGCCTCTGTCATTCTCGCCCTCACCGCCGCCGTTTTCCTCGGCCGCATCCGGGTCCCCGGCAAGATGGCTATGTACCGGCTCACCTACCCCCTGCGCATGGCTCCGTGGAAAGTCCGCGAACTCCTAGCAGGCGGCCACCCAGGAAACGGCAGGCGCAACCGCCGCTACTCCACCGAAGCTGCCTTCATCGCCGACGACCCCCGCCGACGCCCCGGCTACGCCGGAGGCGGCGACCAATACGACTACGGCGTCCACTGGCGTGACAGGCAGGGCGGTGGCCACCGCCTGACCTGGATCAAAGACACCAGGGAACTCGTCGCCGTCGCCCCAGGAGGTAGGCGCGCCGAAGAAGGCACCGTCGAAATCATCGCCCGCATCCCCAGCCAAGCCGAAACCGAACACCGGCTATACAACTGGCCCTACGCCCACAATGACCTGCGCTGGGTACGCCGCCGGGCACACGGCTGGAACGTCCCCCTCCCACCCCGGGGCAAATACTGGCTCAACGAAGACACCAAGCCACCTACACCATGGCCCACCCCGCCCACACCCAGCGTTGATCGCCGTGAAGGAGCCTACGTCGGCACGACAGGCGACCTGGACCACACCATCACCGTCACCGACGCCGAAGGAACCCGCCCCCTCTACCACCACGTCCGCCACTCCCCAACCGGCTACTCCTGGGGTTACGGCGGAGACGGCCCCCACGACCTCGCCCGTAGCATCCTCTACGACCGGCTCGGATACGTCCCCTCCCCGTACATCTACTCTCAGTTCTGCGCCGACGTCATCAGCGGCCTTCCCCCCGACTTCACCCTCACCTACAAACAGGTCGACACTTGGATCAAGAACCACGGCAAGCTATTCGCCCGAAGCCCCCAAGCCGAACCCTTCGACCCATATGCTCTCGGCGGAGCGTAGCCTCCGAGGAGACGGACCTAGGGCCTGTATCAAAGTGGGTCATAGCCATTCGTTGATCGCGGCAATCTGCACAGTGGCCTGGTAGCGCACGGCGAGCTTGTCGTATCGGGTGGCCACGGCGCGGTGGCGTTTGAGCCGGTTGATGCCACACTCCACGGCGTGGCGCTGCTTGTAGGTTTCAGGGTCGAAGGCCGGTGGCCGGCCGCCCCTGGACCCTTGCTTGCGTCGATTGGCGTCCTGATCGGCCTTGCTGGGGATGGTCGCCTTGATCCCTCGCCGGCGCAGGTACCGCCGGTTCGCGCGTGAGGTGTAGGCCTTGTCGGCCAGGACCTGATCGGGCCGGGTACGGGGCCGGCCACCACCCAGCCGCGGAACCCGGATGCCGTCCAGCACCACCGCAAACTGCGGGCTGTCCCCACGCTGCCCCGCGGTCAGCACGATCGACAACGGCCGCTGCCCCTGCTCACAGCCAAGATGCAGCTTGGTGGTCAGCCCGCCCCGAGAGCGACCCAACCCATGATCGGCCGGCTCGTGGTGGACGCCGCCGGGTGGTTGGGCTTGCAGGTCCCCCTTTTCCTGGCGCCGGCGGCGTGCTGGTGCGCCCGACAGATCGTGGAATCCACACTGACGTCCCAGCAGATCCGCCCGGCCGCATCCGCCAGCGCCTGCAACGTGGTCAGCAGCCGCTGCCAGGTACCGTCGCGCTGCCAGCGCCGAAACACCGCGTACGCGGCCGCCCAGGATCCGTAGCGCTCGGGCACGTCCCGCCACGGCGCGCCGACCCGGACCCGCCATCGGATCCCATCAATAAGCTGCCGTTTGGTCCATGTCGGCGGCCGACCCGGTCTGCGCCCCACGGGCAGCAGCGGCGCCAGGACCGCCCACTGCGCGTCGGTCAGGTCGTGCCGCCCCGTCACCGTTACAGTGGCCACGAGGTCTCCGGATGGATGGGTTTCTTGGTCGATGCACTATCTACCGGCCCTCTGTGCCAATCTCCAGTGAGGCAGATCAGGCTGCTGAATCATTGAGCTGAGAGGGTGGGGAAGGAGTCCCCGGTGGCCACCATGAGCAACCAGCCGCTGTACGAGCAGGTCTGATGACCCCGGGAACCAACACGCAGGATCGGAAGGTGCGCTAGTGGCCGGCCTGTTGGAACTCGACGGCCTGAGCCGCCGCTTCGGCACGGTGACCGCTCTCGACAACCTGAGCTTCTCGGTCCCCTCGGGACAGGTCGTAGGGTTCCTCGGTCCGAACGGCGCCGGCAAGACCACCACGATGCGGGCAATCTTCGGCCTCACCGACCTCGACGCCGGATCGGTGCGGTGGAACGGCGTGCCGGTCGGAGCCATCCAGCGCCGTCGCTTCGGCTACATGCCAGAGGAGCGGGGCCTGTACCCAAACATGCTCGTAGCTGAAGAGGTCGAGTACCTTGGCCGGCTGCACGGCATGGACACTCGCAGCGCCGCGGCTGCCACCAAGCAGTGGCTGGAGCGCCTCGACGTGGCCGACCGCTCCACCAGCAAGGTCGAGACCCTGTCACACGGCAACCAGCAACGTGTGCAGCTGGCGGCGGCCCTGGTGCATGACCCCGAGGTGCTGGTGCTGGACGAGCCGCTTTCGGGGCTCGACCCGACGGGCATCGACGCCACCGGCGAGGTGCTCGTCGAACAGGCTCGCGCCGGGCGCTGCGTGCTGTTCTCGAGCCACCAGCTCGACCTGGTCGAGGACCTCTGCGAGTCGGTGGCCATCATCGACCGTGGTCGGCTGGTGGCGAGGGGGACCGTCGACGAGCTGGCAACGAGCGGCGCGCGGCGCCTCGGCGTCCGGGTGGAGGGAGACCGCCAGGGGGCCTGGGCGCAGGGGATCCCGGGCGTGACCGTGTCTGAGGTGGACGGGGGCGAGGTGCGCCTCATCCTCGACGATTCCACCGACAGCGACGTAGTGCTCGAGGCGGCGCGCGCCGCTGGGCGCGTCACGGAATTTGTCTTCGGACGTCGCCGCCTGTCCGAGGTGTTCAGGGAGGCGATGCGCCGCTGAATGCTGTTCCGATCATCCTCGCCGCTATCGCGGCGGTGCTGCTCGTCCGCCTCGGCTTGCGCCGCAGAGGCCAGGGGCGATCGTCACAGCTCGGGGGACTCACGCGCGGACTACGCGACAGGAGGCTCCTCGGAGACACCGGACTTGTGGCCGAGCGCGAGATCCGAGAGCGGGTACGGGGCCGCGTGTTTCGAGTGGTCACCCTCATCCTCTTCGCCGTGGTCGCGGCGGCCGTGGTCATCCCCACCATCCACACTGGCACCACCACGCGCCCAAAGGTGGGGGTCGTCGCCGGCTCGCCGGCTCTCGATGAAGAGCTGCAGAAGCTGGCCACAACCGTGGGACTACCCGTAGAGCTGGTGCGCGAGCCCGACCTGAGCGCCGCTCGCGCTGCGTTGAGCGCTGGCTACCTCAACATGGTGGTGGACGGCAGCGGGACCATCCTCGTAGAGAACCCCATCTCGGACACCGACACCTCCACCGGGTCCCGGTATGTGCGAACCGTCGCCACGGCCCTCGGAGCGCAGCAGGCCTTCACCCAGGCCCGCCTGACCCCGGAGCAGGCGGCCGCGGTCGCCGAGGCCAAGCCGTGGCCGGTCGAGAGCGTCCATCCGAGCAAAGGAGCCACCACGACGGAGGAGGCGACGGCGCTGATCGGGGTCATCCTCATATTCATCGTCCTCACCCAGTACCTCTCCTGGATCTTGATGGGCGTCATGGAGGAGAAGGCGAGCCGCGTCATCGAGGTCCTTCTCGCCACGGTGCGACCGGGCCAGCTGCTGGCGGGCAAGTTGGCAGGCATCGGCGCTGTCGCCCTTTTGCAAGCCATGTCCCTGGTGGCGTTCGCGCTGGTGCTGGCGAAGGTGGTCGGCGCGAACCTCGTGCACGGAGCGGCACCGCTTGTGGTGGCGGCCACCCTCGTCTGGCTAGTCCTCGGGTACGCCTTCTACAGCTGGGAGTATGCCGCCGCCGGCTCCCTAGCTGAGCGCCAGGACCAGGTGCAGAGCTTGGCGTTGCCGCTGGCCGCACCGCTCATCTTCGGCTACATCGTCTCGCTCATCGGAGTCAGGTCAGGCAGTGCCTCGCTTCTCGTAAAGGTGCTTGCCTACCTGCCTCCCACTGCCCCCTTCGCCATGCCGACGTTAGTAGGGTTCGGGGAGGCCACCTGGTGGCAGTTTCTGCTCTCGGTTGTGGTGAGCGTCGTGTGCACCGTGTTGGTGGCGCGGGTGGCGGCCCGCGTCTACCGCACGGCCGTGCTCCGAACCGGCCGACGGGTGCGGCTGCGTGAGCTGGTCCCGACTTTCGCCAAGTGACCCCGTACAATGAAGCCCGCTCAGACGGCCGAGATGGACGAGGCCGTGAGGCCACCTCGAAACCGGCGACGCTAGCTCGCCTTGCTCGGGGTGAAGTTCACGACCAGATCAAGTTTCAGGCAGCAAGCACCTGACGGTCGATGAAGCGGTCGAGCGCCGCGGAGACCTCGTCTCGTGTCGAACTCGACACACCGTCCCAACATCAGGCCAGATCAACCGCCACAGCAGACTTCGATACAGGCCCTAGGCCCCATGCGGCACTGAGGTTGAGACCAGCAGCGACCGATGACATCCGGCTGGACGCCAACAGGCCCCGACGCGGACGCCGGGGCCTGGAGCTGAGGATGCTCAGCGTTCGTCGCGGTAGGGATAGTGAGGGCGGCTGGACCGCTCCGCCCGCTCGGTGCGGGCACGGTCCTGCCGCTCGGTACGCTGGGTCTTTCGCTGTGCTGGACGGCTGGCTCGCTCAGCTACCAGCCGTTGTGCGCGTTCCGCGCGGTACCGTACGGCGCGGTGGCGGACGCTGGCCCGAGTGGCGCGGCTTTCGGTGTTCATGTCGGTCACTACCTGGTAGCCGAGGGTTTCGATCTCCTCGGCGCGGCGCAGCCGCACCGCCGGCGTGCCGGTGTGGCCGCGAGCTTGTGGCACGTTGCCGGGGTTGAGTTGGACAAAGGTCGGGTCCAGCTCCGGCACGGTGGGCCGCTGGCTGCCGCGGCGGGCGAGCTGGACGGTGCTCTTGCGCTGGTTGACGACCGCAGGGTTGGGCTGGGGCATGCCGAGCTGGTGGCGCTGGAACGCCTTGCGCAGCGACGGCCAGGTCGTGCCGAGCTGCGCCGCGGCGGCGTTGATGCTGCCCAGCTCCTCGGCCAGCCGGAACGCCCGCTCGGCCTCGCCAGGGTCGGCCAGGAACCGGGTCGGCGGGTTGGTCGGCTTGCGCCCGGGTTGGGGCAGGTTCCAGTGCGCCCATGCGTTCTTGAGCGTGTCGCGACTGACGCTCAGCTCTTGGGCGGCCTGTCTGAGCCCGACCCGGCTTGCCAGCTCGCGGGCCTGCTCGGCCACCTGCCGGTCTTGCCGGTAGGCGCTGGGCTCGGGGAACTGGTTGGGCCGCAGATGGCCACGCTCGGTTGGCACGGTCCCGCCGAAGATGCCGTGGTCGGTATCCAGGGAGTCGGCGGCCCGCACGGCCAGCTCCTGGCACGGCTGTTGGACCTGGCAGCTTGCGCAGATCGCCTTGGCCTCGTTGGCCTTGCGGCCCTCGCCGGTCTCGGGGAAGAACCGGTCGGTGTCCATGCCCTTGCAGGCGGCCTCGTCCATCCAGGCCAGCCGGCCCTCGCTGGGGATCAGCGGCAACCGCTGGTCCTGGGTGGTCTGCTGGTCGGTGGCGTGGCGCTGCTGGGTGCGCAGCGGTCCCAGTACCTGCCGGACGCGGCCCTCGCGGATGGCGAGCATCCGGGCGACCGCCGGGGCGTCCAGGCGCTGGCCGCCCTCCTGCTCAACGATCCGCCACAGCTGGGTGATCCGCTCGGTGTTGGTCAGCTCCCCGCCCCGCAGCGCCGCCAGGGTCTGGGCGGCGTAGGCGCGGCCCACGCCAACTTCACGGGCGACGATAGCGGGGTCGAGGTGCTCGCCGTGGCCGACCTCACGGGTCCGCCAGGCCTGCTCGATCCGGTCCAGCGGACTTCCCGCCGGCTGCCCGGCCGGCTCGACCTCGGGACGGCCGCCGCCGGCGTAGGCGGCCTGCAACCGTTCGAGCTGGTCCGGGGTTGGCTGGCCGTGGCTGGTCGGCTCGCTGCGGAGCGCCGCCAGGCGTGGGTCGCCCGATCGGGCGGTACGCAGGGTGTGCAGCCACTGCCGCGCGGTCGTCACGGTGGTGCCGACCTCGCGGGCGAGCTCGGCCGCCTCCAGCGACACCCCGCCGCGTAGTTCGCGCGCGAGGTAGGCAGTGGTGATCCGGTCGCAGACCAGGCGCCCGCGCAGCTCCGCAAGGCTCGGGTCGCGCTGGCGCTGTGCCCGCAGCACGCGGACCAGATCATGGGCCAGTCGGGGGGTGACGCTGACCTCGGCCGCCAGCGCGGCGGGGTCGACCTGGTGGCCGCCGTCGACCTCGCGCGCGAGCCAGGTGTAGGCGACGCGCTCCCACGCCGGCCGCGGGTCCGCCGGAGGCTCGGCTGGCGGCTGGGCAACCGGCGCCGGCGTGCTGGGAGGATGCTCAGCGGTCATCGTGCGCCCCCTCCCGCTCGGCCCGCACGCGACCACCGGCCAGCCAGCCGTTGAGCCGCTGGGTCAGTGACGGCTGGGGCTGCCCGGCCTGCTCGGCGCGCAGGCGGGCGCGCCAGGTGGCCCGCTCGCGGCGCCGCTCGCCACGGCGCAACTGCCGCTCGGCGCGGTCCTCCAGCCGCCGACGGCGCCGCCGCTCCGCCGGCGCGTAGAACGGGCGCAGCCGCACCGGGGTCGGGCGCAGGTGCCCGTACAGCAGCACGCCCTCACCGGGCCGCAACCTGCGCAGGTCCTCCACCGGCAGCAGCGGCCGGTACAGCGACGACTCGTTCAGCGAGTGCCGCCCGTCAGACCCCATCGACCTGGAGTGCTCGACCTGCTGGCGGTCGCCGATCAGCTTGGAGCCCAGCTCCAACGCCGACAGGTCCGCCAGGCCGGACAGGAACAGCCTGGCGCGGTGGTTGTTGAGGATCGTCGAGGCTTTGGCGCCGTAGCGGGCCTCCAGTTGGCTCTTGTCGTGCCACACGGTGACGAGTTGGATGCCCTGCCCGCGGGCGGTGGTGGCCAGCACGTCCAAGTCACTGAGCGCGGCGCAGTTGCCGGCCTCGTCCAAAAACAGCCCCAACCGCGGGTCCAGCAGCCCGTCGGGGGTGCGTGCAGCCTTCTCTTGGGCGGCGGCGACCACCTGTTGGGTGATCGTCTCGAACAGCGGTCGCAGCAGCCGCTGCTGGTGGGCCGGGGCGTACAGGTAGATGGTGTGCTCGCCCCGTAGGAAGTAGTCAACGTCCAGGTTGTGGCCCTCAGTCCAGGCGGCAACCTGCTCGTTGCCGTAGACGGCCAGCACCTCCTCAGCCGTTGCGTAGAGGGAATCGCGCGCCCGCTCTCCGCGGGACTGTGACGAGTTCCAGGCGTCCAATGCCGGCTGTACGCCGGTCGCCTCAAGGATTCCGGTGATCTGGTCGTCCTCGCGCACGTCCAGCCAATGCAGCACGTCCCGCATCGCCAGGCCCTTGACCGCCGCGGCGAACAGCATCGGCGCCAGGAACTTGACCCCCATGGTCTTCCAGAAGCGGTGCTCGGGTCGTTGTTCCTCGGTGGGGGTCTGCTCGATCGCGTTGGCCAGCATTACCGCCATCTGCTGCGCGCCGAGCCAGGTCCCACAGGAGGCCAGCGGGGTCCACTGCGCCACGACCTCGCCGGAGGCGCCGAGGGGGTCGATGATGGTGACCTCGCCCTTGCGGGCACGCTGGCCCATCGTCGCCCGCAGCACGTCGGGCTTGACCGAGGTGGCCAGCAGCGGACCCTGCCAGTCCAGGATTCCGGGCACCAGCACGCCGCTGGTCTTGAAGCTGCCGGTCGGCCCGAAGATCAGCACCGAATGGCAGTCCTCGGAGGCCAGCAGCCGCCCACCCCGCGCCAGGCCGGACAGGCGGCTGGTACGGCCGACGATCACCCGGCCAGGGGTGGGGCGGCGGACGAACAGCAGGCGCAGCTCCCGGCCGCTGGCCCACACCGAGCCCTTGCGGTGCCGCTTCGTGTACTCGCGGCCCGGCCGGTGCCCCGGCGCGCGGCCGGGCAGGTACTGCGTGGCCAGCCGCACCACGCCGACGATCCCGCCAACGATCCCGCCGACCACTATGACCGCCGAGAGGTACATGCCGACCGGGCCGGGCAGCTCGGCGCGTGCGTCGGCAGGCCACGCCAGCTTGGGGTTGCTGAGGGTGCCGGGCAGCCGCCACAGGATCGCGGCCACGTCGCCCACGGACAGGTGCAGCCAGGTGTGGCCGAACAGCAGGCCGGCGAGCTGACCGGTCAGCCACGCCAGCACCCCGGCCGCCGCAGTGGTGACCAGGCCGTAGGCGATCAGCCGCTGCTCGAACTCGCTGACCCGCGGCTCAAGCGAAATAGGCGCTTCGAGCCTGCTTGGCTCGGCGTTGGCGCTCCTCCAGGGGGAGGATGCCTTCCGGATCGACCTCAGCCTCGAATCGGGCGAGGAACGCTGCACGAGCCTTGGCGGTTGTCTCCCGCGCATCATGCTTCGCGTGCAACGTGTGAGCTGCGAGCCGGGCGCGTAGGGTGCGCTCGGCTGGGGACAGGCCCGACCCGCTACCAGGGTCTGAGGCCGAAGAGGTACGCTTGTCGCGCATCTCGGGGGTTCCTTTCGACGGTCCTACCTGGGGTGTTGGCCCCGGTGCAGGTGCGATCTGCCCGGGGCCGCTGCGTTGCGCCACCTCCCTTCCACGCGGACTCCTCCGTCCGTAGCACAGCGGACGGATACTGCCGCCCACGATGCGGCCACATCAGTCCGGTTGTCAAGGGAAGGAAGCGTCCGCGATGATGGCGACCTATGGAGATGTCCGAAGTCATCCGCCGACGCAGGGCCGAACTCGGCATGTCGCAGGCCGACCTCGGCACCGCCGCCGGCGTGGACGCGCGGCAGATCAGGCGTTACGAGTCCGGGCAGAGCCAGCCGGTCCTCTCGGTGGCCGTGGCGATCGCGGACGCGCTCGGGATCTCGATCAACGAGCTGGCGTCCAACTCGCGGAACGACGGGACGAAGGACAGGCCGAGATCGACGCCGGTGAGCGTGGTCAACGCGGTCAAGGCCGACCCCAGCTTGGACGACAGTGGCCGAGAACTCCTCACCACGGTCTACCGCTGGCTCGTCCACCAGCGGCGAGGGTCCAATGCGAAGTCGTGAGCGCATGAGGCAACCTTGCCGGCGGAGCACAGCGCTCGAAAGCTCTCGGGCATATACCGAGACGGTCTAGGAATCGCGATAGGGGAGCGGGAGCCGTGACCTCCAGAAGACACCAGCCGCCAGCGCCGCCCCCTGGCTTCTGGGAGCGCCCGGAGGTCGCCGCAGCCGTCGCCGCCCGTGACATGGGCGCCGTCGTTCGCAGCTACCGCAGGTGGACCGGGGCGAGCCAGACGGATATCAGCATGCTGGTGGGCATTCCACAGCCCCATGTGAGCGAGCTTGAGCGGGGCTTCCGGCACGTCACCGCGCTAGACCTCTTCGAGCGCTTCGCTGACGGGCTGGGCATCCCTCGGCGCCTGCTCGGCCTTGCCGAGCGCTCCGAGGACGGTCCACCGGCCGATGGGATGGACGAGCACGTAGCGAGTAGCCAGCGCGAATGGCTCCGCACACGTCGCATGCTCAACCAGCATCGTCCCGAGCTGACGCAGCTCGCGGCGCGCCTCTACCCGCCAACCATCAGGCTTGCCGACACCGGCATCCTCACCCCCGAGGCATGGCGACTCGAGAAGCCAATCGACCTCAGCGCAATCGAGCTGGCACTGCGCGAGGCACCGCCGCCGCTCGTCACGGGTCGGCATGGGGAGACGCGGCCTCTGCGCCCGTTGGTCGCGCCAGGCCGGCACTACGACAAGTACCACCGTGCCATGCGCGACCTCGACCGGCCGCGGTTGTTCGAGAACCGCGTCTGCTACCGCCTCCTGGGCGCGGAGTGGCCCAGGTTCACCGTACAGGGCGCGGTGAGCGTCGGGTACATGCGCTACTTCGACATGATCGACGTGGGCGAGGCCCTGGCTCACGAGATCGCGCTGGCGTCGATCGACCGGGACGGCAACGTTAGAGAGGACCGCTGTTCCTGGGAGCGCCTACCGTTCCGCAGGCTCGTCCGCGACCCGTTCGACCTCCAGGCGTATCCGCTGATGCTCTCGATCAGCACACTCACCATCCGCCGCAGCCGCGCTGGCGCCACCTTCCTGCTGCTCCGGCGCGGCGCCGGTCAGGTGGCCATCGCCGGCGGCATGCTCAGCGTCATGCCTACCGGTGTCTTCCAGCCCGCCTCGATCTTGCCGGCGCCCGAGTCCCCAGACTTCGACCTGTGGCGCAACATGATGCGCGAATACAGCGAAGAGTTCCTCGGCAACCCCGAGCACGACGGCAGCGGCGACCCCATCGACTACGCCAACGAGGAGCCCTTCCGCACCCTCGACGCCGCTCGCCGGGCAGGCAAGATCCGTGTCTACTGCCTCGGAGCCGGGATCGACGCCCTCAACTTCGTCGGTGACCTCTTCACGGTCGCCATCTTCGACGCCGATGTGTTCGATGAAGTCTTTGACGAGCTGGTGGAGTTGAACGAGGAAGGGACGGTGACAAGCGGGCCGGATCACCAGCAGTTCGCCTTCGAAGACTCCACAATCCATGACCTACTGACCACCGAGCCAATGGCGCCGAGTGGCGCGGCCTGCCTTCACCTTGCCTGGCAACATCAAGCGCTATTGCTAATCTAAGGTGGCTGCATACAAAGACGTCGATCTATAGCCGGTCACCCGGGGACAGGCGTCGGTGGGCCTCCCGGGCCCGGGCATCCGCAGCGGAGGCGCCGTAGCGGCGCAGCATGGCGGGGGAGCGCCAGCCGGTGATGCGCATGAGGTCGGTTTCGCTGCCGCCCTCGGCTCGCCAGGTGTGGGCGAAGGTGTGCCGGAACAGGTGGGGATGGAGGCCATCGATGTTGGCCTGGCGACCGCGGCGGCGGAGAATCTGCCGGATGCCCGAGCCGGTCACGTGGCCGAACTTACCGATCCAGAGCCAGTCCAGACGGGCATGGGGATGCTGGGCGCGCTTGCGGAGATAGCGGTCAAGCGCGCGCGCGGTGTTGTCGCCGAACGGTAGCGATCGTTCCCGGCCGCCCTTGCCGATCACCCGGAGGACGCCGTAGTCAAAGTCCACGTCCTGGAGGCGCGCGCCGGCGATCTCAGCCAGGCGCGGGCCTGCATCGATCAGGATCATCACGATGGCGGTGTCACGGCGGGCCTCGAAGTCTTTGCCAGCGCAGGCCTTGAGGAGCCGCTGGAGCGCGTCGTCGGGGAGCACGGGCACCGGCTGTTCGGGCACCGTCGGCGGCTTCATCTTGATCATGGGGGAGAGCGGGATCTCCTCTTCCTCCTCCAGCCAGCCGTAGAAGCGCCGCAGCGAGCGGTAGCGGTTGGCGACGGTGGCGGGGGTGCATCGCTCGTGGAGGCTCACCAGGAACGCCTCAATGTCCTCACGGCGCGCAGTGGTGAGCGACCGACCAGCTCCCTGGCGGAGGAACGCGCTGAGGAGCCGCACGCCCTCAAGGTAGGTCTCGACCGTCCGGGGCGACTTCCGCTCGGCGCGGAGGTGGCGCTCGAAGGAGCGGGCGAGGTCATCTACGCTTGGGGCCGTCATGACAGTAGGGTAGCATGCGCAGTCAGGCGCTCTTGGATCAGTGTGCTAGGCCACCGGAGGGGAGGCGACGCGGAGAAGTAGCAGGTCAGCGGCAGTTTTCAGCGGGGCTGTAGCTCAGTTGGAAGAGCACCTGCTTTGCAAGCAGGGGGTCGTGGGTTCGAGTCCCATCAGCTCCACCAGGCTGATCAGTATGTCGCAGATGCGCCGCTCGTATCGGCAATTTTGTTCCCCGGCGGCTACTGTGGACTGGTGCGGATAGCCACCTGGAACGTGAACTCGGTCAAGCAGCGGGTACCTCGGTTGCTGCCGTGGCTGGACCAGCGGCGGCCGGATGTGGTCTGCCTGCAGGAGACCAAGCTGGGCGACGAGGCGTTCACCGAGCTGCTGGGGGAGGAACTCGCCGGCCGCGGCTATGGGGTCGCTTTGCACGGCGAGGTGCAGTGGAACGGGGTGGCGATCCTCTCCAAGGTCGGGCTGGACGACATCGTGGCCGGTGTGCCTGGTGGGCCCGGCTTTCCGCGGCAAGAGGCCCGTGCTGTGTCCGCGACCTGCGGCGGGATCAGGGTGTATTCAGTCTACGCGCCGAACGGGCGGGTGCCGGACTCCGACCATTACCGCTACAAGCTGGCCTGGCTGGCGGCGTTGCGGGAGATGGTCGGTGCGGGTCCGAAAGCCGCGATCGTCTGTGGGGACATGAATATCGCGCCGACCGACGCGGACGTGTTCGACCCGCAGGCCTACGTCGGCCAGACCCACGTCACACCGCCGGAGCGGGCGGCGCTGGCGGAGCTGCAGGCGCTCGGCCTGCGTGACGTGGTGCGGGATCGCTGGCCGGCCGAGCGGGTGTTCACCTATTGGGACTACCGGGCTGGCATGTTCCACAGGGACCTCGGGATGCGGATCGACCTGGTGCTGGCCTCAGCCCCCGTGGCCGGCCGTGTGCGGGCGGCATGGGTGGACCGGCAGGCGCGCAAGGGCAGCGGGCCGAGCGACCACGCCCCCGTGATCGTCGACCTGGACGAGGCGCCAGACGGTGACATCGGGCCGGTCGTGCCGCCGCCCTCCGCGCCGGCCGCCAAGCGGGGCTCGGCCAAGCTGCCCCAGTCGCGGTGACGCCGGCGCAGCGCATTGAGCAAGACCTGGCTGCTGGTTGTCCCTCCCCTGCCACGTCGTGACGCAGACCTCGTTGCCCTCGGCGTCGGCCAGCACCCAGAAGGCTGGAGCTTGAGCGTCGGAGACCAGCACGCCGCCGGCGTCGAGCGCGGCCTGGATCCGGCGGCGTGCCTCGTCATGTGGGACGGAGACGTCGAAATGGATTCGGTTGCGCTGTGGGCGCGGCTCGGCCATCTGCTGGAACCAGATCGCGGGGCTCTGCGAGACAGGGCCGACGAGAGGGTCCTTGGGACCGGATGCGCCGGGCTCGTCGGCGCACCCCATCACTGCCTTCCAGAAGGGACGGATCCCGGTGATGTCGAGCGCATCGATCGCGATCTCCACGATCTGAACCGATCTCGAGTCCCCACCATCGAGGTCGGCGTGGGTCCGATGCCCAAGCTCCCTCACGGCCGCGGAGATCCGGTGGGCGAGCTCGATGTCGCTCGGGATCACGGAGGCGCTGGCCAGCGACTGCAGGCTGAGCACCACACCTGATCGCCGACGGCGTCGGAGGCCTCCTGCTGGCCGACCTTCGTGGCTCGAAGCTGAGGTTCCATATCCATGCCGATATGATCGCAGCGAGCACCGACAGTCGAGACGAGGTGTGCGGCTCAGCGGAGGATCTCGATGAATAGGACCCAGCCGCTGACGACGGCGTCGACGATGGCGGGGACGAGCCGGTAGATCCCGCCGCCGGCTTGCAGGAGCGGGGACGCCCCGGCGACGACGAACGGGGACGGCGGCGGGGGTTGTCAGATCCACGGAAGGCTACGGGCGGGCGGCCCGGTAGACTTCGTGGCCGCCAGTTGGATCGACGAGATGGGAACCACCGCATGAGCGATGCGTCGATCTCGAATGTGCCGACCGCCAATCTGATCAACCCGGAGACCATCCACCCCCCGACGGGCTACAGCCACGTCGCGGAGGTGACGGCGGGCCGGCCGGTGTACATCTCCGGGCAGGTCGCGCTCGACGCGAGGGGTGCGCTGGTCGGGCCGGGCGACGTCGGCGCGCAGGCGCGGCAGGTGTTCGAGAATCTGAAGGCCGCGCTCCAGGCGGTGGGCGCGGGCTTCGATCAGGTGGTCAAGCTCAACTATTATCTGGTGGACGCGTCGCAACTGCCAGCCGTCCGCGAGGTCCGCGACGAGTACGTGGACCAGCGCCGGCTGCCCGCCAGCACCGCCGTCGAGGTACGGCGGCTCTTCCGCGAGAACCTTCTGATCGAGGTCGAGGCGGTGGCGGTGATCGCCTAGAACTCCGCGAGCCGCTGGAGGCCACGATCGGTCAGGACGAGGCATCGGCGCGGGTATCCTGGCGATCCTGGGTTGGAGGAACGCCGATGGTGCACCCGAGGATGTACAGCGACGACGATCCCTTCCTCGCGGAGCTCCGCGAGGTCTGCCTCCGGCTGCCGGAGTCCGTGGAGGTGGAGGCGTGGGGCCGGCCCACGTTCCGCGCCGGCAAGAAGCTGTTCGCGGTGTTCTCAGGTGGGGACGAGCACGCGTTCGGCGTGATCTTCAAGCCCGAGCTGGCGGAGCGGCCGGCGCTGGTGGAGGACCCCCGCTTCTACGTGCCGGCGTATTTCGGGCCGAGCGGCTGGCTGGCGCTCGATTTCATGGCGGCGCCGGTCGACTGGGAAGAGGTCACCGAGCTGATGGAGAGCTCGTACCGCCAGGTGGCCCTGCAGCGCATGCTCAAGGCGCTGGACCAGCGCGTCTGACGGCTCCCGCTACGAGCGGGAGCGGGCCAGGCGCAAGTAGACGGCGCCGGCGGCGAGTGGCGGGAGCCGCGCGGGTCTGCACAGCGGGTCAGTGGTTGGCGAGGCGCTCGACGACCGGGGCGGCTGCGTCCATGTCGGCGTTGGACACGATGTAGTAGGAGAGGCCGAGCTGCTCACGCCGCGCCTGGAGCTCGTCGGTGATGCGGTCGACCGGGCCGGCGAGCACCGACGGCATCTCCAGGACCCGCTCCGCGGCGGCGGTGCCCCAGCCCCGCTCGACCGCCAGCCGCTCAGCCACGCGCTGGCCGTCCTCGCCGATGGCCACGGAGGCGACCATGCCGAGCTCCAGCTCGCCGAACCGCTCGCCCGCAGCCTCGCGGATCCAGCCGACCTTCCGCGCGACCGTCGCCGGCGACCGCTCGGACAGGTCGTCGGAGATGGTCCCGTTCGGCAGCGCCTTGGGCAGGATGTTGACGATGTCGGCGTGGAGGCCGGCGATCCCGAGCATCCGCCTGCTGCCGGCGCCGACGAGGATCGGCGGGTGCGGCCGCTGCGCGGGCTCCGGGAAGGTCGCCAGGCCGGTGACCGAGTAGTAGTTGCCCTGCACCGTCGCGGGCGAGCCGCTCAGCAGGAGCTTCAGGATCCGGATGGACTCGTGGAGGCGGTCGACCCGCACGCCGGCGGGGTCGAACGGCAGGCCGGCGCGCTCGTACTCGTCGCGCAGCCAGCCAGCGCCGAGGCCCAGCTCGAAGCGGCCGCCCGACAGCGCGTCCAGGGTCGCCGCCTCCTTGGCCAGGAGGACGGGATGCCGGTAGTCGTTGTCGAGGACGAGTGTGCCGACGCGAAGCGTGCTGGTTGCAGCCGCGGCTGCCATGAGCCCGACCATCGGGGCGAGCTGCTCCCCGAAGGGCTCGCTGACAAGATGGTCGCGCAGCAGCAGCGTGGAGTAGCCGAGCGCCTCCACGCGGCGAGCCTCGGCCACGAGCTGCTCGCGCGTGCGGATGTCCTCGCCGATCACGCCGAACCGGAATCGCCGCCGCCCCGCCATGTCCCGTCTCCCGCCTGGGCTCCGATGCCGGGCCATTGTGGCCGCCACGCAGCAGCCTCGCTGGCGGGTTTCGGACGTGGCGATGGGCGGCGAGGGAGTGGCGTGGCCCCGGCCGGGCCCAGGGCCCCGGCCGGGCCCCCGGCGCCGCTCAGCGGCGGCGCTTCGGGGAGAAGATCGAGTCGAGCACGAGGGCGGCGCCGATTGCGGTCAGCCACACGTCCTTGGCGAGCGGGACGCCCTGCTGGGTCGGGCGGACGCTGCCCTCCCTGCGCACGCCGGGCAGCTTCAGGTACAACCGGATCAGGCCCCCGGAGAAGCCGAGCAGCCCGAGCCCCGCCAGCAACGGCGGGACCAGGGGCACGGCGACCAGCGCCGCCCCCAGGGCGGTCTCGGCGGTCGCCAGCAGTCTCGCGAACTGCTCGGCTTCCATGTCCTCGAACTGCGGGAACGCCTTCGCCGCTGTGCCGCGGAGCATCTGGGCGCGCTCCGGGTCCAGCTCCTGTTGCTTGGTCAGCCCCTCGTTGAGGATGAACAGCCCGCTGGCCAACCGGACAGGGACATGCCAGGGTTTGGTCGCCATGGTTCGTGGCTCCTGGAAGTTGTCTCGACAACTTGGTACGCGAGCGGGCATACCACCGCTGCACCAATCTAAGCCGATTGGCGGCGCGAGCTTACCCCGTGGGAGAGCGGCTCGCCGTGTTTGCGGTAGAGTTCGGCGGACGTGGACGAGCCCGCCGCCGAGTCGCCGGAGCCAGCGGATCTGTTGATTCTTGCCGGCTTGACAGTCCCCGCCCTGGTGGACGAACCTCTGGCGCATGAGCGATTCCAAGCGCTTGGAGGCTCCCCCGCCCCCCACTCCCGAGGAGCTTGCACAGTGGCGTGCACTCATCGACCGTTTCGAGTGCGGCGATGAGTCAGACCTGGTCCCTTGGGAAGAGATCGCCGCAGAGCTTGGCCTATAGGGTCGTTGCGCAGCAGGCGGTGCGAACCCAGCTGCATGACGCTCCAGCCGAGTTGCAAGGCTACATCGCCGGTGTCGTGGCGGTGCTCCGGGTCGACCCCGTCGCGGTGTCGGCAGCCTTCGAGACCAGATACGACGACGACGTGCGGACCGCGCTGTTCGCCGGCGGCAGAGGCTTCCTCAACTACTGGGTGATCGAGCGCCGGCAGGCCGTGATCCTGCTGAACGTCACCTGGGTCACCTGGTCCTGACCGGTACCGCCGGCGCGGGTCGGGTAGGGTGTCCGCGTCCCACGCCATCAGTACGAAGGAGCCGAACGTGCCCGACACCTACGCGACGCTGGTCACCTCTCAGGGAGAGATTCGCGTCCAGCTCTTCAGCGACACGGCACCCAAGACCGTGGAGAACTTCGTCGGTCTTGCCACCGGGTCCAAGGAATGGGCTGACCCGAGCACGGGCGCCAAGCAGTCGCGGCCGCTCTACGAGGGCACCATCTTCCACCGGGTGATCCCGCAGTTCATGATCCAGGGCGGCGACCCGCTCGGCAGCGGCAGGGGCGGTCCCGGCTACACCTTCGAGGACGAGGTCGGCGGCCCGCACCGATTCGACCGTCCCGGTCGCCTGGCCATGGCCAACGCGGGGCCCAATACCAACGGCAGCCAGTTCTTCATCACCCAGGCGCCGACGCCGTGGCTGGACGGCAAGCACACCATCTTCGGCCAGGTGATCGGCGGCATGGAGGTGATCGACTCGATCGTCGCCATCGACCGCGATCCGCAGGACCGCCCTCTGGAGGAGCAGGTCCTGGAGCGGGTGGTGATCGAGCGCGAGCCCGCCTGAGCCGGCGCACCCCTGGCGGCCTGCCGTGGACCGGCGCCTGAGCCAGGGACCGGCGCCTGGGCCTGGGCGCTCGAGATCGCGCGCTTCGGTTGACGTATCCGCTCGGAGGGTGCGACCTTCGCATTGGGCCGGCCGCGGGTCAGCGAGCGACACGCTCGACCCCCGTCGGCGGCCAGCCCGAGGAGAGGGACGTGCCACGCGGGTTACGGAGCTGGAGAGGCATGGCGGCGCTGGCCGTGCTGGTCGCGGTCGTGCTCCTGTGGATGTTCGGCAAGGGCGACGTCGTCATCGCCGTGGTGATCGGCGCGCTGGTGCTGCTCAGCGGCAGGACGATGTTCCGCTCGTACTCGACCACCAAGGGGCCCACCGGGCCGGCCATCGACGTGCACGAGCGCGGCACGCTGCTGGTGTTCGCCTGCGAGACCTGTGGCGAGCAGCTCGTGCTGCTGCGCAAGGGCACCGACGCGCCACCACGCCACTGCGCCGAGAAGATGGTGCTCCGGCGGGTGCCGGTCCCCGATCACGAGCTGAACTGAGCGCGGTCGGCAGGACGCTGGCCACCGACCCGGAACGGCGCCGACGCCGGCTAGCCCTCGTCGGCGATCCGCTCGGCGCGCTCGCGCAGGGAACGGAAGTCCTGCTGGCGTCGACCCTCAGGCAGGAGCTTGTCGGTGGAGGTGAACCCCCAGCCCTGGTAGCGGACCGCGACCCTCGAATAGCGGCGGCGCAGGTCGCCTCCGCAGGCCTGGCAGGGGCCGGGGGCGTCCGCGCCGAGGGGCTGGAGATGCTCCTCCGCGTTTCCACAGGCCCGGCAGACGTACTCGTAGAGCGGCATTGCGCTGGTCCAGACGGTCGGGGCGGGCGGTGGCCCGCCACTTGTCCCCAGAGTTATCCACAACTGGGGATGAATGACAGGGATGTAGTTCAGCAGCTCACGCGATTTGACCGTTCAGGTCCAGCGAGTTGCGAGGATGAGGCCGAAAATAAGGGGAACGAACCCGATTGCGAGGTTGAAGTTGTTGAGATTGTCCAGGGCGGGCGGCAGGACCTGCATGTAGAAGAGCAGGATGTAGACGATCCCTACGACGAGGCTGACGACGATGGTGGGACCGACCCAGGGTGCGGAAGGCTTTGGCCTGGGACGAGGCGGTGGTACGTACCGGCGACGCTTGGAGCGGGATCTCGGCATGGTGGTGCGTCCTTTCCACAGAGATATCCACAGTAACGACGTTGTCCACAGGCATAGCCGCGATCGAGCGCGCGATCTGCCCGTCACGACCTCCGATCGTAGCGTGCGCGGTGGTGGAGCGTGGATGCCCCGTTTGCCGGCTGCGTCACGAGCCATGCTGGTGGTGATCCCGGCCGCGCTGAGCCTGGTCCTGGCCGCCTGCGGCGGTGGTGGGGGAGGCGGCGGCAGCAGCGGCTCCGGAGCCGCGTCCGGCGCGCGGATCGGCTCCGCGCCGCTGGTGGACCGCAGCTCCTCGCGGTTCCAGTCCGACCTGGCCGCCTACAAGGGCAAGGTGGTCGTGATCAACTTCTGGGCGAGCTGGTGTGGGCCGTGCAAGGCCGAGATGCCCGCCCTGCAACAGGTGAGCAAGGAATATGCCGGAAAAGCCGTCACCTTCATCGGCGTAGACTCATCCGACGTCCGCGACAGCGCGGGCAAGTTGCTCGCCGATTTGAAGGTTACCTATCCGACGGTGTACGACAAGGCGGGCATCAACGGTGGTATCGCGACCGCCTGGTCGGTCGCGTCACTGCCGCAGACATGGTTCATCGCAAAAGATGGAAGCCGTTCTGGCCGCATCCCCCGTCCCCTGAGCGCGGCCGAGCTCCGAAACAGGATCGACCAGCTCCTGACCGCAGCGGCGTGATATGAGCACACGAGCAGCCCCAAGAACCCACTCGGACTACCCCGGTCGATCGCCGACCGCGCGTGCGTATGCCCCCGGAGGCACGTTAGCCGGCCGTGAGGGCCCCCCACGTACCATGACCCGACGTGCGTCCGCCCGTGGCGGGTCGGAGGTGAGGGTGCGGAGGATCCTGCGGGCGGCCGGCTGGGCCTTCATCGGGATGGGCTGCTTCGTCCTCTACTTTCTGGTGTATCAGCTCGTCGGCACGGACCTGATCACCAACAGGGAGCAGAGCGATCTCCGCCAGAAGCTGGCGCAGGAGTGGTCCGCGCCCGCGCCCTCCAAGCGTGGTGCTGCCCTGCCGGTGCCGCAGGTTCCCGCGACCGGCCACGCCCTCGGCGTGATTCAGATCCCTAAGATCGACCTGAAGAAGGTGGTCGTGCAGGGCGCCAACCCGGAGGAGCTGGCATTGGGGCCCGGCCACATTGCCTCGACGGTCATGCCCGGTCAGCCGGGCACGTTCGCGGTCTCTGGACACCGCACCACCCACGGCCGGCCGTTCTATCGTCTCAACGAGCTGGCCAAAGGCGATACGATCACGATTGTGACCCGTTACGCGATCTACACCTACAAGGTGTCCCACTTCGAAGTGGTGGCCCCCACCGCGGTGGAGGTGCTGGACAACGTGCGCGGTGCCGATGGCAAGACGAAGTCGCAGATCGTCCTCACGACCTGCAATCCGCGCTTCTCCGCCGCGCAGCGGCTGGTCGTGTTCGGTGACCTGAGCTCCAGCGTGGCCAACACGGAGGGCGTGGGCGCGTGAGCCGTCGCCCGGACGGCAGGCGTGGGCGGCGAAAGCCGGATCCCGCCGAGGAGACCGCGAGCTGGTTGCTCGAGGTCGAGCGCGCGGGCCAGCAGGCGGACGAGGAAGAGGACGACTGGTCCGGCACGCTGCGGGCGACCCGGCGCGAGGCCACCGGGCAGTTCCCGCCCGTGCCCTCCGAAGGCTCCAGCGGTGCCATGCCATCCGCGGGCCCCGCCGCCACGCCGCCCGCGGGGCGCCCGCGCCCGCCGGCCGCGGAACCGCCGGCCGGGCGGCAGGAGGCCTGGTTCAACTCCGAGCGCTCGGGGCAGGCGGCGCGACACGACACCGGGAGCTGGGGCGGGTCGCCCGCGCAGCCCTGGAGAGGCTCCGATCCCGGGGCCGAGTCGCCGGCGGCGTGGCGGCAGGCCGAGACCTCTGGGGTCGCCGAGCCGCTCCCGCAGGAGCCGCCGGCGTGGGAAAGCCAGGCCGACGCGGCCCCGTGGAACGGTCGCTGGCCGTTCGAGGAGGTCAGCCAGTCCTGGGAGCCGGACGACCGCTCCTACACCTGGCCGGCGCAGGAGTTGCCGGCCAACACCGGCAGCTGGGAGAACCAGCCGGCCCCCGCGCCGTCGGAGGATCCCTGGGCGAGCCCGCGGCGCGGAGGCCACGCGGGGCCGCCCGGGTACGAGGGCGCCGGATACCAGGCTCCCGCACCGCCCGCCGGTGGCTACAGCGACCCCGCCTACGGCAACAGCGACCCCGCCTACGGCAACAGCGACGCTGGGTATGGCGGCGACGCTGGGTATATCAAGGATCCCGGGTACACGAACGATCCGGGGTACGGCGGCGATCCGGGGTATGCGGCTGACCCGGGTGGCTACGCGGCCCCCTCCGGGTATGCGCCCGGCGGCTACGAGCAGGCGGCCGATGCCTACCCGCCTCCCGCCGGCTACCCGCAGACCGGGAGCTACCCTGCAGCGGGCGGGTACGAGACCGCCGCCGGGCAGGAGGCCTCCAACGGCTACCAGGCCTCCAACGGGTACGACGGCTCGGGCCAGTACCCGCCGACGGGCGACTATTCCGTGGGTGGCTACGCTTCCAGCGGCGACTACCCGTCCACCGGCGGCGACCCGAACACCAGCGGTGAGTACACCGCCGGAGACCCATACGCGACCGGCCCGGACCCGTACGCCACCGGCGACCAGTACCCAGCGAGCGATCCCTACGCCGGTGGTGCCGGCGATGCCGCGGCACGGGAGCCCTACCCCGGCCACGACCCCTTCGCCGCCTATGGCCTGCAGGGCTCGCGCCGGCAGTACGGCGCCGGCGACGGCGCGCAGGCGGTGCCGGGCTCCGCCGGCGCGAGCCAGACCGGGTTCGATACGGGACAGGGCGGCGGTCCGGTCGGTGCCGGTCACGCGACCGGCGAGATCTGGCCGCCGGTCAGCCCGGCGGCAGCTGGCGCGGCGGCTCCGCCGCCACGCCCGGAGACCTGGCCGGCACAGACGGGGACCTGGGGGATCGAGGAGCCACCCCCCTCGCCACGCTCCGCATCCACCGGAGAGTTCTCTCGCGTGCTGGAGAGCGACGAGCAGGTCGTTCGCCTGGGCCGCGGGATGGACGGCGACGACGGCCCCCTGGACCCTGGCCCGCGCGTGCACGGCGGCCGCGGCAACCGCGCCGGCGAGGCCAGGTTGCTCGAGGACGGCGACCACGTCAGCCACCGGGCCAGGTGGCCAAGGGTGGTCGCGCTGATATCGTGGATCATCCTGTTGATGGTCCTCTGCTGGTTCTACGTATTCCCGTGGCTCGAGAAGATCCTTCCGGAGAACTTCTGAGATGGCGGACATCGCCACGCCCTGGCTCGACAGCTATCCGCCCGGCGTCCCAGAGCACGTCCAGGTCCCACAGGAAAACCTGGCGCGGCTGCTCGCCGACGCCGCCCGCGACTACCCCCACGCGCCGGCGTTCCATTTCGAGGGGCGCACCACCTCGTACGCCGAGCTGGCGGAGCAGGCGTGGCGGTTCGCCGGAGCGCTGGCGGGGCTCGGGGTCACCAAGGGGACCCGGGTCGGGCTGATCCTGCCGAACTCGCCCCAGGTGATTGTCGCCTTCTTCGCGACGCTGCGGCTCGGCGGGGTGGTGGTGCTCAACAACCCCCTCTACACCGAGCCCGAGCTCGAGCATCAGCTCGGTGACGCCGGTGTGGAGGTGCTGGTCTGCCTCGACCTCCTCTACGAGCGGGTCAAGCCGCTCCGCCAGCGGCTCGGCATCCGTGAGGTGATCGTCACCTCGATGCTGGACGAGCTGCCGGCGCTCAAGCGCGTGCTGGCCCCCTACACCAGGCGGGGCCGCGAGGCGAGCGCGACGATCTCCAAGGACGAGCCCGTCCAGCGCTGGCGTGAGCTGCTGCGCCGCGTCGACGACAAGCCGAGGGAAGCCGAGGTCGACCCGTCCAGCGACCTGGCGCTGCTGCAGTACACCGGCGGTACCACCGGCGTGGCCAAGGGCGTGATGCTCAGCCACGCCAACCTTTCGGCCAACGTGGAGCAGGTGCGGGCGTGGTTCCCGGACGCCGACCCCGGCCATGAGGTCATGATGGCGGTGCTGCCCTTCTTCCACGTCTACGGGCTGACGGTGTGCCTGCTGCTGGGCGTGCGCCTGCGTGCGGCGCTGGTGCTGCTGCCGCGGTTCGACCTGTCGGCGGTGGTCGCCAGCATCGACCGCCTCCGGCCGACGCTCTTCCCGGGCGTCCCCAGCATGTACGTGGCCATCAACAACGCCGTGGCGGACGGCGGCCACGACCTGTCCAGCATCAAGGCCTGCCTGTCCGGGGCGGCGCCGCTGCCGCTGGAGGTGGCCGAGCGCTTCGAGCGCTTCTCGGGCGGGCGACTGGTCGAGGGCTACGGGCTCTCGGAGTCCTCGCCGGTTGCCCTGGCCAACCCGATCTACGGCAAGCGCAAGGCGGGCACCATCGGCATGCCCCTGCCCGACACACTGGCCAGCGTGGTCGACCCCGACGACCCGAGCCGGGCGCTCCCGCCTGGGCAGTCGGGCGAGCTCGCGCTGCGCGGGCCGCAGGTCATGCTCGGCTACTGGAACCGGCCGGAGGAAACCGCGCAGGTGCTGCGCGACGGCTGGCTGCTCACCGGGGACATGGCGGTGATGGACGAGGAGGGCTACTTCACCATCGTCGACCGCAAGAAGGACCTGATCATCGCCGGCGGCTACAACATCTACCCTCGCGAGGTCGAGGAGGTGCTCTACCAGCACCCCAAGATCCAGGAGGCATGCGTGGCGGGCGTGCCGGACCCGTACCGGGGTGAGACGGTCAAGGCCTTCGTGGTGCTGCGCCCGGGCGAGCGTGCCACCAGCGAGGAGATCCGCGAGTTCGCCAAGGGGCGGCTGGCCGCCTACAAGGTGCCGCGGTCGGTCGAGTTCCGCGACGAGCTGCCCAAGACCCTCGTCGGCAAGGTGCTGCGCCGCGCCCTGGTCGAGGAGGAGCGCGCCAAGGCCGAGGCCGAGACGGCCACGCCGTGATCGCCCTGGCGCCGTCGATCCTGGTGATCGACAACTACGACTCGTTCGTGTTCAACCTGGTCCAGTACCTGGGGGAGCTGGGCGCCTCCACGGTGGTCTGGCGCAACGACGCCGGCACCGTCGCCGACGTGCGGGCGCTGCACCCGGACGGGGTGCTGATCTCGCCGGGACCTGGGCATCCCCGCGAGGCCGGCCTCTCGGTGGAGGTGGTCCGCGAGCTCGGCGCGAGCCTGCCGGTGCTCGGGGTGTGCCTCGGCCACCAGGTGATCGGCCACGTCTACGGCGGCAGAGTCATCCGCGCACCGGAGCTGGTGCACGGCAAGACGTCCCAGGTCCACCACCAGGGGCGCGGCGTGCTGCGGGGGCTGCCGGCGCCGTTCGCGGCCACCCGCTACCACTCGCTGGTGGTGGAGCGCGACAGCCTGCCCGCCGAGCTCGAGGTCACCGGCTGGACGGCCGCTGGCCTGGTGATGGCCCTGCGGCACCGCGAGCACCCGGTCGAGGGCGTGCAGTTCCACCCGGAGTCGATCCTCACCCAGTGCGGTCACGACCTGCTGCGCAACTGGCTCGAGCGCCTGCCGGTGGCCGTCTAGCCTCCGAGGGTGGTGGTGATCCCCAGGGTCGTCTGGGTGGGCGTCGTGGGGGTCTCGGTCGTCGGGGTGGTCGGCGGCTTGGTTGGGGGGCTGGTGGGCGGCTTGGTCGTCGGGGTGGTCGGCGGCTTGGTCGTTTGCGTCTTGGAGGTGGTGGTCGAGTTCGCGGTGGTGCCGGTCGTCGCCGCGGTCGTGGCCGACGCCGACGTGGGAGCGCTGCTCGACCCGGTGACGGTCGTGCCAGGACTGGTGGTCGGCGAGGTGACCGCCCGGGTGATGAAGAACGCCGCGAGCCCGACCACCACCAGCGCCAGGATCGCGGCCAGCACCCATCCGACCGAGCCGCGCCGCTGTTCCGGAACGTCCTGGGCGTAGCGCATCGCCCTGCCGCCCGCCATGGTGGCCCCGCCCCCCAGGACCGTGGTCGCCTCGCCGTAACCGGCGGCGCCCACCGCCTGCGTCGTCTGCTGCGAGGGCAACGGTACGGCCACCGTCACCGGGTCGCCGACCCGCACGCGGTTCAGGTCCCGCTGCATCTCGGCGGCGGTCTGATAGCGGTCCTCCGGCCGCTTGGCCATCGCCTTCAGGCACACCTGCTCCAGCGCCACCGGCACGTCGGGGTTGAGCGCCCGCGGCGGCGTCGGGTCCTCGCGAACGTGGCGGTAGGCGATCGCGACCGGCGTGGGCCCGTTGAACGGCACCTGGCCGGTGACCATCTCGTACAGGCAGCAGCCCAGCGCGTAGACGTCGGTGCGCGCGTCCACCTCCAGCCCCTGGGCCTGCTCTGGCGCGATGTACTGCGCGGTGCCAACCACAGCGGAGGTCTGGGTGATCGACGGCACCGCGGACGCCCGCGCGATCCCGAAGTCCATCACCTTGACCTTGCCCTCGGTGGTCAGCATCACGTTCCCGGGCTTCACGTCCCGGTGGACGATCCCGCGCGCGTGCGCCACCGCCAGCGCGCCGGCGACGTCGGCGGCCACCTCGGCGGCGCGAGACCAGTACAGCGCGCCCTCCGCCCGGATGATGTCCTTGAGCGTCCGGCCGTCGACGTACTCCATGACGATGAACCAGGTGTCGCCCTCGGAGCCGGTGTCGAAGACGCCGACGATGTTGGGGTGCGAGAGGCTGGCCGCCGACTGGGCCTCGCGGCGGAAGCGGGCCAGGAAGGCGGGGTCGTGGGCGTACTGGGCGAGCAGGATCTTGATGGCGACCCGGCGGGCGAGCAGCCGGTCGTGGCCCTCGAAGACCTCGGCCATGCCGCCCGCGCCGAGCAGCGGGCCCAGCTCGTAGCGGCCCAGCAGGATCTGTGGCGTCGCGCCCATTCGTCAGTCGCTCTCTTTGCTTGGGTCTCCGCTCTTGCCATCGCCCGGTCGTCCGCCGACCAACTGCACCGTGCTGCCGTGGTCGACCATGGTGTCGGGTCCCGGAGACATCGACACGACCACGGCCCCTCGCCCACCGCCGCCACGCCCACGCCGCACGTCGACCTCGAGGTCGAGCGCGCGCAGCTTGGCGGTGGCGACGCCGAGCCGCTCGCCACGAAGGTCCGGCAGCCGCACCTGCGTGGTGGCGAGCGCCGCGCCCCCGCCGCCTCCCCTTGCCGATGGCGCCGTGCCCGCCGTGCCCGCCGTTCCCGCGGAGCTGGTGTCCCCGCTCTGCTTCGAGACGACGAGCGGCAAGGCTAACAAGGCCACGAGCCCGAGCGCGAGTCCGATCAGCCAGGTCGCCCGGCGGCGCCGCCGCCGCTGGGCCGGCGTGTCGCCGCGCGCCAGGCGGCCCGGGGGACCGCCGGGCCCGGCTCCCGCCGGCCGCAGGTCGCCAGGCACCCGCGCCCAGGGCATCGGCGGGGTGTGCCCCGCGGCCGCGGGCTGGAGCCCACGCCCAGCTCGGCCGCCCTCGAACCCGGACCTCCCGGCCTCCGCCCTCGGCAACGCGGCGGTGACCGACGACGGCCCCCGCGACGGCCCGGCCGCCGACGCCTCCGGCGGCAAGACCGTTGGGATGGAGCCAGTCTCCGGAGACTCCGCCCTGGGGTGGCCCGCCGATGGCCCCTCCGGCGGCCGCGGGCTCGCCGGTGGCTCCAGCCCCGGGCCGCCCGCGGACGGCCCCGCCGGGGGCACCGGCGGGCGGGTCACCGGCAGGGAGATGGTCAGGTCCTGGCTCGGCGCGGAGGGGTCATGGCCCCTACGGACGTCGGCCAGCGCCGCGGCCATGGTGGCGGCTGACGGGAAGCGGTCGCCCGGCTGCTTGCCGAGGGAGCGCATGATCAGCCTGGCAGCCTGCTCGGGCAGGTCGGCGACGTACTCGCGAGGGTCGGGGACCGGGGCGGACACGTGCTGGGTGGCGATCGCCACCGCGCTGCGGCCCTGGTAGGGGGTGGTCCCGACGATCGACTCGAACAGCACGCAGCCGAGCGAGTACAGGTCGGCGGCCGGCCCGACGGTGCTGCCCTGGGCCTGCTCAGGTGCCACGTAGTTGGCGCTGCCGAGCACCATGCCCGGCCGCGTCAGCGTGGTCGCCCGCGCCGCCCTGGCGATCCCGAAGTCGGTGACTTTCACGCGCCCGCTCCAGTCGACCAGGATGTTGGCCGGCTTCACGTCCCGGTGGACGACGCCGTGCGCGTGGGCCGCGGACAGCGCCGACGCCACCTGCTCGGCGATCGCGAACGCCTCCTCCCAGTGCAGCGGCCCGTGGTGGGCGATGCGGTCGGCGAGGGTGTCGCCGTCGACCAGCTCCATCACGATGAACGGCTCGCTGGAGCGCTCGCCGTAGTCGTAGACCCTGGCCACGCCCGGGTGGCTGATCGCCGCCGCCGCCCGCGCCTCCCGCCGGAACCGCTCCAGGAAGGTGGCGTCGTCGGCCAGGACCCGCTTGAGGATCTTGACCGCGACCGGCCGGCCGAGATGGGTGTCGATCGCCCGGTGGACGGTGCCCATGCCGCCGGTGGCGATCAGCTCCTCGAGCTGGTATCTGTCCGCCAGCATGGTCGAGGTCATGATCCACCGTTCAGGTACGCCTGCATGACCGCCTTGACGATCGGCGCGGAGACCTTCCCGCCGGTCGCCTCGCTGCCCAGCTCCCCGCCGTCCTCCACGATCGCGGCCACCGCGATCGACTTGCCGGCCTTGGAGGTCGCGCCGACGAACCAGGCGTGCGGTGGCTCGTTGCCGCCGTGCTGCGCCGTGCCGGTCTTGCCGAAGACGTCGAGCCCGGGGATCTGGGCCGCGGTGCCGGTGCCGTTCGGGTCGTTCACGACCTTGTCGAGCATCCCCTTGAGCTCGTCGGCGATGTTGCCGGGGATCGCCTGGCCGAGCGAGGAGGGCTCGAAGCGCTTGACCGTCTTGGTGCCGTCGGGGGAGAGGACCCGGTCGACCACGTAGGGAGCCATGCGCCGGCCGCCATTGGCGACCGTGGCGATCACCGAGGCCATCTGCAGCGGCGAGACCCGCACGTCGCGCTGGCCGATCGCGCTCTGCGCCAGGGAGGGCTTGTCCAGGTCCTTGGGGATCTGGCTCTCGGCCGCGCCGGGGAGCTGGAAGGGGCTGGGAGAGTTCAGCCCGAACTTCTGCGCCTCGTCGACCAGCCGGTTGGTGCCGAGATCCACGCCCAGGTGCGCGAAGTAGGTGTTGCAGGAGACCTCCAGCGCCTCGTCCAGCCGCAGGGGGTCCTTGCCGCCGAAGCAGGTCTCACCACCGAAGTTCTGGATCGCCCGGTTGGTCTGCGGCGGCGTGTAGGTGTGCTCGTTTTTACGGGTCGTGGCCGGTGACATGCCGCTCTCCAGCGCCGCCGCGGTGGTGATGATCTTGAAGGTCGACCCGGGCGGGTACAGCTCGCCGGCGGCCCGGTTCAGCAGCGGCTTGTCCGGGTCCTTGTTGAGCCGGTCCCAGGCCTTGCGGACCGCCTGGGTGTCGTGGCTGGACAGGTCGTTGGGGTTGTAGCGCGGGTAGGTGGTCATCGCCAGCACCTTGCCGGTGGCGGGGTCCAGCGCCACCACCGCGCCCTTGCGCCGCCCGAGCTCCCGCTCGGCGGCCCGCTGCGCCCCCGGGTCCAGGGTCAGGACCAGCGTGCCACCCGGGTTGGGCCGCGCGGTCAGCAGGTCGCTCAGGTTCTGCGCGAACTGCTCCGGAGCCTTGCCGAGCAGGAACGAGTTGAACTCGCTCTCGGCCAGCGAGCGGCCGAAGACCAGCGAGTCGAAGCCGGTGATCATGCCGTAGCGGCCGCCCTGCGGGTAGCGCCGCTCGTATTTGAGCGCGTCGTTGGTCGGGATCGACCTGGCGACCGAGGAGCCGTCCGGCAGCACGATCTGGCCCCGCTCGATCGAGTACTCCTTGACCAGCACGCGGCCGTTGCGCGGGTCGTTGTTGAGCCGGTCGGCGGCCACCACCTGCCAGTAGAAGGGCGCGGCGAACAGCAGCATGAAGCCGGCCAAGACCACCACCGCCACCCGGCGGATCTGCCCGTTCATCCGGCGACGGTCACCTCCCCGGCCTTGGCGGCGGACGGCGCTCTGGACGGCGCCGAGGTGACGTCGCTCGACACCCTGCAGAGCAGAGCGATCAGCGCGTAGTTGGCGACCACGCTGGAGCCGCCGAAGCTCACGAACGGCAGGGTGATGCCGGTGAGCGGGATCAGCCTGGTGACGCCGCCGACGATCACGAACACCTGCAGCCCGAAGCCGACCACCAGTCCGGCGACCAGCAGCTTGCCGAAGTCGTCGCTGGTGGCCAGGGCGATCCGCAGCCCGCGGAAGACCATCAGCAGGTAGACCATCAGGATGGCGGTGACCCCGACCAGGCCCAGTTCCTCGCCGAGCGCGGTGAAGATGAAGTCGGTCGAGGCCGCGGGGATCGTCTGCGGCCGTCCCTGGTCCCAGCCCGTGCCGAGGATGCCGCCGCTGGCCATCGCGAACAGTCCCTGCACGAGCTGGTAGCCCTTGCCGTTGTAATCGGCCCAGGGGTTGCGCCAGGTCTCGACCCGGACCTGGAGGTGGCTGAAGAGCTGGTAGGCGACGAACGCGCCGAGCAGGAACAGCACCATGCCGGCGGCCACGTAGGAGAAGCGCCCGGTCGACACGTACAGCAGGGCCACGAACACGCCGAAGAACAGCAGGCTGGTGCCGAGGTCCTTCTCGAAGAACAGCACGAACAGGCTGACGCCCCAGGCCATCACCAGGGGCATGAAGTACTTGATCTCCGGCAGCAGCACCCGGCCGACCCGGTAGGTCGCCGTGGCCAGCAACTCCTTGTGCTCGGCGAGGTAGGCGGCCAGGAACACCACCAGCGCGATCTTGGCGAGCTCGGAGGGCTGGCCGGAGAAGGGACCGATCTTGACCCACAGGCGCGCGCCGAAGACCTCGCGTCCGATGAACGGCAACGCCGGCAGCACCAGCAGGAACAGACCGCCGAGCAGCCAGGTGTAGCGGTAGCGGTCCAGCACACGGTGGTCGCGGACGAAGATCACCACCGCCACGAACACTGCCACGCCCAGCACCGTCCACAGCGCCTGGGAGGGCGCCTGCGCGGAGCGGCTGCTGGCGTAGTCCAGGCGCCGCACCATCACCAGGCCGAGCCCGTTCAGCAGGGCGGCCCCGGGCAGCAGCAGCGGGTCAGCCTGCGGGGCGAAGCGGCGCAGCACCATGTGTGCGCCGATGAACAGGATGGTCAGGGTGATGCCGTAGCCGATCGTCCCGGACGGGATCTTGTTCTGCGCGGTGAGCCCGACCACCAGGTAGGCGCCGATCGACAGGATCAGCGCCAGGAGCAGCAGCGACAGCTCGACGTTCCGCCTGGACTCCACGGGTCAGCCCCTCGCCTTGGCCTTGGTGGTGGTCGTCACCGGCCTGGTCGTCGTGGGGACCGGCGCGGTCGTCGAGGACGCCTGCGAGCCGGTGGCGCAGCCCTGCTGGGTGAAGACGAACGGCGAGCACTGCGCGATGCGGCGGGCGTCGGCCAGGCTGGAGGCGCTCACGCCCTCGTCGAGACGGGGAGCGTACCCTGCCGCGACCCGCTCACGGCCGATCGCCGTCCGCTCCACCAGGCGCGAGAGGCGCAGCCCGGCGACGTCGCCCGGAACCCCCCTGAAGACCGCGACCTGGTCGTGGTCGAAGCCCACCCAGTAGCGGCTGAACACCAGCGCCCGGCCGCCGATCACGATCGCGGCCAGCACCGCCAGCACCAGCAGACCGACCAGCGCGCGGCGGAGCCCACGCCGGCGCGAGTGCCTGCTTGCGCGAGCGCCTCGGGCCGCCGGGCGCACCCGCTCGGGCTGGCGGCGCTGCGTGCGGCCGCGCATCCCGTCCGCCGGCGCCACCCTGCGGTGGAGCCCGGTCAGCAGCTCGCTGGTGGCGCCGTCGCGGCCGGGTGCGATCGCGCCGGTCGGGGTCTCCAGGTCGCCGGTGTGGTCGCCCGCCGGACGGAGCCGGTCGGAGGTGTCGAGCACCACCACGGTGATGTTGTCCGGTCCCCCGCCCTCGTTGGCCATGGTCACCAGCTTCTCGGCGGTGCGCTGCGGCTCGGGCACCCGCAGCAGGACGTTGCGGATGCGCTGCTCGTCGACCACCCCGGAGAGCCCGTCGCTGCACAGCAGCAGGCGGTCGCCGGCCAGCAGCTTGTAGGTGAACAGGTCGACCTCGACGTCGGACTCGACCCCGAGCGCGCGGGTGATGATGCTTCGCTGCGGGTGGCGCTCCGCTTCGTCGGGGCGCAGTCGGCCCTCGTCGATCAGCTCCTGGACCAGCGTGTGGTCGACGGTCACCTGGGACAGCTCGCCGTTGCGGAGCAGGTAGGCGCGCGAGTCGCCGACATTGGCCAGATGGACCGAATCGCCGTCCTCCAGCAGGGCGACCAGGGTGGTGCCCATGCCCTCGAACTCGGAGTCCTTGGCGGCGGTTTCGCGGATGCGGCGGTTGGCCGCCAGGAACACCGCCCGCAGGGCCTCGCCGGCCTCGGCCGGGGTCGGCCAGGGACCGGCGTGCTCCAGGACCGCCAGCTCCTCCATGGCGATGGCGCTGGCCACCTCCCCGGCGCGGTGCCCGCCCATGCCGTCGGCGACTGCCGCCAACCGTCCGGCGATCAGGTAGCGGTCCTCGTTGTTCTTGCGCATCCGACCCATATCGGTCATTGCGCCACGGTTGAGAGGCATCAGCGGCGGAGCTCCAGGGTGGCCTTGCCCATGCGGATGTCGTCGCCGGGCCCGATCGCCGTGGGCGTCGACACCCGAGAGCGATTCAAATAGGTGCCGTTGGTGGAGCCGAGATCTTCCAGCCAGTAGGAGCCGTCCCTGAGATAGATGCGGGCGTGGACGTTCGACACGTAGTTGTCCGCAACCACCAGGTCGCACGTTGCCGCTCTGCCCAGGGTGATCGACTCCTTCAGCGGGATCGTGCGCCGGCCGCTCGCGTCGGTGATGACCAGCTCGCGCGGCGGTCGGCGGGGGGACCGAGCCGGGGCGGGTCGGGCGGCGGGTCGCGGCGTGTAGGCGGGGGCCCGGCGCCGCTCGGCCTTGGGCCCGAACACGTCGATCACCACCGCCCGGACCGCCCGGGCGACGAACAGGTAGAGCACGATCAGGAACGCAACCTTGACGGCAAGGAGGAAGATCGGCGGCATCAGCCCTCCCGTCGGAACTGCAGGGTCGAGTTCGCCAGCTTGACCACGTCACCGTCGGCCAGCCGGCGACGACGGATCGGCTGACCGTTGACCTCGGTCCCATTGGTCGAGCGTAGGTCTTCCACGATGAAGTCATCGCCTTCACGGATGATCCGAGCATGGTTGCGCGAGACGCCCGGATCGGCAAGTGCGATATCAGACTGCTCGGAACGCCCGATCAGGACTTCGGACTGGTTGAGGGGGTAGACCTGGGAGACCGCGCCGGTCGCCTGCAACAGGGTCAGGGTGGCCGGGGCGTGCGGTCGGGTGGAGCGGACCTCGCCGGGCAGCATCGCGGTCGCCGGGCCGACCGGGCCGTGGGATTCCTGCGCCCAGCCTCGCGCCGCCGGCACCGGCTGCTCGCTGGCCTCGACGCGGCTCACCACCCGGAAGCGCCCCTCGCTGAGCGCCTCGTCGGTCTCCAGCTCGACCCTGGCCGGGCCCATCATCGCCCAGTCGTTCTCGCGGGCGGTGTCCACCACCAGGGCGGCCAGCTCGCTGGTCAGCGCCCGCTCGTAGTCGGCGAAGCGCTGCCGGTCGCGCGGCGAGAGCTCGATGCTGTAGAGGTTGTCGACGTAGACGCGGCTGACGCCTACCTGGCGGCTGTCCTCGACCGCCCTGACGAGACGCTTGCCCAGCTCGACCGGTTGCACCCCGGAGCGGAAGGCCCGTGCGAACACCCCTTCGACGGCGCCCTCGAGGCGCCGCTCGAAGTCCCGGAGAAACCCCATATCCGGACTATCGCCGCCCGCTCAGGCGGCGCCGGGGTCCCAGGTGTTCGAGGCTGGACATCCGTATCACCTCGCGAGGCGTCGTGCGGGCAATTGCTCTGGGGGAGGCACTGGTACGCTACTCCTCAGATTTCGGACCAATTCAGACGTACAACCGGCTGCAACGTACCCCGCCCTGCCGCAGTGTACCCGCCTTGGCCTCGCAATCCGCTCTCACGGAGCCGATCGAGGCGCCCCCGTTGCACAACTGCCACAAAGCATGTCGCATGCGGAGGACACCCGTGTCGCACGGGGGAGACACCCGCTGCTACAATCCGGTGCCGTTGCTCGGGCGAGTGGCGGAATTGGCAGACGCGCAGGATTCAGGTTCCTGTGTCCGCAAGGACGTGGGGGTTCAAGTCCCCCTTCGCCCACTTCGATGAAGCCCCGCCCCGGCGGGGCTTTGGTCTCTGTAGTAGGAGATGGAGTTCCCATGACCGCCAGCCAGCCGGAGCCACTGGTGCTGCGCGGGCCGCGCCTGCTGGACGGCAGCGGCGGCCAGCCGCTGCCCGACGCCGCGCTGTGGCTCGAAGGCGGCCGCGTCGCCTGGGTCGGCCCGGCGGCCGACCTGCCCGCCGCGGCGGGCGACGCGCGCGCCATCGACCTGGCAGGCTGCACGCTGCTGCCCGGACTGGTCGACGCGCACGTCCACCTGGTCGCCAGCGGCGGCGCGGACCTGGCCGCCAGCATCCCTCCGACCGAGGCGGAGCGCACCCTGGCGGCGATCGCCAACTGCCGGCGCCAGCTCGACGGCGGCACCACCCTGGTGCGCGACCTCGGCGCCCCCGGTGGCGAGGTGATCGCGCTTGCCAGGGCCATCGAGGCCGGCACGGTCGAGGGCCCCACCGTGATCGCCGCCGGGCCGGCGGTGACCATGACCGGCGGGCACATCGCCTACATGGGGCGGGTGGCGGACGGGCCAGAGCAGCTGCGCGCCGCTGTCCGGGCCAACCTCGCCCTGGGCGCGGGCTGCATCAAGGTGGTGGCCACCGGCGGCGTCCTCACCAAGGGTCTGGACCCACGCATCGCCGCCTACACCCAGCCCGAGCTGGACGCGCTGGTCGGCGAGGCGCATCGCCTGGGCCTGCGCGTCGCCGCCCACGCGATCGGCGAGGGCGGGGTCGCCAGTGCCCTGCGCGCCGGGGTCGACTCGGTCGAGCACGGCATGTTCCTGGACCAGACCTGCATCGACCTGTTCGTCGAGACCGGCGCCCGCTACAGCGCCACCTTCTCCGCGCCCGAGTGCATCATCGGCGGCCAGACCGTGCCGCAGTGGATCAAGGACCGCGCGCGGCCCGCCGCCGAGGCGCAGGCCGCCTCGTTCCAGGCCGCGGTGAAGGCGGGCGTGCGGGTGGTCGCCGGCACCGACGCCGGGACACCCGAGAATTACCACGGCCGCGTCTCCCACGAGGTGGTCTCCATGGCCGCGGCCGGCCTCGACGTCCTCGCCGGCGTCCGCGCCGCCACCGCCGAGGCCGCCGACCTGCTCGGCGACCCCGACCGCGGCGTGCTGCGCCCCGGCGCCGCCGCCGACGTGCTCGCCGTCCACGGCGACGTCGTCCTGGACGTCACCGCCCTCACCCGCCCCGCCGCCGTCTTCAAGTCCGGCCGCCAGGTCAGGTAGGCGTAGGGGCTCGCCTCCAAGGTGACGCCGCGGGTCGCGCCCGCCGGGCCCCTGGCCCAGGCCCGCTCGGCCCGCTCTGGCCCGTTGGGCCCCTCGCCCCGGCCCGCTCGGCCCGCGGCGGCTGGGCGCCGCCCGCGGTTGTCCACAGGTTGGCGGTGCCTCTACCGCTCCCCGCTCAGGCTGGTTAGGCTGAAAAGGGGTGGGTTACGAGCGGTAGCCATGTCGAGCGGGACGAGCGGCGCAAGGAGGCAACGCGAGATGAGCGTGCTGGAACTCCCCGAGGAACTGGTCGCGTTGCGCGACGCGATCCGCAGCTTCATCCAGCGTGAGGTCGCCCCCAAGGAGGCAACCTACGCGCAGGAGATCCAGGAGACGGGCACCTTCGCCGAGCTCGAGCAGGAGAAGCGCGCCCTTCGCAAGCGCTCGGCCACCGAGGGCTTCTACACCCTGTTCATGCCCGAGTCCGTCGGCGGCGGGGGCGTCGGCTACCTCGGCCTGGTGCTCTGCGTCGAAGAGTGCCTGCGCCACGGCCTGCTGCTGACCATGCCCGGCGGCGTGCTCCCCAGCGTCGAGGGGCCCACACCGATCCTGCTGGACGGCACACCCGAGCAGCAGGAGCGCTACCTCCAGCCGACCATGCGCGCCGAGCGCGAGGCCTGCTTCGCCCTGACCGAGCCGGACGCCGGCAGCGACGCCACCCGGATCCGCACCCGTGCCGAACGGGTCGACGGCGGCTGGGTCATCAACGGCCGCAAGCACTTCATCACCCACGGGACCGAGGCGGACTACGTGATCCTGTTCGCGGTCAGCGAGCCGGGGCTCGGCGCCAAGGGCGGCATCTCCTGCTTCCTCGTCGACAAGGACACCCCCGGCTTCGAGGTCGGCCGCAGGCAGCGCACCATGTACGACGCCAACCAGGCAGAGCTGGTCTTCACGGACTGCCGGGTGGACCAGGGCGCCCTGCTGGGCAAGGAGGGCTACGGCTTCTACTCGGCCATGCGCTGGATCAACGGCGGCCGCATGTCGATCTCGGCCATGGCCATCGGCACCGCCCAGTATCTGTACGGCCGCATGCTCGAGTACGCCAAGGTGCGGGAGGCGTTCGGCCAGAAGATCGGCGCCAACCAGTACGTGCAGGGGATGATCGTCGACTCGCTGGCCGAGCTCGAGCAGGCCCGCCTGCTGGTGTACGCGAAGGCCGACGCGCTCGACCGTGGCGCCGACGGCCGCAAGGAGGCCGCCCTGGCCAAGTACGTCGCCACCGAGATGGTCGGGCGGGTGGCCGACCGCGCGATCCAGGTGTTCGGCGGCAACGGCTATATGACCGAGATGGGCATCGAGCGCTATGCCCGCTTCGTTCGCGCCATGCGCCTCTACGAGGGCACCAGCGAGATCCTCAAGGTCAACATCGCCCGGTCCATCGGCCTGGGGTAGGGCCGGCGCGGGGGTTCGAGGGGTCGATCTGGCCCGCCCGGCCCGGGCAATGCGGCCGGCCCGGCCCGGGCAATGCGGCCCGCCCGGCCCGGGCAATGCGGCCGGCCCGGCCCGTCGGCGTCCTTCGGGATGCGGAGCCCGCGGACGGGCTCTAGCATGGCGGCCATGAAGACCTCCCGCGCACGTGCCAACGTGCTGCTCGCCGCGGCGGCCTGGACCGGGTACGTCTGGGTCACCCGGATGTGGAACATCGCCCGCGACCCCGACCACGACCTCGGCTTCAAGGCCGTGCACGGCGTGCTGGCGGTGGTCTCGCTCGCGTTCGCGGTTGCCCTGCTCGTCATCGGGCTCAGGATGCGGCGCGAGGCGGTCCAGCTCCGCGACCGCCCCGGCAGCTCCGACCCCGAGTCCCGCGACCGCCAGCAAGCAGTCGGCGGCTAGCCAGCCGCCGGGCCCGCGGCGTCCCCGCGCGCCGGCCGCGTGCCGCCGCCGGCCGCCGGTCCTGGTCCGTCCTCGGGCGGCTCCGCGCCCAACGGCTCCGCGTCCCCTGTGGCGCGCTCAGCGTCGAGGGTCGCCTGCGCGGCGGCCTGGGCTCGCGCCATGACCTCCTTCAGCGGCTGCCCGGTCTCGGCCGCCAGCCGCGCGCAATCGGCGAACTCCGGCGACACGTTGACGACCGTTCCCTGGTCGAGACCGAGCTTGACCCGCGCCTTGCCGCCGAGCACCTCGACCTCCACGATCCGGCGCTCCAGCATCCATTTGCGGACGGGCAGCCCGCGCACCCCCAGCGTCGAGGTCTCGCGCCACAGCACACCGCGGAGGCCAGCTTCCGCCCCTGGGGGACAGAGCACCGACAGGATGATCCCCGGCCGGCCCTTCTTCATGTGGATGGGCGTGAGCCAGACGTCCGCCGCGCCCGCCTCCAGCAGCCGGTCGACCACCCACGGCGCCAGTTCGGGCGTCATGTCGTCGATATTGGCCTCCAGGACCAGCCCGCCATCACCGTCCGGCTCCTCTCCGACCCGTTCGCCCAGGATCACCCGCAGCAGGTTCGGCAGCTCCCGGTGGGTCCGGCTGCCGGCTCCGTAGCCGACCCGCGCGAGCCGCAGGGGTGGCAGCTCGGCGAAACGGCTCGCGCTCGCGGCCAGGATCGCGGCGCCGGTCGGGGTCGTCAGCTCCGCCTCGACCCCGCCGGCGTGGAGCGGCGCGCCGCGGAGCAGCTCCAGCACGGCCGGTGCCGGCACCGGCAGCACGCCGTGCTCGCCGTGCACCAGCCCGGTGCCGGTGGCGACCGGCGACGCCCACACCTCGGTGACGCCGAGATCGTGCAGCAGCAGCGCCGCCCCGACCACGTCCACCACCGCGTCGACCGCGCCCACCTCGTGGAAGTGGATCGCCTCCGGCGCGACCCGGTGCACGCGCCCCTCCGCCTCGGCGAGCCTGCCGAAGGTCGCCAGCGCCCGCCGCCGGACCGGCTCGGCAAGCTCTGCGCCGCTCAGCAGCTCGCGCAGGTCCGTCCACGTTCTGCGGGTCCGGCCGTGGGCTCGGACGGTCACCAGCGTCGCGCCGATGCCGCCACGCGCGGCCGCGCCGATCTCCAGCTCGAACGGGTCGAGGCCGAGGCCGTCGAGCCCCTCGCGCAGCACCCGCTCGGACGCACCCGCATCCAGCAGCGCCCCGAGCACCATGTCGCCCGCCACCCCCGCGAAGCAGTCGAAATACGCGAACGGAGTGCCAGCAGGACTCACCGCGCGTCCCCGTCGGCTCGCCGTGCCTCCGCGGCGCGCGCCGGCCCGCCCCGAGGTGCGTCCGCGGCGTCACCTGGTGTGTCCCCGTCGGCCCGCCGTGCCTCCGCGGCGCCGCGGCCCGGCGCGTCCGCGCGGTCGCGGGTGGCGAGGATGCGTGCCGCCAAGGCGCCGGCGCCGAAGCCGTTGTCGATGTTGACGACCGCGACCCCGACCGCGCACGACGTCAGCATGCCGAGCAGGGCGGCGAGGCCCTCGAATGCTGCGCCGTAGCCGACGCTTGTCGGCACCGCGATCACCGGCGCCGCGATCAGCCCCCCGACCAGCGAGGGCAGGGCGCCCTCCATGCCGGCGACCACGATCACCACGTCGGCCGCCTGGAGCCGCCCGGTGTCGGCGAACAGCCGGTGCGCGCCCGCCACGCCCACGTCCACCAGCCGGTCGACCCGGCAGCCGAAGGCCTCGGCGGTGAGCCACGCCTCCTCAGCGACGGGCAGGTCACTGGTGCCAGCGCAGGCCACCAGCACCAGCCCGGAGGCACTGGCGGGCTCCTTCCGCCGGCTCACCAGCATCCCGGAGTGGGGGTGCCACTCGGTCTCCGGAGCCACGGCCAGCACCGCATCGGCGTGCGACTGGCTCGCCTTGGTGACCAGGATCGGCGCGCCCCCCTGCGCCAGCAGCGAGGTCACGATCGCCGCCGTCTCCTCCGGCGTCTTGCCGCGGGCATAGACCACCTCGGGCCCGAGCGCCCTCAGCGACCGATGGTGGTCCACGCGCGCGAACCCCAGGTCCTCGAAGGGGAGGCGGGCCAGGCGGCGCACGGCGTCCTCGGTGGGCAGCTCGCCACGGGCCACCGCGCTCAGAAGCTGCCGGAGCTGACCTTCGTCCAAAGTCCTCGCATTGTACAATCGCCGATGGTCCTGACTCCGGTAGCATCCCCCAGGGCCGACCGCGGGGTCCGGCAGGCCCCAATCTTCCCCGTGTGCTCGAGATCGTAGGAGGTCATCCTCGTCGTGCCAGCCCTTTCGGTCGAGCGGTTGACGGTCCTCGTGTACGCGAGTCTCTTCGCCTGTGCCCTGCTGCTGCTCGCCGTGCTCGCGCTCGGCGTGCGGCTGGCGCGCATCAGGCGGACCTATGCCCAGGTGCTCGACGGCGTGCCCCACGGCGACCTGCTCGCCCTGGTCTCACGCCAGATCCAGTCGGTCAAGGACCTCCAGCGGACCGCCGGGCTGGTCGGCCGCGAGACGGCCCAGCTCCGCCAGCGGGTCTCCTCCGCGGTCAGGACCGTCGGCTTCGCCCGCTACGACGCCTTCCCCGACGTGGGCGGTCAGCTCTCCTTCTCGACGGCGCTGCTCGACGAGGCCGGCGACGGCGTGGTCCTGACGACCATCAACGGGCGCACCAACTCGCGCTCCTATGCCAAGGCCGTCAAGGGCGGGCGGTCCGACTACCAGCTTTCCGACGACGAGCGGGCGGCCATCGCCATGGCCATGGGCGAGGACGACCAGCCGGTCGTCCGATCTCCCGCCTGACGGCCCGTAGTAGCCTGCCGGTCAGGAGTTCTCTTTTTCCTTGCGCGCGATTCTTCGTGGAGGCCAAGCGTGCTCGATCTCAAGCTCATCCGTGACAACCCGGGGATGGTCCGGGAGTCCCTGGCGCGCCGCGGCCCGGGTGTGGCCGACGCCGTCGACCGGCTGCTGGAGCTGGATGCGGCGCGGCGCTCCCTGGTGACCGAGGTCGACAGCCTGCGCGCCGAGCAGAAGCGCCGCGGCAAGGAGGTCGCCAAGGCCCCGCCCGAGCGCCGGGCCGAGGTCCTCGCCGGCCTCAAGGAGCTGAGCGCCCAGATCGACGAGGCAGAGGAGCGACTGCGCCGGGTCGAGAGCGAGCTCAACGACCTGCTGGCTCGCGTCCCCAACCTGACCGACCCGTCGGTGCCAGCCGGCGGTGAGGACGACGCCGTCGAGCTGTACCGCGTCGGGACCGTCCCGGAATTCGGCTTCACCCCTCGGGATCACCTGGACCTGGGCGAGCTGCTCGGCGCCATCGATGTGGTGCGCGCCGCCAAGGTCTCCGGCGCCCGCTTCGGCTACCTCACCGGGCCTGGCGCGATGCTCGAGTTCGCGCTCGTCCGCTTCGCCATCGACCGGCTGACCAGCGCCGGGTTCGTGCCCATGGTCCCGCCGGTGCTGGTGCGTCGCGAGGCGATGTTCGGCACCGGATTCCTGCCAACCGACGAGCAGCAGATCTTCCGGATCCCCCAGGACGATCTCTACCTCGCGGGGACCTCGGAGGTCCCGCTGGTCAGCTACCACGCCGACGAGATCCTCGACCCCGGCAGCCTGCCGCGCCGCTACGTCGGCTTCTCGACCTGCTTCCGGCGCGAGGCCGGCTCCTATGGCAAGGACACCAGAGGTATCTTCCGCGTCCATCAGTTCGACAAGGTCGAGATGGTCTCGTTCGTGCTGCCCGAGGCGTCGGCCGAGGAGCACGAGCTGCTGCTCGCCCGCGAGGAGGAGATTCTCCAGGCCCTGGAGATTCCCTACCGGGTCGTCAACATCGCCGCCGGCGACCTCGGTGGGTCGGCCGCCAAGAAATACGACTGCGAGGCCTGGATCCCGTCCCAGGGCACCTGGCGCGAACTGACCTCGACCTCGAACTGCACCGACTATCAGGCCAGGCGGATCGCCTGCAGGGTGCGCGAGCCGGGCGGCAACCGGCCTGTCCACACCCTCAACGGAACCGCCGTCGCGGTCGGCCGCACCATCGTCGCGCTGCTCGAGAACCATCAACAGCAGGACGGCAGCGTGCGCGTGCCCGTTGCGCTCCAGAGCTACCTCGGCGGTACCGAGGTCATCCAGCCGGCCAAGTAGACTTTCCCGCGGAGGAGTGGCCGAGCGGTCGAAGGCAGCGACCTTGAAAGTCGCCGGGTCTGACCGGCCCCGTGGGTTCGAATCCCACCTCCTCCGCCGCCGTCTATGACGCCTGGCCTGCGATTTCTCGGAGGGGGACCACGATGGGGCCGCCCTGGGCCCGCGCCAGGTTCGCGACGGTTGCGGCGCGGGCGTCAGCGTGGCGCGCGCGCCGCCCGCCGTGTCAGCGATGGGCGGCGGTAGCGCAGCGACCTGTCCGACGACCACAACGCGTACGGCGCCATCGTCAGGCCGGCCAGCGAGAGCAGGACGGTGTCGTAGTTCACCCGCCAGCCCGCGAAGTCGCGCCACGCCTGATCCGCGTCAGGCTTGAGTGGCACGCCTTGCGCGTCCAGGCGCCGGCGGACCGCCTCGTACTCCTCCCTGGTGATCGAGATCGGGTCGTCGGGCCGCGGGTCCGCGTCGTAGGGGATCGCGAAGTAGTCCGCGATCCGGCGCAGCGACAGGTAGCCCGCGCGGATGCACAGCTCGACCTGGCTGCGCCGCGGGCCCTCCACGGTCGAGGCCAGGATCGCGCCAGCGTCCAGCACCGTGCCCGCCGCCGTGATCCACGAGCGCTCCGGTATGGGCGAGCGATAGAAGACCAGGCTCGGGTTGGTCGTGTGGGTCTCCTCGATGTCCACGAACCAGTCCTCCCATCGGCGCCAGACCTCCATGTCGTCCAGGCCCTTGATGGTGGTGAGGCGGATGAGCATCGCCGCCGCGGACGGCGGCCGCCCCGCCCAGACGTCCAGGGACGCCACCGTGGCCTCACGGCGCGAGAACGCCGTGTAGATCGCCGGCAGGTAACTGATCAGCAGCGCCAGCAGCGCCAGGCCGATCCCCGCCTCGCTGAACGACAGCGCCGTCATCGGGAGGTCCCGCGGTGCCGTGAAGCCGAGCGTGAACAGGGACGAGCCGCTCAGCCCGAACGCGAGACGCCAGGGCCGCTCCCCGAGCGACCAGTACAACAGCATGTAGCCGACCAGCACCAGCGCCAGCCAGGTCATCGCCAGGGTGAGCAGGCTGAACGGCGCGTACCTGGCCATCCTCCGGTCGCGTTGCTCGTAGCTGGTCGCGCGGCGGCTACGCAGCATGAAGAGCATGCGCACGCTCACGAACACCCAGCGCGTGAGCAGCACCTGCGTCGCCCGGGGGACCACCACGGTGACGATCGCCGACACCACCGTGTACAGCACCACCAGCGCACCCACCGGCAGCAGCAGGACCGCCAGAGCAGTTGTCACCGCGGCGGTTCTCCTCTCGTCGTCATGTTCATCGTCCCCGTCGCCGGGCCTCGTTGAGCGCCCGGACCGCCTCCCGGAACCGCTCGCGCGGCACCCAGACGCGGTTGCCGCCCGCTCCCGTCATGTGCACGACCCAGTCCAGGAAGCGGCCCCAGCGCTCCGGCCTGTCCCGGTCCGGATGCCGGCTCGATGGGATCCCGGCCTCCGCCAGCACATCCTGCACGCGCGACGCCAGCTCCGGTGTCCGGAAGTTCCCGAGCCGCCGCCGCGCCGATCCCGGCGGCAGCGTCGCCGGGCGAGCCCCGCCTGACGGGACGCCCGGGCCCTCTTCCACCCAGCTCATCCCCCTCCCCGCCATGCCGCTCGGACCGCCCGCATCATGCCCAATCGCCCGGCTGGTGCCCGATGTCCATTCAGCTTGGGTCTGGACGCCGGCTTCCCTACAATAAGGCAGCTCAAGCTGGCCACCAGTCAGTTTGGGTTTCGTGGAGGCATCGCCGCCTGCTAAGCGGGTTCGGGGTTAAGCCCCCGTCGCGCGTTCGAATCGCGCTGCCTCCGCTCCGAGCGCCGCTAGCTCAATGGATAGAGCACCAGACTACGGATCTGGCGGTTGGGGGTTCGAGTCCCTCGCGGCGCGCTCAAAAGCCCAGGTCGCTGACCTGGGCTGCTTGCTTTGCTTGCCTTCTTGATCACCTTCTGATCATCCTTGTCGTGTCCGGTGGGTGATCAAGGAGCCCTCTGCGGTGATCAAGAAGCGCGGGAACAGTTGGTGGGTCGTCGTCTACGCCGGACGTGACCCGCTTACCGGCCGTAAGCTCCAGAAGACCGGTACCGCCAAGACCAGGGCCGAGGCCAAGCGCCTTGAGGCCCGCCTGATCACCGAGGCCGCCACCGGCCGGCACCGCGGCACCGGCACCAAGACGGTCGCCGAGCTGCTGGAAGCCTGGTACCAGTGGCGCCCGGGCGCCCGCCCCATTTCGCCGAATACCTTGGCGAATTACCGCCGCTATATGGACCAAAAGATCCTCCCGGCGCTCGGCAAGGTCCCCGTTGGCCGCCTGGACGCGGCCACCCTCGACCGCTTCTATTCGGAGCTGCGCCAGCGCGGCAGCAAGTGCCAGCACTGCTACCGGCGGATGCGCGACGGCCAGCCGCCGATGCGCCCGGGTGAGGTCTTCCGCCTGCGGTTCACCGGCAAGGAGCGCGTCCACGAGACCGACTGCGTCCAAGGTCTGCCGATGAGCGCGAGCGCTCTCCGCGACGTGCACGCTATCCTCTCGGGCGCCTTCAAGCAGGCCATGCGGTGGTACTGGATCACCCAGAACCCCGTTCCCTTGGCCACGGCGCCGGGCAACGAGCAGGCCGACGTCCGGCCGCCAGACGTCAAGCAGGTAGAGCGCCTGCTGGACACCGCCACCGCAGAGGACCCAGAGCTGGGCCTGTTCCTGCGCCTTGCGGTGGTGCTCGGCGCCCGCCGCGGCGAGGTCTGTAGCCTGCGCTGGTCGGACGTGGACCTCGACCGCGGCGAGGTCCTGGTCGCCGGGAGCGTCATCATCCTGGCCGGCCAACCGCTGTTGGACCAGGAGAGGACCAAGACCCGCACCAAGCGGCGTATCGCGGTGGGGAGGGGCACGCTGGCGCTACTGCGCTCGCACCGCGCCGCCCAAGCGGAGACCGCCCTTGCGTCCGGGACCACGCTCGCACCGGATGCCTACGTGTTCAGCCACGCCGCGGACGCCTCGACCCCGATCCGCCCGGACGGCGTGACGCACCGGTTTACCAAGCTCGCCCGCCAGCTCGGTGTCCGTTGCCGGCTGCATGACCTGCGCCACTTCATGGTGACGCAGCTCATCTCGGCTGGCGTGGACGTGCGCACCGTCGCCGGCCGCGCCGGGCACGCGGACGGCGGCCGGATCACGCTCGGCACCTACGCCCACTTCCAGCAGGCCCAGGACCGCCGGGCCGCCGAGTTGATGGACGGACTGTTAGCGCCGACTGCTATGAGATCCCGGTCTCGGTAGGCAGCGGTCGAAGGAGCAGGGCATGGCAGGGATCGGCAGCAACTCACTCCGGGTGGCCCTCAAGGAACGAGGGTGGTCACACTCGAAGATCGTTGCCGAACTGCGCCGCCAGGCAGCAGCGACCGGCGAGGCCCTGCCCAAGACCGAGAGTCTGCTCACCCTGGTCAGCCGTTGGGTGAACAACCACCAGCAGCCGGACGACTTCTATCGTGACCTGCTCGCCCGGGCGCTCGATCGTCCAGCCGCCGAGCTGTTCGGCGAGGAGGACCAGGCTGCCGAGCTGGAGGCCGGCGCCGAGCCCTGGCGTCTCGCCCGTGCCCTGGAGCTGTCCTCGGTTGGCGCCGCCTCGCTGGAGGCGATCGAGTTGGCCGTTGCCGACTTTGCCCGGCGCTACCCGAGCACGCCGCCGGCCACGCTGCTCGACCCGGTCGCCGGCCATTACCGGGACGTGAGCCGCCTCCTGGAGGGTCCGCTCCCGGTCGCCCATCGGCGCCGGCTCGTGGTGGTGGCGGGCGTGCTCGCCGGTCTCGCCGGCAACCTCGCCTTCGACCTCAAGCAGCGGCCCCGAGCGGAGGCGTACTTCACGGTGGCGCTCCAGGCCGCCGGGGAAGCCGAGAGCCCCGACCTTGGCGCCTGGACGCTGGCCATGCGAAGCATCCTGCCTGCCTACCACGGCGACCCGGCTGGCGCCCTCGCGCTGATCCAGCAGGGCCAGGCGTTCGCCGGCCAGGCTGTCAGTGCGACCCGGCGCGCCTGGTTGGCCGCGATGGAGGCCAAGGCGTACGCCGGCCTTGGGGATGCTCGGGCATGCTCCGAGGCTCTGGGCCAGGCTACCGGCGCGATCGAGCACGCCGGACTGGCCGAGAACCGGCTCGGTACCGACTTCTTCGATATGCCCCGCCTGCTCGCCTTCAAGGGCACTTGCGCGCTGCTGCTTCGCCAGCCCGAGGCCGCCCGCGCCGCGCTGGCCGAGGGGCTGGCCCTGCGGCCCCCGAGCGACGTGAAGGGCCGCTCGCTCGCCCGGCTCGACCTGGCCGCCGCCCATGTCCAGGAGCGCGAGCCGGAGCAAGCGCACGCCACCGCGCTTGAAGCGCTCTCGATCCCGCCGCAGTACCGCGTTGGTCCAATCCTCCAGCGCGCCCACGAGATCCAGGCAGACCTCGCGCCCTGGAGTGATGAGCGCCCGGTTCGTGACCTGGCCGACCAGCTCCGGGCTATCCTGGCCGCTTGACCTGGAGGCTACGGGCAAGCTCGCCGACGTGAGAGGCTTGCTCCCGAGGATCGCGGGGAGGAGCAAGCGATGCGGTGGACGGTGCATGGTCGGCGCGTGCTCTACGAGAGCGATTGGGTCAACCTTTGGCTCGAAGATGTGGAGCTGCCCGACGGCGAACGCCTCGAACATCATGTGCTGCGCATGCCCCGCCGCTCGGTCACGGTCGTCGTGCTGGACGAGGACGGCGAGCGCGTGCTCCTGCTCTGGCGGCATCGGTTCATCACCAACACGTGGGGTTGGGAAGTGCCGGCCGGCTGGACCGAGGGCGACGAGGCCCCGGAGGAGACCGCGCGCCGCGAGGTCGAGGAGGAGACCGGCTGGACGCCTCTCTCCCTGACGCAGCTCACCACCTACTACGCCCTCCCCGGCCTGGCCGATCTCCACTTCACCATGTTCCGCGC
>WNGQ01000288.1_pt1 | contig 51034 bp, 44 predicted proteins | sample 5407661 | NCBI WGS metagenome assembly WNGQ01 (sample SAMN13153382, study PRJNA577476) | soil metagenome | isolation source: 60 cm soil or saprolite under Garry oak tree replicate 2 | place: USA:California | collected 2016-06-15 | reverse complement strand
GTTCTCGTGGCGTCTCGCTGGTACCGTGCTGCGGGAGCGACAGTGGCGCCTGGCGACGGGTGGGTACCTAGGGCACATGTGGGAGCTGTACAGTTTCTGGACGTGGATCACGGCGTTTGTCGTAGCGAGCGCTGCGGCGCGGGCCCGCGCGGGTGGCGTCGTGCCCTCCGAGGTGGTGCTCGGTCTGTTGGCGTTCGGAGCCATCGCCGTCGGAGGATTGGGGTGCGTGTGGGGCGGCTGGGTTGCGGATCGGATCGGGCACGAGCGGCTCGTGATTCGGGCCATGGCAGTGAGCGGCAGCTGCGCCGTCGTCATCGGCGGCTTGTTCGCGTCGAGCGTCTGGGTCATGGTCGCCGTCGCATGGCTGTGGGGGTTCTTCGTCATCGCCGATTCAGCGCAGTTCAGCACGATGGTCACGAGATCGGTGCCGTCGCACGCGGTCGGCACTGCGCTGACCCTGCAGACGTCGCTGGGATTCCTGCTGACGATGGCGAGCATTCAGCTCGTTCCGCCGCTCGTCGCCCTGGTCGGCTGGCGGTGGGCGTTCGCCGCACTGGCGATCGGCCCGGCCTTGGGTATCGCATCGATTCGGCGGCTTCAGGCGGTGAAGGCGGAGGGGGCAGGGGAGCGGCCCTACGGCACTACGAAGATCCCAACGTCGCCGCCGTAGTCGTCGGGCGCCCGCGTCGTGCCGGCCGGTACGATCCACGCGCCACCGTCAATACGTACGTCGATCCGATGCACGCCGCTCGGCACCGGCAGCGTGACCTCCCACGTGCCGGCGCCGGCGCTGCCCAACGAGACAGGCTGCCAATCGGTGAAGTCTCCAGCGATCTCCACCAGCGCAGCGCTGGCGACGCGCACGACGAGTCGCACCGCCCGATTGCGGTCGGCGTGCACCTCGAGCCGGGCCGCCGGCAGGACGCTTGCTCCATCCGCGCCGCGGGCGTGTGGCACCACGGGGTCGCGGGCGAACGAGTGGCGCGGCGCGGCGGTGCGCACGCGCAACGCGGCGGAGAGATAGCGGCCGGTGATGCTGCCGCTGATCGGATCGGTCGCGTAGCGGCCGCCTGAGATCACGACCGCCGTTCGCCCTCCGACCCAGACGGTGGCGCTTCCTTCCCCGTACACGCCGCGGCCACCGCCGCGGCTCCAGACGCGCGCGCCGACGCTCGCTTCGAGCGCGACCGGCCCACGCCCGGCATGGGCTGAGGATTCGAGATCGGTGTAGGTGGTGTCGCCGACCTGGGAGTGATTTGCTGCGAGTCTCAACGTGACCTCGGACAGCCGGGCCCAGACCCCGACGTCCGCCGCGATCACGGGGCGGGGCGCGGTCCCGTACGACGTCGTTCCTGCCGTCCCGCCGATCCAGAGGCCGCGCTCCGCTCCCAGGATATGCAGCCGTGCCCCGGCGATGGCGTGCCAGAAGCTCGCGAAATCGAGGTAGCGGCTTGCGCCCGCGGATGCGGCGAACTCGCCACGCCACGCTCGCGCGGTGGGAGGCGTGAAGAATGAGCCCGCCACGAGGCCCTGCAGGCTGCGGTGGCCGCTCTCGAACCGCAGATACGTGCCGCTGGCGGTGAGCGTCCCGGCGGGCCGGTCCCAGCGCAGCACGGGGGTGACGGCCGCGGCGCCGGAGGGGAGGAACCCATCGTAGTGCACGGTGGAGACGCCGACGTCGACGGTCCCGGTCAGCTGAGCGGCCGGCGCGCGCACGCCAAGCAGCCACCACGCCGCCGTGACGGACGCGGTCCACGCACGTCGCGTGCTCGTCGCCGGGCGCGCGGCGCTAGGGGCGGCCGGGGCGATTCTCGCGGGCCCCCGCATTCACTCCCGAGATCCTGGCGTCCGCGTACGCCGCAGCGGCCGCGGTGGCGGCCGTGGGCGGTGCGCCGAGCGCGATGTCGCGCTCGACGGAGCGCCGGAACTCGACGAGGTCCGCGTCTCTGGCTCGTGCGGCGAGGGCGAGCACGGCGGCCGCAGCGCTGTCCACGGGGACGCCGCCGGCCACGAGGTCAGTGAGCACGGCGAGCGGAACCGCGATGGTCTGGCGGCGCGCCCGGCGCAGCTGCGCCAGCACCGCGGGGCCGGCGCCGGCCCGGAGCGCCGCGGCCCCTGCCTCGAGCTCCGGCGGCGTTGTCCCCGGCCCGAGGGCCTCGCGGGCCCGGCCGAGATCAGCGGCGAGGCGCTGCACGGCGCTCACGATGAGGGGGCCCGGCGCGCCTTTCGTCGCGCCTTCGAGTGCGCGCTGCACCAGCGGCTCCGTGGGAAGGCCCGCGGCGCGCGCCGAGTCGAGCACGCCAGCGACCAGCGGGCGCGCGCCCGGGTCGAGGCGTCCGAGCCGCGGATCCTGCGCCGCCGCCGTCGCGACGAACGTGGCGGCGAGCGCGCCGGCGGCCGCCGCGCGCAGCAGCGAGCGCCGCGTCACGAGCCCGCCACGGTCACGACCGAGCTCGGCGTCCCGAACTCGTCATCGCGCGCGCGTGGAGCGGCCGGATCGGCGAGCCAGCGGGAGCCGTCCACGAGGAAGGCGTAGCGGTAGCGCCCGGGAGCGAGCGGCACGACCGCCGTCCACAGCGGGCCGCCGCGTTGCGAGGGTCGCATCGGGGTGCGGGCGGCGTCCCAGTCGTTAAAGTCGCCCACGACCGACACCGTCGCCGCGCGGGGGGCGACGACGACAAACTCAAACTCGCGCTGCGCGCCCTCCGCGGGCGGCGCTGCTCCGGGACGCCGGCCGGACAGCGCCAGCGCGAGCGCGGCAACGCCCGCTGCGATCGCCAGCCCGCCGAGCGGCGAGAGCGCGACGTGGCGCGGCCGGGTGAGCCAGCCCCAGGCCGCTCGGGCCGCGCGGCTTCGCCCCTGCACGGGAACGTGCGCGATCTCGTCCATCACACGGCCGTCGACCGCCGGATCGACTTGCACCGGCCGCCGCAGATGACGGATGATGCGCTCGATCGCGTCTTCCGATTGCTCAAACACGCTCCGCCTCTCGGAAAATGACCTGCAGCTGCTCGCGGGCGCGTTTCACCCGCATCTTCAACGCCGAGATACCCGCGCCGGTGAGCTGCGCCATCTCTTCGTACTCCAACTCCTCGATGTGCTTGAGGAGAAACGCCTCCCGGTATTCGGGCGCGAGCCGCGCGAGCGCCCGCCGGACGGTGTCGTCCCATTCAGCACGCTCGGCCGGACTCGGGAGCGCAACACCGCCGAGCGCCGCGTCGTCGCGCACGAACAGCCGCGCACGCCGCGCCGCCCGCCCGCCGGTCGTGCGGCACCGGTTGACCAGGATGCCGTAGAGCCACGCACCAAACCGCTCCGGATCGTCACAGCGCGCGAGCGAGCGGTATGCCCGGACGAAGGCGTCCTGCAGCGCCTCCTCCGCGTCCTGCCGGTCCCCGAGCATGTGCACGGCGTATCGGCCCAGGCGGTCGCGGTACCGCGCGACCAGCGCGGCGTAGGCGCCGACGTCGCCGGCGCGGACTCGGCGCACCAGCTCTCCGTCGCTCGCCCCCACGTTGTCTATACCCATGGCAGATGGTCGAGCGTCACAATTTACCCCACGACCGGGGGGTTGTGACGCTCCTGCCGCGCACCGGGGTATTGTGTGGCAGAGCCGTCATCGTCATCAAAGTTCTCGGAAGGAGCCCACGATGTCGACCCGTGTCTTCCTGTCCCTCGTTGCCGCCGCATTGCTCGCGGGGGGTGGGTGCTACCAGGACGACACGTCGGCGTCACCCCCGTTGAGGGGGAAGCCACTCGCCAAGGTGCTGCTCACCGACGCGCCGTTCCCCTACGACTCGGTCGCGAGCGTCAACGTCTACGTGGTCAGCATCGACGCCAGCAGCGGGCTCGACACAAGCGGTGGCGGCGCTTGGGTTCGGGTCGCGACGCCCGAGAGAACGTTCGACTTGCTGACGCTGCAGCACGGGACCACCGCCTTCCTCGGCGAGGGCGAGCTCGACGCCCAGCAATACCAGGCGATCCGCATGGTGATCGACGCCGACAAGTCTTCGATCACCTACAACAACGGTGCGCCGCCTCCGGTGCACTGGCCGTGGCCGGGGAGCGGAGCCATCACGATGTACGCGCTGGTCGAAGAGCCGCTCGACTTGTCGACGCCCGCGATTATGGCGAGCGGGGGGGCGGTGATCGTGATCGACTTCGACGTAGGGCGGAGCTTTCTGTACGATTATTTCGGCACCAAGGAATTCACCGTGCTGCCGTGGCTGCGCGCGGTGAACTCGGCCGCGACCGGGGCGCTCGAGGGCACCGTGACGGCCGACTCCGGCGGACAGAGCCGGCCCATCAAGAACGCGAACGTCACGCTCTACTCGGGCGATCCGCGCCAGCCGCCGTCCACGTGGTACGCCGCGGCCACCGGCCGGAGCGACGGCACAGGCTATTACAAGGTCGCCTTCGTGAGCGCGGCGACCTACATCGTCCGCATCGAGCAGCCCGACTACCCGGCCCTCGATGCGGTGGTGACCCCCAACGTGCAAGTCTCGGCGGGCGCCACCACGAGGCTCTCTGTGTCGCTTCCCGCGGCGGGCAGTAGCACTGGTGGTGCATACGTGCACGTCTCCGGCCCCTCGTCGGTCGGCGTCGGAGGGACGATTACGCTGTATGCCGCCGTCGGCGGCGCGAACGGCAACCCCGTCCCGAATCCGTCCGTAACGTGGACGAGCAGTGCCCCGTCGATCGCCGACGTGACCGGAGTGGCTGACACGGCGTCCGTCGCTGGCCGCCAGCCGGGCGTCGCGACCATAACGGCGACGAGCGGTGGACTGAGCGACACGCTCACGGTGCAGGTGGTCGGCTCACCGGCGCCCGTGGCGTCCGTCACGGTGGTGCCCGGAAGCGCGACCGCCGCCGTAGGCGATAGCCTCGGCTTCCGGGCCGAGCTGCGCGACAGCACCGGGACCGTGCTCACCAACCGGCCCGTCTCGTGGTTCAGCACCGACACGTCGGTCTTCGTCATCGAGGGGGCGTTCGGTCCCTACTCGATTGTCCGCTCCCGGAAGGTTGGCAGCGCGTTGCTGCGCGCGACGAGCGAGGGCAACACCGGCCAGGCGACGATCACGGTCCACTGATCTTCGGGATCGGACGCGAGGGTGCGGGGGCGCGGTGGCATTATCGCGCTCCCCGCTTTAGGTTTCGCGGCCCGTGACCGCTCCGCATCACCGCCCCGGCGGCGGGTTTCGCAATCCGTGGGCCAACGCGGCCGCCCCCGCCTTCGGCAGCTTCCTCAAGTGGGTGCTGGTGCACCGCACTACCCGGCCGCGGCCTGCGGATCCCCCGAACTCGGCGTTCCTCCGGCTCGAGCCGAAGTTTGCCGTTCCCCGCGCGACACCCGATCGACTGCTGGTGACGTGGGTGGGACATTCGAGCTTTCTGCTGCAGGTGGGCGGGCTGAACGTGCTCACCGATCCGATGTGGAGCAGCCGCGCGTCGCCGGTGCGCTTCGCCGGCCCCAGCCGCTGGGTGGCGCCCGGGATTGACTTCGCGACCCTCCCGCCGATCGACCTCGTGCTGCTGTCGCACAACCACTATGACCACCTGGACGACCGCACCGTGCGCCGGCTCGCCGCGCGGGAGCCGCGCGCCACCTGGCTGGTGCCGCTCGGCCTCGCGCGCTTCGTCCAGGCGCGCGGCGCGCGGGACGTGCGGGAGCACGACTGGTGGCAGGAGACGCCCGTCGACGCGGCATTGGTTGCCTGCACGCCGGCCCAGCACTTCAGCTCGCGCGGACTCCGCGACCGCGGCGACACGCTGTGGTGCGGCTGGTCGGTGCGGACAGACGCCCACCGTGTGTTCTTCGCGGGCGACACCGGGTACCACCCCGAGTTCGGGCGCATCGCGGCGCGCTACGGGCCGTTCGACATGGCGCTGCTGCCGATCGGCGGCTACGAGCCCCGGTGGTTCATGCAGCCGGTGCACATGAACCCCGAGGAGGCCGTGCGGGCGTTCCGCGACTTGGGGGGCGGAACCCACGGGACGGTCATGATTCCCATGCACTGGGGTACCTTCAAGCTCACCGATGAGGCCATGGACGAGCCGCCCGTCCGCGCCCGCGCAGCGTGGCAGGTGGCGGGTCTCGCACCGGAGCAGTTCTGGGTGCTGGCGCATGGGGAGACCCGCGCGCTGTAGGGGGCCGGGCTGGAGCGGGGGACTCGCCGCTCGTGCCGCGCGCCTCTAGTTTCCGCGATCCCGACCCGTCTTCTTCCGGAGGCAGCGTTGCGTCATCACGCGCTCGTGGGGCTGTCCTGTCTTTGCTTCGTGGGCTGCGCCCGGCATCCCCGGCCGCCGCTCATGGGCCCTTCCTCGCAGCCCGTGCTACTCCCCCCGCAGCTATTCCGCGAGGCCGTCCCCAAGAGCGAGGAGGAGTGGCAGGCGGCGGGGAAAGAAGCGGCGACGCTGCTGTCCCAGTACATCGCCATCAACACCACGAATCCGCCGGGGAACGAGTCCAAGGCGGCGGAATGGTTGAAGCGAGTGCTGGGACGAGAAGGGATCGAGGCACAGGTCTTCGAGCCCGGGCCCGGCAAGGCCAACTTGTACGCGCGCGTGCGCGGGGATGGGAGCGGGCGTCCGCTGATCTTCCTCAATCACATGGACGTGGTGCTCGCCAGCCCGGAGTATTGGAAGGTGGACCCGTTCGGCGGCGTGGTGAAGGACGGCTACGTCTGGGGGCGTGGCGCGCTCGACATGAAGGGTGAGGCGATCGCCCAGGTGATGACGCTGCTCATCCTCAAGCGCGCGCAGGTCCCGCTCAAGCGCGACGTCATCTTCCTTGCGACGTCGGACGAGGAGATCGGAGCGGGAGTGGGGGCGGGGTGGTTCGTGGAGAACCATCCCGACCTGATCCGAGACGCGGAGTTCCTGATCAACGAAGGCGGGACGATCCGCGCCGACGCGCGGGGTCGCATCGAGTACTACGGCGTGGGCACGACGGAGAAGTCACCGTTCTGGCTCAACGTCACAGCGAGGGGAACGTCGGGGCACGGGTCCCGTCCCACCCCGGACAATCCGGTGCACCGGCTGGTGCGGGCGCTGAACCGGATCGCGACCTGGCAGACGCCGCTGGTGGTGACACCGACCGTGGAGCGCTACCTGCACGATCTGTCGACGATCGAGACCGATGCGGCGCGGCGGGCCTGGCTCGCGGACGTGCGAGCGGCGTTGCGGGATTCCACGGCCATCCGGGCGCTCACGGCGGACCTCACCTACAACGCGCTCTTGCGAAACACGATTTCGATCACCGGCTTGAAGGGGAGCGACAAGACGAACGTGATCCCGCCCGTCGCGTCGGCGGCGCTCGACGTGCGCCTCCTGCCGGCGCAGGAGCCGGCGGCCTTCCTTGCCGAGCTCGTACGGGTAGTGAACGACAGCGCCGTGACCATCACGCCCCAAGGGCCGAACTGGCCGGCCACGGAGAGCTCGACCGACACCGAGCTGTTCCGGGCGATCGTGGCGGCGGTGCGCGCGCGCGACCCCGAGGCGCTCGTCACGACGCCGCCGCTCACGGGATTCACGGACAGCCACTACTTCCGGCGCTTGGGGATCGTGAGCTACGGGCTGTCGCCGTTCCCGCTCAACCAGGTCGAGTCGCGCGGCGTACACGGCAACGACGAGCGGGTGAGCCTCGACGATTTGACGTTCGGCGTCCACTTCATGTACGACGTCGTGTCGCGCGTCGTCGCGAGGTGATCGGGCCGCTCTTCTATCCCCGGCGTCACCCGCCCAGCCGCGACGGGCGCGCGCCCACATTCGAGCGCGCGGTGAAGGTGCCGATCGGGTGGGTGGTGGAGCACCTGTGTGCGCCGCTGGCGCGCTGGAATGGGCGGCCGCTCCTGACGCCCGAGGTCGGCGTCCCGATTCCCGGCCTGCTGCCGGAGCTCGACGGCTACCGCATCGCACTCGTCACGGATCTCCACCGCGGCCCGGTGGTGCCGGCCTCCTGGCTCGCACGGGTGGCGGACCGCGCCGCCGAGCTCGCGCCCGATCTCGTCGCGCTGGGCGGGGATTTCGTGAGCCACGTGAAGCGCGATCTCGACGGGCTCGCATCTGTGCTCGCTCGGTTCCGCGCGCGCGACGGCGTGGTGGCCGTGCTCGGCAATCACGACCACTGGGTGGGGCCGGACGCGGTCAGCGCCGTGCTCGAGCGCGCGGGCGTTACCCTACTCACCAACCGCCACGTCCTCGTGCGGCGCGGCGCGGCCACTCTGGCCGTGGCCGGAGTGGATGACTTTACCCACGGCGCGACCCGTCCCGACGAGGCGCTCGCCGGTGTCACTCCCGAGATCCCCCGCATTCTCCTCTCTCATAACCCCGATCTCATCGAATACCTCCCGGCGGGACTGCGGGTAGACGTGATGCTGTCGGGGCACACGCACAACGGCCAGCTCCACTTCCCGTTGCTGGGCCCGCTGCTTGTGCCGTCGCAGTTCGGAGGGCGGTACATGCACGGCCTCAAGCGGGTCGGGGAGACGTGGCTCTACGTGTCGGCGGGGGTGGGGACCGCCGCGATCCCGATGAGATGGGGAAATCCCCCGGAGTTACCAGTGATCAGGTTGCAGAAAGCAGAACAGGCAACGGCTGGGCGCGCAGACGCACAGCGGTGAACAGTTCGAGTGAGCAGGCCCTTCCTGTTCACCACCACTGTTCACCGCTGTGCGCCTGTGCGTCTAGTATGCCCGTCCTGAAACCCCATTCCTGCTCCCTACCTACTTCAGCGACACCACGAACCGCACCGTCACGCACTCCGCCGTCTGTGGCGACACGCTGCAGAAACAGTCGTGTGGGAGCAGCCGCTTGACGCCGAGGACCTCGCCTTCGGCGATCCCCGGCACGTCCCGATAGGTGATCTCGAGGGTGGTCCCATCGATGATCCGGTAGTGCACCGGCCGGCCGAGCAGGCGGTGGTGGGGATCGATCTTGGCGAGCCCGTCCGCGAGGCGGCGCTGGATCTCGCCGATCTGCTCGCTCACGGCGCATTCCGGGCGAGCGTCGCAGCGGCGTTGCGTTGCATCCCGTGGCGGCCTGGCCGCTCGAGCGGGGTGTCACCGTACCGGTTGGCGAACGTCTCCTCATCCAGCGCGAGGAATTCGCGGGGGTCGGGGGCCGCGAGGTCCGAGCGAGGGGCGAGCGCCGGATCGGCGGTCTCTAGGGCGAACCGCACGTTCCACGGACACACATCCTGGCAGACGTCGCAGCCGAACAGCCAATCACCGACGAGCGATCTCTGGTCCGTCGTGAAGTCGCCGCGGTGCTCGATCGTGAGATAAGCAATGCAGCGTCGCGCGTCCATCACGTGCGGTGCGACGAAGGCGTCCGTGGGACAGGCGTCGAGGCAGCGGCGGCAGGTGCCGCAGCGATCCCCCTGAAACGGCAGATCGGGCGTGAGGGCGGCATCGCTGAGGACGACGCCGATGAACGTGAACGAGCCAATCCCGGGGTGGATGAGCATCATGTTCTTCGCGATCCAGCCGAGGCCCGCGCGCTGCGCGAGCTCGCGCTCCGGAACGGGTCCGGCGTCGACGTAGACGCGGGTCTTCGAGCCCGGCGCGAGCTCACGAATCGCGTCCGCGAGCCGCTCCAGCCGGCGGCCGAGGACACGATGGTAGTCGGCGGATTGGGCGTACTGGGCGACCTTCCCTGGACCCCGGGGCGCCGCTCCGGGGTCAGACGCGCCGTGGTAGTAGTTGGTGAGCGTGACGACCGCGACCTTGGCTCCCGTCATGATACGGCCCGGCTGTTTCCGCTTAGCCGACTGGCGATGCAGGTAGCTCATCGTGCCGGCGTAGCCCGCGGCCAGCCAGCGCTCGAGCTCGCCGGCGTGCGCGTTGGGCTCGAGCGACGCAACCCCCACTGCGTCGAAGCCCAGTTCGCGCGCTCGACGCTTCAGCTCGACGGTTCTGCGTGACGCCTCCGCGCGACTTTGTTGCTCGACGTCTTTTTCTTTCATACGTGCATGGTTTCTCGCCGCCAGCGGGCGAAGTTGATCACGTCCTGGAGCGGCGGCACGGCGTGTTCATCGCCGTAAGCGGTGAGCATCCGCCAGCGTGTGTACTCCCGCGGCGGGAGCGGTACAAACGGCGGGCGGCGGTACCAGTCACGCGCCCGGAAGCTCCAGGCGAGGCGCAACAGGTCGAGGGCGAGTCGCGGGTTGACCGCGGCGCGGAGCGCTAGGCGCGCGAACAGGGCCGACCAGCGGGCGGGGGACGGCATGCAACGCAATCTACGTCGGGACGTGTCGACCGTGCTTTTCCTTCTGTATATTGACCGCCTATGACGTTCGCAAGCGGCCTGAAGACGGGCCACCAGGCCGGGGCGCATCGGCTCGCCCGCTACCGCAGCGAGTTCCCGATCTTCCGGGACCGCATCTACCTCAATACTTGCTCGCTCGGCGCGCTGGGCGAGCGCGCCCGCAACAAGGTCGTGGAGTTCCTCGACCTGTGGCAGGCGCGCGGGGCGTCCGCGTGGTATGACGTGTGGTGGGCCGCCCTCTCGGAGCTGCGGGCGCGCTACGCTCGCGTGATCGGCGCGGCGCCGGAAGAAATCGCGCTCGCGCCCAGCATCTCCGTAGCGCTCTCCGCGGTGGCGGAGTCGCTCGACTACGCGCGTCGCCCCAAGGTCGTGGTGACGTCGCTCGACTTCCCGACCGTCGCCTACCAGTGGCTCGCGAAGCGCGGACGCGGGATCGAGCTCGTCGTCGTGGAGAGCCCTGACCAGGTCTCCGTGCCCGTCGAGGCGATCGGCCGCGCCGTGGACGAGCGCACTGCGCTGGTCGCGACCTCGCACGTTTACTTCACGAGCGGCGCGATCCAGGATATCCGCGCCGTCGCGGACGCGGCGCACGCGAAAGGCGCCCTGTGCCTGATCGACGCGTACCAGTCGGTGGGGCAAGTGCCGTGCGATGCGCCGGCGGCGGGAGTCGACTTCCTCACCGCGGGCGGGCTCAAGTGGTTGCTGGGCGGCCCCGGGATCGTGTTCCTGTACGTGCGAGCCGAGCTGGCGCGTAGCCTCGCGCCGGCGATCGCCGGCTGGTTCGGCCACAGGAACCAGTTCGCCTTTGAGCCGCGGTCGCTCGAGTGGCACGAGGATGCTCGACGCTTCGAGCTGGGCACCCCGTCGCTCGCCGCGATCTACGCGCAGCTCGGGGGCCTCGACTACATCGAGGAGATCGGCGTGCCCGCGATCCGCGACGTGACGGCCGCGCTCACCGAGGACTTGATCGCGCGCGCTCGGGCCATGGGCCTCCGGCCCAAGGTGGCCGCTCGGGGGGAGGACCGCTCGGCGATCGTGATGCTCCCCGTGGAGGATCCCGCGGACCGCGTCCGCCACCTCGCGGCGGCCGGGGTCATCGCGGATGCGCGGCCCGGTCACGTCCGCCTGTCCCCCTTCTTCTACAACGTGCAGGACGACTATGTCGCAGCACTCGAGCGGCTCGCAGCGCAAAGCGGTCACTGAGGACGAACGACTCCTCACGCAGCTCCCCCGTGAGCGTCGCGCGTTCACGAGGACCGACTCATGGCGGGTGCTCCGCATCATGGGAGAATTCGTCGAAGGGTTCGACACGCTCTCGGACGTGTACAATGCCGTAACGATCTTCGGGTCGGCACGCACGCCCGTCGACGACCCGTACTACGAGAAGGCGGTGGAGACCGCGCGCATGCTCGCCGAGGAGGGCTTCCCCATCATCACCGGGGGCGGCCCCGGCATCATGGAGGCGGCCAACCGCGGTTGCCAGGAAGGGAACGGCTTGTCCATCGGCTGCAACATCGAGCTGCCGTTCGAGCAGGGGCTCAACCCCTACGTGGAGCGGGCGATCAATTTCCGCTATTTCTTTGTGCGCAAGACGATGTTCGTGAAGTACTCGACGGCGTTCATCGTCTTCCCCGGTGGCTACGGCACCATGGACGAGCTGTTCGAAGCGCTGACCCTGATCCAGACCGGCAAGGTCCGTCACTTTCCCGTAATCCTGTTCGGCCAGGCGTACTGGCTGGGGATGACCGACTGGCTGCGCGATCGGGTCGCCGGGGAAGGAAAGATCGCGACGACGGACCTGGACCTGTTCCACACGACCGATACCGCGAGCGACGCGGTCGCCATTATCCGGCAGGCCCGGGAGCGCCGCAGCAGAGAGCTCCCGGCCATCGACAGAGACGCCTGACGCCATGACCACACGCAAGGACTTCCTGCGCGGCCAGCGCATCGATCCGAAGCCCATCACCGGCCGGGAGACGGTCCCGGAGCTGGTGGACAATGCGTTTCTCGCCTACAACGCCGGCCGCCTCGCCGAGGCCTGCCGGCTGTTCTCGGAGCGCATGCTCGAGGACGACGTGACCGTGGGGATGAGCCTCACCGGCGCGATGACGCCTGCGGGCCTGGGGATGTCGACCCTCATCCCGCTGATCGAAGCGGGGTTCGTCGACTGGATCGTCTCGACCGGCGCCAACCTCTACCACGACGCCCACTTCGGCCTCGGGCTCGCGATGCACCGCGGCACCCCGTTCGCCGATGACGTGGAGCTGCGCGAGGAGGGCGTCGTCCGCATCTACGACATCTTCTTCGACTATGAGGTGCTGCTCTCGACCGATGCCTACATTCGGGAGGTCTCCGCAGGCCCGGAGTTCCAACGGCCGATGAGCACCGCCGAGTACCATTACCTGCTGGGCGGTTACATCCTCAAGCGCGAGCAGGCGCTCGGCATCTCACGGAAATCTGTGCTGGGGATGGCGCACCAGTGCGGCGTTCCGATCTACACATCCTCCCCGGGCGATTCCTCGATCGGCATGAATGTCGCCGAGCAGGCGCTGACGGGCTCGCAGCTCCGGTTCGATGCGAGCGCCGACGTCAACGAGACCTCCGCGATCGTGTTTCACGCGAAGACGCACCGCGGCCGGAGCGGCGTGCTGATCATCGGCGGCGGCAGCCCCAAGAACTTCGTGCTGCAGACCGAGCCGCAGATCCAGGAGGTGCTCGGCATCAGCGAAAAGGGGCACGACTACTACCTCCAGATGACGGATGCCCGGCCTGACACGGGCGGCCTCTCGGGAGCCACGCCCTCGGAGGCGGTGAGTTGGGGCAAGGTGGACCCCGACAAGCTGCCGGACACGGTGGTCTGCTATCTCGATAACACAGTCGGCTTTCCGATTCTCGCCGCGTACGCGCTCGCCCGGCGCAAGCCGCGGCGCCTGAAGCGGCTGTACCACAAGCGACCCGACATGATGCGGGCCTTGACCGAAGCGTACCAGGAGGCGAAGGCGGACCGCGACGCGCGCGCGGAGGCGGCCACTGCCGGGCGCAGGCCTTAAGGGCGCGGGGGCGGATCGCGGAGCCAGCGGCGCCGGGGGGTACGCAGCGTACGCCCTCGGCCTGCTCACACTCATCAACCTCCTGAACTACACCGACCGCAACGTCATCTTCGCCCTGTTCGAGCACATCAAGCGCGAGCTCACGCTCTCCGACCAGCAGCTCGGTTGGCTCGGTTCGGCGTACGTCGTCGTGCTGTCGCTCGCGGCGCTGCCGCTCGGCGTCATCGGCGATCTGCGCTCGCGCCGCGCGGTGATCGCGTTCGGCGTGGGGCTCTGGAGCGCCTTCACCGCCCTCGGAGCCGCGGTCCACCGCTTCTGGCAGCTGCTGGTGTGCCGCTCCCTGGTCGGGGTCGGCGAGGCCGGCTACGGGCCGGCGGCGCAGGCGCTGATCGCGGAATTCTACCAGGGCCGGCGGCGGGCGTTCGCGATCGGCGTCTATTCCGTCGGTATGGCGTTCGGAGGGGTGCTGGGCATCTGGCTGGGCGGCGTGCTCGCCGAGCACTACGGGTGGCGCGCTGCGTTCGTGGCCATGGGCGTGCCGGGCTTCTTGCTCGCGATCCTCGCCTCGCGGCTGCGCGAGCCGCGGCAGCGCCCGCCCGCGCCGATGGCGACTACCCTCCAGGGGTGGTTCGAGCGCGGGCGGCGACAGGCGATGCAGTACGGCAAGCCCCTCATCGGGCTCGCGCTCGCCGGTGCCGCGCTGAGCGGGCTGCTGGATCTGTTCGAGGGCCTGCCGCCGGGCATCGAGACCGCGGTGTTCGCGGCGTTTGTGAGCGTCGGGATTATCTGGACCGTCGTGCGGCTCGTCCCCGCCGCCGTGCGGCGCACGACCGAGGCGACCGAGGTCGCCGCGACGGCGTTCGGCGAGTTTCTCCAAGCCGCCGCGACCGTGCTCCGAACCCCGACGTTGATTTGGATGTTCCTGGGCGGCGCGCTAGTGACGTTCGCGGTAAACGGGCTGATCGCCTGGGCGCCGAGCTTCATGCAGCGCGCGCATGGCCTGTCGGTCGCGGTCGTGGGCCGGCAGTTCGGCATCTGGGGGCTCGCTGGCGGCGCGCTTGGCGGGCTGTTCGGGGGCCAGGTCGGCGACTGGCTGCTGACGCGCTGGAGCGGGGGCCGGGTGGTGGTATCCGGGGCGGGGTTCGTGCTCGGTGGGCCGGTGTGCGCCGCCCTCCTGCTCGTCGACGAGTTGCGGCTGTTCGTGCCGCTCCTGTTCGCGACCTTCTTCCTTTATACCTGGTACAATGGACCCCTCTCGGCCGTGATCCTGGACGTCGTGCCGCCCGCGGTGCGAGCCTCGGTCATCGGCGCGTACGTGCTGTTCTCGCACCTCGCGGGCGACGCCATCGCGCCGCCGCTCGTCGGGTACCTCTCCGACCGGTTCGGCCTGCGGCCGGCGATGCTGCTGCTGCCGTCCGCGGGGGCGGTCGGCGGGCTCCTGATCCTGATCGCGCTGACGACCGTGGGGCGGGATATGCAGCGGGTGCGGGCATGATTGCGGATTTCGGATTGCCGATTGCGGATTGGAGGCTACGACCCTCTGTCGCGAGAATCCGCAATGACGAGGGGCGGGGGTGGGCGGCATGAAGATCGCCGTCCTGTTCGACACCCTGCACCCCGAATGGGACGACGCCGACTACAAGAAAGCCGTGGAGGCGAAGGTCGAGGAGGCAGAGTACGATGTGGCCCGCGCGCTGCTGGCGCAGCAGCACGACGTCCTCATGGTCGGGGTCGCCGAGCAGCTCGGACCGATGCTCGAGCGGCTCGCCGCCTTCCAGCCGAAGCTCGTTTTCAACGGCTGCGAGTCGTTCCGGCGCAACGCGCGGCACGAATACGCATTGGCAGCCGTGCTGGAGATGCACGGCTATCGCTACACTGGCTCGTCGCCCACGGCTCTGCTCGTCGCGCGCAACAAGTCGCTCACGAAGAAAATCCTCGCCTACCACGGCATCCGAGTCCCGGCGTTCACCGAGTGCCACCTCGGCGAGAAGCCCATGCGCCCGTCGGAGCTCCGGTTCCCGCTGATCGTGAAGCCGCTGCTCGAGGATGCGTCGGTGGGGATCGCGCAGGCATCGGTGGTCGAGAACGACGAGGACTTGGCCGAGCGGGTGAAGTTCATCCACGAGAAATTCCGCCAGGCGGCGATCGTCGAGGAGCTGATCGAAGGCCGGGAGTTGTACGTCGGCCTGGTCGGGAACGAGACGGTCCAGCAGCTGCCGATCATCGAGATGACGTTCGGGGAGGCCGAAAACGGGGAGCACCGCATCGCGACCTACAAGGCGAAGTGGGACGAGGAGTACCGCAAGCGCAAGAAGATCAAGAACGTGTTCGCGAAAGGCCTGTCGGACGAGCTCACGGCGAAGATCGGGGATATCTGCACGACCGCGTTCCACGCGTTGTGGCTCCAGGACTACGGGCGCATCGACCTGCGGCTGACGCACGACGACGAAGTGTACGTGCTCGAGGTCAATCCCAATCCTTTCATCGCATTCGAGCACGAGATGGCGAACGCCGCGGAGAAGGCGGGGATGGGCTATGACGAGTTCATCCAGCGGATCGTCGACGAGGCGTTAGAGCGCGACCATGGCTAGGCCCGTGGGGCGGCGTCGCGAGGTGCCGACGCCGGAGCTGCGCTGCCCGACGTGCGGTGCGGAGCTGGAGCGCTTCTGGTCGCACTGCTCCAACTGCGGGCGCCGGCTCGAGTGGCGCGACACGCAGAAGGCAACGGGGGCCGAGTGCTACTACTGCGGCTGGATCGTCTCCGACGCCTTCTCGTTCTGTCCCTGGTGCGGGCGCGACATCACCGACGAAGCCTCGAGCCCCGAGCCGCTCAAGGCCCCGAAAGGGTTCAAGTACGAGCGGCGCTGCCGCTGGGGGTGCGGCGGTGGCGTGATGTACCCGATGCCGTACTGCCCCTGGTGCGGCCGGCCCCAGAAGTGGCGGTACGACGGCTACCAGAACATCTGCCCACACTGCAGCAAGGGTGTGGACGACTGGATGGACGTTTGTCCCTGGTGCGGCGAGGACGCCACGGGGCGCGACCTCATCCGCCAGGCGCTGCGCCGGGTGCGCCAGCTGCTCGTCGTGTCACGAGTCAAGGACTGGAACTACCGCGTGCTGCTCCGGCCGGGGGTGTCGGGCGTGACGCACCGCTCGCCCAAGGTCATCGAGATCGAGCGGCGCTACGTCACCCGGAAGCGGTGGCGCGACGAGATCTCGTGGAACATGCTCACCGGGCTGATTCTGCACGAGCTTGGCCACTCGTTTCTCTATCACAACTGGTCGTTCACGCGTACCGGCCGGTTCCGCCGCGCCTTCGGCGAGGTACGCAAGGTGTACCGCGTGGCGGACTCGAAGTGGGTGGACTTCGAGCGCCGCGGCGTTACCACGACCCTGCCGAACTACGTCACCGCGTACGCCGCGACGCACCCGCAGGAAGATTTCGCCGAGACGTTCCGCTTCTACGTGGCGCGGCGAGGTCGGTTGCGAGAGCTGTTCGCCGAGTTCGGGCGTAAGCGGAAGGGCGTGCCGGTGTTCGAAAAGTTCCTCGTGCTGGGCGATTTCATCAGGAGCCTGCGGGGGTGGAGGTGAAAGCGGCCACTCGACGTGCCGGAGCTGAAGCCTGACGCTCGTTCCCCCGACGAGCCCCGGCCCTGCTGCAACCTTTCAGCTCCCTCACACATCCCACCGTTTGGCGCCCGGTGATCACGACACCGTCCCCCTTTCCGTCGAGGTCCTCCATGCTCCGCTGGACAGCGGTCCTTCTGCTCGCGGCGACACGGCTCGCCGCGCAACGCGCGCTCGACGCCCCCATGGACTCAGGGGCAGTCGCCCGTGTCCTCGGGCTTCTCAAGACGTCCGACTCGACCGTGTGCGAGCTCGCGGGACAGGCGATCAGTAACTCGTGGGGCTTCCCCTGGGAGCCGAGGCTGTTCCCGACCCCCATGCCGATGCCGATGCCCACCCCCATGCCGATGCCGATGGCGCTGCGCATGGGTATCCGGGTGCCGCACGTCCGGGTGCACGTGCGCCACGGCCCGGCCTGGTACGGCGGGGACGTGGCCGTCTCGGGGGCGTTCCGCGCGGTGCTGCGCGACGATAGCCGCTGCGTGCGGAACATCGCTGCGCGGGTGCTCGGCCGGGCGCGCTCGGCGGCGAGCTACGACGCGTTCCTCGCGCTGCTCGGCGACGCCAGCCCGGGCCTCCGGGAGACGGGAGCGCTCGGTCTCGGCGAGCTCGAAGACCGGCGCGCGCTCCGCCCGCTGCAGACCGCCCTCCGGGACCGGGACGCGGCCGTTCGGGCGATGGCGGCGCGCGGTCTAGGGCAGATCGAAGACTCGAGCTCAATCGGGGCGCTGGCGAACGCCCTGGCGGACGACGCCGTTCCGGTGCGGCGAGCCGCGGCGTGGGCCCTGGGTGAGGCGGAGAGCCCCCGGGCGATCGAGCCCCTGAGCCAAGCGCTGCGGGACCGCTCGCCCGAGGTGCGAGCGCTTGCCGCCTGGGCGCTGGGGGAGATCGAAAGCGCGCGCGCCGTGCCCGTCCTGGGCGAGGCGCTCAAGGATCCGTCGCCCGACGTGCGCCGCGCGGCCGTCTGGGCGCTGGGACAGATCGAGGACAAGGAAGGGGTGGATCTGCTGCTGCCGCTGCTGCACGATCGGGATCCCCAGGTTCGGCTGGCCGCCACGCACGCGCTGGGGCAAATCGAGAGCCCGCGCGCCGTGGGCGGCCTCGGCGCCCTGGTGCACGACGAATCGCCCGACGTGAAGCGCGCCGCCATCTGGGCGCTCGGTCAGATCGAGCACGGCAGCGCCGTCGACCCGTTGAGCGCCGCGCTCAAGGATCCCGATTCGGAAACCCGCCAGCTCGCCGCGTGGGCGCTGGGTGAGATCGAGGATGCGGCCGCGGTCGATCCCCTGGCGGCGGCGCTCAAAGACCGCGAGCCGGACGTGCGGATCGCGGCGGCGTGGGCGCTGGGACAGATCGAGAGCTCGCGCGCGATTGAGCCGCTCAAGGCGGCGCTTCAGGACGAGTCCCGCGACGTGCAGGACGCGGCGCGCTGGGCGCTGAGCCAGATCGACGACGAAGACCGGAACGTACGGGTGCGCGTGCGGCCGAAGGTGAAGAAGGGGATCTAAGCGACGGGCGTGTCAGGGGTCCGGCGAGCCGCGAGGCTCTCCGGACCCCTCTTGTTTTTCATCCGGCGAAGCAGTACGTGCAGCCCTTCTCCTGGGAGCGGTTCACCGCGATCACGCCCGAGGGCACTACCAGCACGCCTGGGAGCAGGTTGGCGACCCAGTCCTTCTTGATGGCCTCGGCCTGCATGCCCATGTCCTTCGCCAACCGCATGCTGTTGAAGGTGAGGGCGATGTTGCACACGCCGATGAGGACACCCTTCGCCAGCAGCTCGTCGGTGCCCATGCCGGGGATCGGCACGTCGCCGGGTTTGAGATGGATGAGCGGATGGCGGACAGCGGGCCCCTTCGTTGCGGGATCGGTGATCTTGAACGCGTCGCCGAACCTGTACTTCGCCCACATCGCGCTCTCCATCGCGTACGGAATCCCCGAATGACGGAGCACGATCACCACGGTGTTGTCCGCGTCCGTGGTGCCGTAGGTCTCGTTCGTGGTGTTGAGGAACACGCGGGCCCACGCGAACCCAAAGCCGTCGTTCGGCTCGGGGACGTCGTACACCATCTTGTGTTTCCCCGTGATCTTGTTCAGCCATGCCTCGAATTCGGGATTCGCCGAGGCCCGCGTCGCGGCGCGGGTGGGCCGGGCCGCCGCTGCAAACGGAGCGACGAGGCCCCCCAGGCCGACAGCGGCGGCGCTGGCGGCGATCCGCCCCAAAAAGCCGCGGCGGTGTGTGGTGGAGCGGCCGAGCTCGAACATGCGACCTCCTATCAATGGGTGCGTTGAGGACTAGGGTGCGTGTTGCGCTGGGCGGCGAGCGTAGGATAGGCGACGTCGGGCGGGGCGTCGCCGTTCGGCCAGTCGTGGATCTTGTCGGGAAAGTCCGGCCGCGGGTACGCGCTGATGAAGGCCGCGACATCGAACGCCTGTTCGTCGGTCAGCGTACCCGGCTGGTCGAACGGCATGTTCTCCCTGATGAACGCCGCAGCCGTGCGGACTCGCGCCATCCCCGCGCCGATGTTGTAGGACCTTGGCCCCCACAGGGGCGGCGCGACGGCCGTCCCCTGACCCGCCGGGCCGTGACACTTCGCGCAGCTGGCGGCGTACACCGCTGCACCCGCCGCCGTGTCAGACGTCAGCCCGGCCCACTTCTGGAGCCGATTGCCCGGAGGTGGGGGCTCGATCGGGACGTCGCGCGACAGGAACCAAAGGTACGCGAGGATGTCCCGCATCTCGACGCCGTCGACGGCGAGTGGCGTGCCGTTCATGCTGCGCCGGAAGCAGTCGTTCACGCGGTATTCGATCGTCTCGACCGTCGCGCTGCGGGGGCGGTACTGCGGGTAGCGCGCGTAGACGCCCACCCACGAGCCCAGCGCTTGGCGGCGGCCGGCGTCGAGGTGACAGCTGACGCACCGCAGATCGTTGCCGACGTGAGTCGGGAGGCTGTCGCGCGTGGCGACCAGGAGAGCGCGACCACGCTGGATCGCGGCGCCGAGCGGGCCGGGGGGGATCAGGGAGTCGGCAGGGCCGCGCAGAGCCGGCGCCGCGGCGGTGCTCCGGTCGCGCGCAGTGGCGCGCTCACGCGCACAGCCTCCCGATAGGGAGAGGCCGACCAGGATAACCCGCACGATTCTGGAGCGGCGACGGAGCACTCGGTGCTCGGAACCCATGTGTAGCGCGAGAGATAGTACCGGCGGTCGCGGTGGTTGGCAAGCATCATCCGGTCTACGGGTTGGATCGCGGCGTCTCTTTGAGGAATGTCCGAGCGCGATCGGCGAGGGCGCGATAGTCGGCTAGCTCCTCGGCGACGCGCATCGCATCCCAGCCGAGCAGGCCGGCCATGCTCGCCGCGACGGCTGGGGCGGCGGCAGAGCCGTCCGTCTCGTAGAAGAGGTGCAGCCGCCGGACGAGCACGTCCGCCAGCCGCAGCGCCATCTCGCGCTCGACAGCGTGGACGACTTCCGCCCAGATCTCCGGACGCCCTGCGACGATCGGCCGGCCCAGCGCGCGGTCGTGGTCCACCCGGTTCAGGACCGCCGCCGACTCGCTGCCGTAGCTCCGGACGAGGTGGCGGGCGGTCGACTCCAGCACGCCGCGCGCTTTGGCCGCCTCGACCAGCACTTCGAGGTCGGCGGTTTCGCCGCCGGGGAGCGGCAGCCGGTCGGTCGGCGGGGCGGCGGGCCGGGGCCGGCCGTCCACCTCGTGCAGCCGCGCGGCCACGCGCTCCGCCACGTCGTGCCCCATCACGCGGTACGTCGTGAGCTTGCCGCCCGCGATCGTGATCAGCCCGCTCTGGCTCTCGACGATACGGTGCTCGCGCGAGACGTCCGACGCCGAGAGGTCGCGCGGTGGGGCGAGCAGCGGGCGCAGGCCAGCCCAGGTGGCGACGACGTCCGTGGGCGCGAGTCGGGCCTGCGGGAAGAAGGCGTTGACCGAGCGGAGCAGATATATCACGTCGTCGGCGGTCGCCCGCACGTCGTCGGGCGAGGCGTCCTCGTCGGTGTCGGTCGTGCCGATGTAGGTCTGGTCTCCCCACGGCAGTGCGAACATCACGCGCCCGTCGATCGGCGAGGTGAGCGTCACGGCGTGCGCATTGCCGAGGCGCTGCCGCGGCACGACCACGTGCGTACCCTTGGTGAGCCGCAGCAGCGGCTCCGCCTGGGGGTCGTCGAGCCGCCGCACGCGGTCGAGCCAGGGACCCGTGGCGTTCACGACGATGAGCGCGCGCGCCGTGCAGGTCGCCCCGGTCAGGACGTCACGCAGCGTCGCACCGCGGACCCGCCCATCGGGCTTCAGGAGGCTCGACGCCTCCGTGTAATTGGCGACCAGCGCTCCCGCCTGCGCGGCGCTCCGCATCGTCGCGATGACGAGCCGCGCGTCGTCTGTCTGCGCGTCGTAGTAGAGGCCGGCGCCCGTCAGGTCCCGCTCGCGCAAGCCGGCCTCGACGCGGAGCACGGCCTTGCGCCCGAGCCAGCGGTGCCTTCGCACGTTGCGGAACGCGGCGAGCAGGTCGTATAGCCATAGACCCGCGCGGAGCTGCCAGGCCGGCACGCGCGCGCCACGATAGGCGGGGAAAAGAAACGCGAGCGGTCGGACGAGATGCGGCGCGATCGTGAGCAGCACGCGCCGCTCGCGGCTCGCCTCGAACACGAGTCGGAAGGCGCGTTGCTCGAGGTAGCGCAGCCCGCCGTGGATCAACCGTGAGGAGTGCGAGGATGTCCCGCCGCCGAAGTCACCCCTGTCCACCAGCGCGGTGCGGATGCCGCGTAACGCTGCGTCGCGGGCGACGCCGGCGCCCGTGATGCCGCCGCCGATCACGAGCAGGTCCACCGGCTCCGCAGCCATCGCACGAAGGGCGGCGGCGCGGGTACGGTGCGAGAACTCCGTTTCGGTCGTCACGACGTGTCTTGGCCGGTGCGCGGGCCCTGTGGTAGGTTTCGTCCCGGGCTCGGGCGTCGTGCGTCTTTCGGGACGCGCCCGGGGCCGAGCGCGCCCTCTCAGGGCGCGTACTCGTGCGGAGGGGAATGTAATGTCTGAAAGAAACGGACGGCGGGTCGCGATCGTCGCCGGGTGTCGCACGCCGTTTTGCAAGTCGGGCACCGCGCTGAAGGGCGCGCCTGCCGTGGACCTGGCCCGCTATGTGGCCCGCGAGCTGCTTGAGCGCACCAACCTGGAAGGCACGGACGTGGACGAGGTGGTCTTCGGGCAAGTCGTCCCGTCGGCGCTCGTTCCGAACGTCGCCCGCGAAGTGAGCCTCCTCCCCCAGTTCCCGAAAGAGATCCCGGCGTACTCCCTCAATCGCGCCTGCGCTTCCGCCGGTCAGGCGGTCTCCAACGCCCACGATCAGATCGCGCTCGGCCATGCGAACGTGGTGATCGCGGGCGGCGTGGAATCGCTCTCCGACATCCCGATCCTCGCCTCGCGCCGCCTCGCCGACATCCTGGTCGAGGCGAGCCGGGCGAGGACCCTTCCGGCCAGACTCAAGACGTTCAGTCGCGTCCGTCCCCGCGATCTGGTGCCGGTGTCCCCCGCGATCGCCGAGCCGTCGACCGGGGAGACGATGGGACAGTCGGCCGAGAAGATGGCGAAGGAGAACCACATCGCTCGCGCCGCGCAGGACGAGTGGGCGCTGCGGAGCCACCAGCGCGCCGCTCAGGGCACGGACGACGGTCGCCTCACCGCCGAGATCGTGCCGTGGCTCCCGGCCCGGCCCGGGGAGCCCGTGGTCACCCAGGACAACGGCATCCGGCGGGACACCTCGCTCGAGCAGATGGCGAAGCTCAAGCCCGTGTTCGACCGTCGCTACGGCAGCGTGACGGCTGCGAACTCCTCGCCACTCACCGACGGCGCCGCGGCGGTCCTGCTCACCAGTGACGCCGCGGCGCGGGCGCTCGGGTACACGCCGCTCGCGTACGTCCGCTCGTACGCCGTCGCCGCCGTCGACCCCGGCTGGCAGCTGTTGCAGGCCCCGATCTTCGCGGTTCCCAAGGCGCTCGAGCGCGCCGGGATCGAGTGGCGGGATCTGGGCCTGGTGGAAGTGCACGAGGCGTTCGCGGCGCAGGTACTCTCGAACCTCCAGGGATGGCGGGCGTTGGGTTGGGAGATCGACCCCGAGATCATCAACGTGATGGGAGGCTCGATCGCGATCGGTCACCCCTTCGGCGCCACCGGTGGCCGCATCGTCACGACGCTCGCAAACGAGATGGCGCGCCGCGACGTGCAGTTCGGGTTGCTCTCGATCTGTGCGCAGGGCGGCATGGGCTTCGCGATGGTGCTGGAGCGTCGCTGATGCCCGGATCCGCCCTCGCGTGGGAAGTCACGGACGGGATCGCGGTCGTCACGCTCGACTTGAAGGGCGAGCCGGTCAACAAGATCTCGCGCGCTGTGAAGGCGGACTTCCTCGCCACGTTCGAGTCGCTCGAGCGCGACCAGGCCGTGCAAGCCGTCGCGTTTTTCTCGGGGAAGCCCGACCACTTCATCGCCGGCGCGGACATCGAGGAATTCGTCGCCCTCACCACGGCTGCCGAAGCGGAGCGGCTGTCCGCGGAGGGTCAGGCATTGCTCGAGCGCGTGGCGCGCTTTTCCAAGCCGATCGCCGTCGGGATCCACGGCGCGTGCCTGGGCGGCGGGCTCGAGTTTGCGCTGGCTTGCCACTACCGCGTCGCCTCCGACCACCCCAAGACCCAGCTCGGTCTGCCCGAGGTGCAACTCGGCGTCCTGCCGGCCGCGGGCGGCTGCCAGCGGCTGCCGCGCCTGATCGGCGCGCGCGCGGCGCTCGACATGATCCTCGCGGGAAAGGTGGAGCGGGCGCAAAAGGCCGTTCGGCTCGGGCTCGTCGACGAGCTCGTGCACCCCGCCATCGTCCGGGATCTCACCCTCGCCGCCGCCACACGGATGGCGGGCGGCTGGCGCCCGAAGCGGAAGCGCCCCGGCGGCTTCGTGGGGTGGCTGCTCGACGGCAATCCGCTCGGCCGTCGGCTGGTGTTCCGTGGTGCGCGCCGGCAGCTCCTCAAGCAGACGAAGGGCAACTACCCGGCGCCGCTCGCCGCGCTCGAGGCGGTTGAATACGGCTTCGGGCACGGGCTGGCCCGAGGCCTGAAGCGCGAAGCCCAGCTGTTCGGCCAGCTCGCCGTCAGCGATGTCTCCCGCAAGCTCGTGCAGATTTTCTTCGCCACGACCCAGCTCAAAAAGGACCTCGGCGTCGCCAACGCCCCGCCGCCCACCGACGTGCGGCGGCTCGGCATCGTCGGCTCCGGGTTCATGGGGTCAGGAATCGCGGGGACTGCGGTCGCGCAGGCCGGCGTCGACGTGCGAATGAAGGACGCCGATCTGCCGCGCGTCGCAAAGGGGCTCGCGGCCGCGCGGGAGATCTTGGACGACCGTCTGAAGCGCCGCCGCATCACGAAGTACGAGCACGCCCGACTCCTCGCCCTGCTCTCGGGCGCGGACACGTATGCGGGCTTCGGGCGCGCGGACCTGGTCATCGAGGCGGTGTTTGAAGACCTCGTCGTGAAGCAGCAGGTGCTGCGGGAGGTGGAGACGGCGACGGCCGACCGGGCGGTATTCGCGTCCAACACCTCGACCATCCCGATCGGGCGCATCGCCGACGCGTCACGGCGACCCGAGCAGGTGATCGGGATGCATTTCTTCTCGCCGGTCGCCCGCATGCCGCTGCTCGAGGTGATCCCGTCGGCGCGCACGGCGCCGGGAGTCGTCAGCACGGCGGTGGCGTTCGGGCGCCGCATGGGCAAGACCGCGATCGTCGTCAAGGACAGCCCCGGGTTCTGGGTGAACCGGATTCTCACTCCCTACATGAACGAGGCCGGCCACCTGCTGGCGGAAGGAACGGCGATCGAGGAGCTCGACGACCTGATGGTGCAGTTCGGTTTTCCGGTGGGCCCGATCACGCTGTTGGACGAAGTCGGCTTGGATGTCGCGGAGAAGGTTGCGGGCGTGATGCATGAAGCGTTCGGTGACCGCTTCGCGCCGTCGCCCGCGTTCGCCGGACTGGCGAAAGCCGGTCGGCTCGGCCGCAAGGCGGGCAAGGGGTTTTATACGTACGCGGGAGGGAAGAAGGGCGACATCGACGCCACCGTGTACCGGCTCATCGGCACGCAGCCGAACGGCGGCCCGCGACCGGCGGAGGCCATCCAGCGCCTCGTCTTGGCGATGCTCAACGAAGCGGCGCGCGCGGTGGGAGAGGGCATCGTCTCGAGCCCCCGCGACGGCGACATCGCCGCCGTGTTCGGCTTCGGCTTTCCGCCGTTCCGCGGCGGCCCGCTCCGCCACGCCGATGACCTCGGCGCGAGCCGTCTCGTCGGGGAACTCGAGCGCCTCGCCGAGCGGCTGGGCCCGCGCTTCGCCCCGAGCGACGTCCTACAGGAGCAGGCGCGTCGCAACTCGAAGTTCTATCCCTGACGCCCGACACGCCACCCTGTAATGATCCGCGCCGGCCTGCTGTGGCTCAGCGAGCAATCCCGCATCTTCGGCTTCATTCGAGGCAACGGCCTCGCCCGCCGCCTCGCCTCGCGCTTCGTCGCGGGTGAAACGGTCGAGGCCGCGGTCGCTGCTCTCAAGGGGCTCAACGCCGTGGGCATTTCCGCGAGCCTCGATCTGCTCGGCGAGTCGGTGACGAGCCACTCCGAAGCCCGCGCTGCGCGCGATACGTATCTGGAAACCCTCGACCGCATCCGCCACGTCGGCGCGGACGCGAACGTGTCGCTGAAGCTCACCCAGATGGGGCTCGAGATCGACGAGCGGTTGTGCATCGAGAACGTCCGGGCGATCCTCGCCAAAGCGCGGAGCTACGGGTCGTTCGTCCGGATCGACATGGAGCAGTCGGCCCACACCGAGAAGACGCTGCAGCTGTTCAAGCGGACCCTGCATCCGGAGTTCGCGAACGCCGTCGGCGTCGTGCTGCAATCGTATCTGCGACGCACCGAGCAGGACGTGGAAGACATGATCGTGCTGGGCGCCCGCGTACGGCTCTGCAAGGGCGCGTATCAGGAGCCCGCGACGGTCGCGTTTCCGGACAAGCGCGCCGTGGACGCGAACTACGTCCGCTGCATGGAGCGGCTGCTCGAGCGGGCGGACTATCCCGGGATCGCCACGCATGACGCCCGCATCATCGCGCACGCGAAAGACTTCGCCCGCCGGAGCGGCATCGCGCCCCGGCGCTTCGAGTTCCAGCTGCTGTACGGCGTCCGCCGCGACCTCCAGCAGAGCCTGCGCCGCGAGGGCTACAACGTGCGGGTCTACGTCCCGTTTGGGAGCCACTGGTACCCCTACTTGATGCGGCGGCTCGCCGAGCGCCCGGCGAACATCGCCTTTCTGCTCGGCAACATCGTGCGGGAGTCGCTACGGCGGAGCTGAATGACGGCACGCTGGGCGGCTACCAGCGCGTGCACGAGCGAGCGCCCGCGTTTGGCGGCGCGGACGGCCGGGCGTATTCCGTCGCCACGTTCGTGGACGACGCGCCGAACGCGAAGGGGCTGTATGGGGCAGCGCTGCTGTTCGTGCGCTGGTCCGAGGGAGGCGACCGGCCCGTGGGGCACCTGGAAACCGAATACCTCGCCTGGGGGAAGACGCCGGCCGAGGCGCTCGCACCCGTGCTCGCCCTGACGCTCCAGGCCGTGAAACAGCATCTCGACGGCTGTATCCAGGCGGCGGGCAGGGACGGTGGTGACGTGCGATGGCCATGACCACCGGCGTGGTGCTGGTGCGCACCGGCTCCAGCTACCGCGTATACACCGACGCGGGCGAGGTGACGGCGGTGCTGCGTGGCAAGCTGCGGCGGCGCGACGACGACCGCATCGTCGCCGGGGACGTCGTCGAGCTCGCGCTGCAGCCCGATGGCCCGGCGACGATTTCGCGCGTGCGTCCGCGACGCTCGGTGCTGGCACGGCGCGCCGCCGGTGAGCGCAGCCCCCGCGTCCAGCCGCTCGCCGCGAACGTGGACCAGGTCGTGGTCGTCGCGTCGGCGCGCGACCCGGAACCCAACTTGCGGTTGCTCGACCGCTTCCTCGTCATCGCCGAGGCGAACCGGATCCCCGCGGTCATCGTGCTCAACAAGATCGAGCTTGAGCGGCGCGCTGCGGGCGTGTTCCAGCGGCGGTTCGGACCGGCCGGCTATCAGGTCCTGCCGACATCGGTGCGGGCGGCGGAAGGGCTGCCCGCGCTGCGCGACCTGCTGCGCGGCCGGGCGTCGGTGCTCACCGGCCCATCGGGGGTGGGGAAGTCGAGTCTCATGAACGCGCTCCACCCAGGGTTGAACCTCCGGATCGGCGCGATCAGCGCGTACTGGGGGAAGGGGAAGCACACGACGCGCGCCGCCCTGCTCGTGCCGCTCGCGGAGCGCGGCTTCGTCGTGGACACGCCGGGGCTGCGGGAAGTCGCGACGTGGGGCGTGGACCCGGATGCCCTCGGCAGCTGCTTCCCCGAGTTCCGCCGATTGCTCGACGCGTGCCGCTTCGACAACTGCCGCCACCTCATGGAGCCGGACTGCGCGGTGCGGCGGGCGGCGGAGGAAGACAGATTCGATCCTGATCGGCTGGTCTCCTACCAGCGGATCTACGAGGAAGTCAGCGTGCCCTCCTGGTCCAGCGGTCGTCGTCGCGCGAGGTGAGTCAGACCGGACGCTTGGGGAGCTTCGCCAGGGCGTCCGGCGTGGCGCGCCGCTGACGCGCAGGTCTACGTGCCGTCGACCAATCGGCGCAGTTCCACGAAGCGCTGCTGCAGCTCGCCTCGCCCACGGGCATCCAGCCGCTGGGCGATAGCCGGCGGGAGGAACTGGCGATCGGTGCACTCGAGAATCGCAGCCGTTTCCTGCATCTCCTTCTCGAGGCCTTGGGTCGACGGGAGAAACTGGGCGACGACCTCGGTCAGCGACTCGCGGGTGATAGCGTCCTTCCCGGCGAGCAAAGACAGCCGCAGGGCGCGCCCGACCAGGCCTTCGATGTCGGCGCCCGAGAGTTGGCCGAGGCGGGGGATGGGCGGGATGTCTTCCGGTGCCAGGCGGCTCTGCAACTTCCGCGCGAGTGCCACGAACATGTCCCTGACCTCCGATTCGGCGGTCGGATAGAACAGTGGGATATGAACCTCGGCGCGGCCCTGCCGCTTGAGGTCGAGCGGGAGCAAGTCGGGGCGCGCCGTCAGCAACATCCACAGGATCGACCCGCGGTACTTCGTGTCGCCCATCTGTGTGGCGATCATCCCGAAGACGCGGCTCGACGTGCCGGAGTCGCCCTCGGCTTCCCGATTCCCGAGGGCTGCGTCCGCTTCGTCGATCACGACCATGACCGGCCCCATGGCGCGCAACACCGACAGCACGCGCTCGAGGTTGCCTTCCGTTTCACCCACGTACTTTGAGCGGAAGTTCCTGAGAATCACACACGGGATGCCGAGCTCCCCGGCGGCGCACTGGGCGAGGAACGATTTGCCCGTCCCCACCGGGCCGCACAGCAGATAGCCCATCGGCAGGCTGTCCAGCCGCCCCTGCCGGAGCAGCGTCGCGTCGTCGCGCAGGCGTCGCTTCGCCGCCTCATGCCCGATCACGGTGTCCAGTGCCCATTTGGGCTCGATGAACTCGAGCAGCCCTTGCGCCTGCTTCTCGATGAGACGCTTCTTCAGGTCCCGGAAGAGCTTTGCATCGAGCCGCCGGCCGGTCTCCATCGAGAGCTTCACCAGGACGGCGAGATCGGTCAGCGAGATCCCAGCCGTGAGACGCGCGAGCGTCGGCCCGTCGAAGTCCGAAAACCCCGCCAGGTCTCGGGTGCCCAGGGTGTAGCGGATGAAGTGCTCCCGCTCCTCAACGGCCGGCAGTGGGCTCTCGATGGCAGCGACGTGCGGGCTTTCGGTCAGTCGCTCGTTCAGCTCGGAGCGCTTCTCGTCCAAGAGTACGAACGCCAGCGGCAGGCTCTTGATGTGCGGACTCTTCGCCCAGTTGAGCAGCGTGACGAGCATGGCGGCCGCCGGGAAGCTCGTCCGGCCGGGTTCGCCGGTGGGGAAGAGAAACGAGGCTTGATCGATCAGGACCGCGGCGCTGATCGGTCGTTGGGCCGCCGCGATGATGTTGGCCCGCACGAACCGGTCGAGCAGCGCCAAGATCAAGCCGGGGTCGTTCTTCACCTCACTCAGGTCGCAGATCTTCTCATTGGCCAGCGCCGTCATCCGCTGCAGCCGCTTTTCGTTGCGGCCGGCGAACGCACGCAGTCCCCGCCCCAGGTCGTACAGCAGCACCAGGTCCCACTTCCCGAACATCTGCTCGGCGAGAAACTCGGCGATGGTGCCGTATCCGTCGTCGGGTGATTCGCCGCGACGCACGAGATCGTTGGTGTTCCCGTGCAGCAGGAACACGGAGGTCGTGCCCGAAAAGCAGAGCTCCCCGAGCTGTACCGCCCATGCGGGAGACCAGGCGGGGAACCGGGCAGCGGCTCCGGGCGGGCCCGGTGCGGGCGGCGCGGGGCTGGGGTCAGGCGTCATCGCGCACGACCTGCTTGCCCGCGGCGTCGAGGATGGCCGGGACTTCGTCCAAGGCGTCCGTCACTCCCCCCGTGATCTGCTGCAGCTGGTTGAGGGTCGCCTCGGTCCGATGCATGCTGTCGGCCGCGGCGTCCACTTGGCTGCTCAACACATCGGGGTCCTGCCGGTTGGCGGCGAGCTCGATTAGCGCCTGGATCTTGGATTCCACGCGGTCCAGCTCCAGCCCCGCGAACTCCGCGTTCTTCATCGCCTTGTGGTAGTTGTCGAGGCGCTGGTCCGCGATCCCCACGCTTTCCTCGAGCGAATGGATCATGCGTTCGTCGCCGGACGCCTGGGCCGCGGTCAGCTTTTGCTTCAGCTGCTGCAGCCGCTGGGTGAGCTCCGCTTCGGTCGTGGACTTCAGAAAACGCACCAGGCTGTTCTGCTGCCCGAGCAGTCGCAGGAAGCCGTACAGCAAGCGGTCCAGCGCCGGCGTCCAGATATCGGTCGTTTCGGGCGCGCCACCCGGAGACCGCGCCGCCTGGGCGATCGACCGCATGTCCAGGCAGCGCTTGCGGAGAGCGTTGAAGCGCTGCTGCGCGTCGGCCGAGAGCCCGGTGAGCATTTCGCCCACGGAGCGCGCTGGCTGGCGCCCGCCGCGCAGTGCAACGCGGGCTCGATCGGCGATATCGGCGTCCACCGCCTCACGAAACCGCGGCATGGAGATCACGCCACCGAGATAGATCATTTCTCCGGCCGCGATGAGCGGGAGCAGGACGTCCGGCCACGGCGAGAGCACGGCCGCGGCGGCAGCCCCGAAGCAGAGCAGCAGGTTCCACCGCGCCACGAACGCGTGTTTCAAGTACTCCAACATGCCGGCGCCACCAAGCTTGTCAGTCGCCATGAGAATCGGAGGGCGTCATGTCGACCGGCTGTCGAGCGCACCCCGCGCGCTCAGTCGCCGGCGCGGGTGGAGGGTTCCAACCGCTCGATCATGTCGCGCAGGCTGAAGACGACCTCGAGGAACGCGGGCTCCCGCTGCATCACGTGCGCGGGGCGGTCCGGCGGAGGGACCTTGACCTCTTTCAGGATCGTGCCCGGGGCCGATGAGATGACGAATGTTCGGTCGCCGAGGTACACCGCTTCCTCGATCGAGTGCGTTACGAAGAACACGGTGGCCTGAAGGGCTCGCCACAGCTCTACCAGCAAGTCCTGCATCCGCATGCGCGTCGTGGGGTCGAGGGCGCCGAACGGCTCGTCCATCAAAATGATCCTGGGATCCAGGATGAGCGAGCGCGCGATGGCGACACGTTGCCGCATTCCTCCCGACAGCTGAAACGGATATTTGCCGGCGTCGCGGACGGGGTCGAGCCCGACTCGGCGGATCCAGTCGCGCGCGCGCTCGAGACGCGCCTTCCTCGGCATCCCGCGACATTCCAGGCCGAAGGCGACATTCTCCTCCACGGTCCGATTCTCGAACGCGGTGTAGTCTTGGAACACCATGCCCCGGTCCGCTCCGGGACGCTCCACCGGGCGCCCGCCCACGAGCACCGCTCCGCCAGTCGGCGGGAACTGGGGGCGCAGCCCGGCGATCAGCCGGAGGATGGTAGACTTGCCACACCCGGAAGGTCCCAGGATCGTGATGAACTCTCCCTTGTTCGGCAGATCCTCGATCGTGAAGCTGACGTCCTTGATCGCGGTGAAGCCGTCGTCGTACGTCTTGGTGACACGGTCGAACTGCACGATCGGAACGGGCGGACCCGCGCTCGCCGCGGCGGCAGCGGGCGGTATGACGGCCGAGCGCGGGGCGGGATCGGAGGGTGGCGCGCCATCGGATCGCACGGCTACTCCGAGCGTGCGAGATACGGAAACAGCCTCACCTGAAACCAGTACAGCAGGCGGTCGATCCCGTAGGCGAGCGTCCCGATGACGATGAGGATCAGAATGATGTGCTCCGTCAGCCCGCGACGTTGGCTCGTGCTCAGCAGATAGCCGAGCCCGTATTTCGCGTTGATCAGCTCGGCCAGCATGATGTAGCCGAAAGCGAGGCCGAACAGGTTTCGGAGACTGGTGTAGATGCCGGGCAGCGCAAGCGCGATGAGCACCTTCGAGACGACCTGCCGGGCGGAGGCGCCCAGCGTCTGCGCGCTTTCCACGTAGCGCTCGTGCACCGCCACAACCGCGTCCACCGCGCCGGAGAAGACGAACGGGACCGTCGCCAGAAAGATGAACATCGTCTTCTGGGTTTCCTCGATCCCGAACCACAGAATCGTGAGCGGGATCAGCGCGGCGATCGGGATGTTGCGGCCGAACAGGGCGATCGGAGCGAACGCGGCGTCGAATACCCGGTAGGCCCCCGCCAGGATGCCGACGGGAACGCCCACCGCGACGGCGAGCAGGAAGCCTATGAGCACGCGACGCAGGGTCGCCGCGATGCTTTCGAGCAGCGCGCGCTCGGTCCACAAGCTGGGAAAGCTGCGCAACACCTCACCGGGGCTCGGGAGTACTACGGGCGAGATGAGGCGCGACTCGGGCGTCGCGCCGAGCGTGAATGCCCACCACAGCAGCAGGCACAGGCCGATCGCCCCGAGGCCGACCGCGCGCGCCACGGCGGGGGGCGGCACGGCGCGCAGCGCGAACAGGGGCGGGCGACGGGTGGGGATCATCGCAGTGCTAGTGGGTCGCCTCGAGGGGATACACTTTGACCTCGACGCGGCGATTCTTGGCGTTGTTCATCGGGTCGGTCGGGTCGGCCGGCCGGTCCCACCCCAGCCCGCTGGCGAGAAACTGATTGGGCTGCAGACTCTTGAAGCGGCGCAATACCCCCTCCTTCACGGCGTTGGCGCGGTTCAGCGACAACTCCTTCACCGCCGCGGGATCTACCTGGCCCTTCATCGAAGCATCCGTGTGCCCCTCGATCACGATGCGGGCGGCGCCGTACTGACCGGCCAGTCGCCCGATCTCGTCGACCACGAAGTCCACGTTGGGATCGTACGGCTCGGCCCGGTCCTGCCCGTTCACCTGGGTCACGATCTTCTTGTGGAGATCTGCCGAATTGGGATAGAAATGGATCACGACCGTCTTCGTCAAAATCTCGTTGTTCTCGGCTTGGACGGTGCTGGCCGTGGTCGGCACGAACTGCACTTGATATTCGTTCTTTTGGCTCGCGTAGCGCGGCTCGCTGCCGAGCGCCTGGATAACCGAGAAATCCATTACCTGATCGAACCGCACCGGCTCCGACACCATGCCGATCCGCCGGTAGAGGAAATACGCGGTGTTCCAGGTCCGCTCGAAGTTCGCGGGGTTGTTCTGGTTGAGGAAGAACTCGCGGTTTTCCGCGTAGTTGGTGGAATGCGCGTCGCCCAGCATGGAGAGCGCGTCGGTCGCCGGGATCGAATACCCTGCCGCCATCAGGGTCGCCACTTGTTGCTTGGCCTCCTGTGTCTTGAGCGCCTCCATCGCGTCAAAGATGCCGCGGACCAGCCCCTCGATGACGTCGGCGTGGTCCTTGGCGAAATCCGCGCGTGCGAACCAGACGTCGGCGATCAGCTTGTTCGCGGTCTGGGTGGTGACCAGCAGCCGATTGCCTCGGACCTTGGCCAGGTTGTAGATGTCCGGCGACCAGCTGACGGCGGCGGCAATGGAGCGATCGGCGTTGAAGGCGGCGGCTGCCTGGAACGCGTCCTGGGTGAACTTGAACTCGACATCCGCCGGCTGGAGGCCGCCATCGATCAGGGTATTGAGCACGAAGTAGTGAGACGGCGAATTCTGCGCCAAGACCACCGTCTTGCCGCGCAGGTCGGCGATCGACCGGATGTTCTCCCGCACCACGATGCCGTCACCGCCGTTGGAGTAGTCGATCTGCTGGAACACGCGCGGCATCGTGCGCGAGTCTTTGCGCAGCTGCTCCACGAACAGCGGGATCATGTCGAGGGTCGCCCATCCGATGTGCACGTTTCCCGCTGCGTAGGCGTCGCGCATGGCGACCGGGTCATCGATCAGGATGAGTTCCACCTTGAAGTCCTGGCCGCGGGCCGTGTGCCACACCTTGCCGGCGTGGAAGCCGTTGTTGGCGTAGATCACAGGCGCCCACCCAGCCCACACGTTCAAGGCGACCCGGACCGTCCGATTCACCATCGGCTTGTAGCTGGAAGTCCCCCGGACGGGCGGCAGCCGGCTGGCCGCGACGTACGAGTATTCCTTTTTCGTCGTCACGGTCGCCGTATCCGTCGCTTCGATGTGCCCCGGACTCACGTCCGAGGGGTTGGCGGCGCCCGTTCCTCCGGTCTGCCCGGTGAAGCGGTGCAGGCCCAGCCAGACGAGGCCCGCCACCACCAGCACCAGGACGATGTAGAAGGGAGCCTTCGGTTTGCCGTTCGACATGAGGGTGCTCTCCGGTACGGGTCGTCCGCGTCAGCTGCGGTTCGAGTCGGTGGCCGGGCCGAGGTTCTTGTTCGTCTCCACGACCGGCGTCGTCTCGGGCGACTTGAGTCCGAGCTCGACTTCGTATTGCTGGAGCGTGTCCTCTGCGAGCTGCGCCTCCATACGCTCCTGCGCCTTGATCTCGGCGACGCCACGGGACGAGAGATCGGCTGCCACGCGCACCTTACCGCGGTTGGTGTCGATCTGCTGCTGAATGATCTGCTCGATTTGTCCGAAGTCGGTGGTGACGTCGAAGTTCAGGTCGCCGGCGATCTTGGCGATCTCCGCTTCGGCCGCGGTCATCTTGAGGTCGGCGTTGTAGCGCTGGATCTTGTCGCGCACCTCGGCGAGCTGCTTGTTGGCGTACTGGATCTTCTTGAGATTGTTCTCGTACGCCTCCTCGTGCATCTTGAGCTGCTCCTGGTTGGCCGCCAGGTCGGTTTCGGCCTTCTTCAACTGCACGGCGAACTTCGCCGCCGTGACACGGTCGCCGGCCTTCAGGTAGGCCTTGACCTCGGCTTGCATCCGTTCGACCTGCGCCTTCCCCATCGTCACCTGACGGGCGACGCGTTCCACGAGCCCCCGGTACAGCTCGAGACCCTTGCGCCCCTCCTGCAGCTGCTCCACCGATTTGTCGTATTCGAGCTGCATGATGGCGATGGGATTTCGCTCCCACATGGCGTTCGCGATGCCGTTGAAGAACGCCCTGATGGCCGTGAACATCTTTCCGAGAATCATGATGCCGTCCTCATCTAGGTGGACGTGTGGTGTCCTGCGCGACCGGCCGCTCGATGTTCGTAGCCGACTCGGCCAGAATCCGTTGTTGGTAGATCTCGTCCAGCCCGGCTCGGAGGGCCGGGCCGCTTCTTGCTCCGACGAGATCGCCCTGCACCTCGTGGAGGAACGCAAACTTGCCGGGATCTGTATCGAAGGCGACGACATGCAGGTGGACGCCGCCCTGGCTGCGCCGCCAGATCTCGCGCGCTACCACGTCGGGCGCGGGGCCGTCGGTGTTCACCCCGTCGGTCACGACGAGAATGTGCTTGCGAAACACGCCGGCGCGATACAATTGCTCGCGCGCGACCTCCAGCGCCACGCCGATTGCCGTGCCGCCCGAGGGGCGGGGGATGCTGTGCAGGGCGGCGCGCACCGCGTCGGGGCTGTAGGCTTGCACCGGAAGCACCGTCGTCACGTGCCGGCTGCTCGCGAACCATAGCATCGCGACCTTCACGGGCACGTCGGGGTGCGCCCGAATGAAGCCTTCGGTCGCGTCGAGCATCGTGGCGATCGCCGCGCGGGCGACGTCGGTCTTGGGACGGGTGTCCCCGGGGGCGGCATTCCCCATAGAGCCCGAGTTGTCGAGCACGACGGCGACAGCGATGCCGCTGCCTTCCTCGCCGGCCGCATGGTAGGGGGTGGCTGCGCCTCGGTCGGACGTTCCCTTCTGGCTTGCGGATTCACCCACGCAGGACACGCCGAGCAGCACCGCCGCCACTCGGCGCATGGCCCGGACACCAGGCATCGAGCAGTCGCCTGCGACGCGGCCGTTGGTCATCAGGGGTACAAAGATTCGAGCCGGCCACCCAAACCGCAATCCCCGCAGCGCTATTTCCGCTTCCACCGTTCCCGGTCCCGGGTCTCCACCTTCTGCATCATCGCCGCGAAGGCTTGATCGAGGTCGATCCGCTGTGAGTTGGCGATGCAGACGACGACGAAGAGGATGTCGGCGAGCTCCATCGCCACCGAGCCCTCCGCCTCGTCCTGCTTCTTGGTCTTCTCGCCAAACCGGTGGTTGATTTCGCGCGCGAGCTCGCCCACCTCTTCCGTCAGCCGAACGACGTTGGTCAGCGGCGAGAAGTATCCTTCTTTATATTGCCCGATCCAGCGATCGACTGTCTGTTGGGTTTCGCGCAGGGACAAGGGAGGCTCCGTGCAAGCGTGAGTGTCGATCTGCCACCGCTCGTGGTCCCGTTCCGCGGCGAGCGGTATGCGGCCCAGCACCGGCTGAGTGCGCTGATCGCGCCGCCCTACGACGTCATCGCGCCCGCACAACGGGCGGACTACGCGGCGCGGGACTCTCACAATATCGTCCACCTCATCCTGCCGGAAGCGCCGGCAGACGCGGATCGATACGCCGGCGCCGCCGAGCGCCTGGCGGCATGGCGGAGCGCGGGTGTGCTCCAGGCGGACCCGGGGGACGCGGTCTACGTCGTCGCGCAGGATTATGAGCTCCCGTCGGGCGAGCGCCGTGCGCGCGTCGGGATGTTCGCCGCCGTGCGGGCGGAGCCGTTCGCGACGCGACGCGTGCGACCGCACGAGCAGACCCACGCGGCCCCCAAGGCGGACCGGCTCGCGCTGCTCCGGGCGACGCGGACCAGCCTCGAGTCGATCTTCTTGCTTGCCCCCGACCCCGACCGAGCGCTCGCCCAGGCCCTCGCGCAGACGGCGGCGCGTGGTGCGCCGGCGGCCCGCGCCGAGCTGGACGACGTGGGCATCCGCATGTGGAGCGTGGCCGGAGACAAGGCACGCGACCTCGCGGCGCTGGCGGGCCGGGCGCAGCTCTACATCGCGGACGGTCATCACCGCTACGAGACTGCGATCGCTTTCGCGCAGGAAGACCCCCGGGGCGACCGGGTGCTGTCGTTCGTCGCGTCGGCCGCGGATCCCGGGTTGACGCTCCTCCCCACACACCGGATCGTGTTCGGTGCCGAGCGCGATGCCGCGAAGCTGATCGACGGGTGGCGCGAGTGGTTCGAGGTGGGCCGCGTGGCGCCCTGTATGGATCGAATCGAACGCCTCGCCGAGCTGGGTCGCGATCGCACGGCGTGCATCGTTGCGTTCCCCGGCGCCTACGACGTCACCCTGGTGTTGAAGCAAGGGGCGCGGCTCGACCACATCCCGGGGCTGGGCAGAACGCCCGCGGTCCGGGCGCTCGACGTGGCGCGCATCGAGGCGCTCGTCGTGCAGTACATCCTCGGCGCGGGGACAACCACGCCCACGCTCGCCTACACCCCGGACCCGAGGGCCGCCTTCGACGCAGTGCGCCACGGGAAGGCGGCGGCCGCGGTGCTGCTCAACCCCACCAAGGTGGAGCAGGTGTTCGCGGTGGCGGATGCGGGGGACGTGATGCCGCCCAAGTCCACCTACTTCGTGCCGAAGGTGCCGAGCGGGCTAGTCCTGCGGTCCCTGGCGTAGCGCTGCGATCAGGGCGCGGCAGAAGTGCGGCAGGTCGGCGGGCGTGCGCGATGAGATCAGGTTGCCGTCCACCACTACGGGGGCATCTTCCCAGATCACGCCGGCGTTCTCCATGTCGTCCTTGATCGCCCGCACGCTGGTCGCGCGCTTGCCGTCCAGGATCTTCGCCGAAATCGGCACCCACCCAGCGTGACAGATGAACGCGAGCGGTTTTCCAGCCCGGAAAATTTCTCGGGTGATCGCGAGAACCTTCTCGTAGCGGCGCAGCTGGTCGGGCGCGAACCCGCCGGGGATGACCAGACCGTGGAAGTCTCCCGCGTCGACTTGGTCAACGCTGGTGTCCACCGTGACGGGATAGCCGCGTTTCCCCTGGTAGGTGCGTTCGCCCAATCCAGCCACCACCGTCGCCGCGCCTTCTTCCTCGAGGCGGATCTTCGGATACCACAGCTCGAGGTCCTCGTAGAGAGGACCCGCGAAGAAGAGCACGTTCTTGCCTTTGAGGCTCATGTCGCCAAGCTATATCTTTCCCCGCCATGAGTCCACGGCCCCGTGAGCGGATCCTCGGCAATCTCGAATCGATCTACCGCGAAGCCTACGACCGTGCGAAGGCCGCCGGCGACCAGACGCGGATGGCCGATGTCGACGCCGCCTACCAGCGCGAGCAGCTCCTGCTCGAGGTGCTGCTCGACATCCGCGACGCCCTCGCCGTCCCGCCCGCCGTGGCTGATGGAAGCGCCGGGAAGAGCGCCGGGGCCGACCCCGTCGCCGCGTTGGAGACGATCCGCCGCATCACCAAACTCCGCTGAGGGAACCGCATGCGCCGACACTCTTGGGTGGGACTGTTGTGCCTTCCGCTCGCCGCTTGCGGCCGGGCGGCGGACATCGTCATCCGCGGCGGCATGGTGTGGACCGGCCTCTCCTCCGGCGCGGCGCAGCCGGGCGCCGTGGCGATCGCCGCGGGCAAGATCCTCGCCGTCGGTGACTCGGCCGCGATCGCCCGCTACCTCGGCTCCCACACCCAGGTGATCCGCGCGGACGGCGGCCTGGTGATCCCCGGTCTCGCCGACGGCCACACGCACTTCATCGGCGGCGGGTTCCAGCTTGCGTCGGTCGATTTGCGGAACGCCGCGACGCCCCAGGAATTCGTCCGGCGTCTCCGGGAGTACGCGCGAACCCTCAAGCCCGGGGAATGGATCACCGGCGGCGATTGGGACCACACCCTCTGGCCGGGCCAGCCGCTGCCGCGGCACGAATGGATCGATTCGGTGACGCCCAGCAATCCCGTCTTCGTCAGCCGGCTGGACGGGCACGAGGCGCTCGCGAACGCCGCCGCCATGAAAGCCGCCGCCATTACCAAGGACACCCCCACGCCGGCGGGCGGCGAGATCCTGCGCGACCCGAAGACGGGCGCGCCCATCGGGATCTTCAAGGACCAGGCGCTCGATCTCATCGGTCGGGCCGAGCCTGACCCGTCTCCCGAGCAGCGCGACTCGGCGCTGGCGCGCGCGCTCGCTCACGCCGCGTCACTCGGCGTCACCGCGACCGCGCACATGGCGGCGTCCTGGGCGGACCTGGCGACCTACCGCCGCCTGGAAAAAGCGGGCCGCCTCACCCTGCGCGTGGCGTTGTACTTGCCCCTCGAGGAGTGGCGCGCCGTCGCGGACACGATCCGGCGCACGGGCGCGGGGGACGCCTGGGTCCGGATCGGCGGGCTGAAGGGCTTCGCGGACGGCTCCGCAGGCTCGCGCACCGCCGCCTTCTTCGAGCCGTACGCCGACTCGACGGGCTATGCCGGCCTGCTGCAGCACCCGCCTCAGGACCTCGCCACGTGGATCGGCAACGCCGACTCGGCGGGGTTGCAGGTGGCGGTGCACGCCATCGGCGACCGCGCCAATGCGCTCATCCTGTCGATCTACGACAGCGTGACCAAGGCGCACGGGCCGCGGGACCGCCGGTTCCGAGTGGAGCACGCCCAGCACCTGCGGCCGCAGGAAATCCCCGTATTCGGCGTGCTCGGCGTGATTCCGTCGATGCAGCCCTATCATGCCATCGACGACGGCCGTTGGGTCGAGAAGCGCATCGGCCCGGTCCGCATCAGGACGACCTATGCGTTCCGCACGCTGCTGGACACGGGGGCGAAGCTCGCGTTCGGGTCCGATTGGACCGTCGCGCCGCTCGACCCGATCGCCGGTGTTTATGCCGCGGTCACGCGCCGCACGCTCGACGGCAAGAATCCAGGCGGGTGGGTGCCCGAGCAGAGGATCACCGTGGGCGAGGCGCTGCGCGCTTATACCGCGGGGAATGCCTATGCGACCTTCGACGACAAGACACGGGGCGCGCTCGCTCCCGGCTACGACGCGGACGTGGTGGTGATCGACCGCAATCTGTTCACGATGCCGCCGGAGTCGATCAGCACGGCCCGAGTGGCGGTCACGATCGTGGGTGGGAAAGTGGTGTACGAAAGGCCCTAGCCCGAGTACTTGAAGCCCGCCTCCTGTAGGGTCAGCGCCTGGCCGCCGTCGTGCTCCACGCCTGCCTCGAGTACTTCGCCGAGCACCAGCGTGTGATCGCCAGCCGGGAGCGTTGCGACGACGCGACACTCGATCCAGCCCAGCGCCTCGGCGAGGATCGGCGCACCGGAGACAGGCCCCGGCTTCGTCTTGATCCCCTTGAGCTTCTGCGGCGTGTTGGCGGAGGAGCGACCCAGTTTCCCAGCAAGCTCGCGCTGCCCTTGCAGGAAAACATTGACTGCGAAGTGGTGGGCGTCGCGAATCATGCCGATCGTCTTCGACGTGTTCTCCACGGCCACGACCACCATCGGGGGCTCAAAGGACGCCTGCGTGATCCAGTTGGCGGTCATGCCGTGCTCCTCGCCGCCGTGCTTGACCGTGAGGGCGTAGAGCCCGTAGGGGAAGTGCCGGAGGACCGTTTTCTTCGCCGCTTCATCCATGGGTGAAATATTGACCCGGGCCAACGGCGCGCCAAGTTTGGCGTCATGACCCGTCTTTCCCTTTTGGCGCTCGTGCTCGTTCCCGCTCGCCTCCTCGGCCAGAACTCGGCGTCCGATGGGCATTCCCCGGCCGCGACCTACCTGGAGCGGTACCAAGAGGTCAGCAACCTCGCGCCGCTGCCCGGGCGCGTGGCTGAGGTCAGTCACCTCGTCCTCCGCCGTGACGTCGGCCGGCTCACCCTGGAGCGCGGCACGCTGTATCTGCTCACGCCCGTCGGCGGCCGGACGGTGGGCGCGCTGTTTCGGGGCGAGGGCCGGTTCAGCTTCGCGCCGGACCCTCCCGCCGAGCGCGCCGAGCTCCAGCGCTTCGCTGGATCTCCCGCTCTTGACGATATCCTCACCGAAGCGATCCTGATCTTCTCGGACTCGACGGTCGATCAACTCGGCGCGCTCGCGTTCCGGCAGGCCGAGATTCCCGGGGAGGTCGGCGACCACGTGCGCGACCTGGTCGGCACCCTCAAGGGAAGCAACGATGGGTCGTTCAGCAGCGATGTGATCGGCCCGCTGCTCAGCGGCGAGCCGACCGGGTTCTTCCTGGCGCGCGTGGAGCGCGCTCAGGGTGGGCCGGTTCTCTTCCAGATCAACCCGGAGGTGAGTGAGGCGGTGCAGCTGTACCGTCCGGTGAGCCGCCTCCGCTGGGGGAGCAGTTGGGCCGTCGTCACGCAGTCTCCACTGCAGCGCCCCTTAAGGGGCACGGGCGGGTCCTGGATGTATCGCGAGCGGCTCGGCGTGCCGAGTTACCGCATGGAGGTTCAGCTCACGCCGACGGCGGGTGCGAACCTCGATTTCGCCGCGAACGTCACCCTGTCCCTGACGGCCGTCGAGCCCGTGGGACCGTGGCTCTTGTTCGGGCTTCACCCGAAGCTGCTGGTGGACTCGGCGCGTTGGAGTACCGGGGAGCCCGCCCCCGTGTTCAAGGCCAAGGAGAGCGACGACCTGTGGGTGCGGGCAGGTCGTCGGCTGCAGGCGGGCGACTCCGCGGCGCTGAGGCTGTTCTATCACAGCGCTGCCGGGGGCTTGATCGATCGGCATGGCGACTGGTTTTTCATCGATCCGGGTGCGTCGTGGTATCCCGTGAACCGGCAGGGCAAGAACCTCGCAACGTTCGACCTCACGTATCACAGCCCCACCTGGTATCCGCTCGTCAGCGTGGGCGAGCGCACCGACTCCACGGTGGCAGACAAGGTGCTGACAACGCACTGGGTCACGCGCCTCCCGACGCCCTTCGCCACGTTCAACCTCGGCGTGTTCGAGAACTACCACGTGGCGCAACCGGACGCGCCCGCGCTGGATGTGCTCCTCTCCGAGGACGCGCATCGCCAACTCGCGCGGGAGCTCATGGCGCGGGGCTACATGATCCCGCAGCAGAAGCGCATGCGAGAGAACGTCGCGGCGGATGTCTCGAACAGCCTGAAGCTGTTCACGAATCTGTTTGGCGAGTGCTCCTACAGTCATTTCTACGTCACGGAGATCCCGTACGATGAGGGCGTATCTTTTCCCGGAATGATCGATCTGTCCTGGTCGACCTTCCAGAACACCTCGCTCGACGGCTTCGACGAATTCTTCCGAGCGCACGAGGTCGCCCATCAGTGGTGGGGCAACGGCGTCCAACCCGGCTCGTATCGCGACGCTTGGTTGAGCGAGGGGCTGGCCTCGTTTTCCGCCCTCTGGTATCTCCAGAGCGAGCGCAAGCGCAACGACGAGTACTTCAAGTTTCTCGACCAGTACAAGGCCGACATCAAGGACGAAAAGGACGATGCGGGCCCGATCTGGATCGGCTACCGCAACGCTACGCCGAGCGTGCGACGCGGGTACGACGTGGTGATCTACGAGAAGGGCGCCTGGGTCTTTCACATGCTGCGCATCTTGATGCTCGACCTCAGCACGATGAAGCAGGATCGCTTCCTCGAGACCATGCGCGACTTCTATCAATCGTACCGAGGGAAGCCAGCGACCACCGACGACTTTCGAAGTGTCGTCGAGCGTCACGCCGGCGTTCCGATGGACTGGTTCTTCGACGAGTGGGTGAAGGGCACGGCCATTCCCACCTACCACGTGGCGTGGACCAGCCAACCCGCCGCGGGCGGGAAGTACACGATCCGCCTCCGGGTGACGCAGGAGCACGTACCGGGCGACTTCCAGATGTTCGTTCTCGTTTCGGCGGACCTGGGGAACAACCGGTTTGCACACTTCCGCATCGGGGTCCGGGGGGATCAGACGGAGTACCAAAGTCCGCTCCTTCCCGCGGAGCCGAAAGAGGTCCTGTTCAATGACCTGCACGGGGTTCTGGCGGACGTGAAGACGGAGCGGTGGTGAGTCGTGCGGATGCCGTGGGGGCGCTATCTTTCACCCCATGGCGACCCGGACCCACCCCAGAGCCAAGGCCGCTAAGGTCCTCTCGAAAGCGGATCTCCTCGATATCTGCCGGCTGATGCTGCTCTCTCGCCGGCTCGACGACAAGGAGATCCAGCTCAAGCGGCAGAACAAGATCTTCTTCCAGATCTCGGGCGCCGGCCACGAAGCTGTGCTCGCCGCGGCAGGGAGAGTGCTCCGCCCCGCCTACGACTGGTTCTATCCGTACTATCGCGATCGCGCGCTCTGCCTCACGCTCGGCATGACCCCGACGGAGATGCTGCTCTCGGCGGTGGGGGCGGCGGAGGATCCCAACTCGGGTGGCCGACAGATGCCGTCCCATTGGGGCCACAAGGCGCTCAACATCGTCAGCCAGTCGAGCCCGACGGGCACCCAGCTGCTGCAGGCGGTGGGGTGCGCCGAAGCGTGGCTACGCTACGCCCGCATCGCTGACATCACCGACAAGCCGATCCAGGGCGACGAGCTGGTCTACGTCTCGATCGGCGACGGTACGACGAGCGAGGGCGAATTCTGGGAGGCGCTCAACACCGCGTCCAACCTCAAGCTGCCGGTGCTGTTCCTCGTCGAGGACAACAAGTACGCGATCTCGGTGCCGGTCGAGGTGCAAACCGCGGGCGGCTCGGTGTCGAAGCTGGTCCGCAATTTCCCCGATCTGCTGGTCGAGGAGGTGGACGGCTGCGACCCGGTCGCTTCCTATGAGGTGCTCGTGCGGGCAGCCGAATACTGCCGCCAGCGCAAGGGCCCCGCGCTCGTCCATGCGCACGTCATCCGGCCCTACTCGCACTCGCTCTCGGACGACGAGGTCCTGTATAAGCCCCCGCGGGAGCGCGAGGAAGAAGCCAAACGCGATTGCACGCTCACCTTTCCCAAGCGGCTGATCGCCGACGGCGTCGCCACCGAGGCGGAGATCGAGCAGATCCGGCGGCAGGTGGAGGAGGAAGTCGACGTTGCGGCCGACATGGCGCTCGCCTCCCCCCAGCCGCAACCGGAATCGGCGCTGCGCTACGTGTACTCTCCGGACGTCGACCCGACCTCCGAGCAGTTCGACACCGAGGATGACCCCCAGTTCGCGGGCGATCCCACCACGATGGTGGATCTGCTCAATGCATGCCTCAAGGACGAGATGGCGCGGGACCCGCGCATCGTCGTGTTCGGCGAGGACGTGGCCGACGCCAGCCGCGAGCAAAACCTCAAGGAAGTGAAGGGGAAGGGCGGGGTCTTCAAGGTCACCTGGGGCCTGCAGCGCCAGTTCGGGAGCGAGCGCGTGTACAACTCGCCACTCGCCGAGGCGAACATCGTGGGCCGGGCGATCGGGCTCGCGACCCGCGGGCTCAAGCCGGTCGTCGAGATCCAGTTCTTCGACTACATCTGGCCCGCCTACCACCAGCTCCGCAACGAGCTCGCCACGATGCGGTGGCGCTCGAGCAACGCGTTCAGCGCCCCGGCCGTCGTGCGTGTGACCTACGGTGGCTACCTGAAGGGCGGCGCCCTGTACCATTCGCAGACGGGGGCCGTCGTCTTCACCGCCATCCCGGGGCTGCGGGTCGTGTGTCCCAGCACGGCGCTGGACGCGAACGGCCTGCTCCGCACCGCCGTCCGCTGCGACGACCCGGTCCTCTTCCTCGAGCACAAGCACCTCTACCGCCAGACCTACAACAAGGCGCCGAACCCCGGCCCGAACTTCATGATCCCGTTCGGCAAGGCGAAGGTCGTCAAGGAGGGAAAGGACCTGACCGTGGTGACGTACGGCGCCGTGGTGCAGCGCGCGCTCGTCGCGGCCAAGGAGCTCGAGGAGAAGGACGGCGTGAGCAGCGAGGTGATCGATCTGCGCAGCCTCTCGCCGTTGGACTTCGCCACGATCGCCGCGTCGCTGCAGAAGACGAGCCGGGTGCTCGTGGCCTACGAGGATGCGCTGTCCTGGGGCTACGGCGCCGAGATCGCCGCGAAGATCGCGGACGAGTGCTTCGCCTGGCTCGACGCCCCGGTGAAGCGCGTGGCGTCGACGGACACCTTCGTCGGCTACGCTCCCGCACTCGAGGATTTCATCCTGCCGCAGGTGGAGGATCTCGCGCAGGCGATGCGCGAGCTGCATGCGTTCTAGCGCGGCCCGCGCTTACAGTCTCCTGTTCCTTCTGTCAGGCGCCACCGGGCTCGTCTACGAGCTCCTCTGGGTGCGCCTCCTGTACCAGGCGTTCGGCTCCACCGTGCAGTCGGTGACGACCGTCGTCGCCGCCTACATGGGGGGGCTCGGCCTGGGCGCGTGGCTGTTGGGCCGCCGCGCCGACCGCCACGCGCACCCCGCGGCGCTGTACGGCGGACTCGAGATCGCCATCGGGGTCTTCGGCCTCGTCTCGCCCCTCGTCCTGGCGCTCGCGCACCGGCTGTACGTCGCCGCGGCGGGCGCCTGGCAGCTGAGCGGCACCGCCAGCGTCGCGCTGCGCTTCGGGCTCGCGGCGCTCGTGCTGCTCGTCCCCACGACCCTGATGGGCGGCACGCTCCCCGTGCTCACGCGGGCGTTCATGGGGGCGGACCGCGCCGCGTTGCAACCGTCGTTGGGCCGCCTGTACGGCCTCAACACGCTCGGTGCCGTGGCGGGCACGGCGCTCGCCGGGTTCTTCCTCATCGAGTACGTCGGCATCCGGGCGAGCCTCTGGGGCACCGCGCTGGTGAACCTGCTCATCGGTGTGAGCGCGCTCCGCCTGCCCGATCCCCGGGCGTCCGCGTCACCCCCTGATCCCGGGCGCCCCGAGGAGCACCACATCGCCTCGCTCCGCGCCGTCGCCCTGCTCCTCCTTGCCCTCACCGCGTTCGCCTCGCTGCTCGACGAGATCGCCTGGACACGGGTGCTCGTGATGATCGTCGGCGGCTCGACCTACGCCTTTACCCTGGTGCTGCTCGTTTTCCTGCTCGGGATCGGCGTCGGCAGCGCCGTCGTGGCGCGGCGCCGCGCGCCCGCGTCCGAGGCTGCGGTGGACGCCGCGTTAGCGCAGGGCGTGACCGCCGCCGGGGCCGGGGCGCTGTTCGTCGTGTTCGGCCTGCTGCCGCGCTACATCATCGCCGTGTTCCAGACACAATCCCTGGGGGCGACGGAACGACTCCTCGCCATGGGATTCGGCGTCGGCGCGGTGGTGCTGATCCCGGCGCTCGGCATGGGGATGACGTTTCCTCTCCTCACGGATCTCGTGGCCTCCCGGGACGTGGCGCGCGGCGCCGACGTGGGGCGCGCGTACGCCCTCAACACCCTGGGCAGCATTGCGGGCGCCGTGCTCACGGGATTCCTGCTGGTGGTGACGCTGGGCACCGATCGTACGCTCCGCATCGGTGTGGCGATCAACGCCAGCGCGGCCCTGACGCTCGCGGTCTTGGTGGCGCGCCGCGTCGCGGAAGGCTCCGAGCAGCACCGCCGTCTCCGGCTGCGGGTGCTCGGCGCCGGCGGCCTCGCGAGCGTGGGGCTCGCCGTCGCCCTCGCCGCCCCGCGCTGGAGCACGCGGCTCATCGATCTGGGCCCGAGCATCTACGCCCGCCAGCCGATGAGTGCCGTTGCGCGGCAGGACTTCCTCGAGCACCGCGGCGTCCGGCAGCTCGCGTACCGCGAGGGCTGGAACGCCACCGTGTCGGTATGGGAGAGCGGAACCGGCCGCACGCTCAAGGTCAACGGCAAGGCCGACGCCTCGGACCACGGCGACATGGACACGGAAATCCTGCTCGGCATGGCCCCTGTGGCGGCCCGACCTGGCGCCACCTCGGCCCTGGTGATCGGCTATGGTAGCGGCGTCACCACGCACGCGCTCGCAGCCGTCCCCGGGATGGAGCGGGTGCGCGTGGTGGAGATCGAGCCCGCCGTACTGGATATGAGCCGGTTCTTCCTGCATGTGAACGACACCGTGCTCGCCCGGCCCACGGTCTCCGCCGTCGTCGACGACGCGCGGAGCGCGCTCCAGATCGACCGGGCACGCTACGACGTGATCGTCTCCGAGCCCTCGAACCCGTGGCTTGCGGGCGTCGCCACCCTCTATACGCCGGAGTTCTTCCGGATCGTGCGCGAGCGACTCACGGAGGGCGGCGTCTTCTCCCAGTGGGTGCAGCTGTACCAGCTGCCGGTGCCCGTCGTGGTGGGCATCGTGCGGAACCTTGCCGCCGTGTTCCCGCACGTGGAAATCTGGTTCAGCTCGCCGGGCGACGTGATGGTACTCGGCTCGGCGCGTCCGCTCACGTACGACCGCGCTTGGCTGGGGCGGCTGGTCGGCGCGCGTGGCTCGCTCGGCGAGCTCGGTCGCGAGTATCTGGGCGTGGACCAACCCGCCGACTACTTCGGCCACCTGCTCCTCGGGTCGGCGGGCGTCAGCGAGCTGCTCAAGCGGCCCGGCGTGGCGCATCGCGACGACCTGCCCAGGCTCGAGTTCGTCGCGGCGCGTCGCTTCCTCGACAGCCGGGGTACCGAGGGAGTGTTCGACTCGTTGGTCGCGATCCGCGCCGCGACCCAGGACGCGGACGGCGCGTCGCCGTTCCTGTTCGCCAGGGCGCTCACCGTGCGGCGCGGTGATCCCGCTGCCCTACGCTACATCGACGCTGCCCGCCGGGCCCGCCCTGACGAGCCGCTCTGGACCATCAACGCCGCCGCGATCTTGCTGGGGCTCGGCGACTCGACGCTCGCCGACACGGCGCTCGGGCGGCTCGTGAGGACGGGGCGCGATCCCAGCGCGTGGCTGCTCGCCGGGCTCGTCGCGACGCGGCGCGGACAGGGCGCACGGGCCGCGGCTCTGTTGACCGGGGCGCTCGCAGCGGGTGCCGACACTGCGGAAGCGCGCGCCGGCCTCGCGGTGGTGGCGGCACGAGCCAAGGACTGGGCCCGGGCCGCGGCAGACGCGCGGGCGGCGTTGGCCGCCGCGCGCGGCACCTTGCGGCACCCCTATCCCCGGGAATGGCTTGGGGACGCGCTCACGCGCTTCGCCCTGGAGGGGCCGCCGCGCACCGCCGACAGCCTGATGCGGGCGGCCGTGGCGGGTCGCGCTGGCTGGTCGAAGCTCCACGAGTTTCTCGCGGTCGCGGCGCTGCGGGCGGGCCGCTGCGAGGAGGCCGCGCAGCAGTTCATCCTGTTGCTCGAGTTCGGGATCGAGCGTGACGACGGCCCGCCGCTCGTGGCACGGTGCCGGCGCGGCGAAGCCCTCTGAATCCCTAGGCGCCGGGCTGCTCCCCTAGCGCTTCCCGGATCTCGCCGGCCGCGGCGATGGCGTGGTCGACGTCGCGGGACAAGGCGCGCGCCTGCTGAGTGGCGTGGGTGAGATCGTCGAGCACGGCGGCCACGCCCGCCGATCTGAGGCGCAGCAGATCGAACCGCACGTTCTGCATCGCGAGCACGCACGACTCGATCTGGTCTTCGACCAGCTGGCGGCGCGTGAGCAGGTCGGTGAGCGTCTGCCGCTGCCGCTGCAGCAGGTTGAGCTGGCGCTCGCGCTCCGGGCTCTCGGGCTCCCGCTTCGTCACATCGATCTTGTCCTCGAGTCGTGCGAGCGCTCCGCGATCGACGGCGCCGCTCATCGCGTGCGCCGTCCGCGCCAGGTCTTCGGACCGCTTCAGCAGCCCGTCCACCGTGACGATCACGTCCGGCAGCAGCTTCTTCTCGGACTTGGGCACCCGCTCCATGATCTTGAGGATCGCCTTGCGGTCGTTGCGTGCCTGTTGGATCGCGTCCGTCTGGCCGCCGAACTCCCCCGAGTGGGCCGGGCCGACGTCCAGGGGCCGCGATCCGGCTGCCGCGAGCTTCGCCTCCATTGCGTCCGCGGCGGCGGGGCGCTGGAATACGTCGCGCCAGGAATATCCCGCGTTCCAGAGGCGAAAGAATCGAGGAAGCACTCCGAAGGCGCCCCACACAGCAACGCCGAAGAGGACGGGTTGCCAGCCGCCCGTGGCGAAGTGGAGGATCACCACGCCGCTGGCGATCGACGCCCAGGTGATGAAGCGCGCACGGGTCTGGCGCACGATGGCGGGTTCACCGCCAGGCGCGAGCTCGGGCAGCTCGCGTGGCGCTCGCCCGCGCCGGCTCGGCCGCCCGCGGTCAACGCTCGGCAGCGCCGGACGCGCTGCAGGGGGCGGCAGCCACACGGCGCGCGACGGCGAGGCTGCGCCGGATCGCCGCGGCCGGGACATCGTGGCGCTGCGAGCCTCGAGCGCCCGCCGCAGCGCATCCGCCGTGGGCCAGCGGTCCTCCGGGTCCTTCTCGAGGGAGCGCATCACACACGCCGCCAGGTCTTCGGGGCAGTCCCGACTCTTCTCCGTGACGAGCGGTGCCCGCTCCATGATGTGCTTCATGAGGATGCCCGGCACCGTCGGCGCGTGGAACGGCAGCTCCCCCGTCAACATCTGGTAGCTCACGACGCCCAGGCTGTAGATGTCGGAGCGGCCGTCGATCTCGCGATCTCCCGCCGCCTGCTCCGGGCTCATGTAGTGCGGCGTCCCGATCGCCACGCCCGTGGCGGTCAGCGTCGCCGAGCCCGTGGTCGACGAGAGCGCCTTCGCGATCCCGAAGTCCGTCACGACGACGCGACCGCGGCTTCCTTCGAGCAGGATGTTGTCCGGCTTCACGTCCCGGTGGATGATGCCGAGCGCGTGCGCGGCTCCGAGCGCGTCCGCCGTCTCCAGCATGATGCGGCGCGCTTCCTCCGAGGGCAGTTGGCCGCGCCGCTTCAGCTTCGCCGCGACCGACTCGCCGTCCACGTATGCCATCACGAAGTACACCAGGCCGTCCGGACCTTCGCCGACCGAGTGGATCGGGACGATGTGCGGGTGTGACAACCGCGCCGCCGTCTCCGCTTCGCGCAGGAAGCGGATACGGATCTCCTCCCGGAAGGCGAGCTCGGGCGGCAGCACCTTGATCGCCACCTGGCGCTTCAAGCGCTCGTCGCGGGCTTTGTACACGACGCCCATCCCGCCGCGACCGAGCTCCCCCTCGACGGTGTAGGAGCTTCCCAACGCCTGGATCAGGCGCGCGGCGAGCGACTTGTCTGCGTCCGTCATCGGGGGTCCGAGAGGTGTGCGCCGCATAGATTTAGCCGTGTCGGCGCGACGGTGCAACCATCCAAACGGTTTGCACTTACGATCGGCGCCGTCGTCAGGTGGCGCCAAGCTGACGGCCGATGGCCTGATCATCAGTGGCTAAAAGGCAGCTTCTGCCTTATTGACCGCTCCGTGCGGAACGGACGTGCTCGCTTTGGCGTTCTCTCTTGGCACGGACGATGCTTACGCAGTCCGGCCGTGAGGCTGTTGTGAACTCTCAAATGGAAGAACCTATGTCTGAACGCTTGACGCTCCCGGTGCTACCGCTCCGGGAGATCGTGTTGTTTCCGGGCGTGTCGACGCCGATCGGCGCGGGCCGTCCCACTACGTTGCGCGCCATCGAAGCGGCGCTGAAGGGGGAGTCCCGCCTGATCTTCGCCGTCTCGCAGCGCGAGAACGTCGATCACGTGACCCCGAGCGTGCTGTACACCACGGGGACGATCGCCAAGATCAGCCAGATTCAGCGCGGCCTGGGCGGCGTGCAGCTGCTGCTGCACGGTGAAAAGCGCGGCGTGGCGCTGCACTACGTCGAGAACCAGGGGCATCTCGAGGCCGTGGTGCGGGAGGTGGAGGATCGAGCGCCGCTCCGCCCCGACGATCCGGCGTTCGTGGCGCTGCACCGCGAGGCCCGCGAGCGGGCCGGGGAGCTCGGACAGAAGTCCGGGCTGCCGGAGGAGGTGGTGCGGCAGGTGCTGGAGGGCGTGTCGGATCCGGGGCGGCTGGCCGATCTCGTGGCGGGCTACCTGGAGATCGACCCGGCCGAGCGCCAGGCATTGCTCGAAACCCTCGAGGTCGAGGAGCGGCTACGCCGCGTGCTGGTGCACGTGCAACGTCAGATCGGCGTGCTCGACGCCCAGGAGCACATCAAGTCCCAGGTTCAGGAGGAGCTGGGCGAGCGCCAGCGGGAGCTGTTCCTGCGCGAGCAAATGAAGGCGATCCGCAAGGAGCTGGGCGAGGGGGACGACGCGAGTGACGTCGAGGAGCTGCGCAAACGCCTCGCGGCGCTCGAGCTCCCCGAAGCCGCCCAGAAGGAAGTGGATCGCGAGCTGGCGCGGCTCGAGCGGGCGGCCCGGGACTCGATGGAAGCCCAGGTCATCCGCACGTATCTCGAGACCATGGCCGAGCTGCCGTGGAACAAGCGGGCGGAAGAGTCCCTCGACCTGAAACGGGCAGCCGCGATCCTCGACGAGGACCACTACGGTCTGCAGGATGTCAAGGACGAAGTCCTCGAGTTCCTCTCGGTGCGCCAGCTGCGGCAGCGCACGCCGGCAGGCGACGCGCGCGGCAACGAAGACGACAAGCAGTCGAAGGGCTCGATTCTGCTGTTCGTCGGGCCGCCGGGTGTGGGCAAGACGTCGATCGCCAAGTCCATCGCTCGCGCGATGGGCCGGCCGTACGTGCGCATCTCGCTGGGCGGCGCCCGCGACGAGGCCGATATCCGCGGCCATCGCCGCACCTACGTGGGTGCCATGCCCGGCCGCATCATCCAGGGGATGAAGCAGGCCGGCGCTAAGAATCCGGTGTTCCTGCTCGACGAGGTCGACAAGCTGGGCGTCTCGTTCCAGGGCGACCCCGC
>WNGQ01000281.1_pt1 | contig 51525 bp, 43 predicted proteins | sample 5407661 | NCBI WGS metagenome assembly WNGQ01 (sample SAMN13153382, study PRJNA577476) | soil metagenome | isolation source: 60 cm soil or saprolite under Garry oak tree replicate 2 | place: USA:California | collected 2016-06-15 | reverse complement strand
TTTGCTCGCTATTTGTGAACAGTTCTTGTTACAATTCGTCAAAGGTGTGCTATTATTAAGCACTTTGAAAATAATGAAGTCACGTTTTATTCTGAGAATCTGGCTGCTCATCCTGTGCGGCGAACTGGCACTGCCGCTCTATTCAGCCCAAACCGACACGCGCTCGGCGGCGCTCGAAAAGCCCGCTTTGGCGGAGAATTCGGCCACTGCGACCAACGCTTTCCACGTGGCGCCAAGCGCGATGGATGGCCGGATTGCCTTCATCACGGCGAGGATGCTGGAGCAAAATCACTACTTGCGGCAACCCTTTGACCAGTCGGTTTCCAGCAAGTTCCTGGATCGTTACCTCGAAGCCCTCGATCCCCAACATCTGCACTTTCTCCAGGCCGACCTGGCGGACTTCGAACCTTACCGCACCAACCTCCACCATTTGACCCTCACGGCCCGGGATACCCGGCCCGGTTGTGAGATCTTCAATCGGTTCATGGAACGGCTGGAGCAGCGCGTTGCCTATGTGGATGATTTGCTCAAGAATGAGAAATTCCAGTTCGACGCCGACGAGCGGATTACCATCAACCGCCACGAACTGCCATACCCGAAGGACCTCGACGAAGCCAAAGAACTTTGGCGCGAACGGTTGCGTTTTGAGTATTTGCAGGAGAGACTCGGCAAAATCGGCGCTAAGAAGAAGGCCGAAACCGCGCCGGCCAGGACCGGGCAGCCGCAGAATTCCGAAAACCATTCCGCGCAGAATCTCAGTGGCGCCGCGCCAAAGCTCGAGCCCAGGCCCAAATCCGATGCTGAGGAGATAGTCGAAACCCTTTCGCGCCGCTATCACCGCACCTTGCGCACTTTTACCGATTGGAACAACGAGGACGTGCTGCAAATCTATCTCACGACCCTGGCCCACGTGTACGATCCGCATTCGGACTATATGGGCCGGGCACAGATGGAGACTTTTTCAATTGGCATGAATCTGGCCCTGTTCGGGATTGGGGCAGAGCTCTTTTCCGATGATGGCTATTGCACGATTCGGCGGCTGCTGCCCGGCGGCCCAGCCAGCAAAAGCAAAAAAATCCACGAAAAGGATCGGATCGTGGCGGTGGCCCAAGGCGACCAGTCGTTCGTGGACCTGGTGGAGATGAACCTGAGCAAAGCCGTGCAGTTGATTCGCGGGCCTAAGGGCACCGAAGTGCGGCTCACCATCATTCCCTCAGGCGCTGAGGCTGCCGAGCGCACGACCATTACTCTCATTCGCGATGAGATCAAATTGGAAGACCAGGAAGCCAAATCCAAAATCATCGAAGTTCCCAACGGCGGCGAGGAACCTTTGCGGCTGGGCGTCATTGATTTGCCTTCCTTCTACGCCCCTTTCGATTTGAACAATTCCAAGGATAAACCGGAGCCCAAGAGCACCACGGTCGACGTCGCCCGTTTGCTCGCAAAGTTGAAGAAGGAGAACGTCGCCGGCGTCATTCTGGATTTGCGCCGCAATGGCGGCGGCTCGCTCGAAGAAGCCATCAAGCTGACTGGTTTGTTCATCAAAGAAGGACCGGTTGTCCAGGTCCGCAATTCCGATGGCGCCGTCGAGGAGCAGGATGACACCGACCCGTCGGTGTCCTACGGCGGCCCCCTCATTGTGCTGACCAGCCGACAGAGCGCCTCGGCTTCAGAAATTCTGGCCGGCGCGCTCCAGGATTATGGCCGCGCGCTCATTGTCGGCGATTCCGCCACGCACGGAAAAGGCACCGTCCAAAGCGTCAATCCGTTGCGGCCGTTTATGCACGTGCCCGACGCGATGCTCACCAACGACCCCGGGGACTTGAAGCTGACCATCAAAAAATTCTACCGGGCCAGCGGCGCTTCCACCCAGTTGAAGGGCGTCGTTCCCGACATCGTGCTGCCCTCGGTCTTGAATGAATCAAAAGACATCGGCGAAAGCGCGCTCGATAATCCATTGCCCTGGGACACGATTCGCAGCGCGAAGTTCGACCACCTGGATTTGGTCGAGCCGTATTTGCCTGAACTGCGCAAACGCTCTACCGGGCGCATCGCCGCCGACCCTGAGTTTGCTTACATTCGCGAAGACATCGAACAGTTCAAGAAACTGCAGGCCGACAAAACGGTTTCGCTCAACGAGAAGCAGCGCCTGCAGGAAAAGGAAGAAAGCGATGCGCGTGACAAGGCGCGCAACCAGGAACGGCTCGCGCGCAAGGAGCCGCTGGAAAAAGTTTACGAACTGACGCTGCGGCAGGTCAACCTCCCGGGCTTGCCGCCGCCGGTTGAGAGGACCAACGGTGTCGTAGCCAGGCTGGCCCAGCGCCAGAATGTCGGCTTTCCCGCCGCCAGCAATTCAGTCGCCTCCTCCGCCTCGGCTTCGGTGCGCCCAAACCTCGACGACAGCACCGACGAAGAGAAAGCCCCGCCCGTAGATGCCGCCCTGGTCGAAACCGAGCATATCCTGGTTGATTATCTGTCGGTGTTGCCCAAGCAGAAAGAATTAGTGACCGCCGGTCATTGAAAAGAAACGCCAAACCCCAATGACCGGGTTCATCGGATTGTTGGTGCCGGCGGTTTTCTTGACCCTGTGAGCCAGGCCTTGACAAACCAGCGGTCCCGGACCAAACATCCGATGAATTTATGAAGTCAACCTTTGTGCTGCTGGGCGTCAGCTCCCTGATCGCTGCCGGCGCATTCGCCCAAGGCTCTGATATCATAATCCGGGAACGGGCCAAAGAATTGCGCAACCAAAACAACGTGCGCCAGGGCGTGCCACCACCCACCCAGCCCGCGCAGCCCACCCAGCCCAACGCCGCTTCGACTCCGGCGCCTCAACCTCAAAGCCTTGTCCAATTGCAGACCGACCTTGCGGCGATTAAAACCGATTCCCCGGTCACGGCGCAACAGAAGCAGAAGCTCGCCGGCGATCTCATCGCAGCCGCCCAGGGCGCCAAGCCGTCCGCGGCAGCGGTTACTAAACTGGCGGAAGACTTGTCGGCTGCCTTCGCCACCAAGCCGTTGTCCGCCGCCGCTCGCGCGCGTCTGGCGCAAGAGCTTGATGCCGTGCTCAACCCGGGGAAATACCCGCAGGCGAACATGCCAGGCATCTTTGCGGACATCCAGGCGGTCTTTCAGGAGAACGGCCTGGAGCGCAAGCGCGCCGTGGCGATCGCCGATGACGTGAAGGCCCTTGCCCCCAAATAGGCGGTCTATGAACCGCGAAATTCGCCGTCTGTTGATTCTCGGCCCGCTGCTCGGCGGCATCGCCACAGGTCTCACTCAACCGAAGAATATTAACCGCGTGACCAACAAAACTGAACTCGCCACTTTCGGCGGCGGCTGCTTCTGGTGCACCGAAGCGATCTTCCAAATGCTCCCCGGCGTTAAGTCTGTCACTAGCGGCTACGCGGGAGGCATGGCAGATAACCCAACCTACAAGGATGTCTGCTCCGGCAACACCGGGCATGCCGAGGTCATTCAGATCGAATACGATCCCGCCCTCGTTTCCTATGAAAAGCTGCTGGCAACTTTTTGGGAAGCTCACGACCCGACGACTCTAAACCGCCAGGGCAACGACAGCGGCACACAATACCGCTCCATTATTCTCTACCGCACCGAAGCCGAGAAAACCGCGGCGGAGAAATCCAAAACCGAAGCGCAGAAGCATTTCAGCCGGCCCATAGTGACAGAAATTGTGCCGCTAAAGAAATTCTTCAAAGCAGAGGGCTACCACCAGGATTATTACCGCAGCAACTCCGATCAGCCGTACTGCCGGTTTATCATTCGTCCCAAGGTGGAGAAGTTTGAGAAGAAGTTGAAAGAGGGACACTGAGTCTCAGGGTTCAGGGTTCAGGGTAGCCGGGAGGCGGGGTGCCATATTCATCAGATAGTTCTCGCAACGCATCGGGCCAGCGGCGGTCCCGCTCAGGAATATGCTTTTCCAAAGTGCGCTCCATGCCGTTCAGCATCCGGATGCATTCCTGGTATCGCTCGCGGAATCGTTCGTAAGCTTCTTTCGACTCATAACCCTTTAGGTGCGCCATGTAGAGATGATGGATCGTCTCGGCGGCTTCCCCGCGACTTCGATTGACGCCCTCGATCTTATTGCGGATGTGGCGGTCATCGTACCTGTCCACCAACTGCGCTGGCGAGCTGTTCGACGACCGTCTCGCCTGCGAGCCGAGCTCATACCTCTCCTCGGACGACCATCTGTGCGTAAGCGCACACACCTCAATGTGAAGTTGGCAGAGTCTCTGGTAAACGACCAGGTCCTCCAAATGCTGGTACGTGCTCATCTTCCTTGACCTGAATCCTGAACCCTGAACCCTGAACCCAGGTTAGACCCCTTTCTGGATCATAAACTTCAACAAGTCGGCCACGCGGCAGCTATAGCCCCACTCGTTGTCATACCAGCTCACCAGCTTAAAAAACCGCTTGTTCAACTCGATGCCGGCGCCCTGGTCGAAAATAGATGAGGCGCTGCAGTGGATGAAATCGCTGCTCACCACTTCCTCGTCGGTGTACTCCAGTATGTTCTTGAGATAAGTTTGGCTGGCCTTTTTCATTGCCGCACAGATCTCCGCGTAGTTGGTTTCTTTGACCGTTCGGACGGTGAGATCCACCACTGACACTGTGGGTGTCGGCACGCGGAAAGACATCCCCGTGAGCTTGCCCTTGACTTCGGGCAGCACCAGGCCCACGGCCTTGGCCGCGCCGGTCGTCGAGGGTATGAGGTTCAATGCCGCGGAGCGGCCCCCTTTCCAGTCTTTCTTGCTCGGGCCGTCCACGGTTTTCTGGGTCGCTGTGTAGGAGTGAATTGTGGTCATCAGCCCTTCTTCCAGGCCGAAGCCTTCCTTCAACAGCACATGGACCAGCGGCGCCAGGCAGTTGGTCGTGCATGAGGCGTTGGAAACAACGTGGTGCAGTCGCGCATCGTATTTACCTTCGTTAACGCCCATCACCAGCGTCGGGCAATCGCCTTTGGCCGGCGCAGTGATAATCACCTTCTTGGCGCCCGCGGCCAGATGGCCCTGGGCCTTCTCGACTTCCGTAAACAGGCCGGTAGATTCGATCACCACTTGCACGCCCAATTGTTTCCAGGGCAACTCCGCTGGTGTCCGCGCGTTCACAACTTTCAACTCTCGGCCATTGACGACGAGCACATCGTCTTCGGCCACGCCCGGCGCCGATTTTTTCGAGCCGCTTTCACCCTTGAAACGGCCCTGGGTCGAGTCGTATTTCAGCAGATAAGCCAGATTGTCCGCCGGAACGATGTCGCCCACGGCGACCACCTCCAGATCTTTGCCGATCAATCCCTGCTCGGCGATGGCGCGAAACACCAGCCGGCCAATGCGTCCGAAGCCGTTAATTGCGACTCTTACTGCCATAATCGAATTTCAGTTTGCATTCGTTCCCAAATCAGACCGCGCATCTTAGCCAGCGCCTTCTCGCGGTCAACCAAGAAACTGGGCCGAAGAACTTTTTGCCTGGGCGGCTGTTCTATCCTAGGATTGGACATGGATTTGGAAGCTTTGGTCGGCCTGGCCCAAAGCAATGGGGCCAGCGACCTGCACCTGGAAGCAGGACTGCCTCTGGCGTTGCGCATTCGCGGCGCCTTGCGCACAAGTGGCGAGCCGCTGTCCCCGAAGCTGCTCGTTGAGAGCGCCCGCGCGCTTATCGGCGAAGAACAGTGGGCGCGCTTCCTGGAAAGACGCTCGTTTGACTTTTCCAAGACCATTCACGGCGTGCGCTGCCGCATCAACCTCCTCCAGACCGCCCGGGGTGTCGGTTTCGCCATTCGATTGCTGGCCCCCTTCCAGGCCACGGTCGAGAAGCTCAACTTGCACCCCGACCTCAAGAAGCTCCTTGCCCACAGCCACGGGTTAATCCTGGTCAGCGGCCCCACCGGCTGCGGCAAGTCCTCGACCCTCGCCGCGCTGATTCAGGAAATCAACCTCACCGAGGCCCGCCACATCGTCACCATCGAGAGCCCAATCGAATACACCTTCCGCCCGCGCCGCGCTTACATTCGCCAGCGCGAAGTCGGGCGGGACACGCCCAGCTTCGAGCAAGCGTTGCTGGACGCCTTGCGCCAGGACCCGGACGTGCTCATGGTCGGCGAAATGCGCGACCCTGAAACCATGCGGCTGACGCTCAGCGCGTCGGAAACCGGGCACCTGGTTTTGGCTACGTTGCATTCCTCCACCTGCGCCGAGGCGCTGCAACGGGTCGTCTCGGCTTTTCCCGCAGAAATCCAAAGCGGCGTGTCGGCTCAATTGGCCGATTGCCTACTGGCAGTGATTTCACAGCGGCTCCGTTTTCGGCCTGACCTCAACATTCGCGTGCCCGAATGTGAGATCCTCATGGCAACGCACGCGGTGAAGAACTTCATCCGCAACCGGGACTTCTTCAAAATTGTCTCCGCTCTGGAAACCGGGGCCGACCATGGCATGTGGAGCTTTGAGCGGTATCGCGCCTGGCTGGAAAGCCGGACCAAATGGTCCATCCCGGATCAGATCCCGGAACCGCTGGAGAGCGAGCCGGTCGAGGGGGAAGCCTTGAGGGCAACCATTGCGCCTGCTCCCTCAGGTTCCAAATCGCCAACCTCCCTCAAAAGAATCATGCCCACGCCGCAGGCGCCGGCAAGCAAAGAAGGTGGAAGAATCGAGATCGAACCGGTGGAAGAAGGCGGTTTTGGCAAAATCTTGAAGAGGCCAGGTCAGAAGCCATGAGCGCCCCGCTCTTTGTCTGTCTTCTCACCAAGCCGCATACAGCTCCACAAAGAGCGGGGGTGAAGGCGATTTTTTGGGTGTTGCTGCTCGCGCTTGGGTTGGCCGGATGCACGTCCAATTCCGACGCCAAGGCGCAGGCGCGGGAGGCCTTTGTCGCCGGCCAGCAGCAGGCCCTGGCAAGAATGCTCCAGGCCCGCGCACCCAACGTCACCCTCCTCGGACCTGTGCATAACCCGGTCATGCCGTGGACCGAAGATTTGACGTTGGCAAAAGCTATCGTCGCGGCTGGTTACTACGGAAGGACGGATCCCAAGGGGATTGTGATTCACCGGAACGGCCAGGTGATGCCCGTTGCCCCGAAACAGTTGCTCAGCGGAGAAGACGTGCCGTTGCAAGCGGGAGACGTGGTGGAAGTGCGACCCTGAAGTACCACGGGATCTGGATCTTGGAGCTTGGAGCTTTTCCATTACACTCCGCGCATGACCGAGCCCGAGCCGCTCCGGCAAGTCGATCGGACCTGGGTCCGCTGTGGCAAGCGCAGACTCTCTTACTTCTCCGGATGCGACTACTTCCGCCTGGCCAGCCATCCCAAAGTGCTTGCAGCCTTGCAAGCCGGGGTTGGAAGGTTTGGATTGAATGTCGCCGCTTCGCGGTTGACCACCGGCAACCACGTCTTATACGGCGAATTGGAGAAACGTCTGGCTGTTTTCTTCGAAGCGGACGCCGCGGTCATCGTCTCGAGCGGCTACCTCAGCAACCTCGTGGTCGCCCAGGCCCTGGCGGGAAAATTCTCCCACGCGCTCATTGACGAGGAGTCGCATCCTTCGCTCGCCGACGCCGCGCGATTCCTGGATTGCCCGCTGCTTCAATTCAGGCATCGTTGCCTGCAAGACCTGGCGCGAGCCATCCGGCGCTGCGGTCCGGAATCGAAGTTGATCTTGTTGACCGATGGCATGTTCGCACGAGACGGATCCACCGCGCCGCTGCCCGAGTATCTGGCGGTGCTCCCCAAGGACGCGGAGTTGCTCGTGGACGACGCGCATGGCGCCGGGACCCTGGGTGCGACGGGCAAAGGCACCCTCGAGCACGCGCAAGTGGGCCGGCGCCGGATTATCCAAACCGTGACCTTGAGCAAGGCCTTCGGCGTCTATGGCGGCGCAATTCTGGGCACCGCTGCCCTCCGCCGGAGGATTTTCCAGCACAGCCATCTGTTCGCCGGCAGCACCCCTCTGCCCTTGCCGCTCGCTAATGCGGCCCTGGCAGCCCTGGACATTCTGAAGACAGACAAAAGCTTGCGACAGCGCCTGGCCGACAACAGCGACTATGTGAAAAATGCGTTGCGCGCGGCCGGTCTTCCGTTGCCGGAGGCTCCCGGATCCATCATCTCCATTCGTCCTGAGCGCGCGCGCCAGAGGGCCAGGCTGCGTCGCCGACTTTTGGATGCAGGAATTTATCCGCCCTTCATCAAGTATCCAGGCGGCGCCGCCAGCGGCTACTTTCGGTTTGTGATTTCCAGCGAACACAGCCGCGGGCAACTGGAGCAGTTAATCCAGATCCTTAGCCAATGGAGCAGGTCCCCGGCGGGCGGGCGGGCTTCTTAGAGTGCGTCTCAGAAATGCAGCTCATCAAACCGTTCTCGTCACTCTCGTAATCAATCTCTTGCTTTTTGGCCTTACGATTACGAGGACGAGAAGACAAAGCCGATCTCTCGGACACGCTGTTGGGTCAGCAAAAGATGTCTGCCGCGTTATTTCGCCGCTCCCAGTTTGCCGCGCAAGACATAGACCAGCGCCTTGACGGCCAGTTCGATGAACAGAAACGGCTTGGCGATGAAATCATTGCCGCCGCTCATGGTCGAGTTGGCCCGGCTGTCAAAGTCATTGAGGCTGGTCACGAACACCACGGGGGTTTTCTTGTAGGCCGGCAAAGTGCGCAACTTGGTGCACAACTCGAAGCCGTTCATGACCGGCATGTCCACATCCAGAAAAATCAGATCGAACTTGTCTTCAGAAAGCAGCTTGTAAGCGGCCAGCGGGTCCTCGACGCTGACGCATTTGAGTTTGGCCTTCTCCAGCGCGTAGGTGATCGCGCGACGAGAGATGGCCTCGTCGTCCACGACCAAGACCTTGGCGGCCAGCGCTTCCTGTTTTTCGGGCAGCGCGCAGCGTTCAAACAGAACGGCCAGGAAATCCACTGCCAAGGCGACGGTGCGCAGGGTCGAGGCAGTGATGTTCTTGGGCTTTTCGTAAAGTTCTTTGAGCAGCGCTTCGAGCGCATCGGCCATTTGAGCGATTTGCAGCATGCCGGTGATGCCGGCATTGGCGCTCAGCGAGTGGATGCGGCGATACAACTCCTGGGCCGGTTTGACGCGCGCCGCCTCGTCGTTGGACTTTATCAGCCCCTGGAGCAGTCCACGCGCGGCGGCCAGCGTGCCGGGGAAACTCTCGATAAAGGATTTTCGCAGGTCGGCCTGGAATTTCGCGTCCTCGTCGTCGGCGGTCGGGCGCCCCGGAGCCTGCGCCGAAGGCGCTGCCGCTTGAGAAACCGAAGTGGCCACGCGGTCAGCGGTGACGCCCGCGGCGGTACCGTTGCGGGAGAGAGTGCTGCGCACCGCTTCAATGACTTGCTGGGGAGTGCAATTGGCTTTGGTGAGGCACTTGGTGGCTCCTGCTTTGCACGCTTGCTGCAGCATCTCGGACAAATATGTGTTGGAGAACACAATCACAGGGATTTGTTCCAATTCAGGCTCAGAACGGATTTTTTTCATCAGTTCCACCCCGGTCATTTTCGGCAACATCAAATCCAGCAGCACCGCGTCGGGCCGGAAACTGCGGACTAATTCCAAGCCCGCGAGGCCATCCAAGGCGACTTCCACCTGGTAACCTTCCACGGAGAATTTGTTCCGGTAAATATTCGCGACGATTTGGTCGTCTTCGATGATCAGGATCTTATTCATCGCTCAGGCTTTGGCCGCCAGATCACAGTGGCTGGCCAGATAGTCCTCCAAAAACTTGCGGATGGATTCGAACTCGCGGACGGCCTCGCGGCAGAGTTGGACTGCGTTGGTTAGTTTTTCTTCCATGCCCTCCCGTTCCAACTCGCGCAAAAAAGGGACCAGCCGACGCATGCCGCAAGTGGCGCTGGCCCCGGCGCAACTATGCGCCAGCCGACGGACCTCCTGCGCGGCGCCCGAGCCAACCGCAGCCTCGAGTTGTTCCATTTGTTCCCGGGTTTGCGTCAGGTAAAGTTCCACCAACTCGCGCAAGTTGTCCATATTCCCGCCGGTGAAATCCAGCAACCTTTCCATGTCCACGGGCGTGGTCTCCGCCGGCCCGGATGCCGAAACCGCAGGCTGGGGTGGACTGGCGGTGGCTGCCTGCGCAGCGGCAAGTTGCGCCGTCGGGGCCGGGTCGGCTCGGCCAGCGATTGCGCCCCAACGTTCGACAATCGTACGCATGTCCTCCAGCCGGACCGGTTTGGCCAGGTAATCATCCATCCCGGCTGCCAGACATTTTTCTCGATCGCCATGCATCGCGCTGGCGGTCATGGCCACGATGATGATCGAGAGCTTGTAATTCGGGAACCGGTCTCTTTGCGACTGGCGATCACGAATGGTGCGCGTGGCTTCCAGCCCATCCATTTGCGGCATCATCACGTCCATGAAAATCAAATCGTAAGGCTGCCGATCCAGGGCCGCCAGTGCTTCCACCCCGTTGGCCGACACATCGGCCCGATACCCCAATTGCTGCAGCAAGCGCAGCGCCACCTTTTGGTTGATGACGTTGTCGTCGCACACCAGCACGCGCAAAGGCAGTCGGCTGGCCAGCGCCGGTTCGGGCTTTGCGCTCACCGGCGTTTTTTTCAAAGGCGGGTTGGCGCCTGAAACCACTCGGACCAACACTTCTTGAAGCTGGACCGGCTTGATCGGCTTGGTCAGGCAGCCGGAAAAAGCAGCGCTGGCCACCTCGGGATCATCGGCGCGCATGCCCATTGAGGTCAGCAGCAGCAGCGGCATGTTCGTGGCGTTGGGCAGCTTGCGAATTTCGCTCGCCAGCTTCAGCCCATCCATGCCCGGCATCTGCATGTCCAGGATGGCCAGGTCGAACAGTTCGCCTGCGCGCAGCCAGCTCAAAGCTTGGGAGCCGTCCTGCGTGCCGCGTGGAAGCATGCCCCATTTGCTCGTCTGCAAAGTGAGGATTCGGCAGTTGGTGGCGTTGTCGTCCACGATCAGCAGGCGCAAATCTGCCAGCTCAGGATGCGGGGCTTCGGACGCGATTCGCGGCGTCTGGGGAGCGGCCTGCAACGGCAAGGTGAAGTGGAAGGTGGAACCTTTTTGGGGCACGCTTTCAACCCACATCTTGCCCCCCATCAACTCGACCAATCGTTTGCTGATGGCCAGACCCAGTCCGGTCCCGCCATAATGGCGGGCAATCGAAGCGTCGGCCTGGCTGAACGATTTGAACAAGCGCGCCAGCCGGTCCACCGGAATTCCAATCCCGGTGTCCTGGACCGAGAAATGCAGATGCCATGGCTCCGAACGGTTCCCTTTTTTCGCCGGTGCAGATAGGACTTTTACTTGCACCACGACTTCGCCGATGCTGGTGAACTTGATGCCATTGCTCACCAGATTGACCAGCACCTGCCGCAGGCGCATCTCGTCGCCCACGAACAGCCTGGGGATGCCCTCCTCCATTTGATAGGCAATGTCCAATTTCTTCTCCGCGGCTTTGGCGGCCAGCAGATCCAGCGCCTCCTCGATGCATTGGCTCAAATCGAAAGGCTGGCTTTCCAGCTCGAGCTTGCCGGATTCGATCTTCGAAAAATCCAGAATTTCGTTAAGGATGGTCAGCAGTGAGTCGCTGCTGGAATGAATGGTCTCGACGTACCCGTGCTGCTCGTGGGTCAAGGAGGTTTCCAGAAGCAACCCCGCCATCCCGATGATGCCGTTCATCGGCGTGCGGATTTCGTGGCTCATGTTGGCCAGAAACTCGGCTTTGGCGCGCACTGCCGCCTCGGCGGTCACGCGGGCGGCGAATAGCTCGCGATTGGCCTGGGTCAATTCATCCTGCAGATGCTTGGCCCGCAGCGCCGCGCAGAGGCGCGCGCGCAGTTCCGCTGCCTCAAAGGGCTTGGTGAGGTAATCAACTGCGCCCAGCTCAAATGCGCGCAATTTGTCGGTCGTGCTGTTCCAGGCCGTCAGGACGATCACTGGAATAGATTGCAGTTCGGGACATTCCTTGAATTGCCGCAGCAACTCCAATCCGTCCACACCCGGCAATCCCAGGTCGAGCAAAACCAGGTCGAAATGCTTTTCATGCGCCAACCTGAGCGCTGCCGCGCCATCGGGGGCCGTATCGAGGGTGATGTTATCGTTATGCAACAGGGCGGCCAGCACCTCGGGCATTCGAGCATCGTCTTCGACCAACAAAACGTGGGAAGCACGCTCATTCATAGTACCGCCATCTCATTACTTAACGATCTCATTGCTAAAACCTGATACTTAATGTTCGCATTGTTCAGCTTGACAGTAAATCGCTGTTAATCGAGCACATTCAACACCAACTCCAGCTAAATGCCAGTTTGATTTTGCATTGCCGGCCAGACCGGCGGGCGGCTCGGCCTCAAAGTCCCGATCTAACCGCCCAAAGTCCCTGGTCATCCCTGCTAAATTGAACTCACGCCGGGTTTTACCCACTCGACCCGCTTACTTTCATTCAGTTGGTGCCTTGAAATAAGACAACTCGGCTCCGCTTTCGAGACACGGCAACCAAGAAACGGTTGCCAGCAGGACTTCAAAAGGGCTAAAGTCCAACGCATGGTTCAGACTGTGCTCAACCACGGCGCGGCTGAAGAGGTGTCCTCATTACGTGATGCCTATATCAAAGCCTACCGCATCATGCTACTGGCCCGCATCCTGGATGACAAATTCGCCAGCCTTTATCGCATGGGCAAAATCCATGGCGGCGTCTTCCTCGGACGCGGGCAGGAGGCCTTGAGCGCAGCCGTCGGGCTGGCCTTGCGCAAGGGAGACATTTTTGCGCCTCTCATCCGAGATGCCGCTGGCCGGCTGGCCTTCGGCGAACCGCTGCTGGATGCCGCGCGCACTTATCTGGGTTCGCGTCTGGGGCCGATGCGTGGCCGCGACGGCAACGTCCATCGTGGCCGGCCCACCGAAGGGCTGTTGGCCATGATTAGCCATTTGGGCGCGACCATCCCGGTGGTCAACGGCGCATTGCTGGCTCATCGCTTGAAGGGAATTTCCGGCACCGTCGGCGCCGCCTGCATCGGCGATGGCGGCACTTCGACCGGCGCATTTCACGAAGCCCTCAACCAGGCGGCCGTGGAAAAACTGCCGCTGGTTCTCGTCGTTGCCGACAACCAGTACGCCTACTCCACTCCCACCCGGCGGCAATTCGCCTGCCGCTCGCTTCTGGACAAGACCGCCGCCTACGGAATTGAAGGACAGTCCCTGGACGGAACCGATTTGGCCGTCTGCCTCAAAGTGCTGGACGACGCCGTCAACCGGGCCCGGAGCGGACGCGGCCCCCAAATGGTCGTGGCCCGGCTATTGCGCCTCTGTGGTCACGGCGAGCATGACGACGCGCACTACGTCGATCCACGATTGAAAGCCTCCCCTCTGGGCAGGGATTGTTTGAAAGTGGCCGAAGACCAATTGATTCGTCACGACTGGGCGGATGCCCGGACCATCGGGTCCTGGCGCAATGAGGCGACCCAGACGGTTGAGGAGGCCATCGCCAAGGTCCAGCGAGAACCCGGTCCGGACCCGTACCGCGAGGACTGGTGTGCGCTGGCCTGCAGGCACCTGCTGGATGGACATGAAAATGAAACGGGTTAAATGCGTCGTAACTCCTCGGTAAGGACGCAGTCCTCTGCGTCCCCGATCGGCATGAAGGTTAACCGAGTTAAATGCGTTGTAACTGTGCAGGATAGATGAGCATCACCTATCTGGGAGCCATTCGTGAGGCCCAGGCCCGTGCGCTGGCCGATGACCCGCGCGTGTTCATTTACGGGCAGGACGTGGCTGATTTTGGCGGCGCCTTCAAGGCGACCAAGAACCTGGCCCAGGAATTCCCCGGACGCGTGCTCGACGCGCCTATCAGCGAGGATGCCATGTTGGGTCTGGCCATCGGCGCTGCCATCGAGGGCCTCCGGCCGATTATCGAAATGCAGTTCGCTGATTTTTCCACGGTTGCTTTCAATCAAATTGTCAATCAGGCCGCCACCTTGTACTGGCGGACCAATGTCCCTTGCCCGATCACTGTCCGACTTCCCGGCGGCGGCACTTCGGGCAGCGGCCCTTTTCACAGCCAGAGCATGGAAGCCTTGTATGCCCATTATCCCGGTCTCATCGTCATGACGCCGGCAACCGTCGAAGACGCCTACAGCATGTTGCTTGAAGCCGTCGCCATTGATGATCCGGTCATTTTTTGCGAACACAAATATCTCTACTACCATCTGAAAGCCGAAACGCTGCCTACACAGGCTTTGCCGACCGGTAAAGCACGCATTGCCCGCGCCGGACGCGATATGACTTTGGTGGCCTACAGCGCCATGGTCCACGAGGCGCTCGCGGTCGCCGACGAATTGGCTTCCGAAGGAACCGAAATCGAGGTCGTTGATCTCCGCTCCGTAAAACCACTGGACACCGACACCGTCATGGCTTCCGTGGCGCGCACGGGACGGTTGCTCTGCGTGGGTGAAGCCTGGCCCTGGGGCGGAGTCACCGCGGAAGTCATCGCGCGCGTCGCCAGCGAGGGTTTTGGTTTGCTGGACGCCCCGCCACAACGGCTCAACGCCAAAGACACCCCGGTTCCCTACCACCCCAATCTCTGGGCCGCTCACCGCCCCACCGCCCGCAGCATCGCCGCCGCCGCCCGCAATCTGTTGCGACTATGAAGAAGGCAATGGAGTATCGGAGTAAGGAGACAATGCAGTGTCGGAATACTGGAGTAGTAGAGGGTCGGGCCTTCACGTACCTCACTCCATTCTGATCCCATGCCTTCCATCCCTATCATCATGCCCCAACTGGGCGAATCAATTGCGGAAGCGACGATCGTAAGCCTTCTCGTTCAGGTGGGCGATCAAGTGCAGGCCGACCAGGACATTATCGAGGTGGAGACCAACAAAGCCACTATGAACGTCACTTCGCCCTGCCCGGGGCGCGTCGAACAATTCCTGGCCAAACCCAATGAGAGTCATCCTGTCGGAGCAGTCCTGGGGTACTTGGAAGCGACCAAGGAAGATGCCACCCGGTTAGGCCTGGATACTCCCCCGCCGGAACAACCTGAGCAAGCAACCCAAGGCACAGCCGATTCGCCCAATCAGCTCCAAACCGATGGCGCGCAAAAGCGGGTTCAGCCGACCGTGCGCGGCCTTCCTGTGCCAGCCAACGCAGCCGGCGCCAGCTACATGTCCCCGCGCCTGAAGGCGCGCATGATGGAACTGGGCCTGCAAGCGGCGGACCTCGCGGGCCTGCCGGGCAGCGGCGCCGCCGGGCGCGTCACCATCCAGGATTTCGAAAAATTCATCACCAATCTCGAGCAGCACACGCTGAGTCAGGCCTCGACCATGCGGGTGGCCGTGGCCGACGCTATGCGCAGGAGTTGGACGCGGCCCCTGGCCACGGTGGCCCTGCCGGTTTGTTTCGATCCGCTCCTGGACCATCGCAAAGCCTGCAGCCCCAAACCGGGTCCTGCCCTTTATGCCTTGCGCGCCTTGGCCGTCGCGCTGGCCGAGAACAGCGCTCCAGCCGGCCGATTAGTTGGCAACAAGATCGTTCTTCCTTCCTCAATTGACCTCGGCTTTGCCGTTGAAGCCGAAGATGGGGTGCTGGTTCCCGTGATCCGCAATGCCGATAAAACACGTCTCCACGACTTGGTCCAACGCTACAACCAACTCGTCGCCCTGGCACACCAGCGCAAACTGCCCACCGACGCCACCGGCGGTTCTATCGCCACCGTCACCAACTTCGGCACCTTCGGCCTGACCTGGGCGACCCCGATTCCCTTGCCAGAGCAAACGCTGGTGCTGGGCATGGGTGCCAGCCGCCGCGTTCCGCATTGGAACGATGCCCAGGGGCAATTTGTGCCGGTCATGGAAGCTAACGTGACGCTCAGTTTCGACCATCGCGTCCTCGACGGCGGCGCCGCAGGCCGTTTGCTGGCGCGCGTGGCCCATTTGCTTGCAAATCCTGCGGAATTGTAACATGATTTGCCTGAGCCGGATCCGCCATCCTGCCCTTGCGCTGCCTCCCTGCACACCGATGACTGTTGGCAAAATCTTCCCCATAACTCTGCTGCTCGCGCTGCTCGCGGCCAACTCAGAAGCATACCCAGTCAACCGCCCCAGGCTCAGCCAGTCGGCGCAAACCGTTGAGGCTTGGGATTTCATCGAGATCACCTTAAAGATCGGTTCGCCCCGCGCGCAAAATCCCTTCATTGATGCCTCGCTCGAAGGGGAGTTTGGCAAGAGCGGCGACCGCCAGCGGCTCAAGGTCCTCGGTTTTTGCGATTTCGACGATGGCAGCATTTTCCGCCTCCGCTTCATGCCACAGACTCCCGGCGATTACACCTATTCCCTGGCCTATCGCCAGGGGAGTACTGAAGCCCCCTACACGGGCAGGTTCCGCGCTGTGGCGCGCCGTCGGCGCGGTATCTTGCGCGTGGACCCTGCATATCCCTTTCACTTCCTTTGGCAAGGCACCGGTGAGCATTATTACCTCAATGGAACGACTGCGTTCATGCTGATGGGATGGGCCGACGAGAAAGTCATCACGGCGTGTCTCGACCGGTTTCAACGCTTCAAGATAAATCGCGTGCGGGTGCTGCTCACCGGGCGCTGGGACCGCTTTGCCACTGAACCGGTCAAGAACCGGAACGGGTTCAGTGCCATTTTGAATCCGTGGCGGGCCGAACGTCCCGACAGCATCGAAGACCCAGGATTCGATTACGCGCGGTTCAACGTGGCGCATTGGCAGAAATTCGAACGCCTGCTGCGCGCGGCCCGCGAGAGAAACATCATCATCTCGGTCATTCTGGACTGGAATGACACCAAAGCTCACACCGCCCCTGGCAGCGAGGATGAGCGCCGCTACTTTCGGTATGCGGTCGCCAGGCTCGGCGGTTTCTCCAATGTGACCTGGGACCTCGGCGACGATCTCGACAGTTTTCGTGACGAAGCCTGGACTCATGCCGCCGGTACTTATCTGATGAGCGTTGACCCCTATCGCCATCTGGCCACAAGCCATCCGGTCCACAACGAACATCAGGATCGGACCGCCGATTGGTTTGGCATGACCTCCTTCCAGCAATGGCCCCGGCCACTGCATCAATGGATGCTCGACCAGCGGAAACAACAAGCCCAGACTGGCCGCCTCATTCCCCAGGTCAATGAGGAGTACGGTTACGAAGACCATTACCCCGAATGGAACCCCGTTGCTGCGCCCGGTTGTTCGGCAGATGCCGACCGCCGCGCGGCTTGGGAGATCGCTATGGCTGGAACCTACCAAACCACCGGCGAAACCGCCAAACGCGGCACTGGTGTTCCTCCCGATACCGGCGGCGGCTGGGTCAATGGCCGCGCCGATGCCTCCATGCTGTTGCTCGAACTACAGTCTCACATGGTGGATTTTTTCACCAGCTTCGACTGGTGGAAAGCCGAGCCGCACGATGAGCTGGTCAACCAGGGGGCCTTTTGCCTGGCCCAACCCGGAGAAGTCTATGCGGTCTATCTGCCCCACGGCGGCCAGGTGACCATCAAGCTCGAGCCGGGGCCGTATCACGCGCACTGGTTCCAACCGCGCACCGGCCAAACCACGGAGCTTGGAGAAATCACCGGCCCCGATTGGACCTCACCCAAGTCTCGCGACATTGATGATTGGGCCTTGCTGGTGAGACGAGCTAAGAAGCAGCCTTAACCATCGGCTGCGCCTTGGCCGAAATGACGGAAGCCCACCGGCCCAAATGCCTATCGTTCATTCAAGGATAGCAGGCCTAGTTGACTGCCGAATATTCGGCCTACATTCATCGGTGCGACTGACAAAACTTGGGGCGGGAGGTCCTTGTGTGGCGCTGAGGATTGAGAACAGCGGCCCTCGCGTTCATACCCAGCCTGAGATGAAATTCGGCGCGCACATGTCCACCACCGGCGGCATCTGGAAGGCGCTTCAGCGTGGGCGCAGCATCAACTGCGAGATCGTCCAAATCTTTGTCAAAAACAACATGCAATGGTTCGGCAAGCCGCCTTCGCCAAACGGCCTGGCGTTGTTTGCAACTGAGCTGGCCACGAACACTTTTTCCTGCGTCTTCGGCCACGCCGGTTATCTCATCAACCTCGGCGCGCCGGCTTCGGAAAAACGCGACCGCTCGATCCGATCTTTGATCCAGGAAATCCAGTTCGCCGCCAATCTCAGACTTCCGTTTCTGGTGCTCCATCCGGGCGCGCATCTGGGCGCGGGCGAGGAGGCCGGCATCAAACAGATCGTGGCGGGGCTGAACGAGGCGTTCCCCGCCACCAGGCAACTGCCCGTCCGCCTCGCCCTCGAAAACACCGCGGGGCAGGGGACCTGCCTCGGAAGCAAAATCCCGCAGTTCGCGACGATTTATGATCGCGTGAAGCAGCCTCAGCGCCTTGGCGTCTGCCTGGATACGGCGTATCTGTTTGCGGCTGGCTACAATATCCGCGCGCTAAAAGGTTGGGATGCGGCCATCGGTGAAGTTGAGTCGCTGATCGGGTTGAAGGAGGTCCTCGCCTTCCGCTTGAACGATTCGAAGACTGCTCTCGTCTCGCGCGTAGATCGTCACGCGCACATCGGCCAGGGAAAGATCGGCAGGAGGGCCTTTCGGCACATCGTCAACGATGCCCGATTCCAAACTCACCCTGGCTGTCTCGAAACCCCCAAGTCCGAAGATTTACGCGAAGATGTCCAAAACCTCGCTACGCTCCGTTCTTTGATGAAATGCTCTCCCGCAGCAGCGTCCGCCGCCTGCTCCCGATAAAGAATCGGAGAATGCGTCTCTGTTTAGGCAGCCGCACGGATTCACCCCGATGGCGTAACCTCTGGCGTCAGCCGGCGCCGATCTGGCCCCCGGTGCATGATTGCGCGGACTGACGTCGGCGGCCACTCGAACGGTTACGCTTCTTAAACCGTCAGGTCACAAACCTCGGCTCATGGATTGGCCCAACGCCGTGCTTGCGCAGCAAGTCAATGAATTTCGCCAGGCCGCGCTTCTCGTCGGTGCCCAGATGGTAATGGATGTGCCAACTGAGGTAATCCTTGCGGAAATCATAATCGTAATCGGTGCGTCCGCGGATAATCAAGTCGAGCGTGTCGAGGCCGAAATCGCGCGCTTCGCGGAGTTGGCGGCGCAGAGTGGAATTCTCCACCCCTCGACGCAAAGCCCAGACGGCATAGACGAACGGCAGTTTGGTCAGTTCGTACCAAGCGGCGCCGAGGTCCCAAAGGTCGTGCCGGCCGGGCGCGCGCAGCAAATCCAGCGCCGGGTCGCCTATCAGCAGCGCATAATCCGGCAGCGAGGTCAGCTCGTAACTTGCCAGGGGTTTGAACCGCGGTTTGAGTCCGCGCTCGGCCAGCAAGACGCGCAACAATTCGACGCTGGTGAGGGAGGCGGTGTCGCAAAAGACTTCCCGCATCTGGTCAAGCGGCTTGGTGTGCGCCAGTAGAACGCTTTTGACTTCGCCCAACGAGGCGATCGCAATGCCGTCCAAAACATCGTAACGATTCTTGAAGAGGACTTCCGTGACACTGACCAGCGCTGCGTCCAACTGGTCGCGTTGCAGCAACTCTGCCAGTTCCGATGGGGTGGCATAGACCACTTCCTCTTCCACTCCGCGCGTCAAAGGAACCGCGTTGAGGTAGCGCACCGAGCCGACGCGAAATGGGGCCAGCGACTGCAGGAGGTGGCTTTCCCTCTGCAGATTCGACGCGCGCTGCTCCCGCTGGAAACGATGGGCCAGTTCTTCGGTCGTTTCGCGCGGCGCCATGCGCAGCTTGGGAATGGATTCCGAGGAGTCCATTGTATTTAGTCAGCTAGCCTGTGGCCAAATTCTTTTCCAAAATCGCTGGCCGCTGGCTGTCGGGCGCAACTTCCGTTGGTGGCGTGTCCGACACCTTTATTGGCTCGTAAAACGTGTTCCGCTGCACCGGCGTGCAGCCGGCCTCGCGAATGGCCTTGACCATCGCCGCTTCGGTTTGCAGTTGCGGCGACGTGGCCCCCGCCATGTGGAAAATGTGTTCCTCGATGATGGTTCCATGCAGATCGTCGGCGCCGTAGCTGAGCGCCACCTGAGCCAGCTTGAGTCCCATGCCGACCCAATAGGCGGTGATGTGCTCGAAGTTGTCCAGGTAAACCCGGCTGACGGCAATCGTGCGCAACGCATCAAAGCCGGTCGGCGGGTATTCGACGGGGATTTCGTTGTTCTCCGGCTGGTAGGGCAGCGGAACGAAGCCCACGAATCCATGTGTTTCGTCCTGGAAGTTGCGGAGCCAGCGCAGGTGATCGACGCGGTCGGCCAGCGATTCGACATGTCCGTAGAGCATGGTGCAGGTGCTGCGCCCGCCCATCCGATGCCACGCGCGATGGACCTGGAGGTATTCCTCGGCGGATTCCTTCCCCCGGGCGATGGCGGAGCGGACTTCTTTGCGAAAGATTTCGGCTCCGCCGCCCGTCAATGAATCCAATCCTGCAGCTTTTAGCTCAAGGAGCGTCTCTTCGACGGACTTCCTGGCAAGCCAGGCCAGGTGCAGGATTTCAATCGCGGTGAAGCATTTCAATTGGAGCCGTGGGTCCAGCGCGCGCAGTGCCTTGAGCATGTCGGTGTAAAAGCTGAACGGCAGCGATGGGTGGAGCCCGCCGACGATGTGCAACTCGGTGATGCCGACATGCAACGCCTCACGGGCTTTGTGGATAATTTCCTCGATGGTGAGTTGGAATCCATCAGCATCCCTTTTCTTGCGGGCGAAGGAGCAGAACTGGCAGCTCAGGATGCAATAATTGGAATAGTTGATGTAACGGTTGAGGATGTAGCTGCCGCGGTTGCCCACTTTGCGTTGCCGGGCAAGGTCCGCGATGGCGCCGACGGCATTTAAGTCTTTGCTCTCGAAAAGGCGCAGCGCATCGGCTTCAGAAATCCGTTCGCCGGCGGCGACTTTGTCGTAGAGGTCGCAAAGTTTGCTGTGCTGGGCAAAGAACTGCACGAAACAACGATTAGCAGATTACGCTCATTTGGCAAATCCTGTCGTGAGCCCACCGACGAGCGGAGGGGTCGGAGGGCGGAGGGCGGAGCGTGGAGCGTGGGAGCGTGAAGCGTGGAGCGATGGTTCCACGCTCCGACGCTCCGACGCTCCACGCTCCACGCTCTCACGCTCCGCCAGAACGCCCCAACGATCTTCAGCGGAGCCTGAAACCGCCTTGAAAAACGACCTCGGCCACGGTCACGACCAGGAAGACGGTGCTCACCAGGGCGTTGAGCCTGAAGAACGCGACGTTGATCCAGTTCAGGCTACGCCGGCGGGCAATCCAGTGTTCCAATACCAGGCAACCGACGATGATCAACCAGCCGATCACGTAGGCTATGCGGAACCGGCACAGCAGGCCGAACAGCAACAGCAGTCCGCACACCAACAGGTGAGCCAGGAACGCTGCTTGAAGCGCGTTCTTAGGCCCCCACACCACCGGCAGCGAGCGCAGCCCATGTGTCCGGTCGAAATCATAGTCCTGGAGCGCGTAGATTATGTCAAAGCCCACCAGCCACAGCACTACTGTTGCGGCCAACACCAGCATCTGAACAGTCTCCAGGGCCGAGAGGTTCGGCCCTTTGACGGCCAGCCACGCTCCTACGGGCGCCAGCGCCAGCGCCAGTCCAAGATAGACATGAGTGTATGGGGTGAACCTCTTGGTCAGCGAGTAAAAGCAAATCACTACCAAGGCCAGCGGCGCCAAATAAAAACAGAGCGAATTAAGCAAAAAACTGACCACCAAGAGTCCCGCTCCTGACAAGGCCCACAACGTCACTGCACCCAGCAGGCTGATTTGGCCCGACGGCAGATGCCGGCTTGCGGTTCGCGGGTTGAGCGCGTCGAATTTCCGGTCAACGATGCGATTAAACGCCATCGCGCAAGTCCGCGCGCAAATCATGGCGGCGAGAATCAGGAGGAAGGTCCGCCAACCGGGCCAGCCCCGATTCGTTCGCGCCGCCACCACCATGGCCGCCAGGGCGAAGGGCAGGGCGAAAAGGGTGTGGGAAAACTTTACGAATTCAGCCCATTTTCGCACGGACCCGAAAAGCGCAGGATTTCCTCCCCCATCTTCCCTCCTGTTCATTCCTTCTCTTCCCCCCACCGCGGCGCCAGCTTATGCGGCACACCCAGGTGGTCGAGCACCCGCGCCACGACCGTATCGGCCACTTCCTCGACGGTCCGGGGGCCGGAATAAAACGATGGATTGGCCGGGAGAATGGTCGCGCCAGAGAGGATGAGCAGCTCGAAATTCTTCACGTGCACCAGGTTGACCGGCGTTTCACGCGGGACCAGAATCAGCTTCTTTTTTTCCTTGAGCACGACATCAGCGGCGCGGAGCAACACGTCTTCACTGTAGCCGTGGGCAATCCTGCCCAGCGTCCCCATCGTGCATGGAATGATGACCATCGCGTCGGGCGGGTTGGAGCCGCTGGCAAAAGGCGCGTTCATGCTTTTGAGTCCATGCGAAGTCACCCCTGCGGGGAGACGCAAGCCGCCGGGCAATTCCTGGGCGATGACCGCCTGGGCGTAGTTGCTGAGCACCAGATGAATCGCGTGCTGGCGCGCGTCGAGATTATCCAGCAGACGCTGGGCGTAGAGCACGCCGCTGGCTCCAGTGATGGCGACAAGTATTCTCAAGGACGGACCAACTCAAGCTTGTGCTGCCGTGAACTATGGACGGCAGGCCGGAACAGTGCAAGGGGTTAACAAATTGACACGCCGAAAAACCGCTCTTGACGCCCGGCTACGGCGGCGCATAATGGCCCACAAGCGGTTTCCTCTCACTTCGATTCATGAAAACCAAACTCAAACTCTTTCCCGCCCGGATGTTTTGCGCATTGGCGCTTGGAATTGGCTCGTCTTTGAGCCTGGCTGCAGCGGCTGGGCGGGAGGTGGGGAGCGTGGAGCGTGGAGCGTCAGAAGACGGGGAGCGTGAGAGCGTAGAGCGTGGAGCGTCGAACCATCGCTCCACGCTTCACGCTCCCACGCTCCACGCTCTCACGCTCTTGCCGACGCGGGCACGCTGACCCTTGACGGCCAGACCGTGCGCTTCACCCGGCCAGGACTCACCGAGGAATACAGTGTGAGCATGGACGGCGTGCCGCAGGATTTCATCATTGAGCAACGGCCCGTCGGCGCAGGCCCGTTGCGCGTGGAACTGGTCGTGACGGGCGCGAAGGTGGAGCCGCTGATGGACGGCGTCCAGTTGGTGCTGGAAAACTCCGGGCGGAAAATTGCCTACGGCCAGTTGCGCGTCACCGATGCGACGGGCAGAGAGTTGAGCGCGCACATGGAAGTCCTTTCTGTAGGAGACGAGGTAACGAGTCTCAAATCAGTAGAGGGATCACGGGTAGGGCGTGTCACTCCGTGCGCGCCGCCGCGGGTTTCGGAGCCCTTACCTATGGTGGCAGGCATCGGCGCGCACGGAGTGACCCGCCCTGCCGTCCCCATGCTCGCCGTGGTGGTGAATGATGCGGAGGCGGTGTATCCTGTGCGCATTGACCCGACCTTCAGTGATGCCAACTGGATAAGCATGGGCGGCATTCCCGGCGCGAACGGTGGAGTTAGCGCGGCGGTCGTGGATGGCTCGGGCAATCTTTACGTCGTGGGCGGCTTCACCCTCGTCGGCGAGGTGATTACCACCGCCATCGCCAAATGGAACGGTAGCAGTTGGTTGGCGCTCGGCTCGGGGATGAACGGCCCTATAAACGCGCTGGCGGTGTCGGGCAGCGACGTGTATGCGGGCGGCGTGTTCACGACGGCGGGCGGCAGCGCGGCTAATTCCATCGCCAAATGGGACGGGAGCAGTTGGTCGGCACTGGGTGCTGGGATCGGTGGCGGGGTGTCTGCGCTGGCGGTGTGGGGCAGCGACGTGTATGCGGGGGGCAGCTTCACGACGGCGGGCGGCAGCGCGGCCAATTACATCGCCAAATGGGACGGGAGCAGTTGGGCGGCGCTGGGTTCGGGGATGAACGGCTATGTGCATGCGCTGGCGGTGTCGGGCAGCAACGTGTATGCGGGGGGCAATTTCACGACGGCGGTCGGTGGTGCCGCCAACTACATTGCCAAATGGGACGGGAGCAGTTGGGCGGCGCTGAGTTCGGGGATGGGAAGCGTTGATAAACCAAGTGTGTCTGCGCTGGCGGTGTCGAGCAGCGGGGTGTATGCGGGGGGTGAGTTCACGACGGCGGGCGGCACGGCGGCCAACTTCATTGCCAAATGGGACGGGAGCAGTTGGTCGACGCTGGGTTCGGGGATGAACAGCAATGTGTATGCGCTGGCGGTGTCGGGTAACGACGTGTATGCGGGGGGCGATTTCACGACAGCGGGCGGCAGCGCGGCCAATTATACCGCCAAATGGGACGGGAGTAGTTGGTTGGCGCTGGGTTCGGCCATGAACGGCAACGTATATGCGCTGGCGGTGTCGGGCAGTGACGTATATGCGGGGGGTGGGTTCACGACGGCGGGCGGCAGCGCGGCCAATCGGATTGCCAGATGGGACGGGAGCAATTGGTCGGCGCTGGGTTCGGGAATGAACGACCCGCTGGGTGCGCTGGCGGTGTCGGGCAGCGACCTGTACGTGGGCGGCGCTTTCACGACGGCGGGCGGGAAAGTATCCGCATACATTGCCCGTGCCTACCTGCCGATTCTTCCTGCGCTTTCAGTGCTTCGCTCCGGCACGAATGTGATGATTTCCTGGCCATCAGTTGACACTGCCAGTTTCGCTTTGGAGCAGGCCGGCACGCTGGCCGTTCCGCCAATCTGGATTACCAATACCGCCAGCGTTACCGATGACGGCACCAATAAGTCGGTAACCGTTCCGGCCTCGAACAGCGCACAGTTCTTCCGCCTCCGCAGGCCGTGACCGTTCGCCTGACGGCAACTCTTCAGTGAGTCAATTGGGATGGGTATCGAGGGCATTTCATAGCCATTACATTACATCTCAGTTTCCTCGGGCAAGATGAGCGGGATCGGCTCCCGCCCGTGGCGCCGGTAAACAGTGAAATCACGTCGGTCAATCGTAATCACCTTGCAGTCTTTGGTCTGCTCTGTCATGTGAACCACGCAGGCATCGGCAAAATCCATGGGCTGATCGGCATACTTCTTAACCAATTCAGAGAGCCGAGATGCTGCGTTTTGAGTTTCAAAGCGCGAAACCAACAGACCGCGGGTCACTGCCTCAAGGAGTTTAGCCGGCGACTTTAGAAAATGCGCCGCCTCGGTCAGCACCGCGTCGCAGGTGAACAACGGGTAGGGCAGGGAACGGATCAGCTTTCTGGCCCAAGGCGTAAAGGCATCCTCATCTTCCGGGCGCCGGAAGGCAGCCACCAGAGGCAGTACCTAAAATGTAAATCATCCGCGTTTCGAGCGCATAACCTTGCGGACGTTTCCATTGGTGGCGGGAGGCGCATCGGTGCTCACGCTCCCCAACAAATCGTCCCACGGCGAGCCACGCCTGGCCTGAACCGCTTGCACCCGCTGCCGTACCGCCTTTCGGGCGAATTCGCTCAGGTCCTCCCCCACGGCAGCCGCCACTTTCTGCCAGGTTTCCATTTCGCGAACTGGAACTCGGACCGTTAGTGTGGCACTCATATCGCGTGTGTACCACAACCGGTATCAAAGGTAAAAAGAAACCCCATTTCAAACCGCGTGATAAGGATGGTTCCTGGCGGTTTTCAACAGGGCGCTACGAAACAGCCATAACCCTGTGCCGGCGGGAAATGCGCTATCAACCCAACGTTTTGACCTTGGGACCAGCACCCGAAGCGATGTTAGTCCCCCGCCCGTTTCGCACTGTACGCGCACCACGACTATGCTGTCGGCCGTGCCCCTTTGCTTGGTTCTCAAAGGCTGAGTAATCAACTGGTGCTGAGTTGGCCAAAGTTGACACGGCCAGTTTCGCTTTGGAGCAGGCCGGCACGCTGGCCGCCTCCGTAACCTGGGTCACCAATTCCGCAAGCGTCACCAACGACGATACCAACAAGTCGGTGACCCTTCCAGCCACGAACAGCGCGCAGTTCTTCCGCCTCCGCAGGCCGTGAATGGGTCACAAGGTAAACCCACCAGTCCGAAGCTCCAATGGTCTCCCTCCAAGCCGCTGCGAGGCAGCCCTGCCCTGCAATAGTTCAAGCGAACGGGCTTCGTGTTGACTTCCCAAGCGGCCCTGAGCGAGACTGTCCTCATGAGAGTCACAGGAAAAGGACAAGTCACCATCCCTCCAGCAATGCGCAAGAAACACGGGCTGCTCCCGCGAGCGGAGGTTGAGCTTGTGGACCGGCCCGACGGCGTATTGGTGGTCAGAGCCGCTAAGCTGTCGCGCGGCAAGCGGGTTTTAAGTGTGCTGCTGCGAGGCGGCAAAATCACAGGAAGTACGGAAGACTGGCTTCGGCAGACACGAGGCGAGGCATGATCCTCGTGGACACTAGCGTCATCGCCGATGTTCTTACGAAAGATCCGAAGTGGTTTGAATGGTCCAGCAGGCAAATCGAGCATTGGGGTGACCAAGGGCCAGTCTGCTATGACGCGATCATTTTTGCGGAACTGGCTGTGAAGTTCGACACTCAGAAGGAACTCGATCAGCGGCTCTCCGCGTTCAGCCACTTGCCGCTGCCCTTGAACGCAGCCTTCCAGGCGGGTAAGGCCTTTCAGAAGTACCGCCGTATGGGCGGTAAGAAGGCCCGGCCCTTGCCGGACTTCTTTATTGGCGCGCACGCCTACGTAGCACACCTTCCGCTGCTCACGCGTGATCCGCGCCGTGTGCGTACCTTCTTTCCTTCCGTCCGGCTCATCACACCCTGATCTCCAGAGCTTGTCGGGGCAGAGGCTCGGTGGCCATCGCATTGGAATCGGAGGATCTGCTCAAGGGGAGAAAGTGGCTGCAGTGCCGGGCGTTGCTTTCGGCGCGGATGATTGCGTCCGCCTCAGCAATGCAAACCAGGATGTACAACATGGAAAAGGGCCTCGAACGGATCGAACGTTTCTGCAAATCCCTGTCGCGGGAGTCGAGATAACGAGACGCTCTGGACTCTGACTTGGTCCCCCCCGGCAAACCGGATGACCAATCCTGCCGGAGTCACCGACGACGGCACCAACAAGTCGGTAACCGTTCCGGCGACGAACAGCGCGCAGTTCTTCCGCCTCCGCAGGCCACAAAATGAGTCACGATTTATAGCCCTATTCATTCATTTCAACATGAGATAACAGAGAAAACAGAGGCATGCAGGACGGGGCCAAAGCAAATCCCCCGCTATGACCAAAGGCCTTGAGCCGAGCCGGCGCTCCGGGCAAAATGTGCCTGCGTGTCGAATCCGGGTAAAGTTTTTGCCTCCGTCTTGATGGTCATTGCGGCTGGGTGTAGTTCCGGCCCGCGCCGCAACCTCGCGCACGTGCCGGATTGGGTCAGCGAGGACACGACTTCGGCGCCGGTGGGGCCGTCGCCCGTGCCCTCCCCGGAGCCTGCGCCAGCCTTGGCTCCGCCAGCAGTGGTCGCACCCAGCAGCCACTTTTCGGAGACTTGGATCCCGTTGGAGCGCTGGTGCAAAGTCAATCGGTTGCCCGCCCCTTCGCGGCTAGCGGTGGCTCCACTGCCCACCTATGCCCTCAACACGACCAGTGGGGTCCTCACCCTGCGGGCCTGCAGTCGGTCGGCGAGTTGGGATGGGTTGGAACTGCGACTGGGCTTCGCGCCGCAAAGCATTGACGGACAGCCTTTCGTTCATGCGCTTGATCTGAAAAAGACAATCCAGCCGCTGTTGGCGGAGGAGCAGTTTATGCCTCCGGACACTACCCTGCAAAGCCGGCGGCAAACGGGATCTGGGCCGATTCTGGTGATTGATCCGGGTCATGGCGGCGAGGATGCGGGCGCCAAGAGCGTGCTGGCCAACCGCTATGAGAAGGAGTTCACCCTCGACTGGGCGCGGCGCGTCAAATCATTGCTCGCGACCAACGGTTGGCAGGTGTTCTTAACACGCGCCACTGACGTAGAGCTTTCGCTGTCGAACCGAGTCGCGTTCGCGGAAGAGCGCAAAGCCAGCTTGTTTCTGAGTCTGCATTTCAATTCCGCTCCTGCTGACACCAGCGAGGCGGGTCTGGAGACCTATTGCCTGACGCCCGCCGGGATGCTTTCCAGTGTGTCCCGCGGATTCGGAGACGATCCGGGGCTGGTCTTTCCGAATAACGCTTTTGACGCACAGAACCTGCAATTTGCCTTTCGCATTCACCGCGCGCTGTTGCAGGTCAACGGCCATCGCGATCGCGGTGTGCGGCGGGCAAGGTTCCTGGGCGTGCTGCGCGGCCAGAAACGACCAGCCATCCTGGTGGAGGGCGGTTACCTGTCGAATCCGCGCGAGGCCCGGCTTATCTCTGAGCCAGGGTATCGGCAGAAGCTGGCGGAGGCAGTCGCGAGAGCGTTGGAATGAGGCGGGAAGCGGGCGCGAGATGCGTGATGCGTGATGCGTGATGCGTGATGGGTGGTGCGTGAGGCGTCAAACAAGATTGGAAGCGAGTATGTATGCGTTGACGAGTTAGATAAGTTACATGGTTACAAAGGCCAGCGGCGCAGCGCACCTATGTAACTCATGTAACGATGTAACTATGTAACTGTACCAGGGCCACCGCTCAACCGAGATGAATTGGCGTTTCTAATGCAACAAGTCCCATCAGCTTGAGCAAACATCACGCATCACGTTCCACGCATCACACATCACGCGGCACCCATCACGTTCTGGTCACCGGCGGAGCCGGGTTCATCGGGTCGCATTTGGTGGAGCGGCTGCTGGCGGACGGCAAATCGGTCACGGTCGTTGACGATCTTTCGACCGGGTGCCTGGAAAATCTTCGTGAAGTAATTGCCCATCCGCAGTTGACTGTGGTTCAGGCCAAAATCTCGGCTTGTGCGCGACTTGCCCGGCTGGTTGCTGAGGCCGAATCCATATACCACTTGGCAGCCGCAGTCGGAGTCGAGCTCGTAGTTAAATCGCCCATCCACGTCCTGCAAACCAATTTGCACGAAACCAAGGTCCTGCTTGAGTTGGCCGCGACGCACGCCGTGCCGGTGCTGCTGACGTCCACTTCCGAAGTCTATGGCAAAAGCAAGAAGCGGGCGTTTGGCGAAGAAGACGATCTGCTCATCGGCCCGCCCCATCAGGCGCGCTGGAGCTATGCCTGCTCCAAATTGATGGATGAGTTTCTGGCGCTGGCCTATGCCAAAGAACGGTTCTTGCCCGTAGTGATCGCCCGCTTATTCAACACCGTCGGTCCAAGGCAAACCGGACGCTACGGCATGGTGTTGCCTCGGTTTATCGCCGCGGCCAGGACCGGCCAACCTCTCCGGGTTTTTGGCGATGGCGCGCAGACACGGTGTTTCTGCTACGTCCGGGACACCGTCGAAGCGTTGGTGCGCCTCCAGAACTGTCCGGCGGCGCGCGGCCAGGTGTTCAATGTCGGGAGCACCGAAGAAATCAGCATCCGCGATCTGGCGGCGCTGGTGATTCGCATCCTGAGGTCCAAATCGCCGGTGGAATTTGTCCCTTACAGCGCCGCCTACGCGCCTGGGTTCGACGACATGCGCCGGCGCAAGCCGATCCTGGACAAGCTTGAGGGGGCAGTGCACTTCCGTCCAGCCACCTCACTGCGCGCCCTCATCCGGTTGACCGCGGAGAGCGCGACATAGTTTAGCCGTATCTATGTGCTTCGGGGTTTCCAAAGTTTCCAAAGCTTGAGAAAAGGGCTGTTGCTTTTCGCGCATGAATAGATTAGGCTGGTTTTCACGCCACAATACGAGGAACCCTGGTGAGCCAAGCTCACCAAGCTGACTGGAGAAAAGAGCACAACCGATCCGCGGAGGTATCGCGGTAAGAGCCTCGTTGCCCATCACATGCGTTTCGTCCTCATCTCGCGCTCAACTCTCACCCAGACAAAAGCTCAACAGGCTGAAAGACCATGAAACCCAGCAACCTAACCACCGCCCTCAGCCGTTTACCGGCCATCAGCGCCAGTATCTGGACAGCGGCCTTCCTGGTTCTGTGCAGTCGTTCAACGCATGGTGCGGCCCCGGAAGGCCTCGCACCGAGTGTCCAAGCGGACATCAGGGCCCTGATCGCCGAGAAAGCCTCCTGGACTCCCATTCAGGCCAAGATGGATTCCGAACTGATCCACGCGGTGAAAAACCATCGCGGCCAGGCGTTTGGGGGAACCGTGTCGAATCTGCGGCTGGAAGTGCAGGCGCAGCCGGACGGCCGCGTGTTGGTGGACATCACCGCCAACGTGAGTTCGGGCCTGCTGGCGCTCATCCGACGCGGCGGAGGCGAGGTCATAGCCAGCTTCCCGCAATTCCGCGCCGTCCGCGCCCTGGTCAGGTTGAACCAGCTTGAAGCCCTGGCTGGGTTGGGGGAGGTGGTTTTCATCCAACGCGCTGTTCGCGCGATCACCAACACCGGCAGCGTTGATTCGCAAGGTGACGTGACCCACATGGCCGGCGCGGCCCGGACGGGTTTTGCCGCCAGCGGCGCGGGCATCAAAGTGGGTGTGCTCTCGGATAGCGTGGATTACCTGACCAACTCGCAGGCCCTGGGTGATTTGGGGCCTGTCACCGTGCTTCCGGGACAAAGCGGTGTCCCCGGTAGCGGCGAAGGCACGGCAATGCTGGAGATCGTTCATGACCTTGCCCCAAGCGCCCAACTCTACTTCGCCACGGCCTTTATCAGCGAAGCCAGTTTCGCCCAGAATATCCTCAATCTTTACAGCAACGGCTGTAATATCATCATTGATGACGTCGGGTATTTCGACGAGTCGCCCTTTCAAGACGGCATCGTTGCCCGGGCCGTCAACACGGTGACTGCGGGCGGCGCGCTCTATTTTTCGTCGGCCGCCAATTCGGGCAATGTGGATGTCGGCACTTCGGGCACGTGGGAAGGAGATTTCGTGGACGGCGGGCCGGTGATCCCCCCGATCTCTGAAACCGGGCGCATCCACAACTTTGGCGCTACCAACTACAACACCATCACCGCGTCTGGATTCACGGTGGATCTGTTCTGGTCGGATCCGCTGGGGGCCTCCACCAACGATTACGATTTGTTCCTTTTGGATTCGACCGGTTCCACTGTGGTTGGCAGTTCTATGAACCGTCAAACCGGGACGCAGGATCCTTACGAGAGAGTCGGCGGGAGCGCGGGCCAGCGGATTGTCATTGTCAAGTATTCCGGAGCGGCGCGTTTCCTGCACCTGGACACACAGCGAGGCAGGCTGAGCATCCCAACTTCGGGCGCCACGGTGGGCCATTCGGCGGCGACAAACGCCTACAGTGTGGCCGCCGTCAACGTGGCCAGCGCCTTCCCCAACGCCTTCAGTGGAGGCGCCACCAACCAGGTCGAAACTTTCTCTTCTGATGGACCGAGGCATGTGTTCTACCAGGCCGACGGCACCGCAATAACTCCGGGCAACTTCCTATCCACCGGCGGCGCCATCCGCCAGAAACCCGATGTTGCGGCCGCAGACGGAGTCGTGACGACGCTGCCTGCCGGCAGCGGCCTCAACCCGTTCTTCGGCACGTCAGCCGCAGCGCCGCACGCGGGCGCGATTGCGGCGCTGATCTGGTCTTACAATCGCGCCTTGACCCCCGCCCAGATGCGAAGCCTGTTGACCAGCACGGCGCTGGACATCGGGCCGCCGGGCACCGATCGCGATTCGGGCGCGGGCATTGTAATGGCTTACCAGGCCCTGACAAACCTAACGGGCACAGCGCCGCTGGCGATCAATCTGCAACCTTCCAATCAAACGGTGGTGGTGGGTGGCACAGCGACGTTTAGCGTGACGGCCATCGGGACGCAGCCCTTCAGCTATTCATGGCAGCGACACGGCGCCCAGATCGCAGGAGCGACCAGCTCCACCTACACGACCAACAATATGCAGTTGGCCGATTCGGGCAGTCAGTTCAGTTGCCAGGTCAGCAATGTGCAGGGCTCTCTGCTCAGCTCGAATGGGACGCTGACAGTCGTGGTGCCGCCGACCAATGATCTGTGCAGCGGTGCAACCATCATTACTACTGCCAACTACACCAACAGCGAGTCAACGGTTTATGCCACTTCGACCGGCGACCCTTCTCCTGCTTGTGTGGGGGGCTTCGGAAAAGGCGTCTGGTACCAATACACCGCGCCGGCCGACGGGCAGTTCGTCGTGGACACCATTGGCAGCGATTTCGACACCGGCTTGGCTGTTTACACCGGCACGTGCGGCTCCCTGACCCAGGTGGCTTGCAACGACGACGCCGGTGGATTCTTTACTTCAATTATCACCAACTCCCTGACCGCTGGCACCAACTATTACATCCTGGCCGGAGGGTACGCGGCGCACGCCGGCAACCTGGTGTTTCACCTGGCATTTACCGCATTTACGGGACCGCCGGTCATCGTTACGCAGCCTGCCGGCCACACAACCTTTATCGGCGCCACGGCCACGTTCAGTGTTGGCGCTACAGGTGGCCGGCCACTGAATTATCAGTGGCGCAAAGAAGGTCAACCCATTGCCAGCGCAACCAATTCCGCCTACTCGGTTGTGAACGCACAAACCAATGACGCCGGCAATTACAGCGTCGTCGTGACAAATAGTTTGGGTTCCATCACCAGTTCGAATGCGGTACTGACCGTGCTAACCAATAGCGGCCTGGTGGCCTATTTCACTGACAACAACCCTTCGGAGACCGGCTACGAGCCGCCAATCATCAAGGCAGGTTTTATCCCGCTTCACGTGTCGGACATGTCCACCCTCGGTTTTACCAACTTCGGTTTGCTGTGTATCAATGAGTATAACAACGGGCCTCCTTCAGCGGCGCTCCAGGCGCGGTTGCCGGACATCCAAAGCTGGGTCACCAACGGCGGCCGGCTCATCGTGCACGACCGCAGTGCCGGCTTGCTCAACCCCAACCCGTTTCTGCTGGGAGCAACCGGGGCAGTGACGGTGCGCTTGACCACCGCGGACCTGGACGTCATTCCCCCGGCAACCAACCTGGTCGTGGCCGGTCCGTTCGGATTCATCAACAACACCAACCTGGATGGCGGCGCTTCCTCGGCTCATGGTTATGTGGCTCAGGCCAACCTGCCAGCGGCAGTGTCTGGCTTTCTGAGCATTGGGGGATCCATAAACGAGGTGGCCGCCTTCTCCTATTCGTTGGGGGCGGGGACAATTTATTATTCGAGCATTCCTTTGGATTGCTACCTGGCAGACGGCGGTTGCACGAACAACGTCATCGCGCAGCCGCTGCAGAACATCTACACGCCCAACGTGCTGACCTATGCGTCAAGCCTCACGCATTGTACCAACTGCCGGCTAGCCATCCTTGTTCAGCCGGCCAGCTTGACGGTGCGGCCAGGAACGAACGTCAGTTTGAGTGTCACCGCCAGCGGCACCCAGCCGCTGAGTTATCAGTGGCTCAAGAATGGCGTGGGCCTCGTTGACGGGAGCAAGTTTTCCGGCGCGAAGAGTGCCAGCCTGACCATCAGCAACATTGCCAACAAGGACGCCGGCCAATACTCGGTGTTCGTCAGCAATAGCCTCGGCTCCGTGCTCAGTTCCAACGCGACCCTGACGGTTCTGCACGGTAAAGGCGCCTCCGCCCTGTCGCTAACCTCGGCGCTCAGTCCAGACGGGGCGCAGTCTGTCAGTTCGATGGATGACAGTCACACCGCGCCACGGCTTGAGCTCGGCTCCGATGGCCAGCGCCCAATGATCCTCTGGACCGCCGACCCGTCCTGGATATTGGAAACCGCCACCCAGCTCTCGCCCGAAGCCTGGGTTCGGGTTACCGATGCGCCGGTGCAGATAGGCGATCGATATGGGGTGCCTGCGGAGATATCTCAACCCCAACGCTTCTACCGCTTGCGATTTTCCGCGCCTTGAGCGTGGTGTTTGGCGCTTCGATTTCGCAAGCCTCATTTCCTCGAGACTTTTGTCGGCGGGGCATTAGTGGCCGGGGATGAGTTCTCCTTTTCCTCAGGGAGCCCCAGCTTGGTGCGCAGCACCGCGCGGGCTTCAGCAGGCAGGCCATTATCGGGGTCGAGCATCCGTTTCAAAATCTCCCGGTCGGCGTCTTCGAGTGGCGGCAGGCCGATGGGTTCGGTGCGTTCCTTGGGAATCCTGTTCTGGTAAGCCGTCCAGATTTGCCGCGCCAGGAGTTTAAATCCGGCGGCGCGCTCATCCTCGCCGATGACCAGGCTCCGGTACGAGTTGACCAGCATCCCTTCAATCGCGGCTTCCACGCGGTCATGAGACGTCTCGCTAATGTCCTCCTGCACTCGTCTGACGGCATATTCATCCAGAGTAACATTGGCCGGGAACGAGTTGGTCACGCCGTCCAGCAGCGTTTTGTCCGGATATTTTGACCCCAGATATTTGAACCAATAACCGGCATCGGCCAGGCGATTGTGCTCATAAAGAAAATAAACTGCGTCCCTCAGGAAATTGCGGTGCGCTTTCAAGATGTGGTCGCGATTCTTTTCATCTTCTTGGGCGGCTTGCTCGTAGGCGGCGCTGACTTTAGGAATGATCTCCAGGTTCGGGCCGAACTCAAAGGCTTTTTCAAAGGGGTTAGTAATCAGCCGTCCGCGCTGGAAACTTAGTTGCATGGATTGATAAATGACCCGCCGCAGCGTGATCAAATCGTCGGGGTTGATTTTCGCGGGATTTAGTTCGGCCTTCTTGAGTCCTAGCGCGGCCCAGTAAATCGCGTGGGCTTCGGGCAAACGCCATTCCAGCGGGCCGTAGCGCTGGTCCACGTCCTTCATGAACTGCGGGTCCATTTTGTATTCCTGGCACAGCAACCTGGCGCGTTCCTTCTGGTCATCGGTTTGGGGATGGATCAGTTCGTCGAGGTCTGGGTTTTTCTTGCCGAACACCCGGGCCATTTCGTTGGCCCATTGCTGCTTGTAATACATGTTGGCGTCGTCGAGGTTCTGGCCCATTTTGTGTTGAAAAAACCAGGCCAACTCGCGGTAGATGAGCGTCTCGTTCCGGTTGTAACGCAGGCCGTCGTCGCGCAACAGGTTGATGCCCCGCTCCACCCACCGCCAGCGGTCGGGGTAGTCCTTGAACTTGACGGAAATGTTGTAAGCCATGTTCCAGGCCTGCACCAGCCAGACCTGGACAAAATGCGGCTCTAGCTTGGTGATCCAGTCCGCCAACTGCGCCATCTCGAAGAACTTGTCCTCGTCCTGCAAGTCGCTGGCGCGCATCCAAAGCGCATTGGAAATCAAGCCCCGAAATCCGCCCAAGGCTACGGTGGTGAAGGCCAGGACGGGCGGCGCGTTTTCCAGCGGCTCAATGCGGGTCAGGCCGAGTTGCTCGCGGTCCGCATTCAAGGATTCTTGCACAACCGCCACGCCACCCAGCAGCGCGGCCGCCAGCAGCAGCAAAAGCATCTTTTTGAACTTGCTGCTCATGCCGGGACGGTGAACGGAGGGCGGAGGGCGGAGGGCGGCCCGACCTCCGACCGCTGACCTCTGAGCTCGTTTCGAACTTCCATCTTTGCGGTCATTGGGTCCCCTGCGCCGTCGCCAGTTCGCGCCGGCTGAAGGTGAAGATACCGACCAGCCCGATAATACCGCCGAGAAAGAGCACGATTTGTCCAAACGCCAGGCCCAATTGCCCCCAGGTGACGCTGCGGCCGGTGCTCATCGAATCGATCGGCGAGAACTGCTTGGCGCGATTCACCAGCCAAAGCACGCCACGAAAGGTCGGGATGATGACCACGTCCAGGGGTGAGTGCCCTTTAATGCCTTTCTCGGCGTTCCAGCTCACCACCGTGCCTTCCTCCACCGCATTGGCCATGATCCCGCTCGACAGGGCCATAGTCAAAACAGCCAGCGACATAAACGCCGCGACCGGGAAGGAAAGGAAACTGGCGGCCGCCAGGCCCAGCGTCGCCAGCAGCGCCATCCAGCAGAAAATAATGCCCAGCCCCCGCGCGAAGTTCAGTCCGAAGCCGCCTTCGCGGTAGAGCACCTCCAAACCGTCGTCCAGCGCGAACAGCAGGGCGGTGTTGTTGGGATTGGCGAAAGTGACCGTCAGCAGGCCGTCTTCATCGAACAGATTGGGTGGGATCTCGAACTCATGAAAGGTGTCCGGCGCCAGGCTCATTGGTTGGCTGCGCCAGAATTGGGTCTTGGGCGGCGCGCCCACCGTCCAGAGCGCGGCAAAAGTGCCCGAGGTGCTTCTGTCCGCCGCGTTAAATTTGATGCGCAGGTGCAGCGGCTTATCGCGCAGTGAATTTTTCGCCGAACCCAAGTTAATTTCCCATGGCCGGGCAAACCCCGGTGGCACCACCTGATACTCCGCCTTGACTTGTTCGAGAATCTGCTTGCGCACCTCAGGCAAATCAACGTTCGTCACCGGATTTTTTTGGAGCCTTTCTTGCATTCGGCGATCGGCCTCACTTTCGATTTGCTGAGTAAGGCTTTTTTCTTTGGCCGAGCCGCGCGCAACCAGCACTTCGCTGCGCAGGATTCTTTGCTCCTCCGCCGGCAGCCGCGTGGCGCGCCATTGCAACAAGCCATAGACACTGGCGCCGGCCAGCGCCAGCAAGGCCGCGTTGAGTGAGAGCAAACCCAGCCACTTCCCCAGCCAAATCTGCCAGCGCGCGATGGGCTTGACCGCCACCACTTGCATTTGGCACTCCTCGATGTCGCGAGCGAGGATGCCGCAGGCCAGCCAAAGAGTGCAGAGGCCCAGCAACGCCGTGATGGTCGTCAGCGTGTAGGTGAGCAGGATCTGGGTGAACCCGCGGGCGGTGCCGTCGTCCTTTATCAACAGAGGCAGTCCAACCACCGCACCGAGCAGCAACACCGCTACCACCAGGAACAGCCGGAACCGAAACGCCGCCTTCCAGGTCAACCAGGCCATAGCGACTAACTGTTGCATGAGTTAATTGGTCTAATTGGTTTCTGCCTGTCTGCGGCGGAACCTGCAGAATGCGGAGTAACAATCCTCACTTCGGTTTCCCAACCAATGCGGCTAGCTTTTGGTCGGCTTTGCGCAGTTCTTCGGCGCTCACCGGCTTTGCCGCTTCCGGCGCCGGCGCGGCCAGCTCCGTCGGTTTGGTCAGCGCCTCCAGTTTTTGTTGGTCCAGGCTTGGCTCCTGCGACGCCGCCGGCGGTGGCGCGAGCGCAGCGGTTTGCGGCAACGCCAGCCGTTCGAGCAGCCTGTCCGCCGCGGGCCTGGCTGCTGCGTCTCCGCGCAGGTAGGCAGCGACGCGCGCGCCCGAGATGGCGCCGGAAGTTTCGGCCGCCGCCAGCCGCGCCCGCTGCACGACGTCAAGAAAATAGCTTTCAAGGTTTTGGGTGGGCGTATCAATGCTGACTTTATCCGCGGCCACGTCCTTGCGAATGAGTTCCAGCACACGCTCCATCGTTTGGCGCGGCAATGCGGGCGTGGTGATCCGAATCGCATCCGGTTTGGCCAGCAACTCCTGCAAGGTGCCCATCGCCTGGATTCTGCCACCGTAATAAATCACCACGCGGTCGCAAACGTCTTCGACGTCCGCCAGCAGATGACTGCTCAAGAGGACCGTCTTGCCGCGCCGCGCCAGCGCCACGATCAAGTCTTTGACCTCGCGACAGCCGATGGGATCCAGGCCCGAAGTCGGCTCATCCAGGATCACCAAATCCGGATCGTTGATGAGCGCCTGCGCCAGGCCGATGCGCCGTTGCATGCCTTTGGAGAACTCGCCTACCGCTCGCGTCCGCGTCTGGCTCAAACCCACCATTTCGAGCAACTGTTCGGCGCGGTTTTCGCGCTCGGCCCTGGCCAGTTGAAACAGATTGCCGAAAAAGTGCAGCGTCTCGTGTGAATTCAGATAGCGGTAGAGATAGGACTCCTCCGGCAAGTAACCGATGCGCGATTTGGTCGGCACGTGCCGCGGTGAATGGCCGAAGACTAAGATGTGCCCCTTGGTCGGATAAAGCAACCCCAGGATCAGCTTCACCGTGGTGGACTTGCCTGACCCATTGGGACCGAGCAAGCCGAACACCTCCCCGCGCCGCACCTCGAAATCAACCGTGTCCACCGCCAGCGCCTTGGGCCGGCCCCAGAAATCCTTGAAGACCTTGGTCAGGCCGCGGACCGACACCACCACTTCGTCGTCCGGCTGCGAAGCGCCGAGTGCCGAATGTGGAGCAGGTAAAATCGCCGTCATACTGTCAATAGTGCTGCCGGGGCCTGCGAAAAATCTCGACGGCATCAAGCCGGGTCGGGGTCCGGATTTCTTGCGCCATCCGCCTTTGCCTCACGCGACCTTTGGCGCCAACTGCGGCGCCAGCGCGGGTGCTGACGGCCGTCCCGGCCTGGGCGGCGCCGCCTCGGGATGATAATGTTCCAACTCTTCCCCTTTGCGCACCAGCCGCGCGCTGTTGAAAACCACGATGAGCGAACCCGCCGTGTGCATCGCCGCCGCCCAGACTGGCGGCACGCGGCCAAGCGCCGAGAAGGTCATGCCGCCGATGATAAAGGCGACCCCGAAGAGGAAGTTCTGGTTGATCACCGCCCGGGTGCTGCGTGACAAGTTGACCAGGAACGGCAATCGTTGCAGGTCGTTGTTCATAAGCGCAATCGTCGCGCTATGAATCGCCACTTCGCTGCCCGCCGCTCCCATAGCGATGCCGATGTCCCCGGCAGCCAGCGCGGGCGCGTCATTGACGCCATCGCCCACCACCGCAACCTTGTAGCCTTTGGCTTTTATACTCCGCACGAACTCGACCTTGTTCTGCGGCAGGCACTCGCCTTTGGCTTCCTCGCAGCCGATTTCGAGGGCTACACGGGTAGCGACCGCCTGGCGGTCCCCGGAAATCATCGCGATGCGGCGAACGCCGCTCACCTTCAGTGCGGCCAGGGCCTCACGCGCCTCAGGCCGCGTCTGGTCCTGCAACCCGATCCAGCCGAGACACGTGCCGTCGCGCGCCACGAAGATCAGGCTCCAGCCCTCGGTCTCATTGAGATCGACCGATTTAAGGAAATCTTCCGTCACGCCGTTGTCCTTGAGCCACTGCGCCCGGCCTACCAGCACCTTGCCGCCGCCGACTTCGGCCATGACCCCCCGCCCGGCGCTCTCGGCGAAATCCTTCGGCTCGGCCAGCGGCACGCCCGCTTCGCCCGCCAGTTGCGTCAGCGCCTTGGCGGTCGGGTGATTGCTGTATTTCTCGGCCGAGGCCGCCACGCCCAGCAACTCGGCGGGCGTCACCCTGTTGAGCGGCGCCAGCCTGCTGACCGCCAGTTGACCGGTCGTGAGCGTGCCGGTCTTGTCGAAAATAAACGCGTTGATCTTCGCCGCCAATTCAATGTCCGCCACGTTCTTGATCAGAATGCCCAGACGCGCCGCGGCCGAGAGCGCCGCAACCATCGCTGTAGGCGTGGCCAGGATGAACGCGCAGGGGCAGCTAAAGATGATGACCGAGATAACGTTGTCCAGCTTGCGCGTGAAGGCCCACACCAGCGCGGCAATGACCAGCACCAGTGGCGTGTAAAAGCCCATATACTGATCCACGATCTTCATGATGGGCAGCCTGGTCTTTTCGGCGGCCAGAATCAGTTCGCGCACACGCCCCAGGGTCGTGTCCTGGCCCGCCCGGTTGACTTTGATTTCCAGGACCCCGGTCAGGTTTTGTGTGCCGGCGAAAACTTCGTCACCCGGCTTCTTATCCACGGGCAACGATTCGCCGGTGATGGTGGCCTGGTTGAAGGAGCCCTGCCCGCTGACGATGATGCCGTCTGCCGCCACGTTGTCGCCGGGCCGAATGCGAATGACGTCGCCGATCGCCAAATCCTTCGCCGCCACTTCTTCCTCGCCCTGCGGCGTAATGCGACGCGCCTTGGAAGGCGTGAGCTTAATCAGTGACTCAATCGAAGCGCGCGCCCCTTCCGCAGTGCGAGTTTCGATGATTTCGCCCATCAACATGAAAAAGGCGACCACACCGGCGGTCTTGTAATCGCCGGACGCGAAGGCCGCCAGCACGGCGATGGCAACCAACTCGTTGATGCTCAGCACACCGCGTCGAAGGTCCTTTAAGGCCGTCAATACAATGGGATAGCCCAGAATGATCGCGCCAATGAGAGCGCTGGCGCTGGCCATCGTTTGGCCTCGCTCAAAGAGCCAATCAACCAGGAACGCGTTGATTACGAACACCACGCCAACCAGTGTCTGCCACAGCCGCACCGGCGCATGTTCATGGTCATGGCCGCAGGTGGAACACGATTCATCGTGCGCGTGTTCAGGTTCGCCTGCGTGCTCGTCGCGGCTTAATAGCGAAGTCACTTGCATAGGTTTAACAGTCTAATGTTCTGAGTCTAAAGTGCTTCCGGAACTTCCCACTGGCCTGCGCGCAAACAGTCCAAGCGCGTGAAAAATCTCATGCAAGACTTTAGACTCAAGATCCTAATCATGGTTTCGCCTCTTCCGTCTTTGGTTTTGGCGGTTCCCGATTTAACAATAACCTCAATTCCTTGGATTTTCCATCGGCGCTTTCCGGGATGAAAATTTTGTCCTGCACGTTGGTCAAGACACGCGCCAGCGTCTCGGTCAACCGCTGTTGCACGAACAGGCCCGGGTTCTGGCGATATTTAGGCAACAGTTCCCGGAACTGGTCCGCCCGGCTGGACACGTCGTTGACCAGCCGCGCGCGCTCCGATTCGGCCAGGTTGACCCGTGAGTTGGCGTCAGCGCCGGCCTTGCTGAGCACTTGGTTTTCGTAAGTGCGCGCGTCGTTGAGCACTTTGTTGCGGTTCACTTCCGCTTTGAGGACGTTGTCAAAAGCCTCTTTCAACTGGCGCGGCGGGCGGCTCTGCACGTCACACTGTTCGACGATGACGCCGACCTTTTGTTTCTCGAGCAACTCAGTGGCCCGCTTGCGGACGGCCTCGCGGAAACCGATCACGTCGCGCGTGAGCACATCGTCCACTTTGAAGCGCGAAGCCGCATAAAGCAGCGCGTTATCAATTGCATTCTGCACGACGTTGGATGCGCTGACAAAATTGAAGACGTAACTAATCGGGTCATCAATTCGGTAAGACAAGGTCGCGCGGGTGTGAATGATATTGCCATCGGCCGTCAGCGCGTAGCCATCCATGGCCGGATTCAGGGAGGGACCCGCTGGCGGCTCGGCGAGAGCCAACTCCTGCTCCGGCGTGGTCGCATACCAGCCGACCGTGGAATTGACCCTCTGAATTTCGGTAATTGGGACCTTCACATACTCGTCTATGGGATACGGGAACGACCAATGGAGTCCCGGCCCGAGCAACGCTTTCTCCCCGCCGCCCACTGGTCTGCCCAGACGCAGGATCAGGCCGCGCTCCTGCGGACCAACGCTGAAAAAGCCCGACGCCAGGAAGACTACCACCAGCACGACCATCACGAACCTGACAATCGCAAAACTGCTGCGCAACGCCTCGGACAATGCCGCAGAACCGGCATCCACTGGCGTCTCCGGCAGCATGGCCGGCTCCGACGGCGGAGGCTGTGGCTGGTCGTTCATCGTGATCTCAACAGATTTTAGACATGAGATTCTGACTTTGGGCTTTAGCCTTCATTTGTTGAGCAGGTTGCTGGAGGCGCCCCTAAACAAATCAAACGGCGGAGTATGCTGATCGAAAATCAAAATCGAGCGTTCTTTGAGCGAGCCCTCCAGCGCATTGAGGCGGAAAATGAAATTGGCCAACTCCGGATTCTGCTGGAAGACCGCCAGCGACTTGGCCGCTTCGGCCTCGCCCCTGCCTCGAATCTGCGTCGCCTGTCCTTCGGCGTTGGCCAGCATCTCTGCCGCTTGCCGCTCTGCGTTTGATCGGATCTTCGCCGCCTCGGCGTCACCCTGGGACTGCAGCTTGCTGAACAGCACCTCGCGCTCCTTTTTCATCTCCTCAAACACGTCGGCGGTCACACTCTCCGGCAGGCCAAGTTTTTTTATGCCCAGGAATTCGATCTCCAGCCCGTAGTTGTTGGCGCGGACCTGGGATTGAATCGCGGCCAGAATCTCGTCTTCTATCGCGACGAATTTGGTTCCTTGGCCGCTGGCAGAAACCAGGTCCGACAATGGATGTTTGCCGATGACGGCGCTCTTGGCGCTGCGCAACAGGCCCTCCAACACTTTTTCAGCTTCAGGAATCGAACCACTCGCAAATTTCGGGAAGAACGCCTTGGGTTCGGTGATTTTCCAGCCCACATAAACCGAGGTCAGTAAGTTGAAGCTGTCCTGGGTCAGCCCCTCGGTGAGCTTGTCCTCAAAGTTTTGCACACGTTGGTCGAACTTATAGACTTTTTGGATCGGCCACGGCCACTTGAGATACGCCCCCGGTTCGATGATGTCTCCCGTCGGTTTGCCAAAAGTCGTGACGACCGCGACTTCGGATTTGCGGACCTGAAAGGTAAACAACAAAAGGCCGACGATGAGCATCAGCAAAGCGCCAATGAAAAGAGTCAGTGGTTTGCGGTTCATGGGCATTACTTGGTTTTGGGCAGCGATGGGTTCAAAGAATTGAGTAAATCCGCGCGAATTTGATCCTGCAGGTCGAATATCAGCACGTCCTGGGTATTGCTCACCAGCAGCACGTACTTGCGCGCGCTGGCAGTCGCGCGCGCGAACGTCTGCAAATACGCGCGTTGCTTGTAAACTGAGGGCGCAGCGTGGAACGCCGGAAGCTGATTGGTGAACAACGCCGCCTGGGCCAGCGCGCCGATTTGACGTGCTGTGCTTTCCGAGTTGGCTTTGTTAATGACGTTGGTGGCCTGGGCTTCTGCCAGCGCGTTGGTCCTGATGTCATCGGCGCGGGCGGCAAGAATTTTGGCTTCTTTGGCGTGGACGGCGCCGACGACTTTTTCGTAATCCGGCGCGACCTTCACCGGGGGATGAATGTCCTGCAAACCGATAAAAACAATCCTCGCGCCGAGCTGCCGGCGGTCGGCCGCGGTCTGAATGGCCTGGCGCAGCACTGCTGCCGCCTCCAGGCGGCCATGCGACATGATTTCGTTCATGTCGGCGCCGGCGAGGTAGCGGACCACTTCCCGCGCAGCCAGGTCTTGTAACAGCGCCGGCGCGTCTTCATTATTGTAGGCCCAGGCCGCCAGATCGGTAATTTGGAATTGCACCGGAATGCTGACCGTCAACAAACTGACGGGCGGAGTCCGCTTGCCGCCGGCCTGGTTGGTGGTTTCCAGCGAAGTTGGCTCGCGATTGGCCACCAGGAAATTCTCCTCCTTGGTGTGCGGCACGGTCCAGAGCACAACCGGATCTTTTTCGCGTGCCGGGTCCGGCGTGAAGCCGACATTGAAGGTCTGAATCTGTTCGGTACGGAAGCGATAGACCTTATCAATTGGCCAGGGCCACTTTAGGTGAGCGCCCGGGCCGAGCAGCGCGCGCCCTGCCACGGGACGGCCAAACCGCTCCAGCAAACCTTGTTCACCCGACTCGATGAACACCATGCCGGTGGACAAAATCAGCGCGCCCAGTTGCAACAACAAAAGCCAGCCTAGCGCTTTTTCGAAGAAGCGATAGAACCAGGTTTCGGAGACTTTGAAACCGAACTGATAATCCAGGGCCTGCGCGGCGGTGGTGATCAGGCCTTCGGGCTGGCCCAGCAATCCCACCAATCGGCTTTCATACAATGGCCTGCCCAGCTTGCCCTTAACCCGTGGCCGATACATCTCCAGGACCACGTTGATCAAGGTCTCCAGCGCCACCACTGCCAGCAGACCGCAAAGCACACGCGCGACGTAATAGTCAGACTTCAGGAAACCCACCTGCACCCCGATGATGCCCAGCGACACCAGGAAACACAGATACGCGCTCAAGAGCAGATAGCTGGCCCCTGGCCGGAGCAACCGGTGATCTCCCAGCCGAGCGATGGTGACGGAGAATTTACCGAGCAGAAACAGCACCAGCGCAAATAATCCGAAGAGCGCCAAGGCGACGGTTCCCTGCTTGAGTTCCACCAGCGTGGTGCTGCTGGAGAGCCAGCGCCACAACAGATAGGCGGCGCCTGCCTGGGCCAGGCACAGGAGCACCGTGAACGCCGGGATAAAAAAACGCTCGAACTGTTCCCGCGAACGCTGCGCCGGGAACACTTCGGCGTCCTTGGCTTCAAAAAGCGCCGAGCCGCCGCGGGTTTTGGCCAGCTCATCCAGTTCCAGTTTTTCCAGCCGCTCGCTTTGTTCCAGCCGCATCTGGAACCAGCTCACTCCCGCCACCAAAACACCCAGCCCGATGAAAATCACGACCACTTGTCCGGCCAGCGAGTTGGCAAACCGCGCCACGGCAAAGCCCGCCAACCCAACCGCCAGCAGCGTCAGCAGATTGATCAACCCGTTTTTCTGTAGGCCTCGTTCCATGCGGTTTAACCGACGATCAAATCAATTCCATCCAACTCATTTAACCATTCAACCCATTTGCTTTTCAGCTACTGGTTCAACTCAACTCGCGATCTTCAAATAACACCGTTGCAACCGCCAAGGCGGCGGCCACATAACACAGCACATAGGCAAAGGCCTTGCCAACGTAACTCCAATGAAAGGTGCTTTTGCCCGTCTCCAGTGCATCGGCGATCCAAAAAAGCTGCCAATTCGGCGTGACGCTGTAAAGCACCGACGCCCACCATGAACCCGCATTGGCGCGTCGCCCGAACAGATAATCGGACATGATGCCGAGCAGAAAAAAAGCCGAGCAGATTGCCAGCGTCGGGATCACATCGAAACGAGTCGAACAGGCCAGCGCCAGTCCCGCCAAAATCCACAGCGCGAACAAGATCAGCACTGCCGCCGGAATCAGCCGCCAATCCACACCTTTGGCAAATTCCTGCGGTTTTGCTTCTTTGGTGAAAAAATTGATGAGCACGAATGCCACCGTCACCATCACCATCAGGCTGAAGACGGCATCCGAAACAAATGGCCGGCGCAGAAAAAAATTGCTGAAGCCGCCAAGCAGATAAGCCACCACCACCGCCAGAGCAAAAATGCCCACCGCGAACAGGTCCGTCGAACCGTAAGCATCAAACGCCATCCGGCTGGCCAGCAGCACCGCTGCCAGATTGACGTAGCTCAGCAGCGACAGCGCTACCACCAGCCCAGCATACTTGGCCAGTAGGAATTGCGCGCGGCCCACCGGCTTGGAAAGTACCGCCAGCGCCGTCCCTGTGCGAATTTCACGCGCCAACGAGGACGAGGCGCTCAACACCGCGCCCAGCAAACCCGCCAGCAGCATCACCGCCAGGGTGCTGTTTTTGACCAGCTTAGGCTCGTCTCCGAAGGCAAAATAATAAGGTGTCGCCAAAAAAATCTCGAACAAAGCTGAGCTGGTCATCAGCAGCAAGAACACCGGCTGCCGCACCAATTCCATGAAGGCGTTGGTGGCGATGGTGATGAACTGTCGCATCTACTCAGTCAATTTCTAAAGAATAAGAATCGAACATCGGAAAGCAATTCGTTATTATGTCTGCGGCCAATATGGGCGGATATTTCGTTGCCCGGAACTGTGCGTTTGAAGGCACACCGGCAAAAACCCGAATGACAGACGCCCACCCGCTGCGACGACGCGGAGACACGGTGAAAGGAGGCCCGGCGCCTCAAGTCGCGCTGTTGGTTCCGTAGGCCCGGTCAACAAATAAGTCTTACAAGAATCGGAGTTCTCAAGGGTGAGAAAGTCTTCCTAGGTCATGCCTCAGAAGGTGTTTTTGGTTTAATCAGGTTTAACTGACTTTAACTGGGTTTAACTGGATGGGGCACCGACGTGGAAAGCAGGGCGTGGCGCAGGGGAGCCAGGGAGGCTTGAATCATTGTTTTTAGTTACTGTCAAGCCGTCCACCGTACGCGCGAAGGAGGCGGGTGTCCAAGACTCAGAAACCTCAGTGTACAAGATGCGCGAAAAAGACTCAGAATACTCAGTGAACAAGATGCACGAAAAGAACTCAGAAAACTCAGAAAACTCAACGACGAGTCAAGAGGGTGGGAGATGGGAGGTAGAAGGTGGGAGACGGGAGGCGGGCTGTGCATCCGCTATTCCAGAAAGCTGACCAACTTAGCTATCCCATCATCGGCGGAGGCATTGGAGTACTTCGTCCCAAGGGACCCGAACGGGTGATCTCTTGTCATCTTGACGCTTTAACCCGGCTATAGGTTTTGCCACAGTGCGCGGGGAAATGCCGCACGACATCATTGACAACCGTGAGTCGTATCTCGCCGATGCAGTCAGGCCGTTGCTGAATCAGTCCGTGCGTGGTCATTTCGCCGTCGGTTACTTCTACCGAGCCAACCATCATTTGCACTGAGGCCCTGTTATGAAATACGCGCAACTGATCAAAGCTATTGATTCAGCCAGCCACCGTCTGCTTGGTCGCGCCGCCGCTGCAGTCAACCAGGCGCTGGTTATCCGTAATTGGCTCATCGGAGGCTATATCGTGCAGTTCCAGCAGCAAGGCCAAGACCGCGCCAGGTATGGGCTGCGTCTCCTGGAGCGCCTGGCCGAGGACTTGGCCAAGCGGGGCCTGCGGGGACTGGACGAACGGGCCCTGCGCGACTGCCGCCTCGTTTTCGAGATCTACCCCCAAATTCGCGGGACGCTGTCCCCCGAATTCAGGCAGTTCGCCGCCCTCACAACGCGGCTTCTGTCGAGTACATCAAGCAACCCACTTGCAAGAGAGACGTCCGGGGGCCGTATTAAGATTCGGGGGACACTGTCCCCCGAATTGCCCGCGCCGCTCTCAACGCATATCATTGCCCAATTCTCCTGGAGCAAACTTCAGGAACTCGTTCGCGTGGATGATCCCTGGAAAGGAAACTCCAAGCACCAAACTCCAAGCTTCAGGGAAACTTCAAGCTCCAAGTGCCGAAAGATCCGCCTCCGACCTCCGGCCTCCGATCTCCGGGTCGCCTCGCTGGCGCGGCAGCGGGCGGAGTGCATAGACGCGACCCATAAGCCCTGTTGGACGATCTGCAGGCCTTCCTCCTCGGGCGGCAGCTCATTGTTGCCTGGGCTCTTGAAAATCTCCCGGCCTTCTGACAATTTGCGGGTATGAAGTTAGAGCTGCCAGATGCGGAGACGCGCGACTTTACGCCTCGGGAACTGCGGCTGGAGCTCGCCTGCGCCCTTTATGCTCGCGGGTGTCTTGGCAAGGTACGTGGGGCTGAACTGGCCGGCGTGGACTTCTTCACTTTCCAGCGAGCTCTGGCCGAGCGGGGCATTGAAACTTACACGCCTCAGATGCTTGAGCAGGAGATCGAGGCGCTGGAGAAACTATTCCCGAAGTGATCGTTGTCGCCGACACTTCGATCATACTGAACCTCTGCTGCGTCAGGCAGATTGACTTGCTTCCCAAGCTCTTCCGTGACGTGGTCATTCCACCGGAGGTTGCGGCTGAGTTTCACCGACTGACCGCAGAGATTCCACGCTTCATCGGCCTGGCGCTCCTGGCCTGGATACGACAACAGCCTTGCGGGCCTATTCCCGAACCTTTACGATCGCAAGCCCTCGACTCAGGGGAAACCGCCGCGCTGGCTCTCGCCCTCGAAATCCGTGCTGACGCTGTGCTCGTTGATGAGCGACGCGGATAGACGAGCGCGTCTATCGCCTTTATGGCCTCACGGCGGATGAAATCAGGCTTGTGGAGGAAGGCGCCTAGTGAAGATGCCCAATGCAGACAGAGCCAGAGTGGAACGCGAGAAGATCGTGGATTATCTACTCAATGCCGCCCACCCTGATAACGCTGGCAAAGCGCCCTTTTTCGCACAGCTTGGCTTCCGCCGGGGCGACTGGCCGACGCTGGCTGCAGCACTTCGCGGACTGGCAGCGGATACGGACGTCACGATAAGCATGGAGTCATCGCACGGCCGCAAGTATATTCTGGAAGGTCGCCTGGAAACACCTGGCGGCAAGACGCCCCGCGTGCGGACGGTCTGGATTATCGACCGCGGACAAGAAGAGCCGCGCCTGGTAACGGCATACCCGCATGCCGAGTGAAACAGAACTATGATCAAAGAACATGAACGAGTGGTGCTCACCGCTCCGGTCCCCACCGAGGGGCTGGAGGCCGGGGACGTCGGGACCGTGGTGCATCTCTATCGCGATGGGGCCGCCTACGAAGTCGAGTTCACGACCCTGGCGGGCAAGACCGCCGCGGTGGTAACTTTGGAGTCGCATCAGGTGCGCCCGGTCGGTGAGCGCGAGATTACCCACGCCCGTGAGCTTGCCCCGGCGTGAGCACGATGCGCCAGCCGGTCTGATCACTGTTAATCCTGCAAAAACTTCGGCGCCCAGTTCAATATACCGGGCTCAGAAAGCGCATGATGCTGTCGCCGTGCTTGAGAGATTTCTGCTCGTGCCAAAGGTCGGGCAGGCTCAGCGAGTCGCGTTTGCTGTGGCCGAGCACCAGCAACCCGCTGGGCGCCAGCAGATCCGGCAGGTGCCCGTCATCCAGAACCCGTTGCGCCAATGAGGTCGAGCGGTGGCCGACGTTCTTTTCTCCGTAAGGCGGGTCTGCAAAGATAAGATTAAAGCGGTCGCCTGCCTGCGCGAGTTGCGACACCGCCGCGAACACGTCCTGGACCCGCACCTGCAGGTTTTCAGAAGGGAACCCGGCGACCTCAAGATTCTGGCGCAGGACCTGGGCGTGGCGGGCTGATTTCTCCACGCACACCGCGCTAAGCGCGCCGCGGCTAAGACATTCCAAGGCCAGCGCCCCCGTGCCGGCAAACAATTCCAGCACTCGCGCGCCCACGACCCGATTGCCCAGGCTATTGAACACCGCCTGTTTGACCAGGTCCGGGGTCGGGCGCACGGCCAGGCCCTTGGGCGCTTTGAGAATCCGCCGAGCGGCTTTTCCACCGGTGATGCGCATAAGGCCAGCTTCCTTTCGTAGTTACAAGGTTACATCGTTGGTCATTTAACCAGGCTACACCCACCTACCCTTGACATCAGGCGGCTGGCATCAATTTTATAGCTGAGTCGTGCAAAAACTCGAGCCGCCAGACATTCATTACCTCTCCGCCGCAGTCGGCTGGCTGGAACTGGGCGACCTGGCCGAGGCCAAGGCCGAGTTGGCCCACATCCAGGCCGCCCAGCAGAACAGCCCGGACGTGCTGGAGGTCCGTTGGTTGATCTGCGCCCAGGAAAAGCGCTGGGAGGAAGGGGTGCAACTGGCGCGCTCCCTGGTGCAGAGCGCTCCGGAACGTTCCTCCGGCTGGCTCCATCAGGCCTATTGCTTGCGCCGCGTCGAACACGGCAGCGTCAAAGAAGCCTGGGACGCCTTGCTGCCCGCGTTCGACAAATTTCCCAAGGAACCGATCATTCCCTACAATCTGGCCTGTTACGCCTGCCAAATGCAGCAACTCGATCTCGCCCGTGTCTGGCTCAAGCGCGCGCTGGTCATCGGCGGCAAAGAAAAAATCAAACGCATGGCCCTGGAGGACCGGGATCTGACGCCGCTTTGGAGCGAAATTCGCGGGCTTTGAGGAGGAAATCTGGTAACTGTTCGGGTGAACGGTTGAACCGCTAATCTTCGCTAATCTTCGCTAATGGATTAGGGACGAGAAATGCTTCTGTTTACACAGTTTTGTTTTATTAGCGTTTATTAGCGCAGATTAGCGGTTCAAGAAAGACGTCAGTAGGTTCCCTTGACCCGGTAAAACGACTTGGTGGCTGCTCCCGTGAAAGTTGTCGCGCGAAACGTTGAGTTGGGGATGAGAGTCGAGAAGGAGGCTGAAGTGTCCTGCGCCCAGGCGCCTGCCGGGTCCGGGGCTTTCCACAATTGGAACGTCATCCCCGCGCGATAATTGGCTACCGTGAAGTCGAGTTGAAACTGGTTGCCGGAAACCACCGGTCGGCTCAGCAACTGAATGGCCGGCGGCGGAATCGTGACCGTAACTCCGAAGGCCGGACCCCAATTGAGGGTGCGGCTGTTGATCCTGGCCCGGACCTGCAACAAGTAAGCGCCGGTATTAGTCGGGTAAAACGCAAACGCTGCGCCAGTGGCGATGTTGCTGATGATTGGGTTGAGCAGTTGGTCGGCATTGGAGATGGCGATGTCATCAATATAAAAGCCGACACCAGAGTCGGTTTGAGGATAATAGCCGCCGCCGAGATAATCATAGACGAAGCGGACCTGGACTGATTGGCCGACGTAGGCGCTGAGGTCAACGGTCACAGTAGCGAACCCCGAATCGCCGCTGCCGTTATTCCCGGCCTGGCTCCACAGGTCCTGCCAGGCGCCGCCGCTGTTGGTCGAAACCTGCGCCCGGGCAACTTGCGTTGGCGAAGCCCAACTCAACTGCTTGGAAAAGCTTAATTGGCTGTTGGCGCGCGGCAGGATGACCGCGTTGAGGGTCAGATACTGCTTTGCGCCGTCGGGCTGGGCCAAATGAAACGCATAGGTGCCGGAGGCCACCAGGTCGCTCTCGAGGACCGAATAACCCGGTGAACTGACCACGGTGACGTTGTTGAGCGTCCCGCTCTCGCCACCTTCGACGGCCGTGTAAGGCGCAAGCTGCGTCTGCTGCCATTGATAGCTCGTGCTCGCCCCGACAGCCGTGAAAGTGTAATAGTTGCTCTGATTCAGGCCGGCTGGGTTTGGCCCGGAAATCACCGGCGGCCCGTAGTTTGGAACAAAATCCACCTTGACATTTCTGAGGCTGGAGACAGTTGCCAGGAATTGCGTGGCGGTCAGGGCGTTGGCGGAGAACGTCACGGTGTAGGTTCCGTTGGTGGACACCGGCACCGCGAAGCCCCCAGAATCGGCCGTCACGGCATAATAAGCCGAACCGATCACGTCCACTCTAACGCCGCCAATGCCTTCGCCGGGATCATAAAAGTTGTTGCCGTTGAAATCGTAATAAACGACGCCAGTGACCAGCGGCGTGGCCGATTGCTGCGTGGCGAAATCCTGCGTCACCAGTTGCGGTCCGACCGATCCATTGGATCCGTCCACCACGCCGATGCCGACCTCCCGGAACGTCGCATTGTGAATGTTATAGCGATGTCCAGGAGGCGTCTGCATGCCTCCGGTGCCAGGACCCCAATCCACATTCAGTCCGGCGTATCCATAAAAGACCGACTTCGCGTAGGCATAAACATTCTCGCCATAGGTGGTCCAGTTGTAACCATTGGTGGAAATCCGGTTTCCAGGGTTCATTACGATCGCGCCGTTGGTTTGAAAGTGGCCCTGATATTGATTGGTAAACATATCGCCGCTGTGCCAGCGCGCGGCGGCCAGCAGCTTGGCGTTCATTGCCAGCGGCGCGGCATTACTGTTGATGGTATTGAACTGAGATTGCATCAGCGAAAGGTCCACCGGGAAGTACGAATAAGCCGAGAGCACGTCCGGGTCGGTCGTGCTGGCCAGGCGGGCGCCTTCGGTGGCCGGATTGGCCCGCGAACGGTTGACGTACTCCAGGTAAAGCTGCTCTTCATCCATTGGTTGGCCGATGGAATAGAGTATGGTCGGCCCCTTGGGGCCTGGGATTGGACCTTCCGGCCCTGGCATCGGCTCGCGGACCTCCACTGGCGGCGC
>WNGQ01000490.1_pt1 | contig 51592 bp, 52 predicted proteins | sample 5407661 | NCBI WGS metagenome assembly WNGQ01 (sample SAMN13153382, study PRJNA577476) | soil metagenome | isolation source: 60 cm soil or saprolite under Garry oak tree replicate 2 | place: USA:California | collected 2016-06-15 | reverse complement strand
TGGCTCATCTGGCACGGCCGCCGCCGTTGTTATGCACGCAAGCCCGATTGCAGCCGATGCGAGGTTTTCCGGTTATGTCCCAGCGGCAAAGTCTTTCTGCGAACCGGGCAGGCGCAGAAGCCTGAGACTAATTGAAGCGGCGAGCCTAGCGCGACTTTGCTGACTCCGCGTTATGGGAGTGCGTTCCATCGCGTTCTGCTTTTTTTCGTAGCCGTTGAAATTGTTCTTCGAGTTTCTTTAATTCCTCGTCGGAGAGATCTTCCAGATCCACAAGTTGATCCCGTGCGCCTTTAAGGGCGCGGATCATCTCGTCCAATTTAAGATGCACGGCTTTGGCGTCGCGATTCTGGGTGTTTTGAATCAAAAATACCATGAGAAACGTGATGACTGTCGTGGCGGTGTTTATGATCAGTTGCCAGGTGTCGGAGAAATGAAACGTCGGGCCGGTGAGGATCCAAACGAGGATGACGAGCACAGCCCCGCCAAATGCCCAGGCGCTGCCAAGCATGGCGGCAGAATGGCGCGCGAAAACACGGAATGCATCACTTACGACGCAAAAGAAATCGCGTTCGTGTTCCCGCTTGCTCGGCTGCTCGACTTGGGTCTTGTTCACAGGGCTTCTTTAACTTTCGCGCCCCAGTTCCCGATTGCGCGCACGAAACGCGCCGGTCGGTTTCCGTCTTCTGCATGGCAGGATTGATTTTCCCAGTGAGTTAGGGAAAACTAGCTTCCGAGTTCATGCAGCAGGGTCCCGCATTTTCAGGTCTGCAAACTGTCCCGCCTGCGCCGGTCAGCGCGCCCAGGTCGAAGTTGTGGTCGCGGCGTTTGGAGCAATGGGACATCACCTGCCGGGGATGATCCGTGCCTATGGCGATCGCGCTTTATTCGAACGCTGCAAATGGCGCTTTATTCTCGCGCCGCTGTTTTTGCTTGCAGTCTGCACCGCGTTTTTTTGGTGGGACCTGAGGGGAATTTTGCTAGTCGTTTTCTTCTGGGGCGTCTGGCACGGACTAATGCAGACCTATGGCTTCTGCCGCATCTATGATGCGAAAACGGGAACGTTCGATGCCCTTACGCGACGGCTCGATTTCGCAATGTGCGTAATCTGGTTCGCTACTGCGGTAGCGCTGTCACCGTACCGGCTGAGCGATACGCTCGATACGTACTACATGTGTGGCGGACCGTTTATCCCGCCATCGGTAGTTCATCACGGCCAACAACTGATTCTTTTCGCGGCCATCGGGGTTTCGATTCTCTTTCTCCTTCATTTCGGCCGGATGTGGATGATAGGGAAACGGCCAAACCCCGTGAAGGTTGCTTTGCTCGTCACCAGCATCGCCTTTTGGTGGTATTGCAATAATCTCGTCGCGAACATTCTAGTCGGCATCGCGCTATTCGAAGTCTTCCACGACGTGCAATACCTCTCGCTAGTCTGGATCTACAACCGCAACCGAGTGGAAAAAGACAGTAATATTGGTGGATTCATGCGCTTCGTCTTTCGACGGAGCGGTTCACTCATTGGGCTTTATGTAGGTCTCGTCTTTGCCTATGGCTCGCTGAGCTATTTCAATGCGCATCTCGGGATAGATACGGTTAAACGCATCCTTACCGGCGTGGTCACCGCTTCCACGTTGCTCCATTTTTATTACGATGGGTTTATCTGGAAAGTGCGGGAGCGCTCTACGCGCCAATCGCTCGGGCTTGCAGGTGGAACGGCCGACGTGTCGCTGGGCGGTTTTCTCCCAGGCTGGGCCTGGCACGGCTTGAAATGGGCTGCAGTATTTGTTTTGCCGTTAAGCGCGCTCTGGTTTTGGCAGACGCATCTCAACGTGCCAGAGGTGCAACGGCGCGCATGGCTTGTAGCAGACGTGCCGATGGGTGCGAAACAGCATTTTGATTACGGCCTGGCGTTGCAAAAAGAAGGCCAATGGGAGCAGTCAGAACAACAATATAAAATCGCGCTCAGCTACAAGCCGGCTGATGCCAAGTCGCATATGAACCTTGCCACTGTCTTGATGGCGCAGGCCAGGTACGATGCAGCTGTACCACACGTGGAAGAGGCGTTGCGTCTTCAACCCGACAACGGCAAATTTCATTCCGATTATGCCAGCTTACTCCAGCGACTTGGGCGCGGAGACGAAGCCGGACTTCAATACGCAGCGGCGGCGCGTCTCCTGCCGAACTCACCGGAAGCGCATTACGATTATGCATTAATCCTTGCCTCAGCAGGCAAAGGAAATGATGCCCTTAGGGAGTTGCAGAGGGCGGTTCAGCTGAAACCCGATTATGTGGACGCTCAACTAAAATTGGCCGATGCGCTATTTGCAAAAGGTGATCTTGAAGAGGCCAAAATGCATTATACGACGGCGCTTGGTGCGGATCCCAAGTTGGCAGTCGCTCACAATAGTTTAGGCAGGCTTTACCTGACTCAGGGTCAAATCTCTCAGGCCATTGTTCAATTCGGTGAAGCGTTGCGCCTGAATCCCGATTACAAAGAGGCCGAGGAAAATCTGCGCGTCGCCAAAGCCAGCGACGCTCAGTTTCTTCGGCAAACGCACAATTAATTTTTGGTTGGCCGCGCTCTTCATCTCAACCTGGATGACGCGTGGCGGGACGAGCCGTTGGGGCTTCCTGTGATTGACGCGCGCACGTGGGGCCCGCGCCTGCGCTTCTCCGCGCCGCCACCTTTGGTCGCCGAGTTTTATCGCGAACACGAAACGGATCTCGCTTCGCCGTTCTTGCTCTACGGATCGGGTGACTTTCACTATTTGACGGCGCTTCGACTGCGTCGCATTGCAGGACCGTTTCTTCTGGTTTCTTTCGATAATCATCCGGACTGGGATGTGCGGCCTCCCAAGTGGGGATGTGGCGGTTGGGTCAATCGCGCATTGGAGCTCCCAAACGTCAAACGAGTGAGCGTCTGGGGTTGCGGAAATTTCGAGTGCTGGTGGCCTCACCAAATTTTCGGTAACCGTCGGGCCGAACACGCAGGCGTCCTGAGCGTTCATCCATGGGCAGACGATCGCCGTGCCAAAGATCGAGAACGCCGGGGCGCGATCTTGCGCGATAACTGGCGCCAGCACTTTGACCAATTTTTGGAAACGGCTGATGGAGAAAATATTTACGTCACAATCGATCTGGACTGTCTCGATGCGAACGACGCGGTGACGAATTGGGAAGCTGGCCGCTTCACGATTGCAGATCTGGAATGGGCGTTGGGGAAATTGCGCGAGTCGTCGCGGATTATTGGAGGCGATGTTTGTGGTGCCTATTCACCGCCAAGGTACGCGCGTTTCAAACAGCGCTTCGCCGCGGAATTCGATCATCCAAAGACCGAGTTGCCGGATACCGACCGGATCCACCAGATCAATCTGGTAGCCTTGGAAAAATTGTGGCCGTTGCTCTCGGGCGCGTGAATCTTTGGAGGGGCGAGCTCCGCGAGCCCGGTGTCGCAGACATCCGCCGCCCATAAGAGGCGATCGCTAGCTGAGTGAAACGAGCACGATCCCGGCGCTGATCAGCAACGCGCCAATCGTGAGTCGCAGGTTTAGCTTTTCTTTTAGCACGACCGCTGCCGTCAGCGTGATGAAGATCACGCTCAAACCCTGAAATGGATAGAGATAACTCAGGTCGAATCGCTGCAGCAATCCGAGCGTGAGAAAGAAGGAGATCGTCATCAGAATAATGCCGGCGGTGACCTTCCAGACAAACTGGGCGTTCCGAAAACCTGTCGTTGCGGTGGCCTCCATCGCTCGTTTCAGAATGAGCTGAGCCGCGACGAAGCTTAAAAGAGAAACAACGATGAAAAAGAACGCGAGAAAACTCATAGGCGTTCCTCGATTTGTGCGATCGGTTTCGCGACCAGCGCTAATCCAATAACAACCAGTGCAATCCCGCACCAGCGCAGTGTCGAAATCAATTCGCCGAGAAAAATCCAACAGCCGAGCGGAACGAGGATATCGACCACACGCGACAGAGGAAAAGCGATGGTGATTGGAATATATCTCAGCACGTAAAGCCAACTGATGAAGCTGGCAATGATGAGAAGAATCGCCCACCACACCAGCGGCGAAACCAAGCCGTTAACGCCGGTCCAGGACCACGCACTGTCAGTGTTCGCCACCTCTGTTGCACCGCGCTTCAAAAGAAATTCGGACACGAGCACGCAGGCAACGCTGAGAGCAAGTTGCAGCCAGGGGTTGCCGAAACCGGAAGGTCGATTTTGCATCCGTTTTTTTCTGCCGTTTGTCATTTCGAGCGAAGTCGAGACATCTCTCATTGTTCTTAAAGCAACCCGGGAATCGAAAATGAAAGGTTAGAGATTCCTCCACTTCGGTCGGAATGACAAACGCCAGGCCTTGTGACGGGCGCCTAAAAGCATGTTAGAGCTGATCGGCGTTAGGAAATTGCTGTAAAACAGGATCGTGACGCGTCGGGCCTAGATATTTAATGAGGCGGCGAAAGAGCGGATTGAGCAGCGCACTTGTGTGCATGACGTACAGATCGAGCGGCACAAGCTCGCAATCCAGGTGCAGTTTCGGCTCGTAGTTCAGCGGGTTGCTGTAGTAATACTTCAAACCCTGTTCCAGCGCCCACGAGATGATGTCGCGCAGCGTGTAAAAATAAAGATGCAGGTCGAGCGCGATGCTGTAGTCCAGTCCGATGCATTCGTCGTAAATTTTGCCGTCGCAGACGAGGCAAAAGCTGAATGCCACGATCCGGCCCAGTTGTCGCCAGATGAAAAAGCGGGCCCGTTCCGGCATCCTTTGCCCGACTGCGCGAAAATAATCCTTCGTCAGGGTCTCGAATTTCAATGGCGAACGCTCGTGAACCGCGAGATACAGCGGGTAAATTTCATCAACAAGAGCTGTGACATCGCTGACGACTTCCATCTCGATCGTGGGCGCCTGTCCAGCTTTACGGAACTTTCGGCGCAGATCTTTTCGAGTCGCTTTGCTGAGTGTGCGAAAATATTCGTCCCAGTTGTTGTAAGCGAGCGGAAGCCGCGTCATTGGCATGCTGGGAATCCGCGCATAACCATTTAAGGGAAACGTTTCGAGTTTCGAGCGATAGATCGCGGGGAAATCCTTCAACACGATCAGCGAAGCCTTGTTTTGTCTTGCATAAGTCGAAAGGCTCGCTTGCAACGCGTTTGCCACCCACGTTTCGTCTCTCTCGTCGTACGCGCTCAGGTCGCCCGTGCCGGCTGCACAGCCAACCATCAAAACGCGCATTGTTAGAAAGCGCGGGAAAACTTTGCGAACACGATCAACGATCGAACTAATTTTGCCTGGCACGCCTTCGATGAGATTTTGCCGGACGAAGAATACGGGCTGGATTGCTCGCGTATTGCCGGAACCGTCTTCGAGAAGCAGATAACGGTACTCGAAACCACCCTCGACCGTTTCTTCCACGATCTCGTAGTATCGATGGTCTTTGCACTTGTTGTGAAACGCGCGTCGCCACGCGTCGCAATTGTGCAGCTCCGAGCGTATGACGATCTTTGCCACGCCCTGGGGAGTTGGAACGCTGTTGCTAGGCGGCATGGGAACAGGTTTTCGCAACCTTGCCGCGACTAAAGTTGGATGGTCGGTTGTTCTGCATTCGATTTAAGAGCGTGAGCCTGGCATCGATCTCCATTGAAAAGAAAACGCAAGGTGAACAAACCTGCGAGCCAGTTTGTCAAAATTGTTCCACACTGCGTTCAAAGTGAATCGTATTGAGGAGCGTTCCTTGCAGTCGAAGGTCCTGGCGACGGTGGCAGCTGTCGCGCTGGCAATGGTTCTTGGCGCGCTGGATTATTTTACAGGTCGTGAGTGGGCAATATCGGCCTTCTATCTGCTGCCGACGTGCGTCGCGGCATGGATGGCCGGGCGGTGGGCGGGATTCGCGGTGGGAGCCTTGTGCACCGCGGCGTGGTTCTTCAGCGATATCTTCAATGGCGCAATATATCAGTCTCCGTTGATTCCCGCTTGGAACGCGATCATGCTTTTTATATTCTTTTTGGTTGTCGTCTGGCTACTGACTGCATTCCAACAGTCTCACTACCACCTGGAGCAAACAGTTGAGCAGCGAACGGCCGCGCTGCGGACGGAGATGGAAGAACGAAAACGGCTGGAACAGGCTAAGCTCCAGGCGGAGCGCCTCGGCGTGGTTGGTTCCATGGCGGCCCAGGTTGCCCATGAAATTCGGAATCCGCTTGGCTCCATCTCGCTCAATCTTGACTTGATTGGGGAGGAACTGCGCGCTTTTGCAGACTCCAGCGGCAGTTCCACTGCCGAATGCGAGGTGCTCCTCCGCGAGATGCGCTCGCAGGTGTTGCGAATCCGCCAGGTGCTGCAGGAATATCTCCGTTTCGCGCGAATGCCGAAGTCCGAGCGTGCTGCGGTTTCGCTGCCGGCATTTCTTGAAGAAAAACTTAATTTCGTGCAGCCGTTGCTTGATCAAAAGCAGGTGGACTTGAGCAGGAGGCTTGATCCAAACCTGCCACCGGTTCAGGTCGATGCCGAGCAACTCTGGGAAGCCATTTTGAATCTGATTAGTAATGCATTGGATGCCATGCCTGATGGAGGAAACCTGACTGTGAGCGCGCAAAGGCACGGTGCGGAAGCTTTGGTATCGATCAGCGATGACGGTCGCGGAATGACCGAGGAAGAAGCTCGGCATCTTTTTGTCCCGTTCTTTACCACAAAGAGCGAGGGCACGGGCCTGGGTCTCGCATACACGCAGCGGGTCGTCAACGAACATGGCGGCAAGATTAATTGCGCTACGACGCGGGGCAAAGGCAGCACCTTTAGCATTCAACTTCCACTTGCAGTTGGTGCATGACATGGCGATTTCCAATTTTCGACTTTCCGATGCGCGCGATTGGATTTTTGTCGCCCCTGGACGATTTGGCGCATCGCCAGGCGCCATTCTTTTGGAACGATTATGCAAAACCTGAGAAACAAATCCGTTTTAGTTGTTGATGACGATCCGGGGATGCTCCGGGCAATGATGAAAGTGCTTGCCAAAGAAGGCATGCGAATCACCGGACTCTCTGATCCAACTGCGGTTGTAACGACACTTGCGGAGTCTGAACCACGATTTGACCTGGTCATTACTGACCTGCGGATGCCAACGTTCAGTGGGCGCGGTGTTTTGGCGCTCGCCAGTGCGTTGCCCAAATTGCCAGTCATTATTATCACGGCATTTGGCGGTCCTCAGATCGAATCTCAGGCGCTCCAATTGGGCGCCTTTGCCTTTCTCGAGAAGCCAGTCGCCTCCGCCGAATTGGTTGATGTGGTTAAGCGTGCGATCGAGGCGTCGCCGATTTGGGAAGTGTAGCGGGATAGCTCCATCCTAGGGACTCGATCGTTTCGGCGTCGCAACCTCCTCAAGGCCTTCCACCTTAAGCACGCCTCCGCGGATGTGGAGATCGCGCTGCGGGAATGGGAATTCAATCCTGGCTTCGCGGAGTTTCTTTTCGATAGCGAAATTAAGATCGCTTCGGTAGCGGCTCGGACGAGCGCTCATTTCGCTGCTCCACACCACCAGCTTAAAATCAATCGAGTTCTCAGCAAATTGTTCCAGGAAAACGCCTGGGGCCGGCTCCTTTAAAGTATGGGGATCCTCGTGCGCGACAGCCAGCAGTAGGTCCCGCACCTTGGCGACGTCGCTGCCGTAAGCCACGCCCACTGGAATGCGGAACCGGACGCGGCGGTCGCCGTACGTCCAATTGGTCACCGGCGAATCGATGAATTTCGTGTTTGGCACGATCATCATGATGTTGTCGTTAGTGCGGATAACTGTGCTGCGCGCTCGGATATGCTCGACTTGCCCGGCGATCCCGGCTACTTCAACGCGATCTCCGATGGTAATCGGCCTCTCCGCCAGGATCACCAGGCCGCTAATGAAATTACTGGCGATATTCTGCAAACCGAACCCCACGCCCACACCGACTGCGCCAGCGAAAACCGTTAGAGCCGCGAGGTGAATCCCGGTGTTCTCCAAGACAATGAAAATGCCGACTACCAGCACGATGTTGCTGACGACTTGGGCAATCGCGTACTGGAGCGAACGATCGAGGCCGCTTTGCGCAAGCAGCCGGTTAAAGAGAAAGCGTTTCGTTCTCGAAGAAATCCAAAAAATTGCGATCAAGAGCGCTACCAGCAGGAAAAGCTGAAGCAGGCTCAGCTTGATAGCCGGTAGAGCGGCGTTCCAGCCCAGCGGAATTCCCGCGGCGTTAATCGCATTGACCGTAAAAAAGACGATCGACGCCAGACTCAGGGTGGTCGTGACGATCGCGATAAAATTTGTATCGATCTTGAAGCGGCTAAAAAAACGACGGACGAACTGGCTTTGTAGAAATCGCGCGATGACAAGTCCCGCCGCAAAAAACCCAGCGAATGCAATCAGGCCGAGGAAAGTGACATAATGGCCGCCTACGTAAAACAACGGCCGCTCGAGAAGCGTCAATTCCACGTTCTCTAGTGTGAACGCGTTATGGGCCTTCGCAACCCTGGAGCCGCGCCGGTCAAATACGCGCGTTGGCGTTGTAGTGACGTTCGCGTCAAACGCCTGAGCTATACAGGAATATAGGCGCTCGCCGCGGCGAGCGTCTCTACGGCATCAGCAACGTCCGCCAGCTTACTGCTGCTTGGCGCGCTCTTCGATGTACTTGATCACGTCGCCGACTGTCTGCAGCTTTTCGGCGTCTTCGTCCGGCACTTCGACCGAAAATTCTTCTTCAAATGCCATCACCAGTTCGACGATATCCAGCGAGTCCGCGCCCAAATCCTCAATGAACGAGGCCTGCGGCGTAACCTGTTCGGGGTTAACGCCCAGTTGCTCGACAATGATGTCTTTAACTTTCTCTTCGATCGATTTTTCCGCCATAAAATTTGTTCGGTTTGTGTTGGTGCGCGTGGAAAAGCCTAAGGCATTTCCGAGCACAGCATGGCAAGTAAATGAATTAAAGAGGTTGTCAATCATTTTCGGGTTTGTCAGTTACACCTTCACGTTTGCTTCCGTTTGTCGTTCGAGTAGATGAAGCCGATGACTTCTTCCACTGTCGAGCCCGCCGACCTGCTCGATCTAAAGCTTCTTCCTGCGTGGGTGAAAGAACCCGTTGAAGCAAAACGTTACGCCGATGTGGAGGGCGAGCACGATTACGAGCGCCCAGCACGACACCGTGGCGGTACGCCGATGCGCAGGGGAAGACGTTCACCGCTCAGCTCCGATAAATCGCGGGCAGGCGTCCAACGCCCAATAACGAAAGCCAGCAGGCACGAGGCAGGGCGGGATCACCGGGCGCGCCGACAACAGGATCGAAGGGAATCTCCGCATCGAGAAACCCGTTCTGAAGTTTCCCGGCCAGTTTTACCCGAGGTCATAATCCGCTTTCTGCCATACTCTGCGCCATTCGAAAATGTGGTTGCGCAAATCAAGTCCGGCTCGGTCGCATATTCGCTGTACGCTCTGGCGCGTTTGTTTCTTGAAAAGCCTGAACGCTACGAGGTTCGCCTCGCGGGAAAAGCGGAATCGCCGCTTTATCAGCTTGGCGACAATGGTGCCTTGTCTGTGAGTCGAGAATTCCTTGAGCGAAATGCATTCCGCCTGACTCAATCCGAGTTCTATAAGATCGACATTACCGAATCCGAGCCGATCAAGGGGAGTTTTTCAAATGTGGCGCGATGCCGGTTGAGCGGGTCCCTTCTTGGGCCGACGAACCATCACAATTATCAATTGCAACTGCGCAGCCTTTACGAGCAACGCTTTAGCCGCCGGATGAGCTTCGCCGATTATCAACGACAAATCGAGATTGTGAACGATGCGGAGTTGATTGAGCGCTGGAAAGAAGAAGCTCGGAAGGTGACTACCTATACAACGTCCCGCGAACAGGTTCCTTCGACCTTCTCTTCCGCGACGGATACAGAACGGCATTTCCGATCGCATTATTTGGAGGGGTTAATTAAGACTCCGGCAGAAACGATCATCGGCGGAGTCGCGAGCCGGCGTTTGGCGGATAGGATCCTCAATCGGGCGGTCGAAGACGCGTGGGTGCGGGAAACGCGCTCGCCCTCAGCGATGATGCAGGAGTTGGCTGGACGACTTCGACAAAATGGACTCCACGTTTTCCGGCATCGCCGCGGGATGTTGTTTGTCTCGCCAATCCGGACACAGGGCTTTGCTCACGAACAAGCCGGCGTGTCTCAATCGGTGAATGCAATTCTCCAAGCGCTGGCAGGGACAGCAGTAATCAATCGCAAACAGCTTTTTGAAAAGTTGATTGGGGATGTGCCAACCGAAGATGCCGAGCCACGCAAACTCGCGTTCGCGTCCGATCTGCGGTGGCTGATCAACGAAGGTTACGTAATCGAGTTCAATGATGGCTCGCTTGATCTTCCACGAGGAAAAACCAAGCCCCGCGAGGCCGTAGCGCAAGACGTTCCGGCCGCAGAACCAATGGAACACAGTTCCGCCGAACCGAGGGAGCAGACGCTCGCGTTGGCGATTTGGCGTGGACCCTACTCGCCAACGATTCTTAGCGAGGGCGCGGAGTCGCCTCCTTCGTAACGAAGGACTTCATTTTTTTCATCCAAGACCGCAATCCGCGGTGTATGCAATGTCGCTTCCTCGGGTGTGTAGCGCGCAAAACTCATGATGGTGAGGCGGTCGCCAATTTTGCCCAGGTGCGCCGTGGCCCCGTTTAGTTCGATGATCCCCCGCCGCGCTTCGCCGAAAATTGCATAGGTCTCGAATCGTTGACCATTGTTCAAATTGCTCACCAGGATTTTTTCATACGGAATCAGGCCAACGAGTTCAGCCAGATCGGCAGAAATCGTCAGGCTACCTTCATAGTCCAGGCTCGCCCCGGTGACGGTGGCGCGGTGAATCTTTGATTTGAGGAGAGCGAGCTGCATCGATTCGATTTGCAAGGAGCCTGTATCAGGCGCCATGACGTCTCGCAGAGACGCCCTACAATTCTAGATAGCGCCGGCTTTTCTAAGCGCCTTATAGGCCCCGTGTTTGTTGATTGTCTTCAGACCGCGCGGGGTAATGCGAATGCGTACGAACTTCTTTAGCTCAGGCACCCAAATACGCTGGTGCCGCAGGTTCGGCGCGAAAATGCGCGCCACATTTTTCGTGACGTGTCGGCCCACACCGCCTTTCTTTTTGGCCAGGCCGCGCCGGTGGATGACGCTACCGCGCATGGCTTTCGATCCTGTGATGCTGCAAACTCTGGACATGAGCGCGTAAGGTGCCGCGTACCGCCGCACTGGTCAAGTAAATGTGCCAAAATGACGAATGACGAATCAATGACGAAGCCCGAATGAGAAAGGTTAAATCCGTATGCATCAGCGCCCGGCGCGACGACGGCGGTTCGTCTCGCGGCGAGCGCTACATTAGACATTTGTTGTCTATCATTTCCTTCGTCATTCGACATTCGTGCTTCGTCATTGCCGTTATTCATGGTTGAACGCGCAACTGGCCGACGCGGTCAAATTTAGCTCGCACAAGAACCAGTCGACTCTGCAAGATCAACATTTCGCATAGCCAGTGCACAAAAATAATCACAAACTGCGGATTGGGATTGTCGGAGCGGGCAATATCGTTCGTGCTCGCCATTTGCCGGCTTTGAAGAAACATCCGGAGGTCGAGATCGTTGCCGTCTCTAATTCAACGTACGAAAGCTCGGAAAAATTTTGCCAGGAATACTGCCCGTCAGCCACGCCGATGCGGAATTGGCCCGAGCTGCTTGCCTTGCCGGACATCGACATTATCTGGATCGGTACGCCGCCGGTAATGCATTCGGCCGTGACTGTTTCCGCGCTTGAGGCCGGTAAACACGTCTTTTGTCAGGCGCGTATGTCGATGGACCTGGCGGAAGCCGAGGAAATGCTCGCCGCATCAAAGCGTTATCCCGAACTGGTGACCATGCTTTGTCCGCCCCCGATGGGAATGCGGGCTGATTTGCTCGTGAAAAAACTGCTGGCCGAGGATTACATCGGCCGTCCGCACCACGTGCGATTGCAAAGTTTTGCCAGCAACTATTTGGATCCGAGCGCTCCGCCGCATTGGCGGCAGCGGATTGAAATTAGTGGGCTCAACATTCTCACGCTTGGGATTTACGTCGAAGTGTTGCAACGCTGGCTCGGAGACATCAATGGTGTCTTCGCGCGCAGTAAAATTATTCACCCGATTCGTCAGGGGTACGAAGTCATCATCCCCGATTTGCTCACCGTTCTTTGCGCGTTCGACAATGGGGCCGAAGGCGTGCTCGAGTTCAGCGGCATCGATACACTTGCGCCGAGCGACCGGGTGGAAATCTACGGCAGCAGCGGCACGCTCACTTACGATTTCGGTTCGGATGTAGTGCAAGCGGGTAAGGTTGGTGATCGTGGGCTGCACGTTGTCGACCTTCCCTCAGAATTGGAAACCGAATGGCGTGTGGAAGAAGATTTTCTGGCCGCGGTCAAATCCAAGGGCCGCGTGCGTCCCCATCCCAATTTCGAAGATGGCCTTCACTACATGCGCGTGGTGCAGGCCGTTGCCGATTCTCGGGCCCACAATGACTGGGTGGCGATTAAACGCTGAACAGAGCACAATTTGCTCCTAGGGAGTCATCGCGTCACCCACGAGAAATCGTCTTACCACAAGCGACCAGACCAGCAGCGTGATCAGTTGATACCACGCGAAAAAGCGGTCGTAGCCCCGCCGGTGAGCAATAAGTCCAGCCCCACCCAGCACCGCGTAATGACCGACAAAGGGAAGGTACCAAATCGGATGAAAGATATCGCCGTGAATTGCGGTTTGCGTGATGTCGAGCAAACACATCGCAATGAACGTGGAATAATAACCTGCCCGGTTCCGGTCAAAGCGACCCTTGTGTTCTTCTTCTTCCGATAGATCGGGTGGATAAAGGAAAACGGTCAGCATGTAGAGCGTGATGGTCCAAACGATTAGCAGGAGGAACTTGTCAAAGCTCCAGTTGACCTCGGTATTCCACTTAAACGTGACCCACCATTGCAAAGCCAGCAGCAACAACGTCGCGAGAGTTAGGACAATATGGACCTCGTCGAGTGGGTTCTCGTTCCGGCGATAAAACGCCCTGCCGGCGCCAGCAATGAGGTTGGTTACGCCCAGACCGATGATGATCGACATCAACGCGGCGATGAACTCGAAACTGCTCATGAGATTCTGCGCGTTCTGCATGACGGACCGAGCTTATTCGGGGTTGGCTTAGGAAATCGAGCGACAAATGGGAATTCCCGCATGCGCGTGATGGGGAGCGCAGGCTGCCAGCCTGCGGGTCTCGGCAGCTTGCCGAGACCGGGGCAAGTTCGCGGTATCTGAAAAAATTACATGTGCAAAGATGTTGCCGGCAGGGCTGCCGGCAACTACATGCTAGCAGCCTGTGCTCCCCAGAAATACGCGAGACGCGTGCGCTTACCCAATCATTACAACGCGGGAGGCAAAATCTTTTTCGCCAATAGCCAGTCGATCCCGCGATTAAAGTCGGCCAGCGCTGTCCCTTCGATTGGATCGTTATGATGAGCGCCTGGTAACTGGATGACGCGCTTTTCCCCGGCGTAGGCGTCAACTACCAGCTTGTGATAACGCGGAGGAACCACTGCATCCTTTTCCGCCAACAGGAAGATCGCGGGCGCATGAATCGCTTTCGCATTGGCAATGCTGTCGAGGTCTTTCGGAATCTGTAACGCAACAGGACCCGCGAGCAGCCACAGGTTCCACCAGCCAAATCGGCGCAGGATCATTTCGCGCAATGGGGGAGGATTCTGCAGAATCAATCCGGAAACTGGACGCTGAGCAGCCACGTGTAGCGCAGCAGTTGCCCCTATGCTTATCCCAAAAGGAATGACTCGCCGATCGACTGCGTGACGTTTCAATTCGTCAAACGCCGCGAGCGCCGCAGGTGCCATCTTGGAAAGCCGCGCTGGCCCGGTGCTGCCGCCGAATCCGGGATAATTCACTCCCCAGATTTCAACTGCGCGATCGTTCCATGTCTCGACCTTAGCAGCGGGCCAATGCTCAGCGCGATCGGCATTGCCATAAAAACGCAAAACATAAAGGTCTGCACTACCCTGTTGTTGCGCTCGACGCGATTGCGCAATCCAAACTTCCAATTTTCCGTTTTCGAACGGAATGATTTTGCGAACGGCCCCACCCGCATTGATCGGCGCCCGGGTTGGAAATAAAATCAGATGGTCCGGCAAATGACCAAAAAACATCACGGTGAAATATACGATGCCGATTGCGAGTAAGCGCCAGGGCGGAGGGACTACTCTTAGACTCACAGTTGTTTAGCCCACGAAACACAGGAATGACACGAAAAGAAGTACGCCAGGCTTGTTACTAAAGCGTCCGCGCCATTGGTCGGGCTCCAATGACGTCACCCCGCGACTGGAGACCGACGTCAGTAATGTGATGTGCTCGCAAACGCTATCGAGTCGTTTTGATTGTGGACTTGGTTTCATTGGTTTTTTCCGCGGCACCGAGGAATCGCTGATACAGGAATGATGCGACCATCGCGATGATGGCGACTACTACGAACGCGCTGATACGATAAAGTTGGTCGAGCTGCGACAGGTCGTGAAAGAAAAGTTTCACGACAGTGAGACCGAGCAAACCGAGACTCGCATAACGCACAGGTGCAATTTGCTTGCGCATGCCGACGACAAGCATCAATAGCGCGAACAATGCCCAGACGATGCTGTAGCTCATGTCGCGTGCGAAATTTCCTGAGAATTGAAACGTCAATGCCGTCGTGCCCGGAGCGCTGAAATAATCGGCGATCTCGATGTTCACGATTAAAAAGGCGAGCACCGTGCCTAGAGCGTAAAGCAAGGGCAGTACATTAAATTGGAGCATGAGCTGGCGCGGCGGCGCGAGGAGTCGCGCGGCCACGAACAGGCATACGGTCGCGACGCCGTAGGCGTAAAGATACCAACTAAGGATTGGAAATGCCGCGCGCGGATGATAGCTCAGCACGGCCGGATTGAGTGCGAGGCGCGCAAAGACAACCACGAGCAAGAGGACACCTGCCAGCCGCAGACCCGGATGCGGAACGCGATGGAACAGCCAGCAAAGCGCGGCACCCTCCAAGGCCCAGCCTACCGTGATCCATTGTCGATCAAACTCGATTGGGAAAATCAGGGTAATGAAGAACAACGCTGCGCCTCCAAAGAGCGCAAGTTGCGCGTTTCGGGCCGTACTGGTGAGCGGTATGCGTTTGAGCAATACAAACAACCCCAGCAGCGGTGGCAGTCCAAATGCAGCCGGCACCAAACCCGGGACAACGCTCGGATAAGAGTCTCGGATGAGGGCATAGACGAGATAGAAATGCAACGGTCCAGCAAGCGCGGCGGTCGCCCACGGCGTGGTCTTTTCCGCAAATTTCCGGCGGAAAATGAACGGAAACATCGTGAACAATGCGTAAAACCCGAGGTACCAAGCCAGCGGTAGCGCCGCCTGCATAGAATCGAAATGTTGAAAATACCAGGTGTGCTCCAATGCGAGCACGCAAGCGAGCCCGACCGCCGGCAGGACGTCCAGTAAGAGCATTTCGGTCATGCCCAGAAGCAAAATGACTAGCAACAGCGCGACGCCGAACACTGTGGACGGATTCACAAGTGGCAACCGCAGCGTTACCATGATTAACAGCAGAAACGGCATCGCTGCCGACAACGCGGGAAGCTGAACCGAAAGATTCCCAGGATCTGTGATGTTACCGAAGAGTTTTGGCGCGGGGGTTCCCGCCTTCATGAAATGTCGGCCGATCCAACTGGCGGCGACTAAAAAGAAAATCGCAAAACCTCCAAGGACGAACAGCGTTGTCGGCAAACCAGTGAGCTCGCTTGGAATCCGCAGCAGCCACCCGCCTATCGCGATCAGAGTGAGCAGGAGCATGGCGACAATCGGCAGCAGCCTGCCTGTTGCCAGGGCGAGGCCAAACGCCAGAAGATCGACAATCAACACGAAGGGCCAAACGACAATTGAAAGCTCGGTGATTTGAAAAATCGGCATCAACGTCAGCAAGAGCGACAAGGCGGGAAATGCCTGACTCCACCACGGGAAACGAATCTTGCGCACGCGTTGCAGCACCAGCGGGGTCGCGGAATGAAACAGCGCGAAAACAAAATAGAATGTCAGCGCAGTATAAAGATAGGCAGTGGTCAGATACGAGTTCGTCCACGCGGCGAGAAGAATGAATGCCGCTACCGCAGCAAGGGCATTAACAATAGTCAATCTGCCTTCGAGGAACGTGAGCGCGAGAAGGCCAAGATCGACAACGAAAACATAGCTGAACAAGAGCGTTGGCCGGTGCGCGATCGTTGGAAACGAGAGCAGATAAAACGCCGAGAACATCGCAACTGCCGCGAGTCCGAGCGCGCAGGCAAGAAGCTGATGATTCGTTTTTCTGGTCCGCTTTGCCCATGCTACTGCTGCAAGAAACAATCCCTGAAATCCGACAAAGACTGCTATGACAATAAGAACCTTGTTGCCGACGAAATATTTTTCGGGAACAAAGAACGTCGTGATCCAGGCGAACTGCATTAACGCTGTCCCGACTGCGCCTAGAATTGCGAGCGCATTCCATCGTTGCCGTTGCGCGACCGCGAGAAGACCAACGTCGAGCAACGCGATATAGACGAAGAGGCCGAGAGGGTAATCTTCGCCTGTCGAAAGCAATACCGGCGTGAGAAAACCGCCGGCAATCCCGAGCACAGCGACGACCATCGCATTCAAGCGGACGGCGAGCAGAAATGCGATCGCCGTGATTAACGTCATCAACAAAAACGTCGAAATGAGACCGAAAAATTCGAAGTGATAATAAGCTCGACAGGCAAACGTCACGGCATACAGCACAAGGGTTCCTGTTGCACAGAGCGTCTGCGCCGTGACCGCGTTTTCCTTCCGTTTTAAAAGCAGACCGCCGATAACAAGGCTTGCACCAACGACAAACCCGATGGCAACCCGCAGCTCCGGCGAGATGAGATTGTGTTCGAACGAGTATTTCACGAAAAACGCCACGCCGAGGAAGAGTGCCAGCCCGCCAATCCACGCGAACAGTTTCGCGCCCATGAATTGTTCCCAATTAATCGGTGCTCTGGCGGGCGCTGTGATTTGCGGACTGGTTCCTTCGACGAATCTTTTGGGGATTGGCGGCGGCACCGATTTTTTCTCTTGGACGATCAGAGGGGGTGTTATGATCGGAATCGGTGGCGAGACGGCCGCAGCTACAGCAGCCTCTGATTCCGGAGCGGGAGTGATATGCCGCCGCAAACTGTGCACTTCGTTTTCAAGCGAAGACAATCGCGTAGCTAAGTTGTCAACGCTGCGCTTTGCGATGTTTCCTTTGGCGAGCGCAACAAACGGCAGAACGAGAATCGCAATCAACAGACCGATGATAAACAGGACTAGGAGCTCCATTGGTTTGTTAGGTTTGACCGAATGTTCGGCTTGCTGCAGAGGATAACTACTTTGCGCGGCAAATGTTAATTGATAAAAATTGCGGATTTCATCGACGCTCTCGATCATGAATATTCACCACTTGGAGCTGTTCTATTTCGTCGCGAAGCACGGCGGCATTGCAGGGGCGGTGCGCAATATCCCTTACGGCATCCAACAACCTGCAGTGAGCGGCCAGATTGCGAAGCTGGAGGAGTCGCTAGGCACCAAGCTGTTTCAGCGACGACCATTCGCGCTTTCGCCTGCAGGACTGGAATTATTCGAGTTTATCAAACCGTTTTTCGAGAACATCGAGACTGTTGGTGAAAAGCTGCGTCAGAACAGATCGCCGCAATTGCGCATTGCTGCTCCGTCGATTGTGTTGCACAACTACATCCCGGAAATGTTGCAGAGGCTTCGCGTCACATTTCCCGAGTTTCGGCTCTATCTGCACGAAGCGGCGCGCTCCGAAGCAGAGAGATTACTGCTGACTCGCGATGTCGATCTTGCCATCACGCTAATCGAGAAGAAGTCACGCGCTGGGATTCAGGTTAGACCGCTACTCGAGTTGCCGTTAATTCTGCTCGTTCACAACAAGTCGAAGCTTGCTCGCGCAGAAGAGCTCTGGAAGCGCGATACGATCGAGGAAACACTGATCGCTTTCCCGCGAACGGATCCCATCCACGCTTCCTTTCAACGCGGTCTCGAGCGCCTTGGAGTGGAATGGTTTTGCGGCATCGAGGTCAACTCAGCGCGCTTGATCGAGCGTTACGTCGCGAGCGGTTATGGAATCGGTTTGGCAGTGGCAGTCCCGGGCTTCAAGCCCGCCGCAGGGGTGCGCTTTTTGGAGTTGCCGAATTTTCCCGCGGTTGTTGTGGGCGCGTCGTGGTCAGGCAAGCTTTCGAATATTTCAAAGCAATTGCTTGCCGAGTTGGAAACCGAGGCCCAAGTGCAAATGCGCCGAATGAAAAGCCGTGTCCGCCAGTAAGTCGAAGTTGATCGGGTTGCTGCCGCGGTGCCTTAGCTGGCCTCGTCTTTCAGCCTCGACTTGATTTACCTCGCGCACTCCCGCCGTATCTGGATGTTCGTGCCAGTGTCTGCCTTCGGCCAGACTGGCGCGAGACGCCAAGATTTTAACTCTTCTTTAAGTCTGCCAGGTCCTTCAGCACTTGCTCGCTGTGCCCGGCGGGTTTCACGCCAGTGTACACCTTGGCGATTTCGCCTTTGGGATTGATGATGAAGGTGTTTCGCGCGGCGAGCTTGCTCCCTTTGTAATCCATCACCGAACCGTACTCGGTCGAGACTTTCGCGTCAGGGTCCGCGAGCAATTTGAAATTGAGTCCTTCCTTCGTGCAGAAGTCTTTGTGCGATTGGGCCGTGTCCACGCTCACGCCGAGAATGATCGCTCCAGATTCTTCGTATTTCGCAAGATCGCGTTGGAAGTTGCGCGCTTCCATCGTGCAACCGCTGGTGAAATCTTTTGGGTAAAAATAGAGCACGATCCATTTGCCGTGATAATCCTTCAGACTCACCTGCGAACCGTCTCCAGTCGTCAGGCTGAAATCCGGAGCCGATTTTCCGACCTCTGGTTGCTGTTGCGTTTCTTGTGCCGCCATCAAAGCCACCGTGCCAAGACCAAGTGCTGCTGACAAGACCATGTTTCTTAGTTTCATGCCCCAGTTTTCGAGCGCACGGGGCACCTAGTCAAGGAGCGACGCCTGAAGCTTTCAGGGTCAAATCGAAACCTGACTGCCAGGAAACAGTGATTCCTTGAATTGAAAGCTTGCGCTCGGCGATGGATTTGGGTCAATAAAGGCTCGCTCATGCCGAGACCGATGGTTGCCGAAAGCCTTCCCATTAAGCCCGTGCGGCTGATTCTTGGTTTGATCGCCTGCCTCGGGCTAATCTTCACGGGGTTTACTCTTCTGCTCGGTTTCATCTCGATCCCGGCAAACTCCGTAGGGGTGAAGACCCGCTTTGGCGCTTACCACGATGTCGTCAATCCCGGGCTCGCTTATGCGATTCCATACATCGACGAGATACACATCGTGCCAACCCAGCGCCTGCTAAAACTGGAGTTCGGTTTTGCTACGCCGAACGCCACCAACGCTTACCAGGGCGACATGGAACCGGAGGAAACGGAGACCATGATCACGGGCGATCTCAATACCGCCCTCGTGCCATGGGTAGTACAGTACCGGGTTACCGATCCGAAAACGTATCTGTTCGGGGCACGTGAACCGGAGAAGACGTTGCGAGACCTTTCCGAGAGCGTGATGCGCGAGGTGATAGGCGACCGCACCGTGGACGAAGTGCTCACGGTTGGGCGACACGACATTGAATCATCGACTTTAAAACGTCTGGGCGATCTTTGTTCACAGTACGACCTGGGAATTCAGATCCAGCAAGTGCAACTCGCGACAGTGCGTCCGCCGCCAGCCGTGCAGGCTGCCTTTAACGAGGTCAACCAGGCACAACAGGAAAAGCAGACCGCCATCAATCAAGCATGGGCCGTGTATAACGATGCCGTGCCGAACGCGCGCGGGCAGGCGAAGGAGCGCGAGAAACAGGCCGAAGCATATGCCTTTCGCCGGGTGAATGAGGCGAAGGGCGAAGCGCAAAAATTTTCATTGTTGCTGGCCGAGTACCGGAAAGCGCCCGAGGTGACACGGCGCCGTCTTTATCTCGAAGCGATGCAAGCGATCCTGCCCAATTTGCAAAAGAAAATCATCGTCGATGACAGCTTGAAGAACATTCTCCAGACGTTGCCGCTACTCCCGGCCGAGCAGACCCGGACGTCGCCATGAACGTGATCGATGTCACTCCTCGCCCAGCGGCCATCTCGGCCATTGTGCGCTTTTTGCAGAGCAGGTTGATGTCGATCCTTGGAATTCTTTTTATTTTGACGGCTCTGAAGTGGGGAACACTGCTGTTCGTCGTTCATCAGTATGAAACTGTGATCATCACGCGTTTCGGTAAAATCGTTCGCACGGTCACAAACCCTGGATTGAAGATCAAGCTACCGATCATCGATAAGGTGCACCGTTTTGATAAGCGCATCCTCGCTTGGGATGGCCCGCCGACCGAATGCCCGACCAAAGACAAGCTCTACATTATTGTCGATTGTTTCGCGCGGTGGCGTATCAGCGATCCGTTTCTCTACTACAATCGGCTCAACGACGAGCGCAGTGCGCTCTCTCGCCTGGACGACATCCTGGGCAGCGAAACGCGGACTGCTGTTGCCGCGCACGATCTTGTAGAGATTATCCGCGTTACCAAGGGACGAAAACCGCTGCGTGACGAAGAACTGGAGAAAAGCGGCACCGTCCTGCCCAGCACGATTCCCGAAATCCAACTCGGTCGCGGCGAGATCGAAAAACAAATCACCGAGCGCACGCGCCAAAAGATTTCCGATTTCGGAATCGAACTGCTCGATGAACGATTCAAGCGCAGCAAATACAATCCAGCCGTCGCGGAGAAAATCATTGAACGCATGTCGAGTGAGCGACATCAGATCGCTGCACGCTTTCGTTCTGAAGGTCGCGGCGAAGCGGCAAATATCAGCGGACAAAAAGAAAGCGATGTGGCCTCAATCAGTTCCGCCGCCACCAGGAATGCGCTGGAGACTGAAGGGAAGGCCGACGCGGAGGCGGCTTCCATCTATGCCGCAGCATTCAATCCTCCTGATGCGCAGGAGCTTTATACATTTCTTCGCAGCCTCGACGTGATGCGCGCCGCGTTTGAAAAAGATACCACGGCGGTTATTTCCACTAACAGCGATTTAGGCCGGATGCTCAAGTCGATGGCGGAAGCCGTCGCTCCACCAAAGCCGGCGCATTAACCAGTCAGTGCCCCAGGGTTCGGTGAGAATCTGGACGATTGGTCATTCGACGCGCACGATTGACGAATTCATTTCGTTGCTTCAGGCGAATCAAATCCGGTCGCTTGCAGATGTGAGAACCTTGCCCGGATCGAGGCGTTATCCGCAGTTCAACAAGGAGACCCTAGCGGACTCGTTAAGCAAAGTCGGAATTCGCTACGAACACTTTCCCGAGCTCGGTGGGCGGCGAAAACCAAGAGACGATTCGCGTAATCTCGCCTGGCGAAATGCGTCATTTCGAGGTTACGCCGATTACATGGAGACAGAAGAGTTCCAGAAAGGTGTTAAGCGTCTTCTCGATTTTGCAGCCGACGCCGGACCAACTGCGATCATGTGCGCGGAAGCGGTCTGGTGGCGTTGTCATCGGTCGCTGATTTCTGATTACCTGAAAGTGCGCGGCATCGGGGTGATGCACGTCCTCAATGCAAACAAAACCGAGCCGCATCCATACACTTCGGCAGCGAGGATCGTGAATGGTGAGTTGAGCTACGCTGGCGCCTGACACAGACGCCCTACAATTCTTTATGCGCTTCAACGCGGGTCCGTCACGCGTCCGAGAAACAAACAGACGCCGGTTGGGACGTGTTGAATGCCATAAATGAATGGGTGATCGACTTTCACTTCAATCGGGGGCGGTTTTGGACCTCGCATCGCTGTTGCCCTCATCATCACAACCGCAGTGGCTGCGGCTGCTTCGGTTCCTTTTTCGTCCACAGCAATGAAGGTCTTGTGAAAGACATTGGAGATGTAGAGATAATCGTTCGGCTTGCGTGGCGCCATCTTATCGAAATTCGCGCTGCCTCGCGGAATATCGAATGCGCTTTTCATTCCAAGCGCCTGAAGTGTTTCCGCGAGCGCAATCGTAGGCGGCTCGAGCTTGAACTTTGGCAAATGCAGATCGACATCCTGCGCTTCGAGCTTAGTGCACCCTGCTAAAACGACCGCGCTGAGCTTCGATTCCAATGCACGCAGACCATCTAGCTCGTCGGGAAGAAGGACGAGAAATTGGAGATCGTCGCCGGCATACGGAAGGCTGACTGCGGTAAAGCCCTCGCGCTTGGCGTAACCAAAGCGTGCGGTTTTCCGCATCATGGGAACATTGACGCGTGCGCCCGCGCGGACATGGAATGGTTCCGGCTGAGTTGCCTTATCGGAAAATGGATCCGTCCACGGTGCTTTGAGATAAAGGGCGTTCGCCAGGACGAGCCGTGTCAGTTTATTCAGTGCATCCGCAGGAATGAGATCTCGAATCTTGTCGTGCGTCTGGTCTGCCACCCATTCATTGATGTGCTGTGTCGCCACCGCGGGATCTGCAACGAAATTGAGCGGCTCAAATGCAGCGCCGTAGTTTTGTTTTACCAGCGACAAAAAATTCTGACGAAAATCGTAGTCTTTTTGGGCAAAGAGGCGGTTGGCGATGTTTAACGTGATCGGCTCGCCCGGGCCGCCGAATTCCTTGGATTTCTTCACCAGTTCGGCCGTCTTCGCGCTCATTTCTTCCAGCGAATGCTGAAGCGAAGCGAACGAGGTGGCTACTTTGCTGGCATCGCTTGGAAAATGCAGCACACGCGCCATCTCAGTGCGCGTCTCGCCATCCACGCCGGCAAACGTCATGGCCAGGGCGATTTCAATTGAAAACGGTGAGACGCAAAGGTTGTCGTTGCCCGTGGCGAGCTGACGTTGAAGATCGACAGCGAGCTCATTCGTTGCCCTTGCCGCCAGATCGAAGTTCGTTGCAGCGTGCGCCATCCCGATAACCATCGGGACTAACGCGCCGAATGCCTGCAAGATCAAAAGCCGTTTCATGCCGGCCATGAAACACTGAAATTGCGGAGCTTGCGACGCCAAATTGGTGCATTCGCTCCAGTGATCACGCCTTGCCTCAAAATTACACCGGGTTCGACTCGTTGAAGAGAGCGCATTCCGTGTGACAATTTCCTCATGGACGACGCGAAAACCCCAACTCGTGCTGATATTTCCGACTCTGATAAGTGGGACCTGACGCATCTTTTTGCCGATGTAGGCAAATGGCAGGAGGATTTTGCATGGGTGCAGCGGACGTATCCAAAGCTTCAGGATTGGAAGGGCAGAGTAGGGGAGTCGGCGCAGACGCTGGCAGCAGTGCTTGAGTTCGAAAAGTCCCTCGATTTGAAGATTGAGCGCGTCTATCACTATGCGTCGCTGCAACTGGCGGAGGACAGCACTAACAACGAATACCTTGCGCGGATTGGGCAGGTTCAGAACCTGCTGACAAAGATCGGCGAGGTCGCGGCGTTTGTTGTTCCCGAAATTCTGGCGATCGATGACGAAACGTTTGCCAAATTCGTTGCCGATCCGGCGCTCGCCGAGTGGCGAATCAAGTTGCACAAGGTTCGACGGATGAAACCGCACGTGCTCTCGGTGCCCGAGGAACGTCTTCTCGCATTGGGAAGTGTCGCACTGAGCGGTTACGACGATACCTTTTCACAATTGACCGACGTGGACATGAAGTTCGGCGTATTGGTCGATGAGAAAGGGCGTGAAAGACCGCTTACCCAAAGCTCGTTCAGTTCGTTTTTGGTAAAGCGCGATCATGAGCTGCGCAAACGCGCTTTCGATCAATTCTATGCGGAATTTCGCGATCATCAGTACACGCTCGCCGCGTCACTCGCTTACGCCATCAAGGCGGATGTCTTCCGCGCGCGAGCAAGACATTACTCGTCTGCTCTCGAGGCAGCGCTGTTTCCAGATGATGTACCCGTTGCGGTTTACGACGGATTAATCCGATCGGTTCGGGCGAATTTGAAACCGCTCTTTCGCTATTTCGATTTGCGCCGCCGGGTGCTTGGGTTGCGCGAGTTGCATCATTACGACACCTACGTCCCGCTCGTTCCGGAAATCGAGACGCGCTTCACCTTTGATCAGGCTGCCGAAATGGTCCTGGGCGCGCTCGAACCGCTGGGCAAGGAATATGTCGATGTCCTGGCCGAAGGTCTGCGGGCCCGGCGCTGGTGCGATCGCTACGAAACGAAAGGCAAGCGCAGCGGCGCGTTTTCATCCGGAAGCTACCAGGCGCCTCCCTACATCCTGATGAATTATAAGGAGGACGTTTTCTCCGATGTCTACACGCTTGCACATGAAGCTGGTCATTCCATGCACAGCTGGTTCTCGCAGAATTCGCAGCGGTTTCAGGATTACGAGTACCCGATTTTCCTGGCCGAGGTTGCATCGACCTTCAACGAGGAACTTCTCACCGATCATCTACTCAAAACGACCACCGATCCGAAGATGCGCGCTTACATCATCAACAGGCAAATCGACGATCTGCGGGGCACGCTTTTCCGGCAGACAATGTTTGCCGAGTTTGAGAAAATCATTCACGCCATTGAAGAGAGCGGCGACGCGCTGACGCTTGACGTTTTCAAATCGCAATATCGCGGGCTTCTCGAAGCTTATTTTGCCGAAAACTTCGTGATCGATTCGGAACTGGATTTGGAATGCCTGCGTATTCCGCATTTCTACCATGCATTTTACGTTTATAAATATGCGACAGGGATTTCCGCTGCGGTTGCGCTTTCGCAACGCGTGCTTGCCGGCGAGTCCGAAAGTGTGGACGCATATCTTAATTTTCTGCGTTCCGGCGGCTCGAAGTTTCCACTCGAAACGTTGAAGGCAGCCGGCGTGGACATGACCACATCGGCGCCAATCGAGAGCACCTTGCGCTTATTCGAACAACGGCTCGATCAACTGGAAGGACTGCTGCTGTAGGTCGTCTGTGTCGATCCCGTGGCGGCAGCCGTGTCGGCTGCACCTTAGATATTGCAGGCGGCACGCCTGCCACTACAGACTTAATCAATGCAGTTGGATGCCGACGAACTTCGCGAGCAACTAAAGCCTCTTTTCCTGGAGAATTTTGAGAAATTCGGAGAGTTAGGAGCCGCAGTTTCTGTCTGGCAAGACGGAAAACCAGTTGTCGATCTTTACGGTGGCTTTTGCGATGCCCGCCGCGAGAAGCCATGGGAAGCTGACACGCTCGCCCTGGTGTGGTCTGCCACCAAGGGAATTGGCAGCGCATGTGCCCTGCATGTGTTGCAGGAGCACAGGATTAACATCGACCGGCGCGTAGCGGAGTTTTGGCCCGAGTTCGCTCAAGCTGGCAAAAAAGAAATTACGCTAGCGCAGTTGCTTTCCCATCAAGCCGGACTTTGCGCTTTGGATGCGCGAGTTGATATACTCGATTACGGCGCAGTTATCAGGGCACTCGAAATACAAAAGCCATTGTGGCCGCCAGGGAGCGCACATGGCTATCACGCTCGTACGTTTGGATTCTTGCTCGACGAACTCGTGCGTCGCATCGCTGGGAAAACGCTGTCGCAGTATTGGCGCGAAGCGTTCAGGAAGCCGCTGAATCTCGATTTTTGGATCGGTTTGCCTGAAGAAGAGAACGCACGTGTGGCCACCGTTTACGCCGCAAAAAGCGGGAAACCGCCCAAGCCGAAGAAATTCTACAGCGACCTGACTACGCCGGGAACGCTGGCACGCAAAACGTTTACGTCTCCGTACGGACTGAATTCAGTCAGCGGGATGAACACTCCCGCTATCCGCGCGCCAGCCATTGTTTCGTTTGGCGGAATCGGGAGCGCTTCGGCCCTTGCGAAGTTCTACTCCATGCTTGCGAACGGCGGAAAACTCGACGGGCAAACCTTCTTCTTAGAAAAAACAATCGCCTGGATGACCACGGTGCTGGCAGATGGCATGGACCGCGTTTTTCAAATCCCGACCGCGTTTTCAGCCGGCTTCATGAAAGATCCGCGAAACGCGAAGCGAAGACTGTTCGGCCCATCAGCGAACGCATTCGGCCATCCTGGTGCCGGTGGCAGTCACGCCTTTGCCGATCACGAAAACAGGATTTCGTTCGCCTACGTGATGAATCAAATGGAGGAATCGCTTTTGCCTAACGAAAAGTCGCTGCGCCTGGTGCATGCGATTTACGCGTAGGATCCGATCTCGCAACGCACTTCGATTCGGCACGCTATTCGCCAATGATCGTAAGCGAGATCCTTCGCCGATGGGGCGCCCGGCGGTGTTCGAACAGGAAAATACCCTGCCAGGTTCCGAGCTGCATTTTTCCATCGACAATCGGCACCGTCTCGCTGGTGCGCGTCAGGACCATGCGGATGTGTGATGGCATGTCGTCGCTGCCTTCGGAACTGTGCGTAAAGTAATCCACATCCTCCGGCACGAGGCGATCGAAGAATTTTTCCAGATCACGTCGCGCAGTCGGATCGGCATTCTCCATGATGATTACGCTGCAACTGGTATGCTGGACAAATACGGTCGCGGTTCCGTTTTGTACGCCGCACTTGTCGATCTTTGATTGTACTTCGTCCGTGATTTCGTACAGTCCCTTTCCGTTCGTGTGAATCTCAATTCGATCGTGGCAGATGCTCATTGGTTAAATCGTTGAGGCTACCATTTGTGTCATTCCAATCGAAGTGGAGGAATCTCGGATCTGGTTCAACGACTGGTCAATCAATTAGAGATGTCTCCAGACCTTCGCGTAAAGCTACGGCTTGGCAGCCGACTCCGCTCGACATGACAAGAAAATCCACGACGCGAAAATAGTATTGTTGCCAGCATTTATAGCACGTTGATATCTGGGTCAGCCGGTGGCCTAATAATTGTAGTGAGAGGTGATCTGGAGCGGGTGTTGTTTGATGAGCCGGCAATTCACCGGCGCTTGGATGATATGGCCGCGCAAATTTCGAACGATTATCGTGATCGCGAACTGACCGTGATCGCAGTGTTGCACGGAAGCTTGATGTTCGTTGCTGACCTACTTCGCCGAATTCCGCTTCCCTTGAAGCTGGATTGCCTCAGCGTGGCGAGTTATCACGGAAAAGCGCAGACCAGCGGCAACGTCGTCTCCAAGGAGATCACAGCCCCCGATGTGGCGGATCGAGATGTTTTGATCCTGGATGATATTCTGGATAGCGGTCACACACTCGCAACGATTCGCGAGACATTGGAAACGGCAAAGCCGCACAGTATTCGGGTGTGCGTTCTGTTGACTAAGAAGAAACAACGCGCCCAGGAGGTCCACACAGATTATGTTGGATTCGAGATCGACGACGAATTTGTTGTCGGTTACGGGCTCGATTTTAGGGAACGTTACCGCAATCTGCCCTATATCGGCGTGCTAAGAAAAGAATTGCTGGAGCAACCGGACAAATGAAAGTACGAGTGCAATTTTATGCGCAGCTGCGCGACCTACTCGGAATGCGTCAGTTGGATGTCGATATTGCAGAAGGCGCGACCGCCCGCGACTTGCTCGAGCAAGTTTATGCGCAACAACCCAAGCTTCGTCCGCACGACAAAAGCATCTTGGTTGGGGCAGGCGTGGATTTTGTGGATCGGAATTACAAGCTCAAACCGGGAGATGAAGTTTCAATCATGCCGCCAGTGCAGGGCGGGTAATCAAGCCGTAGTCATAGGACGGGATCGAGAGATTTCTCGACTTCGCTCGAAATGACAAAAAGGGGTCGATTCGTGGTTTCCGTCAGTCTCGAAAATTTTTGAAATCTGTTGCAACGCCGAAGTCGCGGCCGCGAACAAATTGAATTACTTCCTGGAGCTCGTCCTTCTTCTTTCCAGTAACTCGAATTTGCTGATCCTGCAGTTGGCTTTGCACCTTGAAACCTTGTGACTTGATCGCCTGAATAATTTCCTTCGCTTTGTTTCCTTCCAGACCCTGTTGAATCTTTAATTCCTGCCGAGCATGGCCGACAGATGAAATTGCCGGCTCGTCCTGCTGGATGTTGCGCAAGTCCACGCCGTGCTTTGAAAGTTTGCCGATGAGGATGCCGCGCAATCCCCGAAGATGACCTGCATCCTGCGCGGTGAGCGTGATCTTGTCCTTCTCGAGAAGTATCTCAGTTATTATGCCCTTGAAGTCGAAACGAGTCGCCAGCTCCTTGCGCGCCTGATTGACCGCATTATCAAGTTCCTGTTTGTCTATTTCGGAAACGATGTCGAACGAAGGCATGGAAGGTCTAGATCCTAGATGCTCGATGCCGAATCCCACGCAAGCAAACCCTTATGGATTTGCCTCCACAATCTTGATGTCGCCATTCGCTGTGCGCACCTTGATTGCGGCCCTTCCTCCGCCGTGAACTAGCGTATCGATTTTTTCAGCTCCGGCGGGCGCCGTTTGCGCAGCTGTATCATCAAAGTCGCTGGCGAGCTTTCCGTGCAGCGTTTCGGCCACAAGACTAAAGGCAGCATCGCTGGGAAGAAACGCCCATGTGTTTCCGCGCGCGACATTTGCCTGGACGGAGAACGTTGCATGTTCCCACCAGTCGTAAGAGATGGTGAGATTGCCCCGCCGCAATGCGAGGTCGATGTCGGTAAAGCAATTGTGGGCTACGATGCGACCATCGCCTAAGCAGGCATGCAAGCTTCGTCCCCGCATTCCGTCTACGAAAACTTCGCCCGCATCAAGCCGCAGCTGCGATATGTTGGTGGTTGCAGGAACCACAATAGTGCAATCAACCGTGCCTGAGCGATCAAACAGAGCCCACGTCGGTTTGGGAGGAAGCCTGACCTTGATTGAAACGAAAGTTGGCTGCACAGAGACGTCGATCGCAATCTCTTTCAGCCGCCTGCGACTATAAGCTTTCTTCGTCGCGAGGACCCGCATTTCGTTGGTGTTTGAACCGTAGACCAGAACCGCGCCATCGCCGTTTTGGATGCTGATGTCCGTGTTTGGCTGGATCGTATAGAGCCTCTCGAAAGTCTCCTCAAGCACGCGATCGCTTTCCGAGCCACAACCGGCAAGCGACAACAGTAGCACGGCAACAATCTGCCGAAGCTTGGGCGCCTTAGTGAGAGGTGATCGCACGCACGAACTCTATCAACGCGTGCAGGTTATTCATCAAGGGAAGAGCTGCCGTGACCGTGATAAATGCAAAAAGCACAGCTTCACTCCAGAAGTCGTGGCGTGCTTCACCTTTCAAGTAATTGCCGGCGATGTTCCAAAACGATTGCGCAGGATTGCGCATGTGACGTCCGCTGAACCTTCCAAATGCGACGGAGTGATAGCTATAGTCTGTGATCGGCGACCGACGACGTTTGCTCACCCCGCGATCGAATGCATCGGGGCGCCTGTCTTTGTAGGTCGTTAAGAGTATCGGTTTCATGTTTTCGAGAGTTTGTTTCCTTTGAGATGCGCCACGCAGCACAATTGGATTCAAGACTCTTTACTTCAGGCATGTACACGCTCGTAATCGTAATCGAAGCATCCGAGCACAATTGCGATCGCAAGGAGGAGTGCCAGTCGCTGGCGGCCGCTACACTTGGACCAGCAGGCAAGTTGCAACGAACCATGCCACCAGCGCTCGATCCGAAAAAAGTTCTAAGGAACGAATTATTCTCCAGAGCGATTCGGCTCCAGTTCCCTGTGCATGGCTCGATATGCTTCTTCTTCAGCCGTGCTCCATGGCCCGCTTTGATCGACAAACCAATGCTTCGCAGTGTCGGCCTGGCCGATCTTCGTTTTCGCGCAACGATGGTCGATGATTTGGTAGTAACGATTGCCGGTGTTCTCGTCTCGATCTTTCACCCAAAGTCCAGCCTGATTTATGACATCCGCTAATTCCTCTGAATTGTCCGGCAACAACGCCGCGGCCTTGATCGCGAGCGCGCCAGCAATCAGTCGATAATGAAAACGAATGTCGGGCTCGATTTTGTTCGCAGTGAGACGCTGAATTTCCTTTTGGGATGCTTTCAGCGCGATCGGAACGTTCTTCTTTTTTTCATTGCCGTCTTTGTCATACGACACCTGTTGATAGAACCCGGAACCACGTTGTTTGGCTAGATCGGGAAATTCAAACTCACCGCTGTCTACGAACGCGTCCGGCGCGACCTCGGTCCCCATCAACTCCATCCCGTCGTAGCGCGCGAGCCATGCTGCGGTGAACCATGCGTGCGCGCGTTCGGTTTTGGAAAGCTTTTCGTTGGGGCCATCTTTCAATGCCTTCACGTACTTTTCGAGGACTTTGTCGTAAGGCGGCGACATGTACGGCCCGGCTTCAGCGTAACGATGTTCACGAACCAGCCGGCGGCCGAGTAGATACCTTAGCTTTGCATTATAATCTTCGCCCTCTTTCGGCGGCGGAGTCTCGGGCAAAGCATCGACATATTGTTTCAATTCTTTCGTGGTGAGAACGCGTTCTGCCACAAACGCGGCATCGTTCCAAAGATGTCCTTTGAAAAGCGTATCGAGCGCTTGAACAAAATCTCCGCGCGCGAGCCGAAGTCCGCCGAGATCGCCGTGTGCGCTTTGGCCCCAGCCCCAATCTGGGCCTTCGGGAAAGTAATCATATTCTGTCCACTTCTCGTCAGTGCCTCCGCTCGGGGTATAGGCCGGTGCAGTCCGCAGCGATTCCACTGCTTGCGCCATGGTCTTTGCGGCTTCGGCGAGTTTGCCAGCGCGGCGCTGCAATTTTGCCCGCAACCACAATGCGGCGGCGGTGTCGCCTTTACTCAATTCCAGCCAATGCGCTGCCCCGTTGTAATCCCCGTTGTTGTATGCGACCCAACCGAGATACTCCGCATCCTCGATGCGGCCAAGGTTCGCTTGTTTGATAATGTCGAGCCAGCGCGCGCAACGATTCACCGGCGCGGCTTCTGAGTCAGACGGATAAAGATCGGGCGATGTGGCGGTCGCCAGAATGTGCACCGTCACCAATCGCCGCAGCAACGGATCCTGTGCCGCTGATTTTAACTTCGACATCTCCTTCTGTTCTTCCTCCTTTTTTTGTTCATCGCTCCAGGCATTTCTCTCATCCAATTCGGGGCCATAATTCAGCATCCCTTCGACCGGCTCGCGGTCAGGAACGAGCGCTTTCAGCGAAACAACTGCGCTCGGGTCGCCAAGAGCAAGTTGCGTCAAGAATAATGGAGCGGCTTGCTCTCGATGTTCTTGCTTCCATTCGGCGCGGCCTTCCCAGCCATAACTTTCCGCGGCCAAGCCTAACGAGTCTGCGAATTCAGCCTTCGCGAATTCACGCGTGCGCTCAAACCATTTTGCGGCAGTTGGATAGTCTTTGGTTTTAAGAGCAAGTTTTCCTAGCATGAACGCTGCCCACACGGCGCGATAATGGCGATCTTGCTCAGGTCGTTTGACCAAATCCTCCCACGCTTTGCGCGCTTCGTCCCATTTCTCGTTGTGAAAGGCCCACGCACCTCGGTGATAATCCGCAAACTCTGAATCGAACTCGGGAGGTAAAGGCGAGCTCCCCATGATCATGATGCGCGCATCTTTGTGCTGTTGCGTTGCTTTCGCCGGATCCACTGGTTTGATCCGCCCTTCCTTCAAAGCCGCATCGAAATCTTTGAAGTCTGCCTCTTGAGTGCCCGACTCAGCGTCGTTTTTTTCTGATGTTTCCTCGTCGCCCTTTTTCTCCGCTTTTTCCGATACGACGCGTTTTTCAGGTGGATGAAATTCCTTAGCGAGCCGTCGCACTTCCAAGCCCCAATAAAATTCCGGCGACCCATCCACGTTTTTGCCGCCCTCGTCTAAATAAACATCGGGTCCGTAATATCCGGTCGCGTGCAATCTGCCCAGGAAACAGAGTGTCGCCCCAACTGCCACCAACAATCTAGCGAAGCGACTCACTTTGATTTGAGAATTCGATTTGAAGATTAGTCGGTTGGTCGAACCGAAGCCAACCTATTTTGCGGGTCGCACCCGGTGGTAATCGAAGCCCGTTTTGCGCAACCGAGTTGAACACGGCGAGACCATTTTCCGATCGAACGCTCCAACCGGAAAGCGCGTCGGAGGCCTCCAACCCTGCTTCGCTCCATTTTGCAGTCACGTTCAAGTCAAGTTGCTCGTCCGCTTCGCCCGTATTCACAATCGACAGATCGATCGGGTTCGCGCCTTCCTGCCGGATGCTGAGTTGATGTTTCGGAGGCCGGCCTGCCATCACTGCCGCCAGCGTCGGCCAGCGCCAGTTGCGCGCGTCGATCGCAATGGGAACCCGATACCAAATTAATTCCCGCAATTGTGGTGGGCGCGCTTTTTGCCATTCGTCAACCAGCGCCGCCATTTGTTCGGCGTCAGCGCCAAATTCCAAAATTCGCGTGCCCGGCGGCCAGGAGGGCTGAACGCTGTCCGTAGCCACACTCAAGAGTTTTCCATCAGGAGCGTAACCGGCGGCGCAGCGATACGTCGGCAGCGCGACTGAAAACGGTATTCCCAATTTTCCTGCTCGAGCGATCCACTCGCGCGCTAATCTTAAGTCGCACAATGTTGCGCTCCCGCGCGCTGAAATCGGCACTGAATGAACTTGCAACACGTAGCCATCGGCCTGGCGCAACAGCGGAAGAAAATTCGCGTCGTCCAACCACGCTGGCAGCACTGTGATTACAAACCGGGCCGGATGAACGATTGGCCGCAACATTGACAACCACGTCCGATAAGCGCGGAGGTTCTTTTGTGCGCAGTCGAAGTCGAATTGAAACTCTTCGATTTTTACACCGTGCGCAGCAGAGTCATCGAGGAGTTGTTTCGCAACGTCGACAATCAGGCGCGCCGGCGTATCATCTGCGCGAAATGGTCCGGCAAAAGGCGCAACCCGAAGCGCCACCGAGCAGTATAGAGTTTGCCGCCGCACCGCTTCCCAATCGATCGACGCTTTGGCAATCTCCGGGCTTTTGGCGCTGAAGTTGATCTCCGCCCCAAGCAAGACAACGCCGTTCATTCGTCGTTGCGTTTCACGGAGCGAATCAATTACCGCCGAGGTCCATTCCCGTTGCCAGATATAGCCGCGTTGTGGCAACGGCCCCGAAACTTCTACATCGGATCGGTGGCACCCCGTGACACCGAAGATTGCCACGCAAAAGATTGGGATTGCTTTCAAACCTAAATCCAAAGCGTCCTATCAAATGTGCGATATTGAATCGCTTCGCTCACATGCTCAGGCGAGATCTCAGTCTTGCCATCGAGATCAGCGATGGTGCGCGAAACTTTCAGGATCCGATCGTAAGCGCGGGCGCTTAAGTTCAATTCGTTCATGGCTACGCGAATCAATTCCTGCGAATCCTGAGTGAGTTTGCAATATTGCTTAAGGTGGCGCGTGGCCATGCGAGCGTTACAACTTACTTTTGCGTCGCTGCGAAAGCGCTCTTGCTGACGTTGACGTGCGCGGATGACGCGCTCACGAATCGCGGCAGATGTCTCTTCAGCGCGCTCGCTGGCAACGTCTCGATACTCGACAGCCGGCACTTCAATGTGCAGATCGATACGGTCCAGCAACGGGCCAGACACGCGCTGGCGATAACGCTGCACCTGGGACGGACCGCAACGGCATTCGCGCTTGAGGTCGCCAAAGTAGCCGCATGGACACGGATTCATCGCGGCGACGAGCATGAACTCTGAGGGGAAAGTGACGCTGCCTGCTGCACGGGAAACGGTAACTTTTCCGTCTTCGAGTGGCTGGCGCATTACTTCCAGCGCCGATCTTTTGAATTCGGGCAGCTCATCGAGGAAGAGGACACCATTGTGAGCGAGACTCACTTCGCCCGGGTTTGGGAACGCGCCGCCGCCCAGCAGCCCAATGTCGCTGATGGTGTGATGCGGCGGACGAAATGGTCGCGTGGATACAAAGGATTTTTCGGCATCGAGCAACCCGGCGATGCTGTGAATCTTTGTCGTCTCAATCGCTTCCTCGAGTGAAAGAGGCGGAATAATGGTTGGGATACGTTTCGCCAGCATCGATTTGCCCGAGCCGGGCGGGCCGACCATTAAGACATTGTGACCGCCAGCCACCGCGACTTCAACCGCGCGTTTGACGTGTCCCTGGCCCTTAACATCTGCGAAATCGACGTCATAACTTTGGTGGGCTGCAAAAAAACCAGTCAAATCCGCGCGCGTTGGAAGCAGTGGAGTTTCGCCCCGCAAAAACGCGAACGTCTGCCGCAAATTTTGCACGCCGTAGATGTCGATCTTATCGACCATTGCGGCTTCGAGAGCGTTTGCCTCTGGCACGAACAACGCACGCTTGCCGCGACGCCGCGCCTCCAATGCGACCGGCAAAACACCTTTGACGGCTCGGACCGTGCCATCCAAGGCGAGCTCACCTACAAAGCTGAAGTTTTCAAACGGCGAGCTGTCCAGTCCTTCTGTCACCGCGATCATTCCAAGGGCAATTGGCAGGTCGAAGCTCGGTCCTTCTTTTTTGATATCGGCCGGCGCAAGATTGATCGTCGTGCGGCCGCGCGGCCAGTAGTAGCCGCTATTGGCTATGGCCGTGGTAACCCGATCGCGGCTTTCTCTCACAGCAGCGTCCGGCAGGCCAACGATAACGATGTTCGGATCACCACCGGCGCCGTTGACCTCGATTTCAACCTCGTATGCGTCCACGCCGTAAACAGCCGCGGAGTAAATTTTTGCCAGCATCGCCGTTGCAGCGTTGCAGAAAATCGCGGCGCGGAAAAGTGTCAAATATCCCTCTAAAGTGGGAGGGGACTCACGCCTTCAAATCTCGTAGAATATATTGTAGGGGTGACCCCAGGAAGACAGGGTGAGTAGGCGCTCTAAAAAAATTGAACAGGAGGCATCCGGCGATTGTCACTATTCCGAATATTTAACCTTGTTAACTACTTGGCAGGATGCTACAACGCGGGATCGACAACGCCCTAGCGAATACAATTTATGGGGAGTTGTCGATTCGAACCCCCCAAATGATTAATGAAAAAGAGTTATATGGCTGCTGAGGATAGCGATACCGGAATTAAGATTTACCTGCGCGAGATCGGGCAAATCCCGTTGTTGACTCCGGAGCAGGAGATCGAGCTGGCCGCTAAAATTAAGAAGGGCGATCGCGAAGCAAGAGCACTGATGATCCGGTCTAACTTGCGTCTGGTGGTCAAGATAGCACATGACTACGCGAATCTGGGCCTTCCGCTCCTCGACCTGATATCGGAGGGAAATATTGGTCTGATGAAAGCGGTGGAACGGTTCGATCCGGCGAAGGGCGGGAAACTTAGCACTTACGCTGCGTGGTGGATCAAACAGTCCATCAAACGGGCATTGGCGAACCAGAGCAAGACGATCCGTCTGCCTGTGCACCTGGTGGACAAAATCTCCAAGATGCGCCGAGTTTCCCTGCAAATGAGCGAGGAGCTTGGCCGCGAACCCACCGACGAAGAGCTGGGTGATGAAATTGGAATTGCGAGCGGAAAAGTTTCGCAGCTAAAAACTGTGTCGATCCGTCCGGCGTCGCTCGATGCGCCCATTAGCGACGATGATTCCACCGAGTTCGGCGAGATTGTTGGCGATGAGGACGCGCAAACGCCATTTGAGCTGCTGCGCGACAAAAACCTGCGCAACGAAGTCGGCGGGCTGCTTGATGTGCTGGATGATCGTGAGAAGAAGATTATTTTCCAGCGGTTCGGACTGGACGGCGGCAAACCGAAAACGCTTGAGGAAGTGGGCAAGAAATTCGGTGTCACCCGCGAACGGATTCGTCAGTTGCAAAACATCGCGCTATCGAAGTTGCGCCGCGCGCTCAGCAAGAAGGAGCGTCCGGTCGACGTCGAGTTGCCCGTGGAAGCTTAAGCTGGGTCGATGTCTTCAGTTTAGAACGCGCGGACCTTCTGTCCGCGCGTTCTTGTTTCATTTCACTACACGCAGTTGGATCGAATCGATCAGCGCGCGACCCATACGCACGTCACTGACGATTACCATGCGGTCGCCGGGTGTAGCCCACTTGTTTTTGCGCAAAAACCTCTCGGCTGCTGAAATCGTCCTGTCCGGACCGGCGGCAAAATCGATGCAGGCCGGCAACGTTCCCCAGTAAAGCGCGAGTTGCCTGTAAACTTCCTCGCTCGGGGTGAAAGCAAAGATCGGTGCGCGCTGCGGCCGCAGATTTGACGCATACCGCGCCATCCTTCCGTGCAGCGTGAAGACAACCAGTTTTGAATCTTGCAGCGAGTCGGCCAGCGTGACAGCCGAAGCCACCATTTTCTGCCGAATGTTTTCCAGCAGTGCGTTCTCTGCATAACCCGCGCCACCGCTGCGTTCGATACGAACAGCGACGCGGCGCAAAACTTCGACACACTCAACCGGGTAACGGCCGATCGTCGTTTCGCCGCTCAACATCAGAGCGTCGGCCTGTTCGAAAACGGCATTTGCCACGTCGGTGACCTCGGCCCGCGTGGGCAAAGGATTCGTGATCATCGATTCTAACAACTGAGTCGCCACTATGACCGGCTTGCCCAGGCGAAGACAATTTTTCACAATTCGACGCTGGATGATTGGCAAGTCTTCCATCGGGCATTCGATTCCCAAATCGCCGCGCGCGACCATAATTACGTCCGCACTCTCGATCATCTTGTCGATGGAGCGCACCGCCAGTTGATCCTCGATTTTTGCCACGATCTGCGCCTTGCTTTTTTTCCTCGCCAGAAGTTTTCGCAACTGTTCGATGTCGCTCTTCTCGCGCACGAAACTCAACCCGATGAAATCCGCGCCCATCTCCACGCCCAGGGAGACATCGGCCAGGTCCTTACTCGTGAGCGAGGGGAGATTCACATGTACGCCGGGCAAATTAATGTGACGCCGCGAACCGAGGATCGCGCGCGTCAAAACCTTGCAGCGCACACGATTTTTTTCCTTATCGAGCACGAGTAATTTGATCAAGCCATTATCGACCAGAATCGTGCCGCCAACCGTCACATCGTCGGCAAAACCGGGGTAATTCACGTCCACGGAATAGCGCTCCTTACTTTTCGCGCGGCGCACGGTGAACTCCAGAATGTCGCCCGGCTTCAAATGCAGGCTGGCCTTAAGATCGCCAGTCCGGATAGCCGGGCCTTGGGTATCAAGGAGAAGCGCAACCGCCCGGCCCGCTTTTTGTGCGAGCATTCGGATGCGCGGAACAATTTCGCGTACCCATTCGTGGGTGGCGTGGCTCATATTTAATCGGAAAACGTCGCTTCCTTTCTGTATTAGCTGGCGCAAGACCTCGGTCTTTTCCGTCGCAGGACCCAGGGTGCAGATGATTTTTGTCTTGCGCATCAATTAACCGGAATTGATCCGTCCAGAGCGTGAGTGTTTCTTACTCTTATTCGTGCTCTTGCTCATCTTCTTTAGTGAAACCGGCTTTTCTGCAGCAAGACCCCTTGGAGCGTGAGCATGAGCAAGAGAAAGAGTAGGAGTAAGAGACGCAGACGAGAGTTTTTCAGGGCCGATCAGGCTTCGGAGATACTCGTTCGTAGGAGCTCTCTACCCGCGTCGCCACATCCTTGTAGCCGTGTTCGACTTCGTAAATTTGCTTCATGCAGGCGAGCGATTTTTCCCGGTCGCCTATCCGCTCGTAAACAAGTCCAAGATTGTAAACGATCTCTTTTTTAATCGCGTCCATAGACAAAATTTCCTTCGACGCCTCTTCCAATTGCTTCGTTGCGAGATCAAGCATGCCAAGCTCGCCGTAACAACAACCGAGCAAGTTCATCGCTTTTGAGCGGGCGTGTGGATTTTGCCGCGACCGCTGCAACTCCGGCACGGCTTCGCGAAAACGTCTGGCACTGACGAGCTGCTCGCCCAACTCGAATCGAAGCTGCAGATCGGTCGGATTTCGAGCGACCCGCTCACGTGCGTCGGCGATGAGGATTTCTGCTAGCTTCGCTTTGGCGGCCTTTAGTTCTTCAGACTTTTTCGCATGCAACTCATGGGCTGCGTTGTGTGTTGAAAGAAATTCCTCGTGCGCGGCAACCTCGCGTTCCAGGCATTTGATTTTAAGATCGGAAACTTTCCGGACCAATCCGGTATCCGCACCTTTGGTCAGGTCAGCTGCACATTGATACCAGCCGATCGCGGCCTCCAAGTCCTCCTTTTCCTCGTTCAACACGGCCAAGCGTCGCGCAAGGTCGACGTTCTTCGGCTCTGCCTTGTGACGTGCGTGCGTTTCGGCGATCTGTTGCTCGAGCGATTCGCCAGTCAATCGTATCCGGCTTTGCTGTTCGAGCGAAATCGCCATCTCTTTGTCCTTGATCAGGTCGCGGTAACTTTTGGCCTGCGTCCATCCACCGCTTTTCATGGACGCATGCGCCGCCGCGTCTTTGCCCCGACGGAGCGCTTCGGCATCCAATGGATTTAGCTCAATGATTTGATTATAGACTTCGACTTCCTGATCGTTCTCTCCCAGCTCGCGGTACAAACGCCCGAGTTCATGTAACACTTTGACGTCGCGCGGATTTTCTTCGAGCAAGGTGCGCAGCGCGAACACGCCAATCTCGGGCCAGCCCGCTGCTGTCGCCGCTTCCTTTAAAGCCAGGTTCGCCTGTCGATTATAAGGTTCGTCTTCCAGCACCTTTTCCAGCATTTCGACGGCACGTTTCGGGTCCTTCTTGATTTCTCGCTGCGCTTTCATGACAGCAATCGGCGCAGTCGAAATATTGAAAAAACTTCTCTTGGTTGACTTGTTTTTCGTGACTTCAGTGCGCCGCAGCAATTGTCGTCCGGTTAGAAATCGCGGTTCCTGTTTCAGGATTTCCTGTAAAAGCGAAATTGCGTAACCGAGATTGCGCAGCTCAACAGCAGCCACCGCCTTGAGCCAAAGGTTGCGCTGTGTCTGGTTCAGTTCCTTTTCCGTCTTCACCGCCATTGCGAATAGTTTATCACAATACGCAATTCTGGTGCGGTGCACGTTTCACCGGGGCGGCAACCACTCAGTTTCACAATAAATCCAGCTGCGGTTTTTCATTTTTAGCGCCTGTTTTTGCCGCTCTTTTATGCGGCTTGGCGGACGGCGCGGTTATGCCATCCGGTTTCTCCAGATTGGAGAGAATCTCCTTCGCCCGATCAAGAATCTCCTTTGGCAAACCTGCCAGGCGGGCGACCTGGATACCGTAGCTTTTGTCCGCGCCGCCCGGGATGATTTTGCGCAGGAAAATGATTTGGTCATTCCACTCGCGGACTGCGACATTGAAATTGCAAACGCCTTTGCGTTCCGCTGCGAGTTTGGTCAATTCATGATAATGCGTGGCGAATAACGTGCGCGCTTTGATCTTGTCGTGGAGAAACTCCGCGACGCTCCAGGCGATGGAAAGGCCGTCAAATGTGGATGTGCCGCGGCCGATCTCATCCAGTATCACCAGGCTGCGTTCGCTCGCGTTATTGACGATATTCGAAGTCTCGTTCATCTCGACCATGAATGTCGATTGGCCGCGTCCTATGTCGTCGTTCGCGCCGACGCGGGTAAAAATACGATCCACCAGCCCGATCTCGGCGCTTTCCGCCGGAACAAAGCTGCCTATTTGAGCCATCAGCCCAATCAACGCCACCTGGCGAATGTAAGTGGATTTTCCCGCCATGTTTGGGCCGGTCACGACCGCGAGTCGGACGGTCTCGCCGTCCAACGATGTGTCGTTAGGCACAAACTTTTCTTCCACCAGATTCTGGTCGAGTACGGGATGCCGTCCGTCTTTGATCACCAGGCGCAGCGTATTGTTTAATTGCGGCCGACAATAACGGAATAACCGCGCAGTCTCAGCGAGGGCGCAAATCACATCGAGCACGGCAACGGCCGCGGCAGTTTGCTGGATCGACTCCAGTTCCCGCAGAGTTTCCTCGCGCAGTTTTTGGAAAAGCTGGTACTCCAGTTGGCGCGCACGTTCGTCTGCGCCGAGGATTTTTGCCTCCATCTCCTTTAACTCCGGTGTGACGAAGCGCTCTCCGCCCACGGTGGTTTGCTTGCGCGTGTAGTGCGCAGGCACATTCGCAAGGTTTGATTTGGTGACCTCGATGAAATAACCAAAAACGGAGTTGTAACGTACTTTGAGTGACTTGATGCCAGTTGCAGCGATCTCGCGCTCCTGCAAATGGCTGATCCAATTCTTTCCATCGCGCGACGCACGCCGCAGCTCGTCAAGATCGCTGTTGTATCCGTCCCGAAAAATTCCACCGTCTTTTAGAGTCAACGGCGGATCGTCGACGACTGCTTTCCCGAGCTTTTCAGCCAACAGAGGTATTTCGTGAATCGCGCTTTGCAATTGTAGTGATAGGGCTGGCTTGCCGAGCCCTCCGCCTTTCTCAGCAACGACAGGCGCTTTTCCAAAGCTGGCTCGCTCGATCAGTTTTTGCAGTTCGCCTTTCAGTCGGGGAATTTCCTGAAGGGAAAATTTCAGGGCCACGAGATCGCGCGCGTTTCCCGAGGCCTGGCTCAGTCGCGATGTTGCGCGTTCGATGTCGCGAATGGGTTTCAGTTGAGCGCGGATTGCCGCAAGTAAATCTGGTTCCTGCAACAAATCGGCGATCATTTGCTGGCGTCGCTCGAGCTCACTCAGATTGCGCAGCGGCTGCAAAATCCACGAACGCAACCTCCGGCCACCCATCGGCGTGATCGTGCGATCAAGAACTGCTAGCAAACTGGTGTTACGTGCCCCGCGTGATTCGACCAACTCAAGATTCGTTTGGGTCGCGGCGTCGAGCATGACGTATTCCGCCGGCGCATCGCAGCGCAACGAGGTGAGATGATCGATTTTACGCCGAAGCTGGTGCTTCAAATAGTGAACAATTGCCCCAGCGGCAGCGACCGCCTGAGACATTTCTCCGCAGCCGAAGCCATCCAGCGATTTCGTTTTGAAATGCTCACACAAGGTGAAGACCGCTTGCTCCGGCAGGAATGCGTAGCTGTCATACTCGATCGCGCGATCGATCTCGCCAAGCTGATCTTTCTGTTCGGAGCTGATGAGCACGATCTTGCAGTTGGGTGAGCCGGAACTCGCCGGTGGTGAGGTCCGCGTAAGCAAAACCAAATAAGCCGCCATCGATGTAAACCGCGCCCAGATAATTCGCGCGTTTCGCTTCGAGTAAATCGAGGTCGCTCACAGTTCCCGCGCTGATGATTTGGGTAATGTCGCGGGAAACGATTTTTCCCGGTTGCGGCTCGCTGGTCTGATCGCAAATCGCCACGCGTCGGCCGGCCTTGATCAATTTTGCGATGTAAGTTTGCGCTGCGTGATACGGCATACCGCACATCGGCACGCCGTTGCGCTTGGTTAGTGCGACATTCAGCAAGACCGAGGCTTCTTTTGCGTCTTCAAAGAACAGTTCATAGAAGTCGCCGAGCCTGAACAACAAAAGCGTATCTGCCGGGATGCTGCCTCGGAGCCGCCGGTATTGCTGCATCATTGGAGTGAGCGCGTCGGCCATGATTTCAGAATTAGATCAGCCCGCGCGAATTGCGAGTTTGGAATGTGGATTGGTAAAAATTCCTTGCCTGCTAGAGGTGTTCGTCTCCAATCTGACGCGGCCCGCATGAAGTTCATCGCTCATTTGCCTGGCGGCTGGCTTGGCACATTCTGTTTTCTTTTTTCTCCCGTTTTTCTCGCCGCTACGCTCGTTCAAAAGAATCCGCCGGTGCGTTCTGCGGAGGCGCCGGTGTTGATTTGGGACATTGACCTAACGCTAGCCAGGACTTGGCCGCGCAACGTCCGCACAACTGATGATCCGCTTAAGGCGAGCGATGGCAAAACCCCTTCAACCACTGGTTTAATCGATCTCCATGCCTCTGGCAGCGGAGAGTTTACCGCTGATAACCTCAAACTTTTGCTAACGCGAATGCATGGTCCAGTCACGATTTTCGATCTACGGCAGGAAACACACATATTTGTCAACGGCCTGCCCGTTAGTTGGTTCGCGACACGAGATTGGGCGAATGTCGGTCGCAGCCAGACTGAAATCGAAGAGGCCGAAGCTGCATGGGTGCAATCGCTTGGACCGGGGAGCGAAATTGCCGTTCGGCCAGGTGCGCCGGTCAAAAAGGGCAACACGGACTCTGCCGCCCCACAACAGGTGATCGTAAAAGAAGCGAGTACCGAACGCGATCTTGTGTCCTCCGCCGGCACCAGTTATGTGCGGGTCGCGGTTACGGACCACACGCGACCACTCGATGATACGGTCGATCGATTTATCCTAGCTATTCGCGGACTTCCCGAGAACGGCTGGGCGCATTTTCACTGCGAAGCGGGACTTGGACGAACGACCACATTCATGGTGCTGTACGACATGCTGCGAAATGCGACTCGTGTATCTCTCGAGGATATTGTGCGCCGTCAGAAATTACTCTCTTTCGACTACGATGTACTGCATCCGGTTGGGCCTGGAAACTGGAAGGCTCCTTACGTAGAAGATCGGATCGCATTTGTTCGCGTGTTCTACGATTATGCGCGCGCTAATCCGAACGGTCGGCCGCAGCTCTGGAGTGAATGGCTCAAATCGGGTGTGCGGTGACGATGCAGATCCCAGGCCTGTAAATCGTTAACGGAACTGCCATCCCGCGCTGGTGCGTTCCAATCCCATCCATTACCAATAACCAATCGGAACATTAAACTTCACTCGACTTACTAGCAAATTTTCGGTGCTCCGTTTAGCCGCTCCCTTCGCTGACGCGACCGATAGGACCGTGCTTCCGTCAGCAGATCCTTTTTCAATAGTGACCGCCACGTCGAACTCGACTAGGAAAACGCTATCGGCGCCGTGAAATGTGCGAAGAACGTTGGGGTTGTCGCCGCCGCCGCCAATCTTTGGGGCGATGCGGTCATCGTGGGTTTTCGCACTTGTCACTCCGAGCGAAATCTGTGTCAGCGTCGTTGCAACAAACTCTTGAAGATCCATTACAGTGAGGGTCTGACTAGAATTTAGTTACACAATGTATCCTCTTACTCGTGAAATGAAATATCCGCTGGAAATGCGTACTGTGGCAAGTCACGTTTCGCTCAGCTCCAAATCCAAGTTGCTTCGAATCGTTTACATCTGTGAAACTCAGCACTGTTGGACCTCGCCAGCGTCTGTTCGTGCCTTTCGATGACCTTTGCCTGCTGCATCGTGAAGCGGATCACACAAAATAGGGAAACCTGGAACGGCAGCGCTGAAGCATATTGGGTGACAGAAATTCCCTGATCTTTTGTATTGCCCCAGCTGGACTGCTGGGCACGGACTCAATGGCCATTTAGCTTTTTTCGGGAACTTCGCTCCGTGGTTTCCGGAGAACAACCTAAGGCATGGAAAGACCAGCCATTCATCCGCCATTCGAGATACGTCCGTGATGGTTAGTCGCTGACCTATGGATCTTCAAGACTTTATTACGACGACCCTCTGCCAGATTTCGGCCGGAGTGGCAACGGCGAAAAACTATGACAGGTGTATCGCCCCACGGATTGGCGTCGGCCAGGACGAGCCTAAGATACTCCGTACACTTGCCGACTCAGATGGCGTCTTTCTAGTCGAGTTCGACGTGCCGGTCGCTGCCTCGGAGGCGACTAAAAACGGAGCCGCTGGTAGCATTGCGATTCTATCGCTGGCTTCAGGAAAGAGACAGGCTAACCGTAGTGTCGAAAATTCGCTAGTAAGCCGGGTGAAGTTTAGTGTTCCGATTAATTATAGGTGAGTGGCCGGATCTCAGGTCATCGAAGCCGTCTGGACCACTTGAGGGACCGCGTAGGCGGGCCATTTGCGCATTCTACATGGCGAGATAGCGCCGGCGCGTTTATGTCATTGCAACAACAGCGGACTCGTTGTCAGTGTCGTTGTTGCTTATCGGAATCCTCGCGGGATTTTGCCTATAAGAATGGAGGCGAGGGGAGTTGAACCCCTGTCCTCTTCGCTATCCGCGCAAACATCTACATGTTTATCCGACGATAAATTCTGAGGAGCCAAGCCATGCGCCGGCACACTGCCGGCTCCCGAGCGTCCACGAAATCGATTCACGAACCGGCGCGGTCGCTCCACCGATTCGCCAGCCTGCTGTCCACATTTGCCGTCGTAGCAGGCGTCCCACGACAAATGTCGCGATCAATTAAGCCGCGAGAGCGAGACCTTCGTTGTCTGCGTTTGTTTTTTGGTCCGGTTTTTAACGAGGCCAACGAACCATCCTCGACATGCCGCCTGCGCTTCCAACGATGAGTCGAAGCCAGTACGCCCCCATTTTTTTGTACTTGAACAAATACCTCTTTTTGCAGTCTTATGCAACAGGGTCGCGGGGCTCCTGCGCGCTTGCTCGCAGAGGCTGCAGGCCTAATGAGTGCTCCACGAATGGCGATTGAAATAACAGCTCGATCTTTGGCTGACACGCAACAAACGGACATGGCCTCCGGCGAAGCGGTCCAGCCCAGGGAACTTTCAGGGCTTCCGGAGAAGTCCGTCCCGCTTTCTCGATTTTTGCGGCGCTCCCTGCGGTGGACGCGACGAAACTTCAGTAGTCGCGCGAAGCTGCTTTCAGGCGGGGAAGTGATGATTCTTTCAGCGCCAAAAAGCGGACGCACATGGATTCGGACATTTCTTTGCGCGTACTTGTGCAAGCGTCACGGCCTGGAGTTCACACTGCAGCCCGGGCGGTACGATCGTCCGGGATTTCCCCGGATAATATTCTCCCACGATCGTTTTGAGCACCGGACGAAGGGCAATCGCTGGGACCGCTTGCGCGGCAAATATCTCGTTCCAAGACGAGAACTTCGCAAAGCGAAGATCATCCTGCTCGTGCGCGACCCCCGGGATTGTTTCGTCTCTCTCTATTTACAAATGACGCGGCGCGATCCCAGCGCGGATGCGGCGTTGAAGCAAAAATCTGTCAGTGAGCTCCTGCGCGACAAAAGATTTGGAATCCGCGGCATTGTTCGCGCAATGAACGACTGGCTTGACGAATTCTCATGCCGAAAGGATTTCACGATCGTCCGGTACGAGGCGCTGCGCGCATCTCCAGCGGAACATTTTCGAGATTTGCTTACCGTCGTCGGCGAAACGACGCCGGATATGTCGATTTTTCAGGAGGCGCTTGAGTTTTCTCGTTTCGAGAACATGCAAAAATTAGAGGCAGCCGGGGTTTTTGATTCAAAAATTCTGCATCCGGGTGACGTGCGTGATCCGGAGTCGTTCAAAGTGCGCCGCGGCAAAGTTGGAGGATATCGCGAGTATCTTTCTGCCGAGGATCAAGAATACGCTGCGAATGCATTGAGCGAGCTCGATGCTCGATTCGGCTACAACTCCTGAAGGATAGCCGCGACTATCGTCGAGCGTGGTGAGGCTGCTACTCTGCAAGGCCTCTCTCGCGCCTCTGACGGCATGTTGCTGCCAAGGATCATCTTAGCGGACCTGTTTTTCCTCATCCCGTTAGAACGGCTCGGTGTCGGAGGCTGATTGCGGTACACCATTGGGCTCGCGGCACGCACTCAACGCGAGCGTTGTGGCCGCGAAAAAAATCTGCAAAAAAACTGCTTGCGCTCTATTTCCTACTGAAGTAGTAGAGATACTAAACCATAGGAGTTCAGTAGACATTAGAACGAAAACGGAGGCTCGTTCTGCGCGGGCACCATTTGGGTCGAATATGAAGCAATATCGCGCTTCGGCGGTGCGTTCATTCTCATTGCCGGTGCGTCTGCATTGGCTGTGCTGTCAGCCGCACTGTTTCGCGCGCCAGAAGGCTATGAGGACGCCAATGGACTGCATGTTAGGCCGGGTAATCGGCGGTTCGGCCACGGTCGTCATGTCCGATTCTCTCAACGGCAGGTGCGGCGAGAATGGACACAGCGAGCGGCATCCGCGTACAAGAGCACGACATGAAACTTTCTAAACGTGGCGAATACGCGCTCCGAGCGCTTATCGATCTTGGCATCGCGTCCGAGCTCGGGTGGCCGATGCTCCAGATTAGTGAACTGGCGTCAAAAGAAAAACTACCGATCAAATTCCTCGAGCAGATTTTCACGCAACTCAAAGCCGCCGGATACGTGAAAAGCAGGCGCGGGAAGTTCGGTGGCTACTCGCTTGCGCGTCCGATGAGCCGGATAAAGTTCGGCGCCGTCATTCGGTTGATTGAAGGTCCACTAGCACCGATTCGATGCGTTAGCCAAACGTCCTACGCGCGCTGCTCTTGCCCGGATGAAATTCACTGCGGCTTACGGATGTTGATGTTCGACGTCCGAAACGCCATCAGCACTGTCCTCGATCGCTTCACTCTTGCGGACATCGTGGAGATCACGCTTCGCAAATATCGTCGCGATAAAGTCTCGCCGCCTTTCCTCCACAGATCGATCCCGCTCGCATCGATCTTGTCCAAAGAGGCCGAGCTGCCGCTTCATGGCAGGAGCAGAGTAGAGGCATTGAAACAATTTTCAGGGTCCCGCGGGAGCCAGTCACACAATGGCCGCGCGAAAGGCGCGGCAAAATAGGAGAAACTTATGCTGATCAGAAACTGTTTTTTATGGCCCGCCAGCGTTGTCGTTTCATTGCTGGCCGCGATCCCACCGCTCGCTGCCGAGACCCCATCCGACGACGCGCGGCTTCAAAAGCTCGAACAGGCTGTCAGCCAGCTACAAAAGCGCAATGCCGAGCTTGAACAGGAAGTTGCGGGACTAAAGAAGCGCAGCGCATGGGCGCCCGTGCTGACGCCGGAAGGCAAAACCAAGACACAGGTGACCAGCGAAGGAAAGACATATGTCGAGAAGCTCGTGCCCGAGTTAGCAAGTGCCGAGAAATGGAAATTATTCCCAGCGATCACTGAATTGGAGCTCTTTGGTGACCTGCGTCTGCGCTATGAATACCGCGGAGGCAGACTGCCGAGTGACGATCCAGATCACCCAAATGACTGGCAGGAGCGCGAGCGTGAGCGTTACCGTCTTCGCCTGGGACTTCGCGGAACCCTTATGGACGATTGGTTCTTCGGCGTCCGGTTGGAGACGAGCGCCAGCGCGCGTTCATCGAACGTTACGTTTGGTGCCGACACATCGACTGACTCGCCCGGTGGCGGTGGGCCCTTTGCAAAGGGGGACGACGGCATCTTCGTTGGCCAGGCGTATGGCGGCTACAAAGGCTTCCCCGGCTTTACGTTTACCGGGGGTCGAATGCCAAACCCGTTCGTCAGAACGCTAATGGTGTGGGACGAAGACATCAACCCGGAAGGCTTGGCGGAGCAGTGGAAGCACACTTTCACCATTGGTGGCGGAGCAACGGCGCCAGCCTCCTACAGCAAGGATGGGAAAGCCGTTGCACCTCCTCCACCGGCAGAGCCGTTCCTGAAAATCGACGCCTTCGCGAATTTCGGTCAGTTTGTCTATGACGATAGTAACCCGTCAAACCCAATTGGCCCACGTCCGACAACGACGCAGCCAATAGGCGGTGAGACTCAGCTCATCCCCAACACCAATGCATTCTTACTAGGCTGGCAGGTGGGAGCGAAGTTTGATTTTCCGCACATCTTATACTTCCAGCTTGCACCAACCCTCTACAACTACACCGGCAACGGCAACACGTTTAACATCCATTTCTCAGGCGATCCCGGTGGCAATCAAACGAGTATTAATAGTCTTTTGGTTTTCGATATGCCGATGGAACTCGGGTGGAAAGTCGGGAAAATTCCAATGCGGATCTTTGGGGATTTTGCAACGAACTTTGAAGCGGACGATCGCGCCACGGCTGCAGGACATCCCGACAAGGGCGGCGACCGCTACGCGTACCAGATCGGTCTCGGTATTGGTCAGCTAAAGAAAAAGCACGATTGGGAGATCAGCGCCTGGTGGCAACACCAGGATCAGTATGCGCTGGACCCAAACTTGGTCGATACAGAAATGTTCGACACCAAGCTGAACTTGCAAGGCGTGGCTGTGAAAGCCGGATACATGCTGGCTGATGCCGTGGTCTTTAACCTCACTTGGGCCTACGCATGGCGCATCGACGACTCAATCGGGACCGGTGGAAGAGGGGACATCACTATCAATCCGATAGATCAGTATCAAATATTCCAGGCGGATCTGATTTTTAAATTCTGAGTCAGGCCAGCTACCAAATGGCGGGAACAGGTTCTCGTTTGCTTATGGAAAAATCTCTGCCTATCTGCTGCTTTAACTACAAGCGCCACCCGCTCGTGTCTCCCCATGGGGTACATTGCATAATTGAGCGTCTCGAGCGGCGACGGCGCGAAGTGTCTCTCAGTTTGTAAGCATGTGCTCGTATTGAAACCAACTATGAAAATAAAAATAACAGCAATTATTGGAATGTTCCTGCTTTTGGCACCGTTTGTGACGGGGGAAGAAAAGACAACGATTCGGTTCGGGCACTTCCCGAATATTACGCACGCCCAAGGTGTAATCGCACACGCACTTTCGCGGCAGGGCAAGGGCTGGTTTGAGAAACGCCTCGGACCGAATGTCGAGATTCAATGGTACACTTACAATGCCGGGCCTTCGGCAATGGAAGCGATCTTTGCCGGGTCGCTCGATTTAACATACGTCGGGCAAGGCCCGGCGCTAAATGCGTACTTCAAATCGAACGGTGCGGAGATTCGTGTTCTTGCCGACGCAGCAAATGGCGGTGCCGCCCTTGTGATCAAACCCGATGGCCTCATTAAGACTGCGGCGGATTTTCGAGGCAAGAAAATCGCGACGCCGCAACTCGGTAATACGCAGGACATTTCATGTCGCGCATGGTTGAAGGCGCAGGGTTTCAAGGTGACACAAACGGGCGGCGACGTGATCGTAGTGCCGACCAACAATCCAGATCAGCTCGCGCTCTTTCAAAACGGCGGTGTCGATGCTGTCTGGACGGTCGAGCCATGGGTGACCCGGCTTGAGCGCCAGGCAAAAGGCAAGGTATTTCTCGAAGATAGCCAGGTCATAACCACCTGGCTCACATGCAGCGCGAAGTTTCTCAATTCTCATCGGGATCTGGTCAAAAAAACCGTGACCGCAAACCAGGAATTGACGGATTGGATGCAAGCGCGCCCGGATGAAGCGCAAAAAATTTTGATCGCGGAGTTGAAGGAAGAAACGAGAACGGATTTTGCGCCGGACGACGTCGCGCAGGCGTGGAAACGAATCAAGTTTACAACTGATGTGCCGAAGGAGTTGATCACGAAAGCTGTCCAGGACGGTAAGGACGCCGGATTCTACAAAGGCTGGACAGACACGTCGAAGCTGATCGAAACTCCGTAATGCACCGAGTTGGCCGTCACCATTCCTCAGCTACTGAGGAGCTCCAGGTTATTGCGCCCTCAAAGCTCGCGATCGAGAACGTGTCGAAGAGCTTTCAAAGCGCCTCTGGGATCGTGCTCGCCCTGGATCGGGTGAGTCTGAACGTTGCCGAAGCTGAGTTTGTTTGTTTGGTCGGTGCCAGTGGCTGTGGCAAAACGACCTTGCTCAATATCATTGCTGGCTTGGAAAAGCCCGACACCGGAACAGTGTTGGCTGACGGGAAACCGGTGACAGGACCCGGCCGCGAACGCCTCGTTATGTTTCAGGAGCCGGCGCTTTTCCCATGGCTCGACGTCTTTGGAAATGTTCTCTTCGGGCTTAAGCTCAAACCGAATTTGACAAACAAAGACCGACGTGATGTCGCGAAATATTATCTCGAACTCGTCGGCTTGAGTCGATTCGAGCACGCCAACATTCACGAACTTTCCGGCGGAATGAAGCAGCGTGTCTCGCTGGCTCGCGCGCTGGCACCGAATCCACGCGTGCTCCTCATGGACGAGCCGTTTGCCGCGCTTGACGCTCTCACTCGCGAGCAGCTTTACGGTGACATTCAAGAGATTTGGAAAGCACGTCGTAAAACCATCGTCTTTGTCACGCACAATGTTCGTGAAGCGGCATGTCTGGGCGATCGCGTTCTGCTTTTTTCGCCGCATCCCGGTCGCATTCAGGAGGAATTCGCGGTGGACCTGCCGCGCCCGCGTGACATCAACAGCGTCGATCTTGCCGCTTATGCCACACGAATCACGAAGGCTCTGAAGAGCATTGGTCAAGCCGAGGGTATTGTTGCTAAATGAAACGATTTCTCCTGGCGGCTGCGTTTTTCGCTGTGCTCGTCTTGCTTTGGGAAGCAGCGTATCGCGCAAAAATTTGGTCGCCCGTCCTGCTGCCATCCCCCAGGCAGGTCGTTACGTACCTGGAGGGCGCTTCTGCCGACGGAACCCTCTTCAAAGCGACGGTGATAACAATGCGCCGCTTGCTCGTCGGCTACTTGATTGGACTCGTAATGGGACTTCCGCTTGGGCTCCTGACGGCTCGCTGGAAATTGTTTCACGATACCATCGGAACTCTAGCTCTTGGTTTACAAACGTTGCCAAGTGTGTGCTGGGTGCCTCTAGCGCTCTTGTGGTTCGGGCAAACAGAAGCCGCAATGTTGTTCGTCGTTGTAATGGGAACGCTGTGGTCGGTCGTCATCGCTACCGAAACCGGCGTGCGCAATGTCCCGCCGATTTATCGCCGCGCCGCTTTAACCATGGGATCGAAGCGGTTGCACATGTGGTTCAAAGTCATCCTGCCTGCCGCGCTTCCCTTCATCGTAAGCGGAATGAAGCAAGGGTGGGCTTTTGCCTGGCGCTCCCTGATGGCTGCGGAGATTTTCGTGACTATCCTGACCGGTTTTGGTCTCGGTCAGCTTCTCCATTATGGCCGCGAACTGAGTGCCATGGAGCAGGTCATTGGGATTATGATTGTCATTGTCGTGATCGGTTTGCTAGCCGACAAGATTTTCTTTTCACCGGTCGAGAGGTTTCTGCATCGACGCTGGGGAACGAGCCAGGCATGAGACTCGGACACAGGAGAGCGCCTGTCAGGGCGCAACGTGAAGTGCGCATCACCAACAAACTTGGATTGCACGCGCGTCCGGCTGCGCAGTTCGTCAAAAGCGTACGGAGTTTTCGCTCGGAAATCTGGCTGGTAAAAGATGGCAAGCGATTTTCTGCTTGCAGTCTTATTGACGTTCTCCGCGCCAACCTCGATTGCGGTGCCATCGCTACGCTCGAAGCGCACGGAGTCGACGCAGATGAAGCTCTGGTGGACTTGGAGAAGTTACTTGCGACTTGCGGAATTCCACAACAAGGAAACTGACTAGCGCAAAGGTCGCGCCACCAGGATTCCGCTGTCGGAGCGGTATCGATACAGATATTTCGAAAGCTCTGAGTCCACGACCACGCGGCCGTAATTACTGGGCGAAGACGCGTGCATGAAATGCAAGACGCCGTCGCTTGTGCGCAAGCCGAGTCCAACATGCGCGGTAGAATGGAGCCCATTTCGCTCCCGCGAAATAACTCCAATAATATCGCCGCTGCGTAATTTCGGCTCAATCTTCGCGACTTGGCTTTTCGGAATTTCATAGAGCGGGCGCGAGGATACATTTGCTTCCATGCGTGCCAGCGGCCCGAGCAGCGAACGGTTCGCAGCGAGGTAACGATAATGGCGCCAGCCCACGCTCATCTCCCGTGCGGAATGCGGGACGCTGCG
>WNGQ01000903.1_pt1 | contig 51608 bp, 34 predicted proteins | sample 5407661 | NCBI WGS metagenome assembly WNGQ01 (sample SAMN13153382, study PRJNA577476) | soil metagenome | isolation source: 60 cm soil or saprolite under Garry oak tree replicate 2 | place: USA:California | collected 2016-06-15 | reverse complement strand
CGGGCTACAGTCTAAGTTATGTATGACCGAACGGTCAAGATAAATATTGGCATTAATTACAATATTACTTGCTACACATTTTGGCAAAAACCCAGCATTCTTGAGGTTTTGACGGTTTTTTCTAGGAAGTTAGGCTAGCTGGGGACCGCTGGCTCCTGGGCGCGGGAGGAAGCGAACGGCCGACCGGAATCTTCGACGCGCAGGGCGAGGCCACCGCCGCTGGTCGAAACATCGACGAGAACGAGCACGCCGAGCCTCGCATTCACAAGGCCGCGACGCCCTGGCGTAGACGAGGCAAAGCCACGCGTGGACGGCCTCCAGAGGTGCGGGTTGCAGGCGCTGCGGACGAGCACCCAGAATGGAAGTAGCCGAGGCGCGTTCGCATTTTACAAAGTGGCAGAATTGGTACGCCACACGGCCAGAGCTTTTTCGAAAGCCTTTGACACCGGAATCCGCTGAGATTTTGGTTGACCAACTGAGTTCGCTCCGAATGCATCTTCCGATGCAGGACGTTTATATTTTAGGTGCCGGCTTCTCAAAAGCAATTTGTGAGCAAATGCCGGTCTTGAGCGAGTTCGGCCAGCACTTTCAACAAAGTGATCCCGGCCCGATCCGTGAGGCCTTCGAAAACCAGTCGCGCTACGCCACCGAACTCTCCAGAAATGTCGAACTGCTGCTGACGTACTTGTCTCAGCAGAAGCCGTGGCTCACTGAGGCCGAGAACTTAAGAGATCGTGCGCTCTTCTTGGAGCTGTCCCGGGGAATCGCCGGATTTCTTAATTGCAGAACCGCTGAAAGCCTGCGGCAGTTGGGAGATTGTCCCCGTTGGCTCAACCATCTGGTGGGAGCCTGGCATGGGAACCGATCTACCGTCATTTCCTTCAATTACGATACCCTGGTCGAAACGGTGGCAGGTGATTTTACTTGCCAGGGCAAAAAGGTAAAAATTGGTTGCGGTCGACTGTACCCAGTGCCGCTCTCCCCGGCTAACCTCCGGAATGCCGGGCCTTTCGGTGAACCTATGCAACACACTTTCACCCTGGTGAAGCTCCACGGATCGGTCAATTGGTTTTATTCAGGCAGGCCCAATTTTGCTGGAGAAACAATTTATTACGTCAAGACGATGGAAGGAATGCATGCGGTTTTCGAAGGCGATTCAGCAATTTGTTATCAGATGGCCAGCGTTGTGGACAAAGTTCCGCTGATCATTCCCCCTACGCTCGAAAAGAGCATGATTTCGCAGCACGAAACCTTAAGCACACTTTGGCTACGGGCCAGCCAGGCTCTCAAGCAGGCCGACAGGATTTTCTGCTTGGGCTATTCTCTGCCTGAAAGCGATTTGCCGGTCCGGTTCTTGTTGAGCGGCCTCGCTCCCTCAAAAGCAAGCTTCGAAATCGTGAACCTGGAAAACAGATGTGACCACTTTGCCAAGTTGTTACCGAAGTCCTTAAACGTTACACAGAGATTCGAGGGGCCGGGTGCCGTTTTAGATTTCTGCAAAGCTCAGTTGGGCCTGAGTTCTTGAGTTGTTCGGACCCATCCGAAAGCTGAGAGCTTGGTCCCTAAACGGCAGTTCTCGCCCGTTCTCCTCCTTAACCGCGGCTCTTATTTTTTGGCCTAATTGGCCGCTGTGCGCCAGCGTACTTTGTGCATCGAGGCAAAACAATGGCGCTCGCAGGGACGTTCGCCCTCCCGGTTCGGGGAACAGGGGGCTTCGCGGCTGGATAAACTGGGCCTTTTTCAAATGTCTCACCGTGAGAGATTTGATAAGTCGCACGACCAGAAGGGGTTGGGTGGGGCAAGGCAGAAGGAAGAAGGCAGAAGGCAGAAGGTTTGCTGGCCGGAGGCGTGAGGCGGTTTACCGCTAATCTTCGCTAATCTCCGCTAATGGCCTCAGTCGCCGCAGTTCCGGCGGGCTTGAGGCGGCAGATTAGCGGTAATTAGCGGTAAAATGAGCCCCCTCGGTCGCCGCAGTTCCGGGGGGCGGGAGGCGGTCTGGCCCATTGTAAAGAGTTAGCTGAGACACAGTCGTAACTCCTTCTGGGCGTGGAGGTTAGCAAATTTCTCACTGTGAGAAGTTTGGTGCTGCGCACGGCCCCGGGGGGGGAATGCAGAAGGCAGGGCTTGACCACGGATTACACGGATTGACGCGGATAAAAGGGGTTTCGCATCCGTGGCCATCCGTGTCATCCGTGGTTACATTTTGGGGAATGCGGGATGCGAATTGCCTGAAAACGATGGGGCTTGCGCGGACGCTCGCCCTCCCGGGTTGGGGGCGCAGCGCGCGGCCACGGCGGAATGCGGAAGGCGGGGCGGAAAGCGGAAGCCGAAGTCGGCGCGAGGGGCCAGCGAGTCCTTGGTGGCGATGGGGAGACTGTAGGCCGGGTCCCCTGACCCGGCATCCCCTTTTGTCCCCCTGACCCGCCGCCCGGTGAGGGCACCGGGCCTACATCGTCGCCGCCAAATCGCAAGCCGACAAAGTTTTCGCCCCGCCAGGGCTGCGTGCGGCTGCCGTTGGCGAGACGCCGACCGGGTGCGACCGAGGCGGTCGCGCTCCCACAACGATTTGGGGTGCAACCGGTTACGAAAGTTCTTGACTCTCCCAGGCGTTTGTGGTATTGGTCTTCCAGTGATGCAGAAACGATTGTTTCATTGTAGCCCGGAGCCGAGGGCGGCGGGGACGGTCGAGTCCCCGGAACGGCGGGAAGGCCCGGGCGGCGGCGGCTCGCTGGATCGGCGCTTGAGCGAAACCGAGGAGAGCACGGCGTGGATCGCGCAGGGTTGCGGCGGAGGACAACGATTGCGCAAGTGGCTGGGCCGGTGTCATTTGTGGAGCAGTCCAGTGATGGGCGCGCGGAATATTCGGGGCGATTTTGGTAATCCCGGCAGAGGCTGCCGGGCGAACCTTCTCAATCGCTACACCAGACCATTCTCCACTTTCCGCCACTTCTGCCACTTCTGCCACTCAGGATGATCGTAACAGTTGTTTCATTTGTCACAGTGACGAACGCGGATCGGGGCGCTGCGCGCGGCCACTGCGGAATGGGTATCGGGACGGCCACGCCTCGTCGAAATTTCTCACGGTGAGAAATTTGATATGTGCCTGGTGGGGAATGAGTTCGAGAATTTCGCGCGGCGTGGCGGGCCGTGCCCGGGCATCGCTTACCGCTGGTAGAGCGGGACGTAGTGGTAAGGCATGGCGAGAATCATCGTATAAACGGCGGTGCTGTACACCATCCCCACCTGCCGTCCCTGGTCCAGTTTCGGCTCCCAGTAGGCGAGGCCGCCTTTGACGGTGACGTTGTTGAGCAGCACTTCCTTGAGTTGCGCGTACCATTTGGCCCAGGTTTCGCCCCCGATCATGTACTGGGCCGGGGCCGCGTAAAAATTTCCGTAGGTGAACCACATATCCTCGGATTTGAAATTCTTGAACAAATACTGCGAGCCTTTCTTTACCATTTCGTCGTCGTAGAGTCCGCAGACTTGCAAGGAATAAATGGCCGCCGCCGTGCGGGCGAAGCCGGGGTCGCGGCTGGGTTGGTAGCAAAACCCGCCGCTCGCCGCGTGGTAACAACTCTTCACGTAGCTTACGGCCCGATCGAGGGTCGCCTGCGGCACTTCCAGCCCGGCGTTTTTCGCGGCGCGCAGGGCGACGACCTGCAACACCGTCACCGAAATGTCCGCGTCGCGCGCGATGGGCCGATAGCGCCAGCCCCCTTCCTCACTCTGCGAAGCCACGATGAGCTTGATGATCCGCTCGAGCTTGGACCGCATGGCCGGCGAGCGGGTCGAGCCATAAAGCTCGGCCAGCGCGATGGAGGCCACGCCGTGGCCGTACATGTATTGGCCGTCATTGCGGTTGCCCATCAAGCCGTCCGGCGCGGTGTTATCGAGCAAGTACTGCAGGCCGGCGGAGACATTTTTCCCGAACTCCCCTTCTCCCGGCAATTGGCCGGCGGCTTGAAAAGCCAGCAAGACATAGCCCGTGATCGCGATAGGATGCTGCTGCTCTTCCGGCGATGCCGCCCAGGAGCCGTTGGGCGCTTGTTTTGCCGCGAGCCATTTCAACGCTCCCTGGATGACGGTATCGGTCCTCGCATCGACGGTGACGGCGTCTTTCCGGCCAGGTTCCTGGGCGCGACTGGGAAGATTCCAAGCCAGCATCAGGCAGAGAAAAGTCCGCAAGGACTGCGCAAACTGGCGTGTCGTCACTTCTGTCCCGTCTGGTCGGAGAGGTTTTTCAAATATTGTTCCACCAGCGGGCCGTACTCCTGCGGATACTTTTCGGATTGGGATTGCTGGATCGCGGCGCGGTCGCGGGCCGGCAAACCGGTGAATTGCCCCGGTCCCAGGGTGTTCCGTCGCGGTCCGTCGGCGCCGCCGCGGCCATCCCAGTTTCCCTCGCGACCGTCCCCTTGCGGGCTGGGCGTGCCCCCGGCTTGCGGCGGTCCTTTCCCCTGCCCGGGGCCGGGCTTCTGCCCCTGGCCCTGGCCTGGCTCGGCACTCGCGAGCGCCGCGTCCGAACCCAGGCCGGCCTGCGCCAAAGCGAGCGCGGCCAGTGCCTGTGCCAGCGACTGGGACGCGGACGCGGCGCTTTGTTGCGCTGGTGAGTTTTGTCCCGCGGACGCTTGGGCGGCGCCGTCGATCAGGGAGCCTTCCGCCGATTGCAAAGCGGATTGGGCCGAGGCAGGAAGCGCGCCCAGCTTACCCGCGGCCAGCGGACCAACGGCATCCCCGGCTTGGTCGAGCAATTGAGCCGCTTTCTGCATCGCCGCGGCCGGGGCTTTTTGCTGGGTGGCCAGAAGCTCCTCGGCCAATGTCTTGACCTTGGTCTGCTGTCGCGACAGTTCCGGCAGCGATGGCGGATCGGCCTCCGAACCCCCGTTCTGCCGGAGGTCGCCCTGAGAACCAGCTGGAGCTGGCGGATCAGCCTGAAGCGTGTCCTGGATTGCCTGCTGCGCGGCCGTCATCGACGCGATGGCTGCGGGAAGATTGCTTTGCGCCAATTGTTGGGCGGCTTGATCGGCGGCTTTGTGCGCCTGATTGACGGGCTTGGAAGCGGAAGTGGTCTGCGTCATCTGGCCGAGGGCGCTGGCGATCTGTTGTTGCTGCTGCTGGAGCCATTCGAGCAAGCCCGGCGGGCTTTGGCGCATCTCTCCCAATGCCTGGCTCACGTCCTTTTGCGCCTGTTCAATGATGGCCGCGGCGTCGGCCAGGGCCTTCGCTTTGTCGTCGGGCGCGAGTCCGAGCAGATTTTGGAGCTGCGCGATTCGGTTTTCGAGTTCTTTCTTGGCGGCATAGAGATCCACCAAGGCTTCGGTTTGTTTCGGTTGCGCGGCTTTCGGGGCGGGCTTGTCCAATTCATTCCTGGCCTCGGTCATGTGGCCCTTGGCGTCGCCCAAGTGCGCGGCGGCCTCGGGGTTTGGCGCGGAGGCTTGCTGCTGTAATTGGCCGGTGTCGTTGCCCAGCTTCTCCTGCGCGGAGGAGATTCCCTGCAATGGCGGCGATTCGGGCTTGATTGCCTCTTTGGCGGTTGCCATTTGGAGCCGCTGCTGTTCTTCGATGATGGCCCTCAATTTTTCGAGCAGTGCTGTCATTTCGGCCAGTTCCTGCTGGGCCGCTTCCAGGCGGGCGATGTCCTGGGCAAGCTGCTGGGCGGCGGCTTGCAACGCGTCGATGGCCGCTTGCTGGGCGCGCTCATCGGGCTTGGCCTTGGCCAGGGAGTTCTGCGCTTTCTGCATCTGGTTGCCCCCTTCTCCGATCGAGCGCGCCGCCGCCGACGCTTGTGCCGAAGCCTGCTGTTGCAACTCCTGCGCTTTGTCTCGCAATTCACCTTGCTTGGGCGCTTTGGCCGGCAGGTCGTTCGGGTCCGCGGCCGCGGTCTCCTCCTTGAGTTGCTCCTGGTCTTTGATCAACTCGTTGACCTGCTCCTGCAACTCCTTCGTGGCCGCGAGCGCATTTTCGGGTTTGGACGATTGCGCTTCCGCCCGGGCCAATTGTTCCTCCAGGGCGCGCCGGGCCTGGGCGAGCTTGCTCAAGGCGTCGCTTTGGTTGGCCGCCGCTTTTTCGCGTTTCTTTTTGGTTTCCTCCACCGACGACAATGCGCTGCGCGCTTCCTGCATTTGGTCGGCGGCGGCGGTGAGTTGCTCGACCGCCACTGGCGCCAGGCTCTCCAGGTCGTGGCGAATCAGGTCGGTCGTGTCCAACACGTCGGCCTGTTTGATTTCCAGCTTCGCGGCTTCGTCCTTTTCCATTTTCCTGGTGTCCGCCCGCAGTTGCCGCTGCGTGTCGATGGCCTGATCCAGCTCACGGATGGCTTGACGCAGTGCCTCGACTTCGCCCTGCGAAAGCGTGAGCAGGGCCGCAATCTCGCGGAACTGGTCCCGGGCTTTCTTTTCGTTTCCGGTCGCGCTTAAAAGCCGGGCGGACTTGAGTTGCTCCGCCGCGCCGTCAAGGGCCGGGAGCAGCCCGCCGGATTTGGCCTGCTGCAAGGCGGTGCGGGCGCGTTCGGCGCTATAGCCATCGGTGATTTCCCGGGTGAATCGCTCCAGCCTGGCCAGCACGGGCGCGGCCTCGTCCTTCAAGGTCTCCTGGTCGGTCTGCTGGACTTTCAATTCGGTTTTCTGTCCTTCATCGAACAAGTTATAGGCTTTGCCCTCGGTCTTTTTCGCCAGCCAAACTCCCGCCCACATATAATCCGACTCGCGCCGGGCAAACTCCTTGAAGCGAACGGACAGTTCGTACAAGGCCTGCTGCCGCTGATATTCGAGGAGGAGTTGGTGGAGCTGGGTGATGATCGCTTTCTGGCCGGCATACGCATCGGCCGCGCGGTTCGCCGAGGCAGCGGGATCGTTGACCCCGCGCGCCTCTTGGAGCAACGCGATGACTTTCTCCATCTCCTTGGCCGTGAGTTTCCCGAGCACGGCGCGAATCGCCTTGAGCGCTTTCACGTCTTCCCCGCCGATCCCATTTCTCTCAAATTCGGCGAGAATGGCGTCCAACTGCTCGCTCACCCGGGTCGTGGCGGTTTTAATTTGTTGTTGCCGGAGTTCCTGCTGGAGCATGTGGTCAACAGTGGCAGGCGGGGGTTCGGCGCCGAGCGCCATCGCCATCCACCCGGCGAGGCCAGCGCCCGCCAGGGCCGAGGACAAACGTTTTGCAAAGCGTTTCATTATCCGTCGCCTTAAAGGTGCCTCATTTCGCCAAAAAAGCCAAAGCTGCCGATTCAAAAGAACGCCACTGAAGTTTCCGCCTTTCAAAACCAATCCGGAGGGACCCGGCGTCTCCAGCGTTCAAGGATCAGGCTCATGGCGATCGGCCACGGGCTTCGCTTCCGCGAGCGCCCGCTCGAGCAACCGCCGCTGCTCCTCGCGCGCCCGGCGCCGCACGGCCGAGACATCGCGCAACGCCAGGAAGATCGCCGAAAAAGTGAGCGCAAAACAAACCAACCAATAGAGCAAAAAAGTGGCGCCGGCAAGGCGATCCTCGATGATTGTTTGTCCCGAAATCAACAGGCCGGCGGCGGCGACCAGACAAAACACGCCTGCCCAGCGGCGCCGCGCGTCAGCGGAATCGAACATGGAGCGCAGCCTGTCAGCAAGGCCGCCCCACCCCAAGGAGAAAGTTGCCAGTGCGGCCGGCAAACCCCATCGGAGCAGCTTGGTGAAACCTCCATGCTTTGAGCGAGGCCGCTCCCGTTTCGCCGCCAGGCCCGCGCACCCCTGACATCCGTCGCGGAAAACTCCCGCCAAGTTTTCCATCGACCTCTGGCCGGGATGAAGGCAGACTCGCCGCGTCTGAAAAACGCAAGATTGCTATGCACATCGCCACCCAACTCGCCCTCTTCCTGAACAACCGCCCGGGCACTCTCGCCCGCGTCTGCGACGCTCTGAGCAAGGCCAAGATCAATATCTACGCGGTCACCACGAGCGACACGGTGGACCATAGCGTCGTGCGCATGATTGTCAGTGATCCGCGCAAGGCGCTGCTCTTGTTCGAAGAGCACGGCACGCTGGTCGTGGAGACCGAGGTGCTGTTAATCGAAGGGTCCAACAAACCCGGCTCGCTGGCCCAGATTGCGCACAAGCTGGCCGATGCGAAAATCAACATTGAATACGCCTATTGCGCCACGCCGCCCGATGCCAAAAAGGGGCTGCTGGTGCTGCGCGTCTCGGAAGCCAAGAAAGCGCTGAAAGTCTTGAACAGTTGAAGCACTGCGGGTCGGCCTTGCTGTCTGAAATGCGCGGCCCGCGCCGTAGAGCCTGTTTGGAAAGCCGCCCGGTCAGGGGACCGAGCCTACAGGGCTTCGTGATTTTTTTTGGCCATTTCCTGTAGGCCGCGTGCCCTCCCGCGGCGTCCGCCGACAACCTTAAAACACGCTCTTAGGCCCGGCGGCGTCTGATTGGCGCGGGATACGTCGTCCAACTACTCCATTCCCAGGCCGTGGATGTCCCGACACCAGCCAGGGTTGTTCGTTGAACGCCGCCCGGCGCCCATCCTCCGCCCGCCGGCTACTGACGCCTGAAAACCAACAAATCGAGGATTGCACTGCGTTTGAGTTTGAGTAAATAATATCAAAATTTATGTTCAAAAATGAACGAGAGCGTGGTTACATCGGCTTCCCAAAAAGATGAGCGAAGAAAAAGCGCAGCCGAAAACCTGGCGCGGCGAACTGACCGGCCCGCCCCCGAAACAGGGGCTTTACGACCCGCGGTTTGAGCACGACGCCTGTGGAGTGGGTTTTTTGGTCAATATCAAGGGCCGGAAGTCCCATCAGCTAGTGCGCCAGGCGCTGAACATCCTCGTGAACCTCAACCATCGCGGCGCCTGTGGTTGCGAAGCGAACACCGGCGACGGCGCGGGGGTGTTTCTCCAAGTGCCGCACGCGTTTCTCGAACAAGCCTGTTCGGCAGCCAAGATTTCGCTTCCTGGGCCGGGCGAATACGGCGTCGGCATGGTCTTTCTCCCGCCCGATCCCGGCGAACGCGCCAACTGTGAAAGCATATTTGAGGACATCGTCACCGAGGAAGGGCAACGACCGCTCGGCTGGCGCACGGTCCCCACAGACAATTCGCGACTCGGCGAGACCGCCAAGGCTTCCGAACCGGTCATCCGCCAGGTGTTCATCGGCCGCAACGCGAACCTGTCCGACGACATGGAATTCGAGCGCAAGCTTTACGTGATACGCAAGCGCGCCGAGAATGCCATTCGTTATTCGGGCCTTAAAAGCGGCCATCGCTTTTATATCGCCAGCCTCTCGTACAAGACGCTCATCTACAAAGGCATGCTGATGGCGGAGCAGGTCGCGGATTACTACCCCGATCTGATGAACCCGGCGCTGGAGACGTCGCTGGCGCTGGTGCACTCGCGTTTTAGCACCAACACCTTCCCGAGCTGGGAACGCAGCCACCCGTATCGTTATCTGGCGCACAACGGCGAAATCAACACGCTGCGCGGCAACATCAACTGGATGCACGCGCGCCAGGCGCTCTTCGAGTCCGACCAATTCGGCGACGACATCAAGAAAATTCTGCCGATCATCAACACCGACGGCAGCGACTCGGCCATGTTCGACAACTGCCTGGAGCTGCTCGTGCTCGCCGGCCGCTCCTTGCCGCAAGCCGTCATGATGATGATTCCCGAGCCGTGGGCGAACCATGAGAGCATGAGCGACGAGAAAAAAGCCTTCTACGAATACCACAGTTGCCTGATGGAACCGTGGGACGGCCCGGCCTCGATCGCGTTCACCGACGGCAAAAAAATCGGCGCGGTGCTGGATCGCAATGGGTTGCGGCCTTCGCGCTATTACGTCACCAAGGACGACCTGGTGATCATGGCTTCCGAAGTCGGCGTGCTCGACGTCGCACCCGAAAACGTGCTGCTCAAGGGCCGCCTCCAGCCCGGCCGCATGTTTCTCATCGATACCGAGGAAGGGCGGATCGTGGCGGACGAGGAGCTTAAGGAAAAAATCGCCACGGAGCACCCCTATCGGCAGTGGCTCGACCAACACATGCTCGAGCTGGCGCATCTGCCGGATCCCCCGCATCTGGCCGAACCCAGCCACGAAACGGTGTTGGAGCGCCAGCAGGCGTTCGGCTACACGTTTGAAGACCTCCGGATCGTCATGGCGCCAATGGCGCGCGATGGGGTGGAGGCCATCGGATCGATGGGCACCGACACGCCGCTCGCGGTCTTGTCGGACCGGCCGCAACTGCTCTTTAACTACTTCAAGCAGCTCTTCGCCCAGGTCACGAATCCGCCCGTCGATTGCATTCGCGAAGAGATCATCATGGCCACGGAAACCACCATCGGTTCCGAGCGCAATCTGCTCCGGCCCGAGCCGGAGAGCTGTCATTTGATCGAATTGAAATCACCCATCCTCACGAACGAGGAACTGGCCAAGCTCAAGCACGTCAATCAACCGGGCTTCAAATCGATCACGCTGCCGATCCTTTTTCCCGTGGCGGACGGCGAGGAGGGGCTGGCCAAAGCGATGGATGAGTTGTACGAGCAAGCCAGCCGCGCCATCCATGACGGCGTCAACATCCTGATCCTTTCCGATCGGGGAATTAAGAAGAAAAACGCCGCGATCCCCTCGCTGCTCGCGGTGGCCGGTTTGCACCATCATCTGATCCGCGAAGGCACCCGCACGCGCGTGGGGCTGGTGTTGGAATCCGGCGAGCCGCGCGAGGTGCACCATTTCTCGCTCCTGATCGGCTACGGCTGCGGTGCGATCAACCCCTACCTGGCCTTCGAAACGCTCGACGACATGGTCCGCCAGGGATTATTGAAGGACCTCGACCACAAAACCGCCTGCAAGAATTATGTCAAGGCCGCGGTCAAGGGGGTGGTCAAAGTGATCTCCAAGATGGGCATCTCGACCATCCAGAGCTATCGCGGGGCGCAGATCTTCGAGGCGATCGGTCTGCATCATTCCGTGGTGGACAAATATTTCACCTGGACCGCCTCGCGCGTGGAAGGTGTCGGCCTGGATGTGATCGCGAAGGAAGTTCAAATCCGTCACCAGCACGCGTTTCCGGAGCGGCAGGTCAACGGGCACGCGCTGGACGTCGGCGGCCAATATCAGTGGCGCCAGGATGGAGAAATCCACCTGTTCAGCCCGCAGACGGTGCACAAACTGCAGCTCGCCTGCCGCACCGGAAACGCCAAAGCGTTCAAGGAATATTCCGCATTGGTGAATAACCAGAACCGCAGATGGTGCACGCTCCGCGGATTGCTGGCTTTCAAGTCGGCGGCGCCCATCCCCCTGGCGGAAGTGGAACCGGCGGAGTCGATCCTGAAGCGATTCAAGTCCGGCGCGATGTCCTACGGGTCCATCAGCAAAGAAGCGCACGAATCACTCGCCATCGCGATGAACCGGATCGGCGGCAAGAGCAACACCGGCGAAGGCGGCGAAGACCCGGCCCGCTACGTCCTGGAGCCGAACGGCGATTCCAAAAACAGCGCCATCAAACAAGTTGCTTCCGGCCGCTTCGGCGTGACGAGCCTCTACCTGGTCCACGCGCGCGAGCTCCAAATCAAAATGGCTCAGGGCGCCAAGCCGGGCGAAGGCGGCCAGTTGCCCGGGGGCAAGGTCTATCCCTGGATCGCCAAGGTGCGCCACGCCACTCCCGGGGTCGGTCTGATTTCTCCGCCGCCGCACCACGACATCTACTCGATCGAGGACCTGGCAGAATTGATTCACGATCTCAAGAACTCCAATCATCGCGCCCGGATCAGCGTGAAGCTGGTGGCGGAAGTCGGCGTCGGCACCATCGCGGCCGGCGTCGCCAAAGCGCACGCCGACGTGGTGCTCATCAGCGGCCACGATGGCGGCACAGGCGCTTCGCCGCAGACCAGCATCAAACACGCGGGCATCCCGTGGGAACTCGGCCTGGCGGAAACCCACCAAACCCTCGTCCTGAACAACCTGCGCAGCCGCATCGCCGTCGAGACGGACGGCCAGTTAAAAACCGGCCGCGACGTAGTCATTGCCGCGATGCTCGGCGCCGAGGAATTTGGTTTTGCCACCGCGCCGCTGGTGGCGCTGGGCTGCATCATGATGCGCGTCTGTCATCTGAACACTTGTCCCGTCGGCGTGGCCACCCAGGATCCGCGGCTGCGCAAGAATTTTACCGGGGACCCGGCGCATGTGGTCAACTTCATGCGCTTTATCGCCGAGGAAGTGCGTGAACTGATGGCGGAGCTGGGCTTTCGCAAGCTCACCGAGATGATCGGCCGCACCGACCGGCTCGAAGTGGGAGCGGCCGTGGATCACTGGAAGGCGCGCGGTCTGGATTACTGCCATATCCTTTACCAGCCGAACGTCCCCGCGGAGGTCGGCCGCTACTGCCAGATCGCGCAGGACCACGGGCTGGACAAGGCGCTGGACAACACGACGCTGCTGGAGCTGTGCCGGCCCGCGCTCGAGCGAAAGGAAAAGGTCCGCGCCGAGCTGCCGATCCGCAACGTCAATCGCGTGGTCGGGACGATTCTCGGTAGTGAGATCACTCGCCGTCACGGCGTACAAGGTTTGCCGGAGGATACCATCCAGATTAAGTTCAACGGCTCCGCCGGCCAGAGCTTTGGCGCGTTCATGCCGCCGGGCCTGACCTGGATCCTCGAAGGCGATGCCAACGACTACCTTGGCAAGGGCTTGTCGGGCGGCAGGATTATCGTTTATCCGCCGGCCGGTTTCACGTTCGTGGCGGAGGAGAATATCATCACCGGCAACGTCGCGCTCTACGGAGCGACCAGCGGCGAGGTCTATATCCGCGGCATGGCCGGCGAACGGTTCTGCGTGCGCAACAGCGGGGTGAGCGCCGTCGTCGAAGCGGTGGGCGATCACGGTTGCGAGTATATGACCGGGGGCCGCGTCGTTGTGCTCGGGCCGACCGGGCGCAATTTTGCGGCCGGCATGTCCGGCGGCGTGGCTTATGTGCTGGACGAGGCCGGAGACTTTGAGCGCCGTTGCAACCAGCAAATGGTCGGCTTGGAAAAACTCGCCGATGCGGCCGAGATCGAGGAAGTCCGGCAGTTGATCCAGCGGCATGCCGACTACACGAAAAGTCAGCGCGCCGGCAAAATCCTCGCGCGGTGGGAAGAGCAGCTCGGCAAATTCGTCAAGGTCATGCCCAAGGATTACAAGCGGATGCTCCAGGCCACCAGGCGGGCCAGAGAATCCGGCCTGAGCGGGGAGGACGCGGTCATGGCCGCCTTCGAGGAAAATGCCAACGACCTTGCGCGCGTCGGCGGGGGCTGACGAGTGGTGAAGTTTCCGGCCAAAGTTCCCACTTGCCCGATGCCTAACTGAGAAGGCCGCATGGGAAAACCCACTGGATTTATCGAGTATCTGCGCGAGCTGCCGCTGGATCGCGAAGCCGTCAAACGGATTCGCGACTGGAACGAATTCCATCATCACATGGCGGAGCAGAAACTCCAGGACCAAGCCGCGCGTTGCATGGACTGCGGTGTCCCCTTCTGCCACACCGGCACCCTCTTGAACGGCATGGCCTCCGGCTGTCCGATCAACAATTTGATTCCCGAATGGAACGACCTGGTTTATCGCGGGCTTTGGCGCGAGGCGCTCGAACGGCTGCACAAGACGAACAACTTCCCCGAGTTCACCGGCCGCGTCTGCCCGGCCCCCTGCGAAGGGTCGTGCGTGCTCGGCATCAATGCGCCGCCGGTCACCATCAAGAACATCGAGTGCGCGATTATCGACCGGGCCTGGGAAGAAGGCTGGGTCGCGCCCGCGCCGCCCGCGGTGCGCACGGGCAAGAAAGTAGCCGTGGTCGGCTCCGGTCCGGCGGGACTTTGCGCCGCCGCGCAGCTCAACCGCGCGGGCCATTGGGTGAGCGTCTTCGAGCGCGCCGATCGCGCCGGCGGTCTGCTGATGTACGGCATCCCGAACATGAAACTCGACAAAAAGGTCGTGGTGCAACGCCGCCTCGACCTCATGGCGCAGGAGGGAATCACTTTCCTGACCGACACCGAAGTGGGTCGCAATTATCCCGCGGAAAAGCTGCTGGCGGATTTCGACGCCGTCGTGCTCTGCACCGGGGCCACGCAGCCGCGCGATCTTCCCATCGAAGGGCGGTCGCTCAAGGGGGTTCACTTCGCGATGGAGTTTCTTCACGCCAACACCCAGTCCCTGCTCGATGGCCGGCAGAATGGAAATTTCATCTCCGCCAACGGCAAGGATGTCATGGTGATCGGCGGTGGTGACACCGGCACGGATTGCGTCGGCACGGCCATGCGCCACGGTTGCAAGAGCCTCGTGCAAGTCGAGATTCTTCCCCAACCGCCCATGGAACGCGCCGGGGATAATCCGTGGCCCGAATGGCCGAAGGTCTATCGTCTCGACTACGGCCAGGAAGAAGCCGCGGCGATGTTTGGCGGCGACCCGCGCGTTTATCTGACCACCGCGAAGAAATTCGTGGGCGATGAAGCCGGCCAGGTGAAGGAAGCCCACCTCGTCCAAATCCAGTGGGAGCGGAACGACAAAGGCCAATTCGCGCCGAAGGAAGTTCCCGGCACCGAACAAGCGCGGCCGGCGCAACTGGTCCTGCTCGCCATGGGCTTCCTCGGACCCGAGCAGCCGCTGCTCGACGCCCTCGGCGTGCAGCGCGATCCCCGCTCGAATATCAAGGCTGACTACGGCAACTACGCCACGAGCATAAAAGGGGTGTTCGCCGCTGGCGATTGCCGCCGCGGCCAGAGCTTGATCGTCTGGGCTTTCAACGAAGGCCGCGGCGCCGCGCGCGCGTGCGATCAGTATCTAATGGGCGCGACGGATTTGCCTTGAGCCACTGCGGCAGCTTCTCCAATTCCCAGATTTTTTCCAGCGGCTGTCGCTGGCGCACCAGCGCCGCCTGGCGGCCCCGCACCAACACCTCGGCGGCCAGGGCGCGCGTGTTGTAGTTCGAGGCCATCACGAAGCCATACGCGCCGGCGCTGAGCAAAGCAAGCTGGTCGCCTTCCCGGACCGGCGGCAACGGCCGGTCCCGGCAAAAGTAGTCTCCCGATTCGCAGATCGGGCCGACAACGTCCGAGGCGATCAACTTCCCGCTCCGGCCGTTCCCGCGGCTCAACGGCACCACTTCGTGGTAGGAATCATAAAAGGCCGGACGGATCAAGTCGTTCATCGCCGCATCGACGATCACAAAGTTCTTCCGGCCGGTCCGCTTCACATATTCGACCCGGGTCACCAGAATGCCGGCGTTGCCCACGATGAAGCGGCCTGGCTCGATCAGGATGCGCAGCCGTAGCGGCCGCAGCAGCGGCACGAGCGCGGCGGCATAGCGGGCCGGGGTGAGAATGTTTTTGGAGCGCGGCGATTGCCACCAGGCCGGCCGGCCACTGTCGAGCGCCGAGTGATAGATGATGCCCAACCCGCCGCCGATGCTGAAAAACTCAAGCGGGTGTTGGGCCGCCAGCCTGGCGGCCAACGGCAACACCTTGCGCACCGCCAGCTCGAATGGCCGAACTTCGGTGAGCTGCGAGCCGATGTGCATTTGCAGGCCGCGCCAACGAAGGTTTCGCAATTTGCGGGCGCGGGCATAGACCCCTTCTACTTCTTCGAGCGCAATTCCAAATTTGTTTTCGTACGTGCCGGTGGTGATCTTCGCGTGGGTTCCGGCCACCACGTTCGGGTTTACCCGCACGGCGACCGGCGCGAGTTTTTTCAACCGCGCGGCCACCCGATCGATGCGGGCCAGCTCCGGCTCGCTCTCGACGTTCAAACAGTAAATGCCCTGGCGCAGCGCGAAGGCGATCTCGTGCTCCGTCTTGCCCGGTCCGGCGAAGACGCAGTCGCGCGGCTCGGCGCCCGCCGCGATCGCCCGGCGCAATTCCCCTTCGCTGACCACGTCGAACCCGCTGCCGAGGCCGGCGAGCGTGCGCATGACGGCCGCGTTGGAATTGGCCTTTACGGAGAAGCAAATCAGGTGGTCCACGGGGCTGAAGGCCTGCTCGAGTTTCCGAAAATGATCCTCCAGTGTGTGTTGCGAATAGACGTAGAGCGGCGTGCCGAACTTTTTCACCAGCGACTCCACCGACACTCGCTCGCAAAAAAGCTGGTTCCCTACGTAACGGAAATCATGCATGGCAGGTAGTTATCTCCGGGGCGCAACGGATGTCACGGAAAGATTTGATGGACGCGCGGGGAACCCTTCAACCGGGGTTTCGGCGCGCCGGCGCTACGCCGGCCGCCCCGGCTCCGGAGCTTCCATTGGCCGTGCCGCGGGTTACGGTTCGGCGAGGATTTTGGCGCGTTGCTCGTGGTACTGGGAGGGGGTGAGCTGGTCCTTCTTATACGCCTCGAGCAGTTCGTCCAACCGCTGCTGTTTGGATTTGGGAAGTTTGCTCGGCAGCGGGTCCGCGGCCGTTTTGACCTCCTCAGGTTTGGCTTTCACCTGGGCGGGCCGTTCGGGTGGCGCGGCGGGCGGCGGCTTGGCTTGCGCGGTGGTCGGAGGCTTGGCGTTCTTCATGGCTTTTTCGCGCGCGCGGGCCTCATTCTTGGCTTGGGCCTCCTGCTCCGCTTTCTTGCGCGCGTCCTCACGTGCCTGCATCTTTGCTTGCTCCTCCAGCCGCGTCTTTTCCTTGCGCGCCAGCGCCTCCGCTTCGGCCTTTTTTCGGGCCTCCGCTTTGGCCCTGGCCTTGGCATCCGCCGCGGCCTGTTTCTCACCGTCGCGCCGGGCTTTGGCCGCCGCCGCCGTATCATTGGCTGCGGCCGGCGGTGTTACTGCGGTAGGCTGGGGCACCGTGGCCGGCTGGGGCACCGTGGCCGGCTGGGGCACCGTGGTCGGAGGGGCCACTGGGATGCCCTGAGCCAGCTTTTGAGTCACTAATTCACGGGCCTTCCGCTCGCCTTCCGGCGTCAGGCGTGGCCCTGCTACTAATCGGTCGGACGGCGCGGGCACGACCGCAGGCGCTTCCACTACCGCGCTCGCTTTCGGCCTGGACGGCGCAATCACCGGCGGCGCAACCGGAGGCGTGGCAGTGACAGCAGGTGGCGCTGGAATAATGGCGACCGGCTCGGTCGCCACGGTCGCGGTCGGTACGGGGGCCTTGGCGCGTTTTTGTTCGCGCACTTCCTTCGCCTCCGCCGCTTGGGCCTCGACACGAGCAAGTTCCTTGGCCCGGTCCGCCTCCTTCTTTGCTTTCATTTCCTGTTCGGCGGCGAGCTTCTTTTCTTTGGCGAGCCGCTTCTCTTCATCAATCCGCCGGGCGTTTTCAAAAGACCTTTGCCTGGCTTCCTCGCGCGCCTTCAATTTTTCCTCCTCCTCTCGCCGCTGCTTTTCTTTGCGCGCCAGGTCCTCCGCTTCGGCTTTTTTCCGGGCTTCCGCTTTGGCCTTGGCCTTGGCCTCCGCCGCGGCCTGTTTCTCGGCGTCGCGCCTGCTTTTGGCGGTCGCGGCGGCATTGGCAACCGGAGCGGGCGGGGCCAGCGCGCTCGGTGTGGCGGGGGTCGCAAGGGGTGGCGCAACGGCAGGCGTTGCGTTAGCCGGCGCAGGCGGCGGGCTAACGACCGCCGGCTGGGTAGCGACGGTCGGGGCAGGCGCGGGAGCGTTTACGCCTTTTTGCGCGCGTAATTCCTTCGCCTTCGCCACTTCGGACTCGATGCGGGCAAGTTCCTTGGCCCGTTCGGCTTCCTTCTTCGCCTGCACTTCCTGTTCGGCCGCGAATTTCTTATCGCTGAGGAGGCGCTTCTCTTCCGCAACCCGACGGGCGTTTTCCAAAGATTTTTGCCGGGCTTCCTCGCGCGCCTTCGCTTTGGCTGCCTTCGCCGCCTTCTTCTCGGCTTCCTTTTTGGCTTTGGCATCGGCTTCGGCTTTTTTCAGCGCTTCGCGCTGGGCTGCGGCCTGCTCCTTTCGGACGGCTTCCGCGCGCGCTTTGGCTGCCGCGACGGCCTTCTTCTCGGCCTGGCGTCGCGCCTTGGCGTCGTCGGCGGTTTGGACCGGCGCCGGGGGCGGGGCGTTGGTGGCACGTTGCAGCTTTGCGTTTCGCAGCAGTTCCAACGCTTGCTTCATCTGCTCATCCGAGGCGGTCTGGGCGCCGACCGAATTCACGCCAAGACTCAAGGCCAATAAAAGCAGCCACGATCTAAAAGACACTTGCATGACAATTCCTTACTTCAAACGCGATGAGGAATCAACCGAGAAAGCGCCAGTGGCACTGGGCTGCCTGGGCCGCTCCTGGGTGTCAAACGTCTCGCGGAAGTCGCACGCGTGCTTCCGTTCGCCGACTGGCGAGGGAGGCTATCCGGCCTTGACTCGCGCGAAGAGCCGCTCCCACGCCGCCGGCCAGGGATGACAAACGATCGAGCGGAGCACCAGCGTTCGCACTTCGGCGCGGGTGATTTTGAGGCGTTGTTGCCCGTCGAGAACGTTTTGCGTTCGCAGCCTGGCCAGCGTTTTGACCCCAATCAGAATCGGCCAGGCGCACGCCAGACGCACCCGCCACCAGCGGCGGGGAACGGTGTTCGTGTATTCCCAGCCGGCGGCCAGGTGCGATTCGGCCTGAGCGAGGTAGCTTTGGTAAAGCGGGCGAAACGTCGGTTCGTTCGCTGCCTGAAGCAGGTCCGCAGGGGTCATTCCGCGCGCCGCCAATGAGCTGGCAGGCACATAACAGCGTCCCTGGCGCAGGTCGGCGGGCAAATCGCGGAGGAGGTTGACTAGTTGCAGCCCCTTTCCGAAGCGGATGCCGTTGGCCAGCAACCGCGCCGCGTCCAATGGATCATTGGGGAACAGATGGGCGCGCGCCATCTGCGTCCAGAACTCGCCGACACACCCCGCCACGCGGTAGGTGTAGTCATCCAGTTCCTCCTCGGTCTGGAGGGCAATGATCCGCGGGCCGGCTTCGGCGAAGCGTTGCAGGTCCAGTTCCTGGCCGCTGGTGATCGTGGCCAGCACTCGGCGGATCAGTTGTTGATCACTGGAGGAGAACCGGGCGAGCAGCCCCAAAATTTCCTCACTGCGGTCGAGCAGCGCCTTTTCAGCAACGGAGCCTTGGGACCGGACTTTTTTTGGATCCGTCAGCTTGTCGAATTCAATGTCCTGCAAAGCGGATTCACAATGTTTTAGCAGCTTCGGTTCCGACGGCGAGACCGGGTGGCGGACTATTTCGCCGAGGTGCAACGGTTCCTGATGGAGTCCGAGAACCCGCTCCCGCAGCGACCGCAACGCGTCGAGGCGCCGCGTGAGCGGAACCAGTTCGGTATCGGCGATCGTGTCGGCGGTGCGCGCGAGCAGGTAGGCCAGCCCGATTTGGGGGCGGATCGCGCCGGGCAGCACGCGCATCGTGAGATAAAACGAGCGCGACACTTCCCGGAGGAGCGTGGTCAGAAGTTCGGGCGTGGATGGAGCCATTCAGGGACTGGATTTAGTCCACCTTTCGCTCAGGGGACTTTCGCGGAGGCGAGAATTTTCCGCCAACGCGCCAGTTGCTTCTCCACTTCCCCGTTCCCGGTCGAGCCGACCGATTCCCGCCGCGCGAGTGACCTTTTCAGCTCGAACACTTCGCGCGCGTCCGCGGCAAAATGCTTGTCCATGGTTTGAAGTTCGGCCAGCGATAATTCATTTAGTTTTTTCCCTTCGGATTCGGCCCGCGCCACGACGGCGCCCACGATCTGGTGAGCCTGTCGAAAAGGCAACCCTTTGCTCACCAGGTAATCGGCCAGATCGGTCGCCAGCAACATTGGGTCCGCGCTGGCGGCGGCACAGGCGGCTTCGTTGACGGCGGTGTGGCGCAGCATCGCGGCGACGATTCGCACCGTGGCGCGCACCGTATCGACGCTGTCAAACAGCCGCTCCTTGTCCTCCTGCAAGTCCCGGTTATAGGCCATCGGCAGACCTTTGAGCAGCGTCAGCAGCGCCATCAGGTTGCCGATCACCCGCCCCGCCTTGCCGCGCGCCAATTCGGCAATGTCCGGGTTCTTCTTCTGGGGCATGAGCGACGAGCCGGTCGTGTAGGCGTCGGCGATTTTGATGAAGTTGAATTCCGAACTCGCCCAGAGGATGAGGTCCTCCGCCAACCGCGACAGGTGCACGGCCAGCAAGGCCGCCGCGCCGCAGAACTCCACCGCGAAATCCCGGTCGCTCACCGCGTCCATCGAGTTTTCCGTGAGGCGCGGCTGGCCCTGGGCATCGACGAAACCCAAAAGCTTGGCGACGAAACTCCGATCCAGCGGCAAGGTCGATCCGCCGATCGCGCCGCTGCCGAGCGGGCAAACGTTCACCCGCAAAAAACAGTCCCCGAGGCGCTGATGGTCGCGCTCGAGCATCTCCACGTACGCGAGCAAGTGATGGGCGAGATAGACGGGCTGCGCGCGTTGCAAATGCGTGTAGCCGGGAATAACGACGTGGCGGTTCCGCGAGCCCAGTTCGACCAGCGCGTCTTGGAGCGTCCGAATTTCGCCGCCGAGCGCGACGATTTCCTCCCGCAGCCACATCCGCAGGTCCAGCGCGACTTGGTCGTTGCGCGAGCGGGCGGTGTGCAGTTTCGCGCCCGCCGGCACCCGTCGCGTCAGCTCCGCCTCGACGTTCATGTGCACGTCCTCCAGTTCCGGGTTCCACCGAAATTGCCCGCTGGCGATTTCCTGGCCGATCGCTTCCAGCCCCCGCTGGATGGCGTCCAGCTCAGTCTTCGTGAGCAGACCGACTTTTTCGAGACCCTCGGCATGAGCGAGCGAGCCAAGGAGATCGTGCTCCCAAAGCCGCCAATCGAACGAAACGGATTCGGTAAACGCCGCAACGTCCGCGGCCGGCCCGCCGGCGAAGCGTCCGCCGCGGGAGACCGGAGCATTGTGTTTCGTGCGCTTCACGCGCGATGAATTTGCGGCGGGAACGCGCGAAAGTCACGCCGGAAAGGCAAAAACGGAGCGAGGTCACCGCGGAGCAACCCTGGGGGAATCGGGTCCGGCGGCTACTTCGTCCGTGGCCGTGCGGCGGCGGGTCGAACGGAAATATTCCGATTTGACAATTGAGACTGATTCTCAAAAATGAACCGGCATGCGGGAAACTTTTTACGAGCCGAAATGAACCTGAATTCCGGGAGCAAAATCTTAATGGGTGTGTTACTGAGCGGCTTCTGCCTGAGCGAAGCGCGGGCGGATGAACGCCGCTTTACTTACTCCTACGAACCGGAAACCACACCGCAGGGGGAGCTGGAGTTTGAACAATGGGTCACCTTGCGCACGCAACGCACCAAAGGCGGGGAAGTCCAGCAGCAGAACTTCAACCGCTGGGAACTGCGCGAGGAACTCGAATACGGCCTGACGGACAACTACAGCGTCTCTCTCTATCTTAACACCGCCGCCGAGAGCTTCCGTGATTTCAGCAAAAGCCCGCCAGCGGACACTTCGAAGTTCGATTTCACGGGCATCTCCATCGAGAATCGTTACATGGTCCTCAATCCAGCCGACCACGCCATCGGCCTGGCGCTTTATCTGGAGCCGCGCTATTCCGGCGCGGAAGCCGAACTGGAACAGAGAATCATCCTCGGCCAGCGGCACGGCGACTGGAAATGGGCGTTGAACCTCACCCACGCCACCGACTGGAATGACAATTTCCATAAAACTGAGGGCGAACTGGAAGCCAGCGTCGGCCTGGCGCGCGATGTTGGCAAGCACTGGTCAGTCGGCTTGGAGTTGCGGGACCACAATGAGCTGCCGGACTACCGCAAATGGGAGAACACGGCGCTCTTCCTTGGTTCCGTGGTCAGCTATCGACAGGAAAAGTGGTGGGCGGCGCTGACCGTTCTGCCCCAGATTTACGGCGTAAACTTCGGCGAGAATCCCGATGCCAATCGGCGCCTGGAGTTGGAAGATCACGAGCGGGTCAATATCCGTCTCATCATCGGGATTAGCTTTTAGTGCGCTTCCTTCTCGCCGCATTGGTTTCCGTTTTCGGCTTGGCCCTAAGCCAGGCCGGGTGCGCCAGTTCCAAGGCGGACCGTGAAGCTGCGCCGGAGCGAGTTCTCGCTACGGCCACCGGCCCGGCGAGTGAAGGCAAGTTGTCGGACACAGACCTCGCCGCCGCGGCTAAGCTCTACCACGCCAAATGCGCCCGCTGTCACAAGTTCTACGACCCGGCGGCGTATAGCCAAGCCGAATGGGATGTCTGGATGCAAAAAATGGGGAAAAAGTCCAAACTCAAGCCCGACCAGTTTGCTTTGCTGTCGCGTTACCTGGAAACTCTTCGCACTCCCGCAAAGGCACCCGCGAGATAGGCCGGACGACATCGTCCACGCGCGGGTCACCGTGCCTGGGTGTTCGATTTGGGCGCGCCAATTCCCGCTTGACGCCGTTTCGCCGGTGTACTGCAATGGCATCATGTTCACGAAATCATCCTTCCGGTCGGCGGCCCGCAATTTTCTGGGCGCGCTTTTGGGGTTGTGGGTTGCCGCGACGCTTCAAGGCCAAACTTTCAACCGGTTCACCGGCTCACCGGGGAGCAAGATCAAACTGGAAGGGACTTCGAGCATCCACGATTGGACCATGGAAGGCGGCATCGTTGGCGGCTTCTTCGAACTGGATTCGGCCTTTCCGACCGATCCAGCGGCGACCAGCGGCGTGACGCCGGGTAAAGTCAACGCCCGCGCCAGCGCGCGGATTCCGGTGCGCTCCATCAAGAGTGGCAAAACCCGGATGGACGAAGTGATGCAAGAACACATGAAGGAGAACGATTTTCCCCGCATCGAGTATCATTTGTCAGAAATGGTCCTCAAGGAAGCGCCCAGCGCCCCAAACGCGCCCCTGAAGTTCGACGCCAAAGGCGAACTGGCGATCGCCGGCGTGACCAACAGGGTCTCCATGCCCGTGACGATGGAACGGCTCGAGGCCGCCAAGCTCAAGCTCAGCGGGAGCATCGGGCTGAAGATGGCCGACTTCAAAGTCGAGCCGGTGGCGATCAAGATCCCCGCGCTGGGGGCCATCACCACGGGTAATGATGTGAAAGTCTCGTTCGATTGGATCGTCACCAGGAGGAACGAAACGGCGAGCAAGCCGCAGTAGGTCTTTGGCGGCGAGACACCCCTTGGCTTGGGTCACCTCAGCTTCAGTTCGGTCTTCTTCCCTTCGAACTCCAGCGTAACGCCGTCGCGCTCAATCGCCACGACTTTCACGCCTTGAATCAGTTCCCCGCGATAAACCGCCTTGCCGTTGATCAGCGCCGCCGGTTTCCATTTGCTGAAAAAGACACCCTGCAATTTCAAGCCGGCCACACCCGGTTTGACGACGTTCACCTCGCCCGCTCCGGCCGCGCCATTGGGGTCTGACGCCGGGTTAGCCGACGGCGCCGCCGCATCCTCTGACGCAGGCGAGACTTCGCTCGGAGCTTCCGCCTTGGCCTCGGAGTCGCTGGCGTTACGATCTCTCGCCGCGACCGGCTGACGCCCCGGGGAAAGTCCGCTGGTCCACCACCAACCGGCGAGCAACAAGACGACCAGCGCAAACGCCGGTCCAATGAGCCACGGGAGGCGATTGGGCTTCGGTCGCGGTCCCGCCGCCGACGGCGCGTCTGCCAGCGCCGCGGCTTCCGAGGCGTCCAGTCTCGAGGCGGGTTGCGGCGCTTCCGCGGCCGCCGGCATTAGGCGGCCCGAGAGCACCGCGCGCCAATGATCCAATTCGTCCCGCCAGCCGATTTTGGTGAGATAGGCCAGATCGATTTCGGGCACGATAAAGCCTTCTTTGTCCGGGCGCGTTTCGTACTCGATGGCGTTAGCCACGTGCACCGCCGTCAACGGGGAAAACGAGCCGTGCACCGAACGCAACGGGCAATGGTGCAAGGCGCTCGCTTCGAGCACCGCAACCGGCAGGCCCCACAAACCGAGCAGATACGCCCCGGTCTCCGCGTGGGTGGCGCCGAACAGTTCGGCTTCCACTTCCCAGAGCGGAATTTTCCGCTTGTTCGCCAGCGCCAACGCGCCGCTGTACGGCTCCGCCAGGTTGGTGGCCAGCACGAGTTTGCCGATATCGTGAAATAACCCGGCCGTAAACGCTTCGTCCGCCATCGCCGGGTCGTCGATCACCATCCGCGTTAGGTGCTTGGCCAGATGGCCGACCGCCATGCTGTGGCGCCACAACTTATCCATCGAAAAATAGAGCGGCTTCACCTTGTCCAGCTCCGCATAGACCTGGATGCTCAACACCAGCGATTGGACCGTGTCCATGCCCAGGAGCAGGACCGCCTCGGAGGGATCGGTGATTTTTCGTTTCAGTCCGTAGAAGGCCGAGTTGACGATCTGCAGCATTTTCGCGCTCATCGCGAGGTCCTTGGCGACGATTTCGCCGACCGCCTGCGCCGAGGCATTGGGGGAACGGAGTTCTTTGAGCACCTCCACATACAGGCTCGGCAGGCTGCGAAAGGCCCGCATCCGCGAAACCAGGCCCTTGATCGTTTCGTTGGTCAGCCACTCATCGACCGCCAGCGTGCGTTCGAGCGTCGAGATCAAGGTCTCCGCGTCGCACGGCTTGGCCAGGAATTGGTGCATGTCGCCGCTGAATTGGCTGATGAATTCCCGGTCGGCGGCCGTGGAGACGATGAAGCGGATGGTCTTGGGATAACGCTGGCAAATTTCCTTGAGCAGCTCCGCGCCGTTCATCCCGGGCATGTGCATGTCCGCGAGGATAACGTGGCACGGTTCCAGGCCGAGCAACTCGAGGGCCTGCGCTCCGCTCGACGCGAACAACAGTTCCCAGTCCCCGCGCTTGGCCGCCAGCGCCTGTTCCAAGGCCTGGAGCGCCTGAGGCTCGTCATCGACAAAAAGAATTCGCCGCTTCATACAATTCGTCGGGGAGATGAGAGCCAGATTCGTGCCGTTCGGCTTCCAGGCAGAAGCAGACCGGTTGATCCAAAGCCGCCGATCACACCCCCAATCGGCAGGCCGTGCGGGCGCTAAAGGGGCAATTTACACCTCCCTGTTTAGCGCCGTAGGGCAGACATCCCTGACTGCCGGTTCTGGGGACTTCCCAGTCCCCAGTTCAATCCTGGAGGCGTTTTGCGGATTACAGGATGGCTGCGGGTGCGGAAGAGTTTTTGTCCGCGTCAATCCGTGTGCTCCGTGGTCAAGCTCCGCATTCTGCATTCATCCTTCCGCTGTACCCGAAAGGGGTCAGTTAACAAGATCGTACTATGATTGAAAAGTGGACGCCACCCCAGAACCGAACCGCTAGCGCAGCTGGACTCTGGACCAGCGCCTTCACCACGTCCGCAATTTGCCAAACGCCGCTCTCCTTTCCCGCCCCTTGTCCAACGCCAGTTTTGCGCTACCGTAAACGCGTGAAGTCCAGACGTGCCGCGACTTGTTCGCTCGCCTGGCTTGCGGTTTGGCTCCTCTCTGCGTTCGCGCTGGCGGCCCAGCCCAAAGCCATCCGCTTGCGCAATGAGATGATTCTCACTCCGGAACCGGCCAAGCAGGCCGCCGCCGCGCCCGCGGCCGAAGATCGCGCGCCGGTCTCGGGTTTGTTTCTCATTCAGTTCACGGGCCCTTTCCAGCCTGCCTGGCAGGAGGAATTGCGCGTCGCCGGAGCGCAACTGCTCCGTTACGTGCCGGAAGACGCCTTCGTCGCGCGGCTCGACAAGGTTCCTCTCTCCGGAGTGAAGTCCCTCAATTTTGTTCGCTGGGTTGGCGAATATCGTCCGGACCACAAAGTTCATTCGGCCGTGCGCAACCGAAAGAAAGGCGCGCTCGCCGCCGGGATTTTGGAAGTCAGCGTCTTGCTTTCGCCCGCGGCGACGCCGGCGGAAATGGCCGAGGCGCGCTCTTTGTTCCAGGAAGGCCCGCGCGAATCCCAGCCGCGCTTTGGCGCGGTGCTGCGGGGAAAGGTCGCGGCGGCCGGGATCGACCGCCTGGCGCGTTCGCCCGCGGTGCTCTGGATCGAGCCGGCGCCCCATCCCCGGCTCAATGATGAAATCGCATCGAAAATCGTCGCGGGCGACGGCGGAACGCACGTGACCCTCGTGCAATCGCTGGGCTTCGACGGCGCGGGTGTGCGGGTCGCGGTGGCCGACACCGGGCTGCACACGGGCAATGCCGCCACGATGCACCCCGATCTGCTGGGGCGCGTCCCCGGGTTTTTTTATTATGGCAGCTTGACCGATGCGGCGGATGAGCACGGCCATGGCACGCACGTGGCGGGCATCGTCGCCGGCAACGGCGCGACGGGCGAAACCGATGACACCGGCGCGCTTTTCGGCCTGGGCGTCGCGCCGCGGGCGCAGATCGTCGTGCAACGGATTTTTGACGCGGACGGGAATTTCCAGGCGCCGCCATCGAACGGCGCGCTGACAGAGGACGCCGTGCGCGCCGGCGCCGAGATCGGCTCCAACAGTTGGGGCGACGACGTGCAGGGCCGTTACGATCTCAACGCCGCGGAGTTCGATGCGCTGGTCCGCGACGCCGATGATCAGACGCCGGGCGATCAGCCGTACATCCTGGAATTCTCCGCGGGCAACGCCGGCCCCGGGGCGCAGACCCTGGACAGTCCCGCGGTGGCCAAGAACGTCATCGCCACGGGGGCCTCGGAAAACGACCGCCTGGATTTTCTCATATACGCCGACGGCCCGGACGCGATGGCGGATTTTTCCAGCCGCGGTCCGTGCGAGGATGGGCGCATCAAGCCGGACCTGGTGGCGCCGGGAACGTGGATTTCCTCGTTGCGTTCGCCGCTGGGCAACGACGACAACGCCTGGGCGCCGATCTCCGACAATTATCTGTTCGAGGGCGGCACGAGCCAGGCCGGGCCGCACGTCTCCGGGGCGGCGGCGGTGTTCGTGCAATATTATCGGCAGAGTTATGGGTCAGGTCCGCCCTCGCCGGCGCTGGTCAAAGCCGCTTTGATCAACTCGGCGACCGACATGGACGACACGGCGGGCACCGGCCCGACCCCGAACATGGACGAAGGCTGGGGCCGAGTGGACCTGAGCAACCTGATCGGGTCGCCGCGTCGATATGATTTTATCGACCAGGGCGCCCCGCTGGCGACCGGCCAGACTTTCGAGCATCACGTGGTCATTGCCACCGCCGGCGAGCCGTTGAACGTCACGCTGGCGTACACGGATTATCCCGGATTCCCCGCGGCGATCCCCGCGCTGGTGAACGATTTGGACCTGGAAGTGGTCGCGCCCGACGGAAGCACCTATCACGGCAACCAGTTCGACCAGGGTGAATCGGTGCCGAACGCGCCCGGAAAGGACAACCTCAACAATGTCGAAGGGGTGCATCTTTCGCAGCCATTGCCCGGCGATTACTTGGTCCGCGTGCGCGCGCGCAACGTGGTCCAGGACGCGCGCCGCGACACGCCGGCCGTCGATCAGGATTTCGCGCTGGTCATTTCCGGCGACATCCCGATCCCGGGCGTGGGCATCCTGCTGCTGGACCGGCCGGCCTACACCGCGCCGAGCCTGATTCGAATCGAGCTGATCGACACGGACCTCGCCGGTCAGTCTTCGGCGATCGTACAAATCAAAAGCGCCACGGAAGCCAACGGCCTGCCTGTCCTGCTGCGCCCGACCGCGGTGAGCGGGATTTTCACCGGCAGCGTGGCCACCGCGACCGGCCCGGCCGCCAACGATGGCCGCTTGGAGATCGCGCACGGGGATTGGATCGAGGCCGATTATTTTGACGCCTCGGCGGGAATCACCCGCATCGCGATCGCCGTGGCGGACCTGATCCCGCCAATCATCACCAATGTCTCGGTCACCAACGAGTTTGGGACTATGGTCGTGTCGTGGACGACGGACGAGCGCGCGAACTCGGTGGTGCGCTTCAACACCAACGCCACGCTGAGCCGCGTGATGACCAACGCCGCGCTGGTAACCATGCACGAGGTCGATTTGACCAATCTGGTCGCCGGCCGCACTTATCGCTTTGCCGTAAGTTCGACCGACGCCGCCGGCAACACCGCGACCAATGACAACGGCGGCGCGCTGTTCAGCTTCGTGGCCGTGCCGGCGGCCACCGTGCTCCTGGTCGATGCTTACGAAATCGATACCTTGGGCGGATCGGACACCATTCCATTGAGCGCCTACACCGATGCCCTGGCCCAAACCGGCGTCAGCTTCGAGGTCTGGGACAAGAGCCTGCTGGGTTCGCCCACGGCGGACAAACTTGCCCCCTTCCAGGTCGTCATGTGGCGCATCAACGATAGCTTTTATTTAGACACCAGTCTCACGGCCGCGGAACAAAGTGCCGTGACAACTTACCTCAACCGCGGCGGCGCCTTCTTCCTGTCTTCGATGGAAATCCTGACGCGGATTGGGACGGTGCCGTTCGTCTCCAATGTGTTCCACGTGCAAGCCTTCGCCGAGGACGCGGGCGTCCCGGAAGCCCTAGGCCGGGAGGGCGACCCAATCGGCAGTGGGATCGATGTGATTCTCGATTACTCGGCCTATCCTACGTTGGAAGGCTTCCTGGACGATCCGGACATTTCGGACACCATCACTCCGACTGCCAACGCGACCCCGATTCTCTTTGATGCCGTCTCGGGCCAGGCTGCCGGGATAAGTTTTCCCCGCACCGGCCTGGACAGCACCGGCCGGGTGGTGTTTCTGTCCTTCCCGCTGGACGCGGTACCACAAACGGGCGCGTCCCCGAACGACCGGGCCGACCTGCTCCGCAGGGTCTTGAGCTTTCTGCTGCCCGGCGTGAACGGCCTGGGCACCATCGCGCTGGATAGCCCGGTCTATACGATCCCCAGTCTGGTCGCCGTGGAAGTTGGCGATTCGGACCTGATCGGCCTGGGCCAGCCGACCGTCACTTTGTACAGCGACACGCAAACCACCGGACAAACCGTGACGCTGGGCCAGACGGCGACGCCCGGCCTGTTCCGCGGCTTCATCACGCTGGTGGCGGCGACTAATCCACCGGCCGCCGGCCAACTGCGCGCGCAGAACGGCGATTTGATCCGCGCGGATTATTTCGACGCGTCGGCGCATGGCACCGTGGAAGCCACGGCGCGAGTCGATACCCAGGCCCCGGCCATCACCGGCATCGTTGCGGCGCCCGACTACCAGCAAGCGACGGTGAGTTGGGACACGTCGGAAGAAACGGACGCGCTGGTGCAATTTGGGGAATCGGCCTTTTTGGGCCGCACCGCTTATGATCCAAATTTGAATGTCCATCACGACGTCGTCGTCACCGGCCTTGCGCCGGACCGCGCCTATTTTTACCAGGTCGTGAGCCGCGACGCCGCGGGCAATACCACGATGGACGACAACCAGGGCGCCCTTTACACCTTTCGCACTCTGCGACCGCTCGCGCCGCCGTTTATCGACAATCTGGAAAGCGGCGGCACCAATTGGAGCGTCTTGAACGGCGAGGGTTCGCAGACGGCGTGGACGCTCGGCCCGCCGAACAACGGCCGGGAAACGCAGGCCCATTCGCCGATCAACGCTTGGGGCAGCGACCTCAACGGCGATTCGCTCGATGCGGCGGACACCGCGCTGTTCAGCCCAGCCATCAATTTGATCAACGGCAACGTGGCCACGCTCAGCTTCTGGCACAGTTACGATTTCACCGATCAGAGCGGCTCGGATATCATCCAGTTTGGCGAGTTGCTGATCGTCACCAACAGCGCCGGCAATCCGACGACGCTGGCGCAATACTATGATGCTAACTCCGGCTGGGAGCAGGAGGAAATCGACCTGACGCCGTACCTGGGCCAGGTGGTCTATCTGGTCTGGCATTACCAGTTGTTTTCAATCGACAGCGCGCCGCGTCCCGGCTGGTTGGTGGACGACATCTCCGTGACGGTCTCGAACCTGGTGACCGGCACCATTGAGATTTCGAACAACCTCGCGCAGGCGCAGTTCACCTTGATCGGGCCGATAAGTCGAACCGGACAAGGGATGCTGGCTACCTTCAACAACGCGCCGGCCGGCGATTACGTCGTGACCTTCCTCCCGGTGCCCTTCTATCAAACACCCGCCCCGCAGACGAACGCGCTCGTGGCCGCGGCTACCTTGATTTTTCAGGGCACCTATAGCTTCACCGACATCAACAGTAACGGCATCGCGGATGCCTGGGAGCTGCAATACTTCGGCGCGGTTTCGCCCACCCGCACGCGCTCCACCGACACCGATGGCGACGGCTTCACCGACTACGCCGAATTCATCGCCGGGACCGATCCGAACTCGCCCGCCTCGAAACTCGCGCTCACCACGCCGGCGATGCAAGCGGATGGGACGTTGCGGCTCCAATGGCCATCGGTGGCCGGGCGCGCCTATCGGGTCGAGGGGAGCAGCGATGCGATCCAGTGGGTTGCCGTGTCGGATTGGACCCTGGCGGCCTCCGACACGATGAGTCTGAAGCTGCCCGCGCCGGTCCCCGGCGCGCCCTACCTTTTCCGCGTGGAAGTCCATCCTTAGAAGACGGTTGAACGCCGCCGTGGTCCAGCCTCGGGCTTCGAGAGGCCCACGGAAAACCTCGCCCTCGCGCGCGAAACGTTGAATACCTTGAGCGACCGCTACCTCAAGTCGGCTCCGGGCACGGCATTTTGACCAGCCGGCGTTGCGAACGTTTGCCGCGGCCGGTCACGACCCCCGCGCCAGAGTGGAAACGGAGCGCGACTGTGTCCGCAGGACCAGCCGCAGCAGCTTCGCAAATCAGGAGACTCCGAAATAATGCCGACGTCGTCCAAATTCAGACGCGCTGCGCCTGGGCTTTGCCACAGCCGCGCGCCGGACAATCCCAAAGGGATTGCGTCCGCCAGCCCAAGGTTGCCCCGAGAGCGTTCGGGGCTACCTTGGGTGTGCGTGCGCGAGATGAAAACAACGCCAACGGCGTTGTGGCCGACATCGTGCGCGAGGTGCTATTTCCGCAAGACAATGAAATTCGCGTTCCCGATTGGTTCCCGGCAAGGAATCAACGTTCGAAAGCTTTTCCCCGAAAGTTAGCCCGCCAGGCGCTGGCGCTGGCGCGTCTTCTGTTCTCTGTTCGCTTTCACGAAACACGGAGGCTCCGGCCGGTGGCGACCCTGCGGCAGTAGTGGCGAAGGTCAGCTCTTTGGATTGCCCAATCGCCGCAGCCATGTTCGCGAGGTCCGCTTCGGAGGCGATCGCCGTCAATTGCCTCGTCGCGGCGGCTGGTCCGAAGTCGGAAGTCTCAACCCTCGTTGTGGCTTCGGAGACGTGGGTCGTTTGGGCTGCGCCAAAATCTTTCAGTGTGCGCTGTTCATGCGCGTTGAAGGCGGGGGCGGCGTCTGGCGTGGCGAGGACCGTTGCTTCGCTCGCTGGTTCGTATTTGGGTTGTGCCAGCAGCTCATTGATGGTGGCGATGATCTCCTTTTTCCGGTAGCGGGTCTCCGTTCCCTCCAGGTCGGTGACACTGAACCACCCGGCGTCGCAGGCCACCTGTAACATGGAGGCGAACAGACTGCCTTTGGCGTGTTGGACGGCGGCTTTGTAGGCCTCGATTATTTCTTCGGGCGTGAGGGGCATCGCGGTCATAATGGTTTCAAGCGCATTCTTTTGACTCTAACTGGCTTGGTTGCCAGCAGACAAGATGCCAAGGAATGGGCAAAAAGTCACCCTGTCAATGGGTTGAAAAAGGCCTTGGTAATGGCGCGCTATGCGGGCCGAAACTCGGAATCCTTCGGCAATCAGGCGGTCACAGACCACCGCCACCGGCAGAAACCGGCGTTTGGACGGACTGACAGGAGCGCCGGATCATGCGGCGATCGCCCTGCCAGGACGCCCGCGATTGGTGGTGGCGTCCGCTTGGATGGTTTTATTCCGGGTCGGCGTTGGCAGCCTGCATTAGCTCAGCGTGCCGCCGGAGGACATTGGCCACCCGGCGCAGGAGTTCCCGCGGGCCGCAGGACTTGGAGAGAAAATCGTCCGCGCCGACCGCCAATCCGTTCAAACGCGCCAGTTGCCCGGCGATGGCGGTGACGATGATAATCGGCATGGTTCTGGTCGAGAGCTGGCGGCGAAGGATCTCGCAGACCGAATAACCATCGATCCCCTCCATCATCAGGTCCAGCACGACCAGGTCGGGCAGAAAACGGCGGGCCTTGAACAAGCCATCGAGGCCGGTGTTCGCGGTGATCACCTCGTAGCCCTCTTGCTTGAGGTTAAACGCGATCAACTCGACGAAGTCCGCTTCATCATCCACCACCAGAATTTTAGCGCTCATATTCGCGGGTCGCGCCACGGCCGCGCGTGGTCCGCTGCCCGCACGCTAAGCGGACCGCATGACGGCCAAAGGGCAGTCGTGTTACATTTTGGTGAAAAAGGCGGCTGTCACAACGGGCAATGGGTTTGATCGCCAAATCCGCCTCGTTGCCTGCGGCTACTGCTCTTTGAATCGGCCCTGGCGTTTTATCGCTTTTGGATTCGTAATTTTGCGCCAGTTCTGCTATGGTTGCCTGCTGTGATCAGTTCCGCGCGCGGGGCTGACTGGCGTTGATGATGCGAATAACCCTGAAGCTCTCTTTCCCCAGTCCGGGACTGGCCGTGGCCAAGGCCGGATGGCCACTGCTTTTTCTTGTCTGGCTGGCTCCCGTCGTTGGCCTGGGGCAATCCGCGGCGGCAGACGGGACGGTCGGCGCTCCTTGGAACGGCGGCCCGGGAGTGACGGAAACGGTCGCCGCCATCATGGCCCGGGACAAAAACCTTCCCATCCAAAGTGGCATGAAGCCGGGAGCAGCCGACGCCGGGCGCTTGCTGCCCAATCGGAAAAATCTTCGACAAAATCCCCTGTCGCCGCGCGTTTCGCAATGGCCGACGCGCGACGCCGCGAGCGCGGCCGGAACGGCTGCGGTGTCCGAACCGCTCGCGCCGCAAGTGGCCGGCGTCAGTTTTCTAGGCGGGCAATTGTCCGAGTCCGGTTTCGTTCCGCCGGATACGGACGCGGCGGCCGGTCCCAGCCAGATTGTGATGTGCATCAACGGGCGGATCAAGGTCTTCGACAAGGCCGGAAACCTGGGCGGACTTAACACCACCACGGTCAATTTTTTCAGCTCCGTGACGGCGAACGCCGTGACCGATCCGCACGCGCGGTACGACCGTCTTTCCGGCCGCTGGTTCGTGACCATAGTCGATATTCCCAGCTCCCATAAAAACAACGGCGGGAACAACAAGGTTTTGATCGCCGTGAGCAGCGGGGCGACGATCACCAGCAGTTCGAGTTTCACGTTTTTCTCCTTTCAACACAATCTGGTCGGTTCGGGGGGAGATAATGGATTTTTTGCCGATTTCCCGTCCCTGGGCATCGACAACAACGCGCTCTACATCGGCGCCAATATGTTCAGCGGGAACAATTTTGCCGGGACCAGCGGTTACGTGGTCAAGAAAGCTTCGCTGCTCGCGGGCACGCTCACCGTGACGGCCTTCCGGCAACTGGCCAGCAGCAGCGGGCCGGGTCCCTACTCGCCGCAAGGAGTGGATAATGACGATCCGGTGGCGACGGAGGGATTTTTCATCGGCACGGACAACGTGAGCAGCGGCCTGTTGGTGCTCCGGCGCGTCTCCAACCCGGGCGGTGTCCCGACGATATCGGGCAACATCGACCTGACGGTGCCGGCCACGGCGAGGCCGGTCGGCGGGGTGCCGGCGCTGGGTTCCACGATCGGGCTGGATCCTTCGGACGACCGGTTACTGGTGGCCCGGATGCACAAGGGCAGCCTCTGGACCGCTCACGATATTGAAGTGGATGCCACGGGCACGGCCAATCCTCTGGGGGGACGGGTTGGCTCGCGCTGGTACGAAATCATCAACCTGGCGGCGACGCCGTCGCTTCGGCAGTCGGGGACGCTGGTTGATTCGGCGTCCAGCGGTCCGGCCAGTTACTTCATCCCCGGCTGCACGATGTCCGGCCAGGGGCACATGGCGCTGGGTTGCAGCGTGGCGGGACCGAACGAGCACGCCGAAATCGCAGTCGCCGGCCGCCTGGCCAACGACCCGCTCGGCACGCTGCGCGCGCCGACGGTGGTTCAGACTAGTGCGTTTAGTTACAACGTGAGCGATGGCTCGAATCCGCATCGGTGGGGAGATTTTTCGCTGACCACGGTCGATCCAAACGACGACATGACCATGTGGACCGCGCAGGAGTATTGCAACGGCACCGACTCCTGGGGCGTGCGGATCATCCAGTTGAAAGCACCTCCTCCGGCCACCCCGGCCAGTTGCAGCCCGGCTTCCGTCCCGGTCGGGGGAGCGAACCTCGCGGTGGTGGTGACCGGCGCCTCGGCCGGCGGCTCGGGTTTTTTTGATCCCGGCGCGGGTTTTGCGAACCACATCGGGGCGATGGTCAACGGCGGTGGAGTGACGGTCAATAGCGTCGCTTACACCGATCCAACCCATGTTACCTTGAACGTCACGATTGCCCCCGACGCCGCCGGCGGGGCGCGGACAGTGAGTGTAACCAATCCCGACGGCCAGACCGCTACGAGCGCCGCCGGGATTCTGACCCTCAACGGCGGCAACACTCCCCCGACAATTTCGAGCATTCCCAATCAGACCATCAACGAAGACACTTCCACGTCTCCCGTCCCTTTCACCATTGGCGACGCCGAAACGCCGGCCGGCAGCCTGCTCCTCACAGTCGCGTCGTCCAACCCGGTCCTGGTCCCGCCAGCGAATGTCCACTTCGGCGGCACCGGGTCGAACCGGACCGTGGCGGTCACTCCGGCGCTCGATCAATTCGGGGTCGCGTCGATCACGATCAACGTCATCGACGGCGGTGGCGCGAGCGCCAGCGCGGGTTTTGGCGTGACGGTCAATCCGGTGAACCACGCTCCGGCGCTGGCGCCGATTCCGAATCGAACCGTCCATGCCGGCGCCCCGGTGAGCTTTAGCGCCAGCGCGACCGACCCGGACCTGCCGCCGCAGCTTCTGACGTTCAGCCTCGGCCCAGGCGCGGCGGCGGGCGCCAGCCTAAACTCGACAAACGGGCTGTTCGCGTGGACGCCGGCCCTTTCGCAACTGGGATCAAATGGATTTGCCATTACAGTCAGGGACAACGGCGTGCCGTCGTTAAGCGCCACGCGGCCATTTGCGATCTTCGTCGAACCGCCGCCGGCCATCCAATCGATCACGCGCTCGGACGGCACCGTGACGATCACCTGGAGCGCCATCGCCGGAACCCCCTATCTCCTCGAATCCGAACTAAGCTTGGCGGATAGGGCCTGGACCAACCTCGTGGCGGCAGTGACCGCCGTAACGAACACCGCCTCTGCATCCGACCAGATCGGGCCGGCGCCGCGCCGATTTTATCGGGTCCGCGTGGCGCCTTAAAATGGCTGGGCCAGAGCGCGGCACGTCCAATCCTGGTACGGGACTGTCCCGGTCTGGGACAGCCCCAGGGGGCGAACGAATGGAAACTGGCGGTCCGTTTTCACGGACCGCCAGTAAACAACTCAATTCCAGTAGGACGCTAAACCAAAGGCCCAGCGCTGATAGGTGGGGTAATGATGGGATAAGTTACCTGCCCCATGATGAAACAGGCGGAGTGCAATACATAATTTCGGTTGTCGAAACTCTGTATGTTTGTCATGGGGCGATGTCCAGCAAATGCCATACCACAGCCTGAAAAAACCCAAAAATAGCTCGGATTAGCCGCCTTTCCTGGCTTCCGATACTCACCCTGTTGAGATCTGCCCATCGCCCGGCGGCAAGTTTTGCTGACCCGGCTGACCCGATTAGCGGGGTCGGGACTGATCAAAATGAGGAGCGGCCAGGTTCTCTTGGAAAGTGATGCGCCCCCTGGAGACGGTGAAGCGAGTCTTGCCGGTTAGCGAGAGGGCGGTCAACAATTCCCAATCGGTCAGGCCCCAGCCGGCGAGATTGTGGCGATTGAAGTGCCACGCCGCTTCGGCCTGCGCTGGCGGCATACATTTCATGCCGAGCTGCTGCTGCAACCAGGGCTGGACGTTTTCCCAATGCCGGTCGAAAAAGAGCGCGTGGGCGAAGTGGCATTCTGCCTGCAACCGGGCGGCGGCCGCCTTGCTGCGGATGGATACCGCCGGCTCCAGGGGCTCGCGTTCCAGGTGGAGCAATAAAAACGGTGGCCGGAACGTCGCGCGGACCGCCGTGGCATTGGTCAAGACCGTGATGGCCTCGAGGAGATTGCGGGCGGCGAGGTCCAGTTTCGGCTGGCCGCGGTTGATCAGGTAAAAGTCATCGGCCACGGCCGGCAAAAAAATCAGGGCTTTGAGCACGCCATTCGATTGGAACGCGCCCAACATGAGCGCCATGCAATCGTCCCGGTTGAGGCCGGCGCCGTTTGTCTCCAGGGGCATCTCGCTCAAGGCCCGTTGCCATGCTTCTTCGGCCGGGAGCGATCCGGCCAGCGCGAAGCACCAAACGATCAATCCAAAAAGGTTTTTCAAATTGATACACGCACGAGGCGTTCCTGGACCTGGGCCAGCCACCGCTGCAAATAACTGGACTCCCGGTAAAGCTCTTCCAGCCGTTCGAGTGGCAGGCTGGCGCGACGCGCGGCTGAATCGGCCGGTGGGGCGCTTTCCCAGGACTTGTTCATCGCCCTTAATTCAGCGCCCAACGCTTCCGTGCGGTCAACAATTTCCTGCTGGCAGCGCCGAAGTTTGTCCGTCCAGCCCTGCGCGAGTTCGAACTGCCGCACCTTTAGCAGCGGCGAGGTGACTTGGGCGCGCTCCGTCAAAAACTGGTCCGCGCCGCGACAAACCTGGCTGACTTCCGTGAACCAGACCATGGTCGCCTCGGCGATTGGCCGCACCGCCTCTGGCTTCGCTTGGAGTTCGAGCTCCAGCAAGTGCTGCAGACGCTCCTTGGGCTCGCGCAGACACCGGTACGCCGCGTTGAGTTCCGCAGACCGCTGGTTGGCGGCCTGTTTTTGGGCCGCCGGCGCATTGTGCGCCCGGTCGGGATGCGCCGCGGCCGAAAGGGCGAGAAACCTTGCCTTCAACGCATCGGGTTCCAGCCAAGGTCGGCGCGGCTCGTCGAGAAGGGAGAAATAGTCGATCATGTGCGATGGAAAGTCGCGCCGACCGCTGTCCGCGGAGGGCCGAAGCGCTCCCTGCCATTGGCCGCCAGCGCGTCAGGCGCTGAAACTCTCGCCGCACGAACAACTGGTCGCGGCATTGGGATTCTTCACCTTGAAGCCGCCTTCCAGCAGCGCCTCCACATAATCCAATTCGCTGCCGGTCACGTAGAGCGCGCTCTTGGGATCAACGACGACCTTGACGCCGCCGGTTTCGACCAAAATATCGCGCGCGGCCGGGCCATCCTGCAGGTCCATTTTGTATTGCAATCCCGAACAGCCCCCGCCCACCACCGCGACGCGCAACACGCCGCCCGCCCGGCCCTGGCGGGTCAACAACGCGCTCACTTTCCGAGCGGCGTTGGGCGTCAGTTTGATGAGCCGCTCATCACCGACGCGAAAGCCGTGCGTCGCGCCAACCTGGTTTGCGGTGGTTGCCATCATGTTCCCGTGCCGCAAGCTAGCGTCACGGCCGGGCAACGTCAACCGGCATCGGCGGCGGCATCCAGTGGAAAACCTCGCGGTGTTCCGTGGCGAGGCTCCCTCTAAAGTCCCAGTTCCTTGCGCACCGCTCGCACTCCGGCCACCATGTTTTTCAACTTGGGCTTCGCGGCCCAGCGCGCGGTCTGGCTCAAGCCGCAGTCGGGCGCCAATGAGAGCCGGTCCGCCGGCGCGTGCTTCAAGCAAGCACGAACGCGCTCGGCCACGTCCTGAACGGTTTCAACGTAGTAACTCTTCACGTCAATGATGCCGACCGCCACGTCCTTTTGAGCCGCGATGAGGTTGATAAGTTCCAGCTCGGCAAACTCGCGGCTCGCCATTTCCAGGTGGAACTCATCGACCTGCATCCCGAGGAAAGCGGGAAACATCGGCGCATATCGGCGCGGTCCGATCGCGCGCCCCTTGTAATTGCCAAAACAGAGATGGGTCGAGAGGCGGCACCGGCCAATGATCGGTTCGACCGTGCGATTGAAAATCGTGACCAGACCCTTCGGCTCCTCGCGGTGCGCGTAGCAGCTCATCGACGGCTCATCGACGGTGATCTCGCGGCAGCCGGCCTTCACGAGCGCCTCCAACTCGCGCCGGACAATGGGCAGCAGCGCCTCGGTCAACGCCAGCCGGTCCGGGTATTGCGCGTTGGGCGCCAGCCTTCCGCTCAAGGTGTACGGACCCGGCACACTGGCCTTGAGGACCGGTCCCGGCGGCGCCAGCCGTTTCAACCGCTCGAAATCCTCCACGGTCCCAAGTCCCCGCGGTGCCGCGAGCGTGCCGGTCACCTTGTGCCGGCCGCGTTGATCGTGCGCGGGCGGACCGAACCGGCGCGGCGAAGCCGATTCCAATTCGATGCCCTGGAGAAATCCGTAGAAGGACAGATTGAAATCCAGCCGCGTCTGTTCGCCGTCGGTGATCACCTCCAGCCCGGCATCCATCTGGTCGCGGATGGCGACGGTGACGGCGTCGTCGATCAACTCGGCGCGGTCGGTTTCGCCGAAGCGCTCGAGGTTCCAGGACGCCAGTTCCAGCCAGCCTGGAAACGGGTAGCTGCCGACGACCGTGGTGCGCAACGGATGTTCTCTCATGGCAATGGCCTGGCGGTCGGAGAGCGCAACGATCCATGCGCTTCAAGCCTTAGCAGTGTGCGGGCAGGATTCAAAAATGGGTGAACAATCGAGTGGTTGGATGCCGTCGGCGAGACGCCAACGGGTGCGACCGAGATGGTCGCGCTCCCCTTTTCTTCGCCAAGGATTCGGGGTGCGAACCGCGTGCGGGTCGGCGTTGGGCTTGCGGTCAGGGGTGCGTCAAGCTTTCCGTCCTCTCCCCGCGAGGAACGAGTGGGGAGTGGACCGAGGAGAGGCGAAACCAATAAAAACGCACCTCCTCTCCCCAGCCCTCTCCTCCATCCGATGGCGGAGAGGGAGAGATCGAGGAGCTTGATGCAGCCCTGGGCTGGCGGCCCGGTGGAGTTCATGGTTTCTCCGCGCCCAAATTCTGGTAGAGTCTGGCCAGGCGCCGGGCGTGTTCGTCGTAGGCCGATTCGAATAATGCGGTCGCTTTCTCGGCGCCGACCAATGGCGGGGCGGTCAACACTTTCGGCGGCCGGCCCGCCCGCGTGAGCCGCGCCGCGACTTCCGCCTTGATGGCGTTGATCAGCAGACAGCCGCCGATTGTCGAGCCGGGCGACACGGGCGTTGGCAGCCCGGGAATGGTCACCATGGCGTCGCCCGCCGGCGCGCCGGTGTCGAGGATGAGATCGGCGAAGTCGGCCAGCTTTTTCCCGCTCGGATGCTTGCTCGCGCTGGCGTCCGCGTGCCGTTTGCTGATTAACGCGACCACCTTCACCCCGCGCTGGCGAAACAGCGCGGCCATTTCGATCGGGACGAGGTTGCAACCGCTCGAGGAACCGACCAGCGCGGAGTCCTCGGGCGCCAGATCGAAGTTCCGCAAGATGCGTTCGGCCAGGCCGGACACGTTCTCCAGAAACATGGCCTGCCGCTGCCCGTTCGACCCCACCACTAGGTTATGGAAACTGAGAGACAATTCGACCAGCGGATTAAATCCGGGAAACGATCCATACCGCGGCCACATCTCCTCGACCAGAATCCGGCTATGGCCGGAGCCGAACAGGTGCACCATGCGGCCGGCCAGGATCGTGGTGGCGAACCAATCGGCCGCCTGCTCAATCGCCGCCTGCTGCTTTTCCGCCGCGGCAATCAGCCCGCGGCATTGGTTGAGATAATCAGCGCCCGGCGTCACCGGCGCAGAACTTAGAATAATCCGCCTTGCTGGGGAAAGCCTTAACTGAACAGCCGCCCTGCGTTGCCACGCCTTCGTGGACAAAACCGTTGACGCTCCTCTGACCCTTACCTAGATTGCCCGGGCTGATTCTTGAAATTGAACTGACGTGGTAAGTCTTTTTCCATGAGCATCCCGGCGATCCCGGCGCGAGGCTTGGAAGGCATCGTCGCCGCCCACACTCGGCTCAGCGACGTCCAAGGCGACGTTGGCCAACTGATTTACTGCGGCTACGACATCAACGAACTGGCCGGGAAGGTGACCTACGAGGAAGTCGTCCACCTGCTGCACCGCAACCATCTGCCGAACCAAAAAGAACTCGCCGAACTCAAGGCGCAACTGGCCGAATCGCGCGAGTTGCCCAAGGGCGTCATCGACATGCTCCAGTTGCTCCCCGAGGGCACGCCGCCGATGCACGCCCTCCGCACGGCGGTGTCCGCGCTGGGTTGCTTCGACGCCGCCTGCGACGACGATTCCATGGACGCGCAGCGGCGCAAGGCGCTCCGATTGATCGCCCAAATCCCCGTCCTCACCGCTTACTTTCACCGCGCCCGCCAGGGACGGGAGCTGATTCCACCCGACCCGGCGCTGGGCGAGGCCGCGAATTTTCTCTACATGATGGACGGCGAGCGACCCTCGGCTGAAAAGCAAAGCACCATCGACCTGTGTTACGTGCTGCACGCCGACCACGGCATGAACGCCTCGACCTTCAGCGCCCGCGTCACCATCGCGACGCTCAGCGACATGTATTCGGCCATCACTTCGGCCATCGGCACGCTCAAAGGCCCGCTCCACGGCGGCGCCAACGAAGGCGTGATCAAAATGCTCCTGGAAATCGGCTCGCTCGACAACGTCGATGCCTACGTGGAGGATTGCCTCGCCCAGAAAAAGAAGATCATGGGCATCGGCCATCGCATCTACAAGGTGCTCGATCCCCGCGCGCCGCACCTCAAACGCATGGCCCAGATCCTCAGCGCCAAGCTCGGCGACCCGAAATGGATCCAGATGAGCGAACGGATCGCCGAAATCATGCTCACCCAGAAAAACCTTCATGCTAACGTCGATTTCTATTCGGCCACCGTCTATTATTCGCTGGGCATTCCGACCGATTTGTTTACGCCGATTTTCGCCATCGCCCGCACCTCCGGCTGGACGGCGCACGTGCTCGAACAACTGGCCGATAACCGCCTCATCCGCCCGCAGAGCGTCTATACCGGCCCGGTCGGGCTGAAGGTCGTGCCGCTGGCGCAACGGTGAATCACTGGTTCCGGGTTTCGCGCTGCCCCTTCGCCCGCGGGGCGAGAATCCAGAAATTCAAGGCTTCGAGCGCCGGCGCGCCGCCGGCGATGGATCGAAAATGAAAGACCAGCGACCAGCAACGTTCCGAACATGAACCTCCACGAGTACCAGGCCAAACACCTTCTCGCCCAACATGGCGTGGCGGTCCCCGCGGGAGAAGTCTGCGACACGCCCGAAGCCGCCCGGCAGATCGCGGAAAAACTTTTCGCCGGCGCCGCCAATCTCGTCGCGGTCAAATCTCAAATCCACGCTGGCGGACGCGGCAAGGGAACGTTCAAGAGCGGCTTCCAGGGCGGCGTGAAGCTTTGTAAGACTGCTCCCGAAGTCTTTGCGAGCGCCAAGGCGATGCTCAACAACGTGCTCGTCACCCGGCAGACTGGCCCGGAAGGCCGGCTGGTCCGCAAGCTGCTCGTCGCCGCCGCGCCGGCCATCAAGCAGGAATTTTATCTCGCGCTGTTGCTCGATCGCGTCGTGTCGCGCCCGCTGGTGATGGCCAGCACCGAAGGGGGCATGGACATCGAAGAAGTCGCGGCGAAGCAGCCGGAAAAAATCGTCAAGGAAGCCATCGACCCCGCCGTCGGCCTGATGGCCTATCAGGCGCGCAAACTGGCGGTCGCGCTGGGACTGAATGGCGATCTAATCAATGCCGCCACGAAACTTTTTGCCGGCGCTTACACGACCTGGTGGGAATGCGACGCGAGCATGGTCGAGATCAACCCGCTTTGCCTCGTAGAAAGCAGCGACGGCAAGCGGGCGCTGGTGGCCGTGGACGCCAAGATCAGCCTCGACGACAACGCGCTCTATCGCCACCCGGACCTTCAGCAAATGCGCGACTTGGGCGAGGAAGCGCCGCTCGAAATTGAAGCGAGCAAACACGGGCTCAACTACATCAAGCTCGATGGAAACATCGCCTGCCTCGTCAACGGCGCGGGCCTCGCGATGGCCACCATGGACATCATCCAGCATTGCGGCGGCCGGCCGGCGAACTTCCTGGACGTGGGCGGCGGCGCCAGCCAGGAGCAGGTCGCCGCGGCGTTCAAGATCATCCTGAGCGACCCGAACGTGAAAGGCATTTTGGTGAACATTTTCGGCGGCATCATGGATTGCAACACCATCGCCACGGGCATCGTCGCCGCCGTGAAAGAAACCCACCTGCGCCTGCCCCTGGTCGTCCGCCTCGAAGGCAACAACGTTCAAGCCGGCAAGAAAACCCTCGCCGACTCCGGCCTCACCATCATTACCGGCGATTCGATGGCCGACGCGGCGCGGAAGGTGGTCGAAGCGGTGGGCTAATCCAGGCATGTCCATCCTCGTCACCCCTCAAACCAAGGTCCTCGTCCAGGGGATCACCGGCAGCTTCGGCGCGCGGCATGCGCAGCTCTCGCTCGCCTACGGCTCGCAGATCGTGGCCGGCGTCACGCCCGGCAAAGGCGGACAGCTTTTTGAAAAGAAAATCCCCATCTTCGACACCGTGGCCCAAGCCGTGAAGGCCACGGGCGCCACCGCCTCGGCGATCTTCGTTCCGCCCCCCTTCGCAGCGGACGCGATTCTCGAAGCGGTGGACGCCGGACTGGATCTGGTCGTCTGCATCACCGAAGGCATCCCGGTCAACGACATGGTCAAGGTCAAGCGCGCCATGGAGGGCAAGCCGGCGCGGCTCATCGGCCCGAACTGTCCGGGCATTGTGACTCCCGGTGCGGGCAAGGACTCCACCGGCGGATGCCGCATCGGGATCGCCCCGGGTTACATTCACAAGCAGGGCCACATCGGCGTGGTCTCGCGCAGCGGCACTCTGACCTATGAAGCGGTTTGGCAACTGACCTGCCGCGGCGTCGGCCAGTCCACCTGCGTCGGGATCGGCGGCGACCCGGTCAACGGCACGTCGCACCTGGACGTTATCAAGCTGTTCAATGACGATCCCCAAACGCACGGCGTCATCATGATCGGTGAAATCGGCGGCAGCGCCGAGGAAGAAGCCGCCGCATGGATCAAAACGAACTGTCGCAAGCCGGTCGCCGGCTTCATCGCCGGCGCGACCGCGCCGCCGGGACGCCGCATGGGCCACGCCGGCGCGATTGTGAGCGGCGGCAAAGGGACCGCCGCCGCCAAAATCGCCGCCTTGAAGGACGCCGGCATTGGCGTCGCCTCAACGCCGTCGGTGATGGCCGAGACGCTGCTAAAGATGATGTAGCCGCCGTGCCAGCCGAGGCGATGCCCAATCTTAAGTGGAGGCGGTTTGCGGCCGCGTGGGATTTTCCGCTGCCATCGGTCACGCGGCGCAGCGGCCGGCCGGCGCGAAGCTGCCCGGACCGGTGACCCGGCGCGCTGCGAACCCCATGGACTTTCTGAACTTCCTTCTGAATCTTGCCGGCCTGCTGCTCTGGTTGAACTGGCGGTCGATGGGGTTTGTGGCTCGCGCGATGGCGTCCAGCGCCTCGCTGCTGGGCACGCTGAAGCGGACCCAATCCGCCGCCGCCAGCCGCTGGCCCCTCTTGGCCGGGTTGGTCGCCCTGTTGCTATTTCGGTCCGTGTTTTACTGGCAGATCGGTTCGGCGATGCGATGGACGCCGCAACTCTCCCTCGAAGTGCTGACCATTCCCTTCCGCACGGAATTCCTTGGGCTTGACTTGCTCTTCTCCTGGTTCAGCTTCGGCCTGTCCCTGGCCGCGTTTTACCTTTGGCTGGTGCTCCTTTCCCTGGCCAACCGGCGGGTGAGCGACACGGACCCGCTGCAACGGCTAGTGCGGCTGCATTTGGGCTGGATCGAGCCGTGGCCCATCCCCGCGAAATTGCTCCTCCCGCCGCTCGTGGCCGCTTTGCTTTGGCTCTTGGTGGCGCCCGTGTTTTCCCGGCTCAACCTCGTGCCGCCTGCCTCCACGGTGGGTGTCACCTTCCAGAAGGGGCTGATCATCGGCGCGGCGGCATTCCGCTCGTGGGAGTTTCTGATCGTCGGCTTGCTCTTGCTGCACCTGCTCATTAGCTATGTCTATCTCGGCAACTCGAAGCTTTTGACTTTCGTCGAGGGCACCGCGCGAAATCTGCTCACGCCGCTCCGCCGGTTTCCGTTGCGGGTGGGTAAGGCGGATTTCGCGCCGATAACGGGGATCGCCTTGGTGCTGATCGCGGCCGAATCGGGGTCGCGCCTGCTGAGCAGATTGTACCAAAAACTCCCCCCTTAGCCGCGCCTGTTTTTGAAGACGGGAAATCCCGCGGTCGAGGCCGGCGGCGCTTACTTTTTGGGTTGGGGCGGAGTGGCTGAAATCATGACGCCGATGCGCTTTCCGTGCATTGCCCCATTGCTATCGTTGAGCAGGAACACCCCGCTTCCGTTCGGGATTTGAATTCTGGCCGCCAGGATCAAGTTCGTTTGCACGGAAACGACGTTGCTCTCGGTCAACCCGGCCGACGCCACCATGTGGTTGGTCATCGCTTCTGTAAGGGCAATGATCGTGGTCAGATCGGTGGAATTTCGCCGCACGCGGGGCAGAAAATCCATCGCCAGACCGACATTGCGTTGGGTTCCCTGAACAGAGACAGCGCCGCCGCTAAACATCTGGGCTCGTATTCCGTTGGCCGTGTCCACTCTGGGGAAGGCGACCATTTCATTCGCCGGCGAGCGTTCGAGACGATTGCGCAATCGGCTCAATTTGCTCTCGCCAACGATCCAGACCTGAAGGCCATTCGTCTCTGCGAATTGGGGTGCTCCCAACCAAAGGCCTAGGCCGGACTCTGGCGAATCCCTGAAACCAATCATTGCGGCGTCGAGTCTGATGACCTTGCGCGGGCCGCGAAGTGAATCTCGGAGGCGCCACAACCACCCCGGAACAACGACCCGCCACCGCCCGAGCATCGGCGGCTTCGGCGCCGGCCATCCGTTCGGCAATGGCAGGACCAGGACCGCGAGGGGTGACGGCCGGAGAACGACGAACAGACCCATGCCGGCGAAAACCAACAGCAGCAAAATCGCATTGAATTTGAGCAGCCGAAGTCGAGGTGAAGAAAGCTTCATGATTTCAGATGGCCGGCAGATTGGTTCGCCACGTTCATCGAACACCGCTATTTAAACGAAGTTTCGGCCCCGGCGTCACCTCCGCATTTGCGCGGCGCCCGCAATTCCGGACCATCACCCCGATCCACCCGGCGACGCGGTTAGCCACGCGCTACGGCGCTTCCCGATTTTTCAGCCCACCGTTTCGATTCCTGGCAGGCGGATTGCTGGCCAGGTCTTTGGACCGTACGGGCGCGGCCGGCTGGCGCCGAATTGGAGCAAAGAATGCCTACGATCTCGGTTGCCACTCGAGCCTCAGCAAGTAACTTGACGTGCCCGGTCGAAGGGCTTGCAAAATGTAATTATGAAAACTGCACAGATTATCGGCTTCGCCTGCCTGCTCTCCATGATCGCCGCCTGGCCGGTTGCCGCCAAGGACAAGAATAAGAACCGCGAATCCAGGGAGGAAGATTCGCCCGCGAAAGCGAACGGCCAGGACGACCAGGGCGCTCCGGCAGGCCGGGCCGCGGAGGCTCAACGTGCCCGAGCCGGCAAAGAGCCTTGGGTCAAAGTCGAGGCGTCCATCTCAATCCGCGAGCGGGAAGTTATCCAGGACTACGTCACCAGTTATTCCACGCCAGCAAAGCACGGCAGGAAGGGCAAAGGGTTGCCTCCTGGCCTGGCGAAAAAGGTCGCTCGCGGCGGCGAACTTCCGCCCGGCTGGCAAAAGAAATGCGTGAAGGGGGAAATCCTGCCTGTGGAAGTTACCAAACAGTGCCATCCGTTGCCGCCGGAGGTCGTCGTGAAACTTCCGCCGCCGCCAGCCGGAACGATCCTGATCACTGTGGATGGCAAAGTGGTCCGGCTTCTGGAAGCCACGCGGGAAATCCTGGACGTGTTCGAGGTGCGGTTTTAGTCCGTAGCGTTTTCCAACCGGTTCCCGGTTGTTCTCCGACTCATTTTGGGGATGAGTCCTCGATGGCCGCCAGACGCGCTTCCAGGGATTTTATCTTCGCCTCCTGAGTGCGAAGAGCCGCCTGCTGAGCTTTGACCAGCTCATTCAATCCCTGGATGGCTGCCAGCGCTACGTCGTTGGGCCCAGAGGGGCGCCGTGCGGGTCGGGAGGGACCTCAAGGCAGCCCGCGCCCGACACCGCGATGTCTTCCCAACTTTGAACGTTGGTTCCCTGGCCAAAGGCCGTCGCCAGCGGCAGCGCGCTGGCAAGGACGATCGCTAGCGAGAGCGCCCCGGGCGCCAAAGATCAGAGCAACCTTTTTTGATATTGAATCGCGTTCATGGCCGATAACCGCGGAGCCGCCAATTGCCAAGATTGTCATCCGCTTGGTAATGGTATTGGTTTCCGGGCTTGACCCTGAGCCTTTGATCAGAATTGTTCCCCCGGGAATAACGCCGGTTACTCCCCGGGCGAGGCTATTGTAGGGAAGTTCATAAGTGATTGTTAGCGAAGTTGGCCGGCTGTTTCAAGCACAATCAGCGGCACGATCGCCGCCCAAGGTTGCGAGTTGACAACCGCCAAACTCGACGCTTAATGAGATCGGTTTCATCATGGAAACAAATTTCGAAGCAATGGAAAAGGTCCGCGGTGAGCTTTCGCGGGAGAAACTCGCCAGCGATCTGGCCGCTTTCGTGCGCGCCGCCGAGGCGCTGATCCAGGCGACCGCGGGCGACGCGAGCGAAACGGCAAAGACCGCCCGTGCCCGTTTGAGCGAGGCCGTGGAGCGAGTGAAAACCACTTACCACGATCTCCAGGAGAGAACGATCCTCGCTTCCAAAGCCGCCGACCAGTTGGTGCGCGACCACCCGTACGAATCCGTCGGTATCGCTTTCGGCGTCGGTCTGCTCCTCGGCCTCCTGGCCGCCCGAAACTGACCGCGCGGCACCCCGGCTCGCGATCCGGCCAAAGCTGGCGCTCAAGCGCGAGCTTCGCACCGAGACCGTCCGTCGGACCGGTAGGGCGAGGCTCCTGCCGAGCCGTGATCTCCTCCGTGTTCAATCCGTGTTTCATCCGTGGCTCAATTTCAATTATCTCAGCCTGGGTCTTACCTTGCATTGGTGAGCTGGCCGGGGTTGCGCCCTGCCCGCCAAAGTGGGCGTTTGCCAACCCCGCCCGTTCGGTGCTATTCAAAGCCCTCATTGTGTCACTCAAACGCACCGTTCTTGCCTGGGCCGCCATCTGGATCGCGCTGATCACCGGGCTGCACTTGTGGCTCAATCTCGGCGTTCGCCCCTTCGCCAGCAAGGCGGCGACGCCCGCGCCAGGCAAGTTCCGCGTCGGCTTCCTGCCCGTCACCTGCCACCTCACCTGTCCCGTCACCGACTTCATCAATCAGAACCTGGCGGGCCAAAGCTTCTTTGAACCGGTTCGCTTCAACGGTTGGCCCGAATTGAAGGAGGCCTATCTGTCCGGTTACACGCCGGCCACCTTCATCCTGGCGCCCATGGCGATGGCCCTGCGCGAACAAGGGGTCCCGATCAAGATCGTCTATCTCGGCCATCGCGACGGCACGGCCATGATGGTCCACCGGGACTCGCAGATCTTCCGCATCGAGGACTTGAAGGGCAAACGCGTCGCGGTGCCCAACCGCTTTTCCAACCAGCGCCTCCTGGTCTTCAAGGCGCTCAAGGAACGCGGCCTGAGCGTGGACGACCTCACGCTTCTGGAGATGCCCCCGCCGGACATGCCCGCCGCTCTCTACGCCAAAGCCGTCGATGCCATCAGCTCGGGCGAACCGTTCATGGGCCAAACCGAACTCGACGGTTACGGCCGCGTCCTCTACCTGACCAAGGATGTCTGGCCCAACTTTATCTCGTGCGTGCTGGCCGTGCACGAAGACATGATCCAGAACCATCGCGACCAGGTGCAGCAACTCGTCGATGGCATCGCCCGGAGCGGCAAATGGATCGACCAATCGCTGGACCATCGCCTGCAAACCGCCAAGTTCGTCAGCCAGCGTTACTACCATCAGCATTCGCGCTTGCTGGAGTTCGTCCTCAGCAAACCGCCCGATCGCGTCAAATACACGCACCTGGTGCCGCTGCGCAAAGACTTCGAGGAAATCGCAGCCCTGGGCCGCGAAGCGGGCATGAAGCGGGCATTCTAAAAGGCACGGCCCGGTTTGAAGACTACATCGACGCCTCGTTCTCGACGAATGACGCCGCCCTTAAACCTTACGCGTTCGAGGCTGCCAAAGAATGAACACCCTGTCCAACCAGCCTGGTCCCGCTTCCAGCCCGTCACCCGAAGCGGAGCGCGAGCCGGCTGGAGCGCCCGCCAGCCGTGCATCGTGGTCGCCCGCGAAATTCGTTCTGCCGTTCTCCGTTGCCACGTTGTTTCTCCTCCTTTGGGACGCCGGGGTCCGCCTTTCGGGCAGCGACCTTTTTCCAAAACCCATCGACGTGGTGCGCGGCATCGTTGAGTTGATTCAGGAGGGATTGCTCTTGAAATATGTGGTGGCGTCGCTCTTCCGCGTGACCTCTGGCTTCACACTGGCCGTGCTGGTCGGGGTGCCGTTCGGCCTCGTGCTCGGCTGGTATTCCCGCGCCTTCCAAGCCTTCAACCCGATGATCCAGATCTTCCGTCCCATCTCGCCCATCGCCTGGATTCCCGTGGCCATCCTCTGGTTCGGGGTGAGCGACGCCGCGCCCATCTTCCTCATTTTCCTGGCCAGCGTCTTCCCGATCACCGTCTCGGCCATCGCCGCGGTGCAAAACATGCAGCCGGTTTATCTCCGCGCCGCGCGCAACTTCGGCCTCTCCCGCGCCCAGCTTTTCCGCCGCGTCGTCTTCCCCGCCTGCCTGCCGCAAGTCCTTACCGGCATCCGCATTGCCCTGGGCGTGGCGTGGCTGGTCGTCGTCGCCGCGGAAATGATTGCGGTCAACTCCGGCCTCGGCTACCTCATCATCGACGCGCGCAACGCCGGCAAGCGGTACGACCTCGTCGTCGCCGGCATGGTCATGATCGGGCTCATTGGCCTCGCGCTCGACCTCTGCGTGCGCCGGCTGGAAAAATTCGATGAAGTCCGCTGGGGCTACGCCAACCGCTGAGATCGCCCGCGAAACACGCGAACCGACGCGAACATGAATTCTCGATCCAACCATCCCGCCATTTCCGTCCGCGACCTGTGGATGAGTTTTCCCGGCCAGCGCGCCGGCCAGCCCATCCTCGTGCTCGAGCGCGTGAATCTCGAAGTAAAACCAGGCGAGTTCGTTTGCCTCGTCGGACCCTCCGGCTGCGGCAAATCCACCTTGCTCAATATCGTCGGCGGCTTCCTCCGCCCCACCCGCGGCGACGTGATCGTCGAGGGCGAACCGGTCCGCCACCCCGATCCGCGCCGCATTTTCGTCTTTCAGGAGAACGGCGTCTTCCCTTGGCTCAACGTCGAGGAGAACATCGGCTTCGGCTTGCTCGCGAAAAGCCCGGCGGAACGCCATCGCCTCGTCCCGCATTACCTGGCGATGGTCGGCCTGGGCGGCTTCGAGCGCGCCTACCCGCGCGAACTCTCCGGCGGCATGCGCCAACGCGCCGAAATCGCCCGCGCCCTCGCCGCCAACCCGGAGATCATCTACATGGACGAACCGTTCGGCGCGCTCGATTTCATCACCCGCCTCAAAATGCGCGCCGACCTCACCCGCATCTGGCAAACCGAAAAAAAGACGGTCCTGTTCGTCACCCACGACATCGAAGAAGCCGTCCAACTCGCCGATCGCGTCCTTGTGATGAGCCAGCGCCCGGCCACGATTCAAACCGTCATCAACGTCCCCTTGCCCCGCCCGCGGGACCTGGACTCGCCCGGCTACCTGGCCACCCGCGACCGCATCTTCGCCGCGATGGGCATGAGCCTGCGCATCGGTGAGAGCGCTGACCCCGGCGATGACAATCCGAATTCCCCGCGCGGCGGCGCCTCCCGCAGCCGCTCGACCTCCGAGGCAAAACCACCGCCCCAATCTTCGGTCTCGGCCCCGGACGCCAGCCCGCCGGCCGGCAAACTCGACGCCCAAGTCATCATCATCGGCGCCGGCCCGGCCGGTTCGACCCTCGCCGCTTATCTGGCGCGCGCCGGCATTCATCATCTCCTCCTCGACCAGTCCGTCCATCCCCGCCCGCACGTCGGCGAATCCCTGGTTTGCTCCACCACGCGCATTTTCCAGGACATCGACTTCCTGCCCGTCATGGAGCAGGCGCAGTTCGTCCGCAAATATGGCGCCGTCTGGACGCATTGGGCCGACGAACAGCAGCGCGTTATCCGCTTTCGCGAAATCCCCGAACTCGGCCTCGCCCAGGATTACACCTACCACGTGGACCGCGGCCGCTTCGATCAACTCCTCTTGCAGCACGCCGCCCGGCAAGGCTCCCAGGTGCTCGAAGGGGCGCGCGTCGAACGCGTCGAGTTCGGTTCCGACGGCCTGGCCACCGGCGTCCGCCTCAGACAGCACGGCCAGGAGCGCGCGCTGCGCTGCCAATTGGTTGCCGATGCCTCTGGCCGCGGCACCCTCCTCGGCTCCCAACTGCGGCTCAAGCGCAATGACTCGCTCTTCCATCAATTCGCCGTTCACAACTGGTTTGAAGGCGTGGACCGCGGCCCGGCCGAAACGGCCGATTACATCCATATCCACGTCCTGCCATTGCCGCGCGCGTGGGTCTGGCTGATTCCCATCGACCCAACCATCACCTCCGTCGGGATCGTCACCGAGGGCGCGGACTTCGCCAGAGGCAACATGCCGGTGGAAGACTTCTTCGCCCGCCACGTCGCCAGCCATCCGCTCCTGGCGCGCCGCATGGCCCGCGCCCGTCCGATCCACGAATTCTCCCGCGAAGGCAACTACAGTTACGTCATGGACCGTTTCGCCGGCAACGGCTGGCTCCTCGTCGGCGATGCCGCCCGTTTCGTGGACCCGGTTTTCTCCTCCGGCGTGAGCGTCGCGATGGAATCCGCCCGGCGCGCGGCGGAAGCGATCATCCGCGCCCTGGCGCGCAACGACCTGGCCGCCGCCGCCTTCGCCGGCTACGAGCGCGCCGTGCGCGCCGGCGTGGACATCTGGCGCGAGTTCATCCTCCGCTACTACCAATTGCCGCCGCTCTTCCTCGACCTCATTTCCCGGCCCGACGGCCGCCGTCAACTCACCCAATTACTGCAAGGCGATGTCTATGACCGCGCCTCCGTACCCATCCTCGAACAGATGGGCGCCACGATTCGCGCGGTGTCCGACGATCCGAATCATCCCTGGCACCCGCACCTAAGTGGTCATGACCACTAAGCGCCGAATTGCTCGCCGCCGGCCCAACCTGACTCGCCTTGATCCTCGTCCGTCATTCCCCCTCCTTAAGCATCCCCGCCAGGATTTTTGCATCCTTCACCGCCTTGGCCAATGACTTGGATGTCGATCCAGCCTTCGGCATGCTTAATTTGCCTTTACTTGCCTTAATTTTCCTTAATTCGCCTTTATTCGACTGGTCCGAGCCGCCTTTCTCCGTCGCCCCCGGTCCCGCCCCGGTCCCCGTCTGCCCCGCCCCTTTCGCCTCCTTTGGCTCCCCTTGCGCTCCGACCGG